>Ga0307478_10000298_pt1 | contig 53407 bp, 42 predicted proteins | sample atmos_gasesECM4C_2_FD_203713 | JGI IMG/M metagenome (GOLD analysis project Ga0307478, IMG submission 203713) | Hardwood forest soil microbial communities from Morgan-Monroe State Forest, Indiana, United States - atmos_gasesECM4C_05 | ecosystem: Environmental > Terrestrial > Soil > Temperate...
ACGAATCGGCGAGATGGAACTTTGGGTCGCGCGCTTCAATGCACAGGAAAAACCGATCGCTGGTGGCGTGTTTGACGAAACGTTTCACATTGAAGAGCGGATGATGCGGGCGAGGGAGGCCGTTCAATGCCAGCATGCCAAAGACAGCGGAGAGTGCGGCCCCCAGCACGGTGAGCTCGAAGGTGACCGGAATAAAGGCGGGCCAGCTGTTCAGCGGGCGTCCGCCAATGTTAAGCGGATAGGCGATGACATTGACCCAATATTGAAAGAAAAAGCCACCCAAGCCGCCGGTCAGGCCTCCAATCAACGTGATCAGCGGCACGTTGTTTCGCTTTAGCGCCAGCGCTTCAGCGAGCCCCTCAACCGGGAAAGGCGTGTACGCTTCGATGCGGCGATAGCCGGCCTGCCGAGTTCTTTCCACGGCGTGGATAAGCTCGTCGGGAGTCGGGAACTCGGCTACGACCCCATAAATGTGTGAGCGATGTTCCATCACTCATTGCCCTCAGAGGTCTCGGCGACTAGTTCGCGCATTTCGGCGATCGAAATTGCCGGCATCAGGCGGACGAAGAGGAACAGCAACATCACGAAAAGCCCGATCGTTCCGGCGAAGGTCGCATAATCCCAGCCAGTAGCGGAGTACCGTCCCCACGCAGAAGGCATGAAGTCTCGGGTCAGGCTGATGACCACGATCACAAAACGCTCCAGCCACATGCCCAGGTTGACGACGAGGGACATCGCAAAGAGCAGCGCGACGTTGGTGCGAGCCTTACGGAACCACAGCAATTGCGGCGTCAGGATATTGCAAAGAATCAGCATGTAATAAAAATGGCTGTATGGTCCATGGAAACGCATCTTGGTGAGGTACAAATCAAATTTGTTTCCACTATAAATGGACATGAAATATTCGTAGTAATAGCCGTAAGCGACGATCAGGCCGGTGGCGAGCATGACCTTGGCCATGTTTTCGAGGTGGTGCATGGTAATGAAGTCTTCGAGGTCGTAGGCTTTGCGAAGCGGAATGGCGATGGTGAGCACCATGGCGAAACCCGAGTAAATGGCGCCGGCCACGAAGTAGGGCGGGAAAATGGTAGTGTGCCAACCGGGAACGATGGCGATAGCAAAGTCGAAACTCACCACGGTGTGCACGGAGAGAACGAGCGGCGTGGCCAGTCCAGCGAGCAGCAAATACGCGGATTGGTAGCGGTGCCAGTGGCGCGCGGAACCGCGCCAGCCCATGGCCAGCATTCCGTAAACGATCTGCATGGGCTTGGTTAGCGCGCGGTCACGGAGCGTAGCGAGGTCAGGGATGAGGCCCACGAACCAGAAAAGTAAGGAAACGGTACCGTACGTGGAGACCGCAAAAACGTCCCAGATTAGGGGGCTGCGGAATTGCGGCCACAGATACATGGTGCTGGGATAAGGAAACATGTAGTACGCCATCCACGGACGCCCCGTGTGGATGAGCGGGAAAATACCGGCACAGGCCACTGCGAAAAGGGTCATTGCCTCCGCGAAACGATTAATGGAAGTGCGCCACTGCTGGTTCAACAGAAAAAGGATGGCGGAGATCAAAGTGCCGGCATGGCCGATACCAATCCACCAGACAAAGTTGACGATGGCGAAGCCCCAGCCGATCGGAATGTTGATGCCCCAAACTCCGACACCCTTGGTGATTAGCCAGGCGAGCGAGACCGTGAGCACCATCACCATCGTGAACGAAAGAGCGAAACCGGCCACCCAGCCGAGAGAAGTCGGGCGGGTGAGAACAATCGCGCTGATTTTGTCGGTAACCGACGCGTAAGTGTGCCCTGGTTCGATGACCGGGGAATCCGGCAGGACGTCCTCGGTGTCGTAGGGCGGCCGCGTGCTCATGCCTTCTCCATTTCGGGATTCGGGTTCCGCACGGCGGCCAGATAAGTGGTGCGCGGACGAGTGTTGAGTTCGCCAAGCACATTGTAATTGCGCTGCTGGGCTTTAAGCCTGGCGACTCGGCTATTGGGATCGTTGGCGTTGCCAAAAACGATGGCCTCGGCGGGACAGGACGCCTGGCAGGCGGTGACAATTTCGCCGTCGCGAATGGGACGATCCTGCTTTTCAGCCTCGATGCGCGCGTTGTTGATTCGCTGCACGCAGTAGGTGCACTTCTCCATGACCCCACGGCTGCGCACGGTGACTTCCGGATTGCGCATGAGCTTGAACTGTGGAGTCTCCCAATCCTGGAAGCGCAGGAAATTGAAGCGGCGCACTTTGTACGGGCAGTTGTTGGAACAGTAGCGCGTGCCGATGCAGCGGTTGTAGACCATGTCGTTCAGGCCTTCGGCACTGTGGACCGTGGCGCCCACCGGGCAGACTTGCTCGCAAGGGGCGTTTTCGCACTGCATGCACGGAACTGGTTGGAAAAAGGTTTCGGGATTAGCGAGCGCATCGTTATTGTCGGTGCGCGGATCGTCGGTAGAAGTATCCGCTTTGTAGTAGCGGTCGATGCGAATCCAGTGCATTTCGCGGCCGCGTAGAACCTGGTCTTTGCCGACTACAGGTATGTTGTTTTCCGATACGCAGGCGACCACGCAGGCATTGCAGCCGTTGCAACTGTTGAGATCAATGGCCATACCCCAGGCGTACCCGGGATACTTGAATTCCTGGTACAGCGAAAGGGTCTTAGGCGGAGTTTCGTCGTGCTCATGAGCGAAACCGGGATTCTTCTTATATTCTTCAAGCGTGCCGGTGCTGAGAACCTTGCGCCCTTCCATATTGAAGTGATATTGCGTGCAGCCTAGCGAATAGTCCTCGCCGGTCTTCCTGACTGACTCGGCGCCAGCGGTGGCGCGCCAGAGCGCCGTAGACGTGCGGACGGCATAGGCGTTGAAACCTTTGTTGGTGCCGGTATAACCGGCTTTCGTGCGGCCGTAGCCGAGGGGCAGGACCACTACGCCTTCTGCTTGCCCGGGAACGATCCAACCGGCGGCGGTCACTTTACTGTTGGAAAGCGCGATATCGACCACCGTGGAAACGATTTGCCCGTGCTCGCCGCCTCGCGCGGCGACCGTGTGCGTGACGCCGAGGTTCCAGGAGGTTTTGGGGCCAAAGAGCGCGGCATTATCCCAGACCAGCTTGGTGACTGGCTTGGGCAATTCTTGCAGCCAGCCATTGTTGGCGAAGCGCCCATCGTGAATGGTTGGGTCGGGCCGGAACAGGAACTCGATCTCGCCGGCATTGGGCGCAGGAATCGCAGGCAAGCTGGCGGCATTGAATTTGGGCGTGACGCTAAGGGGCGAATACGCAGTATTCGCGACGACGCCATCGTTCAACGTTTTGCGCCAGAATTTCTCGAAATCTCCGCTGGGATTGCCTGCTTTCAGGCGATTGCGCACCGCATCGTAACTGCTGACCCCAGGCTTGTCAGTGAATGCCGCCAGGACTTCAAGCGCCGAATGCGTGTGGTAGAGCGGCGCAATCAGCGGCTGGATCACGCTGACTGTCCCGTCAAAGCATCGCGCGTCGCCCCAGGTTTCCAAGTAGTGCGATTCCGCCACATGCCACTGGCAATAGTCGGAGGTTTCGTCGAAGTGCGAGCTGAGATGCAACGTGTGGGAGACTTTGCGGAGCTTCGAGGCGAAATCGAAGTCATGCGGTGCGTCGTAGACGGGATTGCTGCCGAGGATCAGCAAAGTTGTGACTTTGCAGCCATCGATATCGGCGCAGAGTTCGCGCAGCGATTCGAGATTATTGACCGGGGCGACCTCTACCGGCTCAGTGTAGTAGACCGTATTGCCGGTGTTGGCGAGCGCGGCGTTGATGGCGTGAACGAGCGCATGCACCTCAGCGGGCTGCTGCTCTCCCGCGACCACCAAGGAGCGGCGCTGATTCTTCTGCAGGTCCTTCACTACAACGTCCAGCCATTTCTCCGTTTCCGCCGAGAGTGTCCCGCCGCCGCCCAGACCGAGTTTGGCAGCCAGCGCGCGGGCAAGCTGCTCAATCTCCAGAAAGCGCAGGGGGAGACGATGGTCCGCGCTGGAGCCGGTTACCGAGGGCGTCGGCTCAACCGCGTAAAGGCGGTTCATCTCGCCGCCGGCGCGATCTGCTTCCGCAAACTGGTCTAGTTTGCGGCGCCGATAAAACTCTTTCATGTAACGGATGTGCCCAGGTCCGCTGGCCAGAAAATCGGAGTCGAGGGAAAGGATAACTTCGGCTTTTTCGGGCCGGTAGACGGTGTTTAGGTAACGCCCGAAGGCCAGCTTGGCACCTTCGCGCGCCCCGTCGCACCCAACGGGCTCCCACTGATGCCACTTGGCCTGCGGATAGAGCTTCAGCAGGTATTGCAATTGTTCGCCAACGCTTGGCGATGTGATTGTTCCGCTGAGAATGCGAAAGCCAGCGCCGTTCGCAGCCTTGACCTCCGCACCCATCGCTTGGGCGGCATCGAGGAACGCGGACCAGGTGCGAATCTCACCGGCGAAGGTAACGGTTTGCGCGCGATCGGGGTCGTACAGATTCAAAACGGACGCCTGAGTGAACGAATCGGTCGCACCCTGGCTGGCAGGATGATCGGGGTTGCCCTCGATCTTCGTGGGCCTACCTTCATGGCTTTCGACCAGTACACCAATGGCGTCCGCACCGAAGGGCATGGCCGTGGCGAAGTACAACGGCTTGCCCAGAATCATGCCGTCGGGCTGTTTCACGTAAGGCACGATGTTGGCCTGCTCGTTGGACTTGCACCCGGAAAGGCCCGCGAAGGCCAGGGACGCGGCCATCAGCTTAAGAAAATCGCGCCGATCGACGGCTTCGTCCCACTCCGACGCCTGGCGGGGAAACTCGCGATGCAGCAAATCCTCAAAATGCGGATCCGCTGCGAGTTCCTCGATGGTGCGCCAATATTGTTTGCCGCTTTTCGATTGCAGCTTGGCTCGCACGGCGGCCAAATCCAGAGGATGCTCGCGGAGCGTCAAATCCTCGGACTGCTCAGCGTCTTGCGAGCCTTGCTGGTGCGCTTCGTGGAGATCCGTGGAAATATGGTTGTCGTGATCGCTCATACCATCCGTTATCGATGACACGTGGAGCAGCTTTGCAGTTGCGCCACGCTCTGAATCTTATATTCCGCTGCCAACCTCTTGCCGACCTCCGCCTGGTTCTCCGGGGCCTTCCAATCCATATTGAAAACCTGATCACGCGGGCGCAAAACCGCCTCCGGGTTGCGATGACATTCCAGGCACCATTTCATCAGCAGCGGCGAAGCCTGAAACACGAGCGGCATCTGGTTGATCTGGCCATGACAGGAAGAGCAGCCCACGCCTTTGTTGATGTGAATGCTGTGGTTGAAGTAGACGTAGTCGGCCAGCCGGTGCACACGCACCCACTCGATGGATTTATCAGTGCGGTAACTTTCGCGGACCGGTTCGAGGTACCCGGCATTGTTGAACAGCACGGAGTGACAATTCATGCAGGTCTTCGTCGGCGGGATTCCCGCGGTGGCCGAGCTTTCCACCGCCGTGTGACAGTACCGGCAATCGATGCCGTCATCTCCGACATGATGCTTATGGCTGAACTGGATAGGCTGTTCGCGCGTAACGTTTTGGTTCGTCAAATAGGGCGCGCGGGCCAAACCCATCACGCCGCCTAGGGCCAGGGCGGCAAGCAACGCGCCAAAAAAGACACTGACCTTGGAGATAAAATTCGTGCTGCGGTGAAAAATCTGGGCCATGTCAATTTTGCACTTTTGCGGTGAGCGCAACCAAAGGGAGAGGCAACCTGGCGTCCACCTTGTCCTGACTCGGGAAGTGCAAGCCCGGGTCGTTATTGACGCGATAGTTTCCAACAAAACATTCGCGAATGCAACTGTTCCACAGCTTTAAAAGGTGATTTTCGCTGTGACGAATTGTCCAGCCGCAAGTAACGCCGACATCCGTTTCAAAATCTTCAGACCAACGAGCAGAGCAGGCCGCTGAACGTACGTGTCCGGGAACAAAACAGCGCCCCAGTTTCAAGGCAACCTGTTTTGTTGACCCTTCAACCTCTCTGATGCGTAAGCGAGCGCCGCGGAGATACACTTTTTTTGCCCAGCGGTTGGGGAATCCTCACTCGGTCGTGCTATCTTAGAAAAACCTCTGCCGTGTCCGATGCGGCGGAGCCTACCTCGTTTGTTCGGGCCGTAGGTCGGCCGTGAATGCCGCTGGGGCGTGGTCCAACCGGTAGGACACCACACTGTTAATGTGGATGGTGAAGGTTCGAATCCTTCCGCCCCAGCCAATTTTCCCGCGACCCATTTTCCTAGCTTTCACAGACATCCAACTGAAGCGTAGACCCAAAGCGAGTTAAAAGATCGACTGAAGAATTAACTGCTAATCCTTCGTGGTGGGTAGGCCCGCGTTGAGCCAGCCTTTCCATCCGCCGTCCATCGATTCGACATTGGTGTACCCCATCTTCTGCAAGTTCTCCGCGACCAGCGCGGAGCGGTAGCCGCCGCCGCAATACAAAATCAGCTTGGCACCGGTGTCTGGAATGCGCAGCTCGATGTCGCGTTCGATAATGCCGCGGCCCAGATGCACGGCTTTCGGAAGGTGGCCGTTAGCCCATTCGTTGTCTTCGCGCACGTCAATGAGCAGCAATTTCTCGCCGGCATCGATGCGGCGCTTCACGTCCGGAACATTCGTTTCCTTCACCCGTTTCTTCGCTTCCTGCACTAGTTTCAAAAATTGTGGCGAATGCGCCATCGACGCCTCCCTTTTTTGCCAAATTGTGGTCAGGAAAAGCGTAGCACAGCGGCCAACAGTAACAGGCAAGCGCTAGGAAGCCGGGGCTGGAGTTGCCGCCGCGGATTTCTGTTCGCCGCCGCTTTTCGCTGCCATTGCGCGCACCAAGTTCACCAGGTTCCAGCGCAACTTTTCCGGCACGCGATCGCCCTCCGCCATCATTTTCCCTTTGCCTTTGGTAATGATATAGAAGATCTCGCCGTCGGTCAGTTTGGCCAGCGTTCCGGGATCGCGCCAGTCGCGCATGGTTAGCTTCATTGATTCCACCACGTCGCCTTTTCCGTCGCCTTTCGCTCCGTGGCACATCTCGCAGTCGTATCCAAACACTTTGCGCGCTTCGGCAAGTCCCTCCGGGCTGGATTTCACCGGATTCACCCGCGCCACGTCAGCGTCAGAAATTTTGTACTCGTCGGCTTTGGATTTATCGGAGTTGTCTTGCGCGCGCAGCCCCGCCCGAGTGGTCCCGAGGGCCGCGATCAAAGCCACGCATGTTACTAGAAGAAGAGAACGTTTCATGACCGCCTCCTCAGCAGAGAATCGGCCGAAACCAGGGTTCGGCTGGATTTGTGCGGATTCTACGCCCGCAAAAGGCCCAGCGCCAGTCGGTAGGGATATTTAGTTACTAGCTGTGGGTTTACGTAGAAGTGTCTCGGTTGCAGGCACGGTACAAGCGCCGCTCGAACGGACGTTCCCCGAGCCCGCGACGAAGCGGCTCGACTCTCGCACCTGCGTACGCAATCCATCGATCACCGGCGGAATTGGATTGTGCGCGACGCCGCGCACCAGAATAATCATCAGCGCTGCTTCACCTGGAGCGTCAAGACTCGAACTGATACCTACGCCTTGCACCCCGGGCTGGCTCATTAGTTCGTCCACATGCACCGCATGTACAGCCTTCGCTCGCACCAGCTCGGCTTTGGAAATCGGATAGGCCTCCGGCCCGGTGCCAAGCGATTGCTCAAGTTGGGAACTTTCCGCCAAAGTCAACGCGCCGCGTCGCGCGAACAACTGCCCTTCCACGATGCGTGTCCTCACCCCATCGACCTGCATAGGAATATTCGTTCGTGGCTGGCCTGCGGTCATAAAAAACAAAATCGCCGCCTCATGCGGATTGTCGCGGCTTGCTCCCACTCCAACGGCCTGCACTTCCGGATGGGCCAGCAACTCTGGACCGTGCGCATCGCGCACCGTCGCGGCTTTCCGCAACACTTCTGGTGCAACCGTCGCCGCGGCCTGCGTGCTCGCGGACATCGGTTTGTTCGGCAGGCTGCACCCGATCACTTGGTGGCCCATGGGGCTCGGATCGCCCACAAACGTCACGTTATTGCCACCGCTGGCGAAAAAGTTCAGCACGTCCCTGACCGGATTACCGACCGTGTCCATGTCCGAACCCGCATACAACAGCGCGACTGGATCAGCGCTACTCTGGGAAACGATCAGCGAGCCGGAATCGCCCGCAGCGCTGAAGCTACCCCCCGCGACCTGCACCTGATTTGCATAATTCACCGTGAACGTCGCGCTGGAACCGCATCCTTTGGCGTATTGCACCGAGGTGCTCAAAACAATCGAGAGCACCGTGGAGCAGGTCAACCCTGTCGCGCGCCCGCTCTTCGCCACCGGCATCCCCACCGTCGCCGTTATGCCTGTGCCCTGATGCGGCCCTCCCGGCATCGGAATGCCGTTGGCGTCGGCGGCCGAACCCAAATAAAAGATGTTACCAGCAGGATCGACACTACCGGGAAGCACTTTGGCAATAGCCGCGTCAATGTTTGTTGCCGTTCCGGTCGCGGTCGCCAGGTTATAGAAGTTGGAGAGATTGGCGACGGTGCGCGCGCTGCTGGACATGCACGTGGTGGTGTCGACCAAGCCAGGCTGAATGATCGAGTCTCCGTTTTGCCCAAAGGCGTTATTGACCGGAAGATAGCGCGCCAGGACGTGGGTATTGCTGAGGATGTATTGTGTTCCGCCAAAACTCACCAGCGAACCCAAGGTCCCGCCGCAGCACGTGATGGTGTGGGTCGACGTATTGGTGGTGGAATCGTTGGCGTTTCCGCCTGAGCTGCCTAACTCGATGGCCCCGGCCGATTGCGCCTGTTCGTTCGCTGGTTGGACAGTGACAGTAGCCGTGCCCGACGCCGCACTATTTGCCTGAGAAACCGCGGTCACTGTCACGCTTGTGGTAGACGTCCCGCCCTTAGCATCCGATTTCGTCGGGACTCCGCCGGGGGCTATGTAAAACCCGCTCGCCGAAATGAATCCATCCGCCTGACTGCCGCCCGCGACACCGTTGACCTGCCAATTGACCGCCGTGCTCGCCACGCCATTCACCGCCGCAGTAAATTGTTGCGTAGCAAAATCCGGGACCGTAGCGGCGGCCGGCGACACGGTCACAGTCGTCGCTGTACCTGAAGGTACCATCGGCGTTGGGCGCGACGATCCTCCACAACCCCATAACGAAACAGGAACGCAGCTTAGAGCCAGAAGCGATGCGCAGCGCATGAAGATCCTGTCGGAGGGCAAAGTGCCCACTTCAAAAGCAGGAATCCAGAGGCGGACAGCACCAAAAATAATTGACCCGTAAATTGGACTACGTAGGCACCCAAAAAGATGCTCGCGGGTCTATCGCGGGAGTGCCGCGTTCCGCACTCCGCGCCCGGATCACTCCATATCGCGCCAGTTCGTCCCTACACAGATTTCGACTTCCAGCGGCACGGCCAGTTTATGGACATTTTCCATTTCTTCGCGCACCACTTTGGAGAGTGCTTTACTCTCTCTGGACGGCGCTTCAAAGAGAAGCTCATCGTGTACTTGCAGAATCATCCTGGCTTCAAATTTTTCGGCAGCAAGCCGGCGGTCAATCGCGATCATCGCCAGCTTTATCAGATCCGCCGCCGTACCCTGCAGCGGAGAATTGAGTGCCGTGCGTTCCGCGAAATTGCGAATCTGGACTTGCGGCGAAGTAATGTCCGGGATGGGGCGAATGCGGCCGAAAAGGGTCTTGGCTACTCCCGTTTGCCGGGTTTCCGCCAGCACCTTATCCAGATATTGCTTTACGCCCCGATACCTCTCGAAATACGCGTTGATGAACTGCGCCGCTTCTTTCTGCGGCACTCCGATCTGCTGCGCCAGGCCGAACGCCGACAACCCGTAAATAATTCCATAGTTGATCGCTTTCGAAGCCCGCCGGTGCTCCGGCGTTTGCGCCATCGGCCCCACGCCAAACACCTCTTGCGCGGTTCGCTCGTGAATGTCCTGCCCGGTGCGAAAAGCTTCCAGTAGTACGGCGTCCTGCGAAAAATGCGCCATCACGCGCAGCTCGATTTGCGAGTAGTCCGCGCCAAGTAGAATCTTTCCTGGTTCGGCCACGAACGCAGCGCGAATCTGCCGCCCCAGTTCCGTCCGAATCGGAATATTTTGCAGATTGGGATCAGATGAGCTCAGCCGTCCGGTCGCCGTTCCCGTTTGCGAGAAGCTCGTATGTACCCGGCCGGTCTGCTTATTGATTAGTTTTGGCAGCGAGTCGACGTAAGTCGATTTGAGTTTCGCGATTTCCCGGTACTCGATGATCTTGGCCGGCAATGGATGCTGCGCCGCCAAGTCTTCCAGAATATCCACCGCCGTGGAGCGCACTCGGCCCCGACCGCGACGCACCGGTGCTTGCAGATTCAGTTTGTCAAACAGAATTTCCGCGAGCTGCGTGGGGGAATTGACGTTGAATTCGGTACCAGCCAGCTCCCAGATTTCCTTCTCCAGCCTGCGCACTTCCTTTTCCATCGCCAGGGACATCACGTCCAGCGCTTTCGGATCCACGCGAATTCCGGCGCGCTCGATGTTCGCCAGCACCTGAGCAACCGGCAAATCGATCGTCTCATACACGCTTTGCAGCGCCTGCGCGTCGATTTGCGCGCGCAACGCCGGGGCCAGACGGTGCAGGTAGTCCGCGTGCTCGCCGGGAGCGCTGCTGAGCATGGCGTTGAATTGCCTCATGATTACATCGGCGAAATTGTGGTTAGCCGTTGTAGGCCGCAGCAGGTACGAATAAATCTGCGTGGCATGCTGAATATTTGCGGCGTTGCCGCCAAGAATCTGCATTAACTTCGGATCGTGCACAATTTTCGGCCGCTTAGCATCGGAGAGAAGCGCCGACACTTCCCGAAGCGCTTCACCCTTTTCGTTGAACCACAGAGAACGGCCCTCGCCCGCTTTTGACGATACTTCCACTTCTGTGATCGGCGTTCCGAATCCTTCGGCCTCGCGCTCGCCGGTTTGCAGGTTCAGCCAAACTGCTAAGGTCTGCTCTGTTGGGACGGATTTCAAATATTCGCGAAATTCTGCAACAGCACCGAATTGCTCATAATCGGTTTTGACGACCGGCTCCGCGCTCGCGACAGCGGATGCCGCAACAACTTCGGAGCCCAGCTCCCGCAGCAGCGAATTAAATCCCAACTCGCGGTACAGAGCCGACAGTGCAGCGAAGTCGGGCTCCCGCCGCTCCAAGCTCGGCAAATCCAATTCAACCGGCACCTGGGTAGCCAATGTGGCCAGTTGTTTGGACAGCAAGACTTGTTCGCGCTGCTGTTGAAGTGCTTCGCGATAGCGTTTGTGGGGGACTTCCGCCGCGTGGTCCAGCGCGTTTTCCACGCTGCCGTATTTTTGTATCAGCTCGGTCGCGCCTTTTTCGCCGATTCCTTTGGCGCCGGGAATGTTGTCAATCGTGTCGCCCATTAGCGACATCACATCAACCACTTTCTCCGGCGGCACGCCTAGAATCTCTTTCACTTTTTCGGTGTCCACAATGACGTCGTTCTTCGCTCCACCGGTTCCGGCGCGTAGCACGCGCACGTTTCCGTCCACCAACTGCATCATGTCCTTGTCGTTGGTGACCAGCAGCACGTCCAGGTTCTGCTTTGAGGCCTTCTGCGCCAGGCACCCGATGATGTCGTCCGCTTCGTACCCATCCAGTTCCAGAATCGGCAGCCGCATCGCCTCGCAGAGGCGCCGCACGTACGGCAACTGCAGCGACAATTCGTCGGGCATGGGCGCGCGCTTGGCCTTGTATTTCTCAAAAAGCTTGTCGCGGAACGTGGGCTGACGCGTGTCAAACACGATCCCCACATAGTCCGGTTTATAGTCGTTGAGCAGGCGCCGCAGGATGGTATTGAACAGAAACGGAACCTTGGTGGGAATGCCGGAAGGGGCGTTCATGCGGTTCATCGGAGCAAAAAACGCCCGGTAAACGTGTGCCATGGCATCCACGAGAAACAGTTTTTTGCGAGGGGCCGCGCCCGCCAAGGTAAGATTCCGCTGTGAGGAAGCCATCCTCCCGAGTATAGCAAACGCCCGCGGCACACCTTCGCGGCACAAAAAAAGAGGGGCGCGACTAAAAGCGCCCCTCAACCGACCGGCTTTCGTGATTTGCGATTACTTGCCGCTGGGCGCGGCACTCGCGCTCTGCGGCTGAACAGCCAGCAGCAAGCGCGTTCCTCCGTCAAGATGCACATTTTTGGCCGTGGACGTCAGCACCGTTCCTTCGCCGTTTGCATTGGCGCTGATACGTACTCCGTCAAGTCCGTACACGCCTTTCATATTTGCAGGCAAAGGTCCGCCTGAATTCGATTCGCCCCCGTATGTCGAATTCGGATTGCTGCTCGGGTAAGGCTCTGATGGCGGCGTGCCTTCCGGACGGGCGCCACGGCTCCCGGACATGCTGGGATTATTGCTCGGCGCGGATGACCCGGCGCCAGTCGTCGCGCGCCCGGAATCGTTGAACGCGGCCGACGCCGACTGCGCAGGCGCCGCAATCGCCTGGATTACCACGTTGAGCGGAATTTCCTGTTTGTCTTTCAATACGGCCTTGTCAAACTGAAGCGCCAGCATCGCCTGCCCCTGGCCGTTCGCGCGCGCCGACGCCTGTGTCACGTGGCCGATAATCTTGGTCCCGTTGGGCAGAATCATTCTGCCGTCCGTCGATTTCACCGCTTCGGTCGTGTGCGCGATGATTTGCTCGCCGGGCTTGGCTTTCTTCGAATCAACGGAGGAATTGAGCATGGCGTTCAACATCATGCCGCCAGCAAGAGACGCTGCGCTCGCCGTCGTTTCGGAAGGAACAGGCGCTTGGGCGGCCGCGCCGGTGGCAAATAAACCTGTGATTGCAATAACTGCTGCAAAAGGTTTCATCAAAACAAACCTCCTCGAACTTCAAGCTTTGCGGCTGGAATTTCGGGCTGACTTTCAGCAGAACTACGGGTTGGGAGAAAGATCGTCGAGATCGACCTGCGGGGAGTCAAGTTCCGCACTGGACGGTGGCTGCACTACCAGAAGCAACCGCGTGCCATTGTCCAGGCGCATCTGCTTTTTCGCGGAAAGCAATACCGTGCCGTGCGACCCTTCCGAGGTAGGTGTGTATACTTTTACGTCCGGCCGCCCGAAGGCTCCTTTGCTTTCCGGACTAAATAGCCCATCGGAGTTTAACTCGCCCTCCGCCGCAGGCGCGGCAAACAGCGGCGCTCGCAATCCTCGCCGCGAATTGTCGTAAACCGTGGAGACCACCAGCGCGTCCGCGTTCGTCGACTCCGCTGAAGCCGGCTCAGCTTGTTCCGCAAACGATGCCGCCGGCGGATTCACCGCCGCGGACGTTCCTGCATCCTTGCCGGCCTCGGTATCAGACAGGGGAGCCACCGCGCCCACCGCCAGCGCCTGGATTCCCGCATTCAAAATGACTTCCTGGCCATCCTTCAGCACCGCTTTATCAAACTGAATGAACAGCGCCGAACCCGCGCGCCCCCGCCCGCCAGAGGTCGCCCGCACAATGTGCCCTACAACTTTTGTGCCCTTCGGAAAGATCACCGAACGTTGGTAACTGACATCCTCTGCCGCTTCAGCGGTCACCACATCGCCGGGCCGCGCTTTTCGTGTATCCAACGCATCCGTAAGCGTCGCGTTAAACGCCGTCCCAATACTCAATGGCGCTGTCACCGGTGCCGGTGGCGCTTGTTCCTTCGCCTGATGCTTCGCGGTCAAATCCAATTCCGGTCCTTGCGTAGCGCCCGCCTTCGCGATTAGGAGCGCGCCGACTGCGAAAGCCAATGTAAATTTCTTCACGACGCCTCCTCCTCTCTGTGTATACATAAAGCGGGCAGAACTGGTGATAAGAACAGATGCACGACATCGGCCAAAAGCTAACTATCTGTATTTGCAGCATTTAGCAGCGAGATCGCCACGCTGAGACTATCCAATTGGAGGTCATGGTACCTCAAATATGCAAGCATTCCAATCGCCGCGCGATCTTACGAAATTCCTCCACTGGACCTTTCTAGGCGATTCCCTGTATAAGGCCTTAGAAATTTCTTAAACAATCCCCAGCGGCTTCGCGAGTTCCGCCAACGTATCCGCTGCCCTCAAGAGCTGCTCGCGCTTATGCGTCGCACTAACCATGGCACGCAGCCGCGCCTTACCCTCGGCAACCGTTGGGTATCCTACCGCCGGCGCGTACACTCCCGCCTCAAAAAGTTTCTTCGAAAACTCAAACGCTTTCGCCGCATCCCCAACGTGAATCGGAATGATCGGCGTCTCGCTAACTTTGAATTGAAATCCGCGCTTCTTCAGCTCGCGTTTGAAAAACTTAGTATTCGCCCACAACTTCTTGACCAGCCGCTCGCCCTCCGGCGAATCCAGCAGTGCAAACGCTGCCTGGCAAGCCGCGGCAGTCGCGGGCGGATGCGAAGTCGAAAACAAAAACGGCCGCGCTCGCAAATACAAAAAGTCAATCAGATCGCGCGACCCGCAAACGTACCCGCCCATGGCTCCGATCGCCTTGCTCAGCGTGCCCACTTGAATGTGCACGCGCCCATGGCAGTTCAAATGATCAATCGTCCCGCGCCCGTTGCGCCCCAGCACGCCGGAAGCATGCGCGTCATCCACCATCATGATGCAATTGTATCTTTCCGCCAGGTCGCACAGCGCCGGCAACGGCGCGATGTCGCCATCCATCGAGAACACACCGTCCGTGATAATGAGCTTGTGCCCATTCCAATTCGCGTTCTCTTGAAGAATGCGCTCGCAGTCCGCCACATCCTTATGTTTGAACACCTTGATGGTTGCCTTCGAAAGCCGCGCCCCGTCGATAATTGACGCGTGATTCAGCTCATCGGAAACAATCAAATCTTCCTTGCCCAGCACCGCGGAAACCGTCCCTGCATTCGCAGTGAATCCCGACTGAAACACCACGCAAGCCTCAACGTTCTTAAATCGCGCAATCTGCTCTTCCAATTCCATGTGCAACTTCATGGTTCCAACAATTGTCCGAACCGCCCCCGCTCCCGCCCCATACTTCCGCACCGCCTCAATCGCCGCCTTGCGCAGCGCCTTGTGCGTAGTCAGCCCCAAATAATTGTTGGAAGCCAAGTTGATTACTTCCCGCCCATCAATGACGCTAACCGGCTTCTGCTCGCCCTCCAGCACCCGCAACTTAGGCGCCGTCCCCTTCGCCCGCAATTCACCCAACTGGTCGCTGACATACTGCAGCGGATTTTGCCCAGCCCTTTGCGTCGCCGTCTCTGACATTCCTTTTCTCCTTGTGAATTACCTGGCTGGGGAACCAGCGATTTAACTCAGCCCTGGGCTCTTAAACGAGTCAACCCTTAATTCCATCCGGATACATCAAAATCTTGCCCGCTAACCCGCCCTGCAACAGCGCAAAAGCGTTCTCAAACTTCTCCATCGGCGTCCGCTCGCCAAAAAGCGGCTCCAAGTTCAACCGCCCGGCCTTCAACAGTGCGGTCATCTGTACCCACGTCTCATACATCCGCCGCCCATAAATCCCCTGCACCGTCGCGCCCTTGAAAATTACGTCATTCACCAAGTCCAGCGGCACCGACTCGGTCGGAATCCCCAGCAGCGACGCGCGCCCTCCCGCTCGCAGCGCCCGAAATCCCTGCTGAATCGCCGCGGGATTCCCGGACATCTCCAGCAACACGTCCACGCCCGTCCCGCTCGTCTCTGCTTTAATCCGCGCCACCGAATCCGTCTCCACCGGGTTAATCACCACGTCGGCGCCCATTTTTTTGGCCATCGCGCGTCGTTGCTCGTTCGTCTCCGTCGCAAACACTGTCGAGCTTCCGCATGCCTTGGCCACCGCAATCGCCATCAACCCGATCGGTCCGCAGCCCGTGACGACCACTGTCTGCCCCGCAATCGCCCCCGCCAGTACGGTGTGTACCGCGTTCCCCAGCGGATCCAAAATCGCCCCATAATGCTCAGGTATCGCCGCATCTAATTTCCAGATGTTCGACGCCGGTATCTTCACAAACTCCGCAAACGCCCCATCCTGATCGATCCCGATAATCCGCAAATTTTGGCAGATATGCGCTTCGCCTAGCCTGCATTGATGGCAATGTCCGCAGTTGACGTGCATTTCCGCGCTGACGACGTCCCCCGCCTTCACCGCGGCCACTTCCTCGCCGGTCCTCTCCACCACGCCGCAAAATTCGTGCCCTAGCGTCACCGGCGGCTTGATCCGCCCCTGCGACCACCGGTCCCACCCGTAAATGTGCAAATCCGTGCCGCAAATCGAAGCCGTCCGAACCCGCACCAACACCTCGGCCGGCCCAATCGATGGCACCGGCGCATTCTCAAACGAAAGCCCGCGCCCAGCCTGCATCTTGCGCAACGCCTTCATCGTAGATGGCATGGAAAACCGGCTCCTGGTAGGCCAATCGATGTTAGCACACGCCCAGCGTAGGGGCGCAGCAGGCCGCGCCCCAGCCCGGCAAGATCTCAGCAACCAGGCAAGGTGCGAATTTTGCTTCGTGTTTCGTGTTTCGCTTTTCGAATTTCGTCCTTACTCCGTCAGCCTTATCCCGACAATTCCTCCAACCCCACCCGATTCGTCCTCGGCCCCATTGCCGCCACAATCACCGCCACTCCCGTCATCGCCACCGCCAGCAACGCAAACACTGCGGGCACCCCGTACACCAGCACCGCCCCAATCAACAGCGACGAAAACGCCGCGCTCAGCCGGCTCCAGCTATACGTAAATCCCACCCCCGTCGCGCGAATTCGCGTGGGAAACAACTCCGCCTGAAACGCGTGAAACGCCGCCGAGAACCAATAATTGCAAAGCGTCAGCAGCGCGCCAAAAGCAACCACTTCTTCCGGCGTCCGCGCATTCCCAAATCCCAGCCCAAGCCCCGCCACCAGCAACGCCAGCGCCACGATCGTCCACTTCCGCTCCAGCCGGTCTGCCGTCCACGCGCACAGGATCGGCCCCACCGGCGAAATCAGCGCAATCAGCATCGTGTATTGCAGTGAATGCACCAGCGAAAAGCCGCGCTTCAGCAAAAATGTCGGCGCCCAGTTGGCAAACCCGTAGAAGCCAACCGTTTGCAGCGCCTGAAAAATGATCAGCATCACCGTGCGCCGCAGATACGGCGGCCTCCAAAGTTCCGCGAACCTCCCACGTTCCGTTTGTGATTTTGGCGGAGCTGGTTCCGCAGCAGCAGTAACAGGAGTAGGGGGCGCCTTCGCAAAGGACTCCGCTTCCAGCGCGCGCAAAGCGGCATCCGCCTCCTCAACCCTTCCCCGGCTCTCCAGCCATCGTGGCGATTCCGGCAGCCGCCGCCGGAACCACCAAGTCAACAACGCGCCGCTTCCGCCAATCACCATCACCCATCGCCATCCCGCCATCAGAAAATGCGTCGGCAACAACAGCCGCGACAAGATCGCCGCCACCGGTACCGCGCAGAATCCCGCCACTTGCGTGATCGCCACGTATCTTCCCCGCGCGTGACTCGGCACGATCTCCGTCACATACGTGTCGATCACCACGATCTCCGCGCCAATCCCCACGCCCGCGAAGAATCGCGTGACGATCAACCAGCCCGCCGATGGAGCGAACGCTGCCGCCAGTGTAAACACCGAATAGATCAGCAGCAGCGTGATGAACGAGGCTCGCCTCCCCATCCGGTCGCTGCCCATCCCAAAGAAAATCGTCCCAAAAAACATTCCCAGGAATCCGGAAGCCACCAGAAAGCTGAATTGCTTCAGGGAAAGAAATCCGGATTGCTGCAGCGCCGCCCCGATGTAGGCCACCACAAAAATGTCGTAGATGTCGAAGAAATTCCCTAGCGAAACCAGCGCAATAAACCGCCGGTGAAATTTCCCCAGCGGCAGCCGCTCCACCCGCGCCGCAATACGCGAACTAATATTTTCAATGGTAGGTAAGGTCACAAACGCCGCCCGCCTCCCAGTAGGGCGCAGCCCGCCTGCGGCAGGCAGGCACCGCTGCGCCCATCTTGGCAAGACCTCAGCCGTCAGCAACTCCCGCTTTTCGCTTTTCGTACTTCGCCTATGCTTCTCAACTGCCACGCTGGCTAGGCCAATCACTTCACCCGTTCCACAACCCCAATCTTCGCCAAAGCCGCCAAATACTCGGCGACCAATTCCAGCGAAACCGGCCCATACTCGCCCGAAACCGCGTCACGAACCTGCTGCGCATTCCGCTTCCCATCCGCGAAATTCAGCACTTCATACGCGTACTCTTCCCCGCCACCCCATAATCCCTCATAGCTCAACAGTTTCGGCGTAGCTACGCCCGCCGGTTTCGCATGCTCAGTGAAGTAGTCATACCCAAACACCGCCAGTGGCCCCTTTGGCTCCGCTTTCCTCTTGTAAACGGCCGCCCGTTCCTCCGCCGGTCCCGGCAACTCCTCACATCCGACGGCTGTGTCCGTAATGATGCTGGCCAGCGATTGCCCGGTGAACTTCCTCGCCGAATCTGCCGCCGCCTTTTCATTCGCCAGCCGCTGGTCATGATCGACGCAAACGTCATCCATCCCCAAATGCCACAGCCGCGCATTGGCCTGCGACTTGCGCAGCTCATAACCCTGAAGAATCGCCGTTCTCAACCATACTTCCTCATGTCCCAGCCCTGCCAAAAAATATCCGCTGGCCGCTCCGATAAACGCGGCTCTCTTCAATTTCGTCGGATCAATGTTGGCCGCCGAATCAAAATTTGTATGAATATAGCGGTCCGGCCAATCATTCAGGTAAATCGCCGGAATCCCAAAAGAAGAGTCCTGATAAACATCGTGGTCGCTCCCCATTGTGTAAGCGCCGAATTGCGCTTGCAGCGGCTCCTTACCACCCTCCGGTGCGACCAGCGGATATTCCGCTCTCCCCGTAGCCGCAAACTGGTACGACTCCTCGTTAACAAAGTCCGCAAAGGCCCACGCCACGTCGTGTACAAAGCTGGGCAGGCTCATCGGCCCATGTGTCACGTGGAACACTGCCTTCGTCGCCGGACCTCCGCCCACCATGTCCATATGAACCGCCGCTTTGATCCTCTTCGCAAGCTCCGGTTTACCATTCAGCAGCGCCAGCGTTCCTTCAATCTCCGGCGGCCAGATAAATCGGATGGTCCGCGCAGGCCGCGCTAGCTTTCCCTCGCTGATCAGCCTCTGCAGCGTCCGCGCCACTTCCAGTATCGTCACGCACCCGCTCGCGTTGTCGTTCGCCCCCGGCCGCTGATGGTCCAGGTGACAGCTAAACGCGATCTCCTCCTCCTTCAATTTCGCGTCCGCTCCGGGAATCGTCGCCGTAACAACCTCATAGTTGCTCGCGTGCTGTCCGGCCTTCACCACCGCATGCAACCGAATCGTCTCCCCGCGCGCCAGCCTCTCGCGCAACCTGCGCGCTGTCTTCAGCGAAACCATGAACCCAAATGTCTTGTTCGCAGAGAACGTCTGCAAATGTCCCCACCGAATCAAATTCTGATCCTCGCCCCACCAAGCCGTTTTCTGATTCTGCGCATAACTAACAATGCCCACCGCCCCAAACTTGCCAATCGCCAAGTCCTGCACTGCCCCCGGCTGCGCGCTAACCAAAACGATCTTTCCTTTAACGTCCTTGCCGCCGTAGTCGCTCTCGCTCGTCCCCGCGCCCACATCGACCAATACCGTTGCAACATCCGCCGATTCGCTATCCTCCGCCAGTACAAGCGGCATGGCCTCATAGCTCGCGATCTTCCCAACGATCATCTTTCCGCAGTCCGTATTGAAAACGAGTTTTCCGTTTTCAATCTTCTCCTTATTACAAGTGGAAGTCTCAGTTAACTCCCCCACTTCAGCGTCCCAGCCCGGCCGCGATCTCTGTGTCCCGTAGAAAGTCTTCCCGTCCGCCGGAAACTGCAAAATCGCCACATCGCTCAACCCATAGGCCCGCGCCCGCTCCGCCACCAATTCCGCCGCCGCATGAAACCCGCTCGACCCGCGCTGCCGATGCAACCGCGCCAACCCCTCCAGATTCCGCTTAGCCGTCTCCCCACTAAGCTCATCGGCCAGCCCCGCCACATCCTTCTCCGCCAACAAAGGCGTCCCTCGCTGCGCCCACAAAGGCACAGCACCGAAGGTCAACGCCACCAAAACAATCGCCCCAACGCGCATCGCGCCTCCATATGGAGTGCGGCGGTCTTGCCGCCGCCTTTACAACGAAGCCCACGCCACCAAAACACGCGCAACACTACCACACCCTCATATCTGTCCCGTGGGTCAGCCTCATCTGCTTATTTCTCTCGATTGCCGCCTCACCTTTTGTTCCTTTCTGTGTGCCCTCCGTGCCCTCTTTACCCTGAGGCTCGAAGGGTGCGGTGAAATCCCGCTCTTGTCTTTCCGCCTCTGCTATCATCCCCGCGCATGCCCCTCCCTCAGCGTCTCCACGAAATCCGCGACGGTTTCGAGCGCCCTTTCTGGGTAGCCAATATCAGCGAAATCTTCGAGCGCCTCTCCTACTACGGCGCCTTCTCATCGCTAGCCCTGTATCTTCACGAAAAGCTTAACTTCTCAACCGCACAAACCGGCGCGCTGGCCGGGATATTTGGCGGGGCGGTCTGGTTTCTTGCCATCTTCGGCGGCACCGTAGCGGATTGGCTGGGATTTCGGCGAGCCCTTTCGCTTGCCTACCTGATCCTGAGCGCTGCATATTTTCTTCTCGGCTCAATCGGCGCGCCGTGGCTGAGCCCCATCCGCAATGCCATGCCCTTGGGGCTGTTCGTGGCCATCGTGCTCCTTTTGCCTGCGTTGGGAATTTCCTTGGTGAAGCCCAGCGTCGTTGGCACGACCGCCCGCGCTTCCAGGGAAAATGTGCGTTCCATTGGCTATTCGATCTACTACACGATGGTCAACATCGGCGGCACGATCGGACCCGTGGTCGCCGACTGGGCGCATGCAAAACTTGGCGTGGAAAATGTCTTTCGCATCGCTGCCCTCAGCGTCTTTGCCATGGTCTTCTTCGTCCTTATATTTTTTCGAGAACCAAAGGCGCAGGCCGGCGCGCCACCGCCTCCCTCCCTCGCGGTGACCGCGAAAAACTTCCTCACCGTGCTTTCTAATCCTAAATTCATGCTCTTTCTCCTGATCTTCACCGGCTACTGGATCGTTTTCTGGCAGCAGTTCACTTTGCTGCCCGGCTACATCCACAACTTCATTGACCCCAATGCCCGCGTCGAACGCGTCCTGAGTATCGACGCCGCCGTGGTGATCTGCTTCACCCTGCCCTGGAATCACGTCATTCGAAAGGTCCCGCCCTTTCGAGCTGTCATTCTCGGCACCCTCGTTTCCGCCCTCTCCTGGCTGATACTTGCGGTATGGCCCAGTTATCGCGGAGCGGTGCTTTCTATTTTCATCCTCGCCCTCGGCGAAATCACGCAAGCCCCCAAGTATTACGAATACATTTCCAAGCTGGCGCCCTCGGAACAACAAGGCACCTACATGGGATTTGCATTCCTTCCCATCGGCATCGGCTCCATCCTCGGTGGATGGTTCGGCGGAACAATGCTCCATCACTTCGGCGAAGTGCAACAACAGCCCCAGCGCACCTGGTACGCCATCACCGCCGTAGGCATACTCACAACGATTCTGTTATGGATTTACGACCGCGTGATTAGACGCAAAACTGAGGGCGGCCCGACGTAGGAGCTTGACTTAGTAAGAAGGTTCGCGCTCTCGACTACTGCGCAAACATTTCAGCGCCCTCGCAGCTTTCAACTTTCGACTGTGAACTTTCTTATTCAGTTCACCATGCGCCGTAGCGACTCCAGCGCTTGCCGCGCTTGCGAATACCTCGGCTCCACTTGCAGCGCTTCCTGGAAACAACGCATCGCCTGCCCGTACATCTCCTTGCCAAGGTACGCGCGCCCGAGATTGTAGTGTGGAAAATGCCGCGGTTCGTATCGCCGTGCTTCTATGGCCCGCTCCAGCCAGGGAATCGCTTCTTCGAACCGTCCCATTTCGATCATGTACGCGCCAATGTCGTTGTAGGGATTCCCGAATTCCGGATCGATTTCGATGGCCCGCTTGCATTCCGCGATAGCCTCGTCCAGCTTTCCCTGAAAATGATAGGTCCACCCTAAAAACGTGTGCGCTTCCGCGGTCGGAAAAAGCTCCAGCGAAGATTGGTACAGTTCGACCGCACGGTCGTAATCGCCTTCCATCTGGGCTTGGTACGCATCCTGCAGCACTTCCCATGCGCGCGTCAGGGTTTCCCGGCTCATGCGCGATTTTTAGCACACGCTCCGGTAGGCGTCAAAAGTACGAGAGTCTTGCCGGTGCTGAGGCGGTACCTGTCCTTTGTGCCGGGTTCGCAGTAGAATTCCTGGCGCTAACCATGGAAAATGGAATTGGGACTATTCCCGCTTCCAGCTCATCTACGGCCAGTTCGAATACGGACGACCAGGGGGAATTGTGAATCGCAATTTTCTGATTCTTGGCACAGCAGCGTTGGCAGTTGCCGGAGCGGTTTTCGCGCAAGATCCGCCGCCTGCAAAATCACAGGCAAAAAAGTCCAGCGGCAACGGAAACGCCGCAGCAGCCGCTCGCGGCAAAGAAGTATTCGATAAAAAATGCGCGATCTGCCATTACGCCGACAACGACCAGAAAAAAATCGGTCCCGGGCTGAAGGGCATTTCCAAACGCGGCACCTTCACGGTGAACAACAACAAAGTCACCGACGAATCCCTAAAAACCTGGATCGAGAATGGCGACACGCTGATGCCGCCCTTTAAAGATGTGCTCGAGCCGCCGCAAATCAAGGACGTCATCGCCTACGTAAAAACGCTGTAGCCGCCCAAACCAAATCAAGCGCGATACAGAGTTATCGCTTTTCAGCACTCTAAAAAACGTTCTTGGTTGCGCGGGGTGGATCGCGCAACCAAGAGATAAACTCAACTGAGACACCTGCCCGCGACTTGGCGCCGGGGGACCTTTGCTGCGCCGCATCGTGGCGGCGCGATTCGATTCCAGCGCTGTTTTCGGGCCTACAATTTTCCGCCGCGAAAACTACTTCAGAATGGCGTCTTTGAACGCCTTCGCCGCGCGCAAGCGAACCACCGTCTTGGCCTTGATCTTGATGGCCTCGCCGGTTTGCGGGTTGCGGCCCATGCGTGCCTTGCGGTGCGCTTTCACGGCGCGGCCCAGGTTGGGAATTACGAACTTGCCGGCTGCGCCCTTGCACTCTTTCACCGCGAGCTTGAAAAGCTCTTCAAAGAAGAGCGCCGCGGTTTTCTTGGGAGTGCCGCACTTCTCCGCGAGATGCGACACGACTTTGGTCTTGCTCATTGGCTTGGCTGCCATCTAGTATTCTTATCCTCCTGAAATTTTTCGTGACCTCAGTGGTTGAGGCCAGCCGCGGATTCTCCCCTTTTGATGTGCACCGAAAATCCGGGCCGCTCGGGACTATAGCCAAGGCTTTTTGAGAACGCAAGCGAAAAGCCGCGAAAAACGCTGGAAAAACGCCTTTTTTTTGCCGCTGGATCGCCAAAACACCGTAAAAATGCGGGTTTTCCACATGCCAGCGAGATTTCGGCCGGTTTCGCGGCGTGCGGACCCACAACAAAGGGCTGGCCAGATGCTTCCTCCGGCGTCAGCAATGCCGCCTGATCGCGAGTGCGTTGTAATCCAGCCACGCTTCGCTCACGAGGTTCCCAGGTCGGAGTAGAAGTTGGCGATGGCTTTTATGCCACCAAAATAATTTTCCAATGCGATGTGCTCATCAGGCGCGTGAGCGTTTTCGTCTGGAAGCCCGAAACCGAGGAGCACGCACGGAACCTTGAAAGTGTCGTACATCTGGGTGACAAAGGGGATGGAGCCGCCCTCGCGGATAAAAACAGCCTTTTTGCCGAAGCCCTTTTGGAGGGCGGCTTGCGCCTTGGCGAAGATCGGGTCCTGGTAAGGCGCGGCCCAGGGTTTGCCGCTACTGAGCAGGTCGAATTTGCACGTCACGGTTTTGGGAAGCAGCTTGCGAATGTGTTTTTCCACTAGCCCGGCGATCTTTTGTGGATTCTGATTGGGCACCAGCCGGGTGGAGAATTTCGCGTAGGCTTTGGAGGGAATAACGGTTTTGGCGCCTTCGCCGATGTAGCCGCCCCAAATGCCGTTCAGTTCCAGGGTGGGACGGGTCCAAAGCTGTTCGACGATGGTGAATCCTTTTTCCCCGACGTAGCCGGGAGCGCCGACGGCTTTCTCGAAATCCTTCTTCTTCCAGGGCAAGGAATTCAGAGCTTTGCGTTCCGCGCCGCCCAGCTTGGCGACGTCATCGTAGAAGCCGGGCACAGTGATGCGAAAATTTTTGTCGTGCAGTTTGGAGAATAGCTCGGTCAGGATGGTGAGAGGGTTAGGTACCGCGCCACCGTATACGCCAGAGTGTAAATCGCGGGCCGGTCCCGTCAGTTCGATTTGATAGTAATTCAGGCCACGCAGACCGTAGGTGATGGAGGGCACGCCCTTGGCGAGCATGGAAGTGTCAGAGACAACCAGCGCATCGGCTTTGAGCTTGTCTTTATTTTTCTGAACGTAGTCCCAGAGGCTGACGCTGCCGACCTCTTCTTCACCCTCGATCAAAACTTTTACGTTGATGGGGAATTTTCCGTTTACTTTTTGCAGGGATTCCAGCGCTTTCAAATGAATGTGGACTTGTCCCTTGTCGTCGGCGGTGCCGCGGCCGAAGAGATTGCCTTCACGCACGGTAGGTTCAAAGGCGGGCGAAGTCCAGAGATCGAGGGGCTCGGCGGGCTGCACGTCGTAATGTCCGTAGAAAAGAACGGTGGGCTTGCCGGGGGCTTCGAGGGATTCGGCGTAGACGAGCGGATGCATATTGGTGGGGACGATTTCCACTTTCTTGAAACCGGCGGCGCGCAGTTTTTCGGAGACCCAGCTAGCGGCGCGCTCGATATCCGGCTTGTGCTCGCTCTTGGCGCTAACGCTGGGGATACGCAGAAATTCGCAGAGTTCGGCGAGGTGCTGCTCGCGCTGATCTTCAATAAAGTTAGCAAGATTCATAGGCGAACATTCTAGGTCGGAAAGTGAGTAGTGGATAGTGGACAGTGGGGTAGCGGAGTCGCTGGCACGTTTTCCGAGAAGGAGGATCCCACACGCTGTGGGGACACCCCCTGTTTTTTGTATGTGTGGCAGGGAAAGGACTTGCGGGAGAGGGCTTTTGCATGTGTGGCAGCCAAAGGGCTTACGGGCGGCCGAAAGCAGGATTTCGACGCCTTTCTCGGATGTGTGGCAGGGAAAGGAGTTAAGCGACGGAGAGGTGGCGATTGGCGAGTGACGAGGAAAGCAGAGAGGGTGGGAAGTGGGCAGTTGGCAGTGGATAGCGTCGGCAGAGCGACTAAGCTGAAGGGACGGAGCAGGCTGGGAGGCGAGTATCACGAGGTACGATAGCACGGCATGGAGTTACTGTCAAGTAAAATCTGTATGTCTTATCGAATCAGTATCTTGCCGGGACTCTGTCCCAGGTTGCCGCCTCCAAAGCTGGCAGGGACGGTTGTTCGTGGGACGCAGGTGCTGAATTTAGCTCTAAACCCGGACACTTCCAAAATCAAAGGGTCCGGCACCCGGCAAGCGCAAAATCTTCGCGAGCAACGCTCCCGAAGAATTCATATTGGATCTCTGCGCGGAACTAGAGAGCAGGTCATCGCTTGAGGTTAGCTCTAAACCCGGACCCTTGCAAAAGTCAAAGGGTCCGCCACCCGGCCTAGGGAAGTCCGCTCCTCCTGCAGTAACGGGTTTTCGGGAACGCCTGTGTTTCAAGTTACCTCTGAAACCCGTACCTTTCCAAAATCAAAGGGTCCGCCGCCCGTAGTGTTATCGGGTTAGTGAGAACTCGCGCCAGTGGTCAAGATATTTTTTTGGGTCGGAAGCAAAGTCTTCCATGTTTGGACGCCAGTCTGCTTGGCCAGTGATCTCGGCCAGTCCGACAACACTGAAGTATCGAACTTCAGGATCCGAATCGTTCAGGGCCGACAGCAGCGGGTCGAGGGATGAGTTAGATCCCGTGTGCATGAGCGCTGAAGCAGCCGCGCGACGTGTTTCAACATTGGCGGCGTGCAGCAACTTCGCCAGCGAGGGCACGGCACGCTCGTCTTTCACACCTTCGAGGATTGCGTAAGATAAGTTATGGAGAAGGTGTAAGTGAGGGGGCAGCGTGGGGTCCGGTTTTAGCAAGGCGTCTTCAGCAAACTGCAAGGTGGATATGTCATTATGTTCAAGCAGCGCTGCGGCCACGGACAACCGTAAGGTGACATCCTTTACTTCTGCGGCGCGACTCAGCGCGCGAATAGCCGCCGGGCTCTTGCTGCTGTCGAGGGTGAAAACCGCCTCTCGCCTTTCTTCGACGGGGGTCTTGGTGGATTCCAGCACAGCTCCCAGTTGGTCGACGAGTCGTTCAATCACTGTTCCCTGTCGGGATTCAGTTCCGGGAACGGCCACAACGGACGGATAGTAGGGGTTCGCAAGCTTGAGTTCGCCGGAAGACTCAGCCAGGAAAAAGACTCGATAACTCAGTGGCGCGATGGACCGCCAGCCGACGAATTCATCCGGAACGGCGAAATGAAATCTCAAGGAGGGAAGGGAACCCTCATTGGTGCCCTTCAGGACCTGATCCACGTGAAGTTCCGCAACCATCGCTCGTGCAGGAACGGTCCTATTCCCGACTTGTGCAATTGTTTTTCCCACTTCTTGAACCGACGTGATCTGACCAACAGCGATAAGGGCCGCGTCGGAAGTTAGTTGGTCCAGATCCAGTGTCTGGACTATCGTCGCCTCGGCGTTGAATGCGTACAACAGGGTGATCGCAATACACGCAAGATGAAAGCTATTCGGTTTCATAGTTGCTTTCTCCACTCGTTCCGCTGCTTCAAGGCGCCGGGGAGGCAATTTGCACGTGCGCGGCGTACCCCCGGTACTTTTGCAGTGTGTCCGTTTGAATTCGTCTTCCGAATCCGGCTGCTATGCTGCCGACTCGCCACTCTTGTCCCCAGTGGTCTACAGCAGTGTTGTTGCCATCGCAGGTGGCCCGGGGTGTGTGAGCGGCATCCTCACCTTGAATCTCATCAGCGAACGCTGAACCAGGTTCGTCTACGCCATTTGGGTCTGCTCGCCGCCAGTCTGTTCCGCTGTAATCGGGGACGACTCCGGTCGTCGCAGACTGTTGTGATTGTGCCCGGCACGGACAGGTTTGGCGTTCGGGTAGTGAGCGAGAAGGGTTTCGAAGTTTGTCCATTCGCGGTAGCGGTCAGTGAAACATCGCCGATACTGGAGCTGAAGGCGGTGCCCGAACTCAGTACATTGATGGAAGAACCCGTGAAGGATGAAACGGTGATTTTGTTCGCACCCGCAGTTATGTTCCACGTTGTGGAGGCCCCGCCGCTGGAAGTGAGTGTGGCCGAAGTCGCATAGCCAGAAACTGTTAAGTTTGCGAAAAACCAAATCGTGTTTGGGCCGCTAATTGTGGGCGACACGTTGACGCCGCCCTGTGGCCTAGCTAAAAACTGAGGGCAGTTTGGCGGGCGGATATGGCCGTCTAGGTAACCAGAAGAATTAGAGGTAGTAGAGCCGACGGAGACACCATGGTGGGTGGCGTAGAAGTTGTGGTCCACCGTAGCGATGCCTGTGTTCGCGCTGACCCAGCTGGGCCAGAAAGAATCGCTGACATCGTCCCAGGTTAAGGTGCACTGCTGGTAGGCGTTGACCCCTTGGTCTGCCGTAGACTGAACGGGAACACCCAGAGGGTCGTAGAAGACCTTGACGTATGCGGCTGAATAACCACAGCAACTGCCGCAGCCGTAGACGACATGACCGTAGGTCTTATCGTAGATGATCTTGCCCTCGAAGAGCGTGCCCACGCCTCTGTTGATAAGATCACGAAATTCGTAGGAGCCGGAGGCGAGGTCGGGCGGCAAGACCGCTCCGTTCTTGTCGGGGACGTGCTCACGGATTAGTTTACCTACATCGATCCACATCTGTTCATCCGGCTGGAGGGTTTGCTCCAGATCGTAACGCTGGGTCCCTTCATTATAGAAGATGGTGAAGGCCGCCTGGGTTGGCTTGGTGCCGCCGTTGCCGGCAGTGATGATGGAATTATGGTAGGGATCATACTGCCACATGCCGCCTTCCCACTGGAAGGTGAGTTGGTCGGAGAAAGGAGTTTGCGCACCATACTTTAGAGTTTCGTCGAAGCTGGCAGCGACGGCCATAATTTCATCCGGTTTGCCGTTGGTCGTAATTGTGACAGAGCCGGTACTGTCCTTAACTGGACAGAACCCTAGACCTCACCAATCTATCCTTCAAGAAGCAAAGGGAAGAAATGAGTCAATGGATATTGACGTGTTCGGCCTGCGGGAAAGAATTCCCGCACAGTTCGATACCCAAGAATCTGCCATTTGCCGAAACGTATTTACCTCCCAAACCCGAATTTCCTTCCAGCGGCCTCGCCATTGAGTGCCCTAACTGCGGAAAATCAGCCACCTATGAACGCTTCGATTTACGGTATCGCAGCCATTCCGGGTAGGGCTGAGTACCGGATGATCTCGATTGTCACGAACTGTGACTTAGTGGTGCTATCAAACAAGGTGAACTGCCCACAGCGGGGTCCCACTCTCCCCGCGCTGCGCTCCGGCTCATCGGGAGCGCAGATGCCCACCATTCTCATCGTTGATGACTGTCCTGCTGTTAGAAAAACGCTTCGCGGCCTGCTCGAAAAACAGTTGCCTTCGGTCGTGTGCTCAGAGGCCATCAACGGTCTCGATGCCCTTGCTAGGACTGAAGCATCCTCCCCCGACCTAATCATCCTGGACTTGGGCATGCAGGGAATGAATGGATTCGAGGTCGCTACGATACTTCACAAGACGAAGCCGCAGGTTCCCCTATTCATGTTTACGTCTCACGACAGCCCGGCCGTTGAATCGCAAGCGGCATCGGTGGGAATACGAGCCGTCTTTTCCAAGACGGATATTAACGCGCTTCTGGCACAAGCGAGGGAGTTGCTAAACCCCTCTCACGCACTCACTACGCTGGAAGCGCAATAGCACTGTTATTCAGAATCAAAAGCGAGTAGGCTGCTCAAAGTCTCATCGCATCTTTCCACCACCTCGTTGGTTCCTTGTGGTTCCTTGCGAAATTTGACAACCCGCCCATTATCAGCACCGGAGGTGTGACTTGAAGAAGAATGGTAATGGGAAAACTCACTACAAATTCTCCGTGTACATTGCCTGCTCTACCTGGCGATCAGATTTGGCTCTCGCTCGCCTACGGACGATTTGCGACAAAACAATTCCGAACGACTACGAGATAAAAGTTATTGACCTTTCGAAGAATCCTGAACTTGCAAGAGATCACCAGATTGTGGCGACCCCGGCAATTTTCCGAACTCTCCCCGCACCAGTGCGAAAGAGCATTGGTGACTTGATCGACAAAGAGAAGGCGTTGTTAGGACTGAATCTCAAGCAAATAGCGGCGGATTGAATTTTCAGGGCAGGCGCCAGGGTCGGCATCTTCACCCCCATGCTCCGGTAGCTTGCCGCCCTTTTACCACGGTTGCGAATCTAATTGTTTATTACTCCCCTTCAGGCGACATCCCTACCCCTGTCGGCCCTGCTATTGTCAGGAGGTCGCATGGCTCTTGCAGATACGGAGTATCCTTCTTGTCCGAAGCACGAAGCCTGTATGGTTCCTCTTTCCCTCGAACTACCAGGCGTAGTCCTCCCGTACGGAACTGTCGAATTGTTCCGATGCGCTAACTTGAGTTGCCCTGTTTTTTATGTCCGGGGTGCGTCGGAGGGCTTCTACACGGCCTCTCCTAGCGGCATTCTGATGAATGGCGTCTGATTGATGAAAGTTCGACGGCACAGCCTATCGAGCTTTTGACTTAGGATATCGCGCGGATTGAGAGCAATGCCTGATGTCCGGTTGCTGCGAATCACGCGGCTTGACGGATGACCTTGGCTAACACTCGCCTGCTCGTCTGGCTGAATACAACATAACAACCCGGAACTCGCGCAGCGGTGTGTCGCATGTACCTTTTTGCGGTGGTCAGCTTGTCGAAGCTTTCGAGTGTAACTAGCGCCCAACCCACGAGCACACGGCACACACAGAAATCATTGCGTCCCGAAACGGGATGCGACAGGGAAGGGGCAGGATTGCGATCCCGGTCTTTCATTACTATTACTATTTGACTTTGGGGACATGCATAGCTTATCACGAGAGCTTAAAGCGTGCATGAAATTAGCGAATAGCTATGAGTCGAGTTCCCGATGCCGCACTCCGAATATTCCTACGGTCATCCTTTCTTGCTGCCGAACATCCAATCTACATGCAATTCGGACGGCGTCTCCGAGAACTTGCGTCGCGATAACCGCGACGGCCAGCAGCCATCCCCAATAACGGCGCTTGAACCAGCCCAAAGTAGCAACCGCGAGCAACGCGCTCAGAACGAGGAACGGAATTCCTACGAATTTGCCGAGCGGCGCGAGATGCTGATAGACGTGCGGATTCAGCCGCCACACTCGATCGAGAGCCGAGCCTTTCCAAGACAGGGTTATCCCGGCAAGTAAGGCCATCACCGAGCCGAACAAAAGGAACAAGCCGACGGCAGTAATGCCGGCGTGCGACTTTGCGGCGTCGTTTGAACGCAGCGAGCGACTATAGCCGGAATTTGTTTGCCGGCGGAGCTATATTTGACAGAAGGATTTAACAGAGAGCGCACTGAGGTCGAGCACAGAGGCCACGGAGAGAATTGCGCAATTCGGAGACAGCGTTACTTGGGGTGCAGCAGGCGGGAGAGGAAGGATTTTCCGGGCTTGGACTTTGGGGAATCGGCCTTTTTCTCAAGGGCGGTCAGGCGCTCGATGGCTTTGGCGTGCTCGGGATCGATTTCGAGGATGCGGCGGTAAAGAGGGACGGCGCGCCAGGGGAGACCCATGGCTTCGTAGAGCTCGCCGAACTGGAAATAGGTGGAGGTGTTCCACTGGTCGAGTTCGAGGGCCAGGGAGAAGTGGCGGACGGCATCTTGGCGATATTGCGGGAAAGCAGCGAGGCTGCGGCCGAGCATGGCGTGGTGCTTGGCGACATTGGGAGCAATCTCGACGCATTTGCGCAGCCATAGGATGGAGCCGGCGAAATTGCGGGCGCGCAGAGCTTGCTTGGCACGGGTGAGGCATTCGTCCACGGTGGCTTCGGATTCGGTTTTTTCCTGGCCGAGGGTGAAGGCGCCGGCGGCGGCGATTTGCTTGTCGTAGGCGGCGCGTTGCGGCTCGTCGAGGAGCGTTTTGTACGCGATGGTAAGGCGGGCCATCAAGTCCTGCAGCAAGTCAAGCCATTCGCTGTGGCCCATGTGGCGGTCGGGATGGAACTTGCGGGCCATACGATGGAAATTTTCTTTGATGTGCGCAGGCGGAGACGTGGCCGTGACGCCGAGCAGTTCGTAGTAAGTGGCTTTGCCGGCGAGATCGAGGAGAGCGCGGATTTCTTCCTCAAATTTCTTGGCGTCGTGGGAGTCTTCGGCGACGGAGGCGGGTTCGGGCTCAGGCTCGGCAACAGGCGCAGGCTGTCCGGCGGCTGGTGCCTGAACGGGCGGGGGCGCCGGCCGTGCGGCCTGCTGGGCGGCTTGCTCCATAGCCGGCTCCGACTGGCCGGCGCTTGCGGCAGCGGGGACACTGACCACCGCACCGAGAACCAGCAGAGCGTACAGAGAGCGCGCGGCGGTTTCCTTGGGCACCGTACAGTTGGCGAGGAAAAAGTTGGCGGAAACCGCGTGCGAAATGGAAGCGAGCAGCTTGCGCTCGATACGGTCAAGCTCGACGGCCTGGTAGCGAAGGATCGGGTCGGGTGAGAGGTCGATGCGGAGAACGGGGTCGGCGGCGAGATGCTCGAGCGGAAGATCCTTGGCACGGCGCACCGCTTCGAGGAGGAGTTTGCCGAGCGGGACGGGGATGGAGATTTCCGGGACGACGTTTTTTTCGAGAGAGCTGAAAAAATAAAAGCGGCCGGAAGGATAGTCGAGAACCGACGAGGTAATTTGCGTCAACTGACGCTGAACCCAACCGACGACCTCTTCGACGGTGAAGATGCCCATTTCGGCGATGGCCGACCCGAAACGCTGGCCGGTTTTCACCAGCTCGGCAGCTTCTTCAAATTGGCTCTGAGTGATGGCGCCTTCGCGCAGCATCATTTCGCCGAGGCTGTCCTGGCGGTCGCTGCTGGTGGCGAAGACGAGCTGGCCGCCGTCGAAGAAAAGATGGCGTTCGACGCGGCCTAGGACGAGTTGAAGCTGGCCGGTGAGCCGAGCGGAATAAATTTTGTTGAGTACCGCGAAAAGCTCGTGGTGCGTTTTGATTTCACCGGAGTCGACGGGGAGAGGGCCGCGCTCGAACCAACTGGAAGGGGCGGGGACGGTCTCCAGGCTGTGATCTTGGGCGAGTTCCTTAATGAAACGATGGAGACGCGCACGATCTTCGGAGCCCATGTGCACGAACTGGACGCCCATGCCGTGGCCCGGACGGCCGTGGCGGACGATGGCGCGCGCGCGGACTTCGCCGCCGGTCACATCGAACAGGAGCTCGACGTGGGTACCGGCGGAGAGAGGATGCGCGACGAGTAGAAACGCTCCGCCAACGCCCAACTCCTCGGCGTTGGAGACGTTGCGCTTTCCCGCGCCTTGCCAAGCCACCAGGAGGCTCTTGGGCGCGCGATACCGCGGATGGCGGCGGCGTTCGTGTTTTGGGATCTCGATGGGACTTCCTTGTAAATAGATTGATAGGAGAAGCGAGGGAAGGGAAGGGCTGGTGCCGTATGACGCACCCTGGGACTCGAGGGAAGAAAAGATAACGCAGAGGCGCGGAGAACGCTGAGGTGCGCAGAGAAGAGTAGGTTGTTGCTGGTAGGGAACAACTGGCCGCTGGGGCAATTGACGGGGGTTTGCGGCGGGCTGGAACATGGGAGCATGGACACTGTCGCTTCCAAATCACCGCGACGCAGCGGACGAGCTTTCCTGAAGATGAAGTTGCAAGCGCATGGGCGCGCACACAATGGGCGGAAGTTTCGGGAAACGTGCGAAACCGTGGTGGTGAACGCGCATGGAGCACTGATCCTGTTGAAGCATGAGGTTAACGACGGTGAGATGCTGGTGCTGACACATCCGGAAACGATGGAAGAGCAGGAATGCCGCGTCGTCTATCTAGGGGAACCGGCGGACCGGCAGCGGGTGGGAGTGGAGTTTCTTACCCCGGCGCCACGCTTCTGGGGGCTGGACCTGGACGAAGCTCCGCCGACGAACGAAGTCAACTGAGCGCATAATTACTGAGAGGCGTTGACCGGAGTGCGTTGCGGCAGCGCGCCCGCGAGAGCGGCTCGGCGACGGCGCAATAGCCAATCGCCCACACGCCAGGCCAACAATAAACCTACCAGCGCCGCGTAGAACAGCGGACGAATCACCGCGGATTTCACCAACCAGTAGTAATGAATCACACCACAGACGGCACTTATGTATATGGCGCGGTGCAGTATGCGCCACCGGCGGCCGCCGAGGCGGCGAATCCAGCCAGCAGTGGAAGTAATGGCCAGCGGAACGAGCAGCGTTAAGGCGAGAAAGCCGACGGTAATGAATGGGCGTTTGTAAATGTCTTTCCAGATTTCATGGACGTCGAATATTTTGTCGAAAACAAGATAGGTAGTGAAGTGCATGAAGCCGTAGAAAAAAGCGTAAAGGCCCAGCATGCGGCGGAATCGGATCAGCTCCGGCAGGTGAAGGAGCTGGCGCAACGGAGTGATGGCGAGAGTGATTACCAGGAAACGCAGCGTCCAGTCTCCGGTGCCATGCTGAATGAACTGCAGCGGGTCAGGAATCGTGGCGTGCAGGACGAACGGAACGATGATGGCGGCGAGCGGCCCGAGACAGACCAGGAAGAGAACGGCTTTGGTCCATTTGCTGGTGAGGAATTTGCTGGCGAGTGAAGTAGGCACGCAATTCCCAGCTAGTAATTCTTGCGCAGATCCATGCCGTTGTAGAGGCTAGCCACTTGATCGCCGTAGCCGTTGAAGATCAGGGTTTTGTGCGATTTGAAGAGTTCGGGAAGGCGGCGCTCGCGAGCCTGGCTCCAGCGGGGGTGATCTACATCGGGATTTACGTTGGAATAGAAGCCGTATTCTTGCGGCGCCGACAGATTCCAGGTCGTGTCAGGCTTATCTTTCACAAAGCGGATTTTCACCAGCGACTTGATGCTCTTGAATCCATATTTCCACGGCACGACCAGGCGCACCGGAGCGCCATCCTGGTTGGGCAAAGTTTCGCCGTACATGCCGACGCAGAGAAGCGTGAGCGGGTGCATGGCTTCGTCGAGGCGCAGGCCTTCAATATAAGGTAGCTGGATTCCGGCGTAGCGTCCGAGCGGCATCTGGCCCATGTCGTAATAGCTTTCGAAAGCAACGAAGCGCGCCTTGGGTGTGGGCTCGACCAGGTTGGCCAGCGTGCTGAAGGAAAAGCCGATCCAGGGAACGACGATGGACCACCCCTCAACGCAGCGGTGGCGATAGATGCGCTCTTCGAGAGGCGCCAGCTTGACGATCTCGTCCATGGAAAACTTGCGCGATTTCTTGACTTCGCCGCCGACGGAGACGGTCCAGGGAGAGGTGACAAACCTTCGGGCGTTCTTGGCGGGTTCGTCTTTTTCCACACCAAATTCGTAGAAATTGTTGTAGTGCGTCACATCGTTGAAGGAATTGATTTTTTCATCGGTGCTGAAGGGGCTCTTTATCGTGTCCAGCTTCGTACCCGCGCCAACGCTTGGCGAAACTGCCACATCGAACAAACGCTTACCGGCAAAAGCGCCGATGAATGCGAGACCGGCGCCACGCAGAAATTTGCGGCGGTTGGAAACGACCGCCTTGGGCGTCACATCCGCATATGTCAAATCCTTGGACTTACGAAGCAACATACCTTCCTCTCAGACCTGGAGGGATGATCCTCTCTTATTATGCTACGTCTGCAGCCTCCAATTGGATGGGAATGATGCTGAAGCGGCCAGGAAAGCACGGTTTGTGAGATACGCAAGCCGCGCCAGAGTCGCAAACTAAATTGCTCCTACGAGCTTATTTTTGCGCTAGGCTCTGGCTCCAGAACAAGAGCCCAGGTCGTAACCTTCGACTTGGTTGCGCCATCCAAAGGGAAATCAAGGTTGCCATTCGCACGTCAGGGGTACATCTGATGACCAATTTATTTGTAAATGGGAAGGCCGTCCAGGTGGACGTAGACCCATCGACGCCGTTGTTGTGGGTGCTGCGGGAGTCGCTGGGATTGACGGGAACGAAATTCGGTTGCGGGATGGCTCTCTGCGGAGCGTGCACAGTACATCTGGAAGGCAAGGCGATCCGCTCGTGCGTGGCCCCTGTGTCGCGGGCGGAGGGAAAGCACGTGACGACCATCGAGGGGTTGTCCAGCGACCTGACGCATCCCCTGCAAAAAGCCTGGATTGAGCTGGACGTGCCGCAATGCGGCTACTGCCAATCCGGGCAGATCATGAGCGCGGCGGTGCTGCTCGCAGAAATACACAAACCCACGGATAAGGACATCGACGAAGCGATGGGCGGCAACGTCTGCCGCTGCGGAACGTACTCGCGGATTCGCCAGGCGATTCACCTGGCCGCAGAATTGAACGCTGGAAGGAGCACACGATGAGCGCACCAGCAATGGTAGGACGGCGGGAATTCCTGAAAACGGGCGCGGCTGTGGGAGGCGGGCTTCTGGTGAGCTGCTATATGCCGCTGAGCGTCGCGGGCGCGGGAAAAGCCGGCGCTGCGGAAAACCAGGTTGCGTTGAATGCATTCGTGCGCATCGGGGCTGATGAGAGCGTCACGGTGATTTCGAGCCACTCGGAGATGGGCCAAGGAATCTACACGTCGCTGCCAATGTTGCTGAACGAGGAATTGGAGGCAGACTGGTCGAAAATTCGCGTGGAAGCGGCGCCGGTAGACAAAGTTTACAATCATCCGGTCTTCGGAATGCAAATGACCGGCGGAAGCACAACGTCTCCGGCCGAATGGGAGCGCTATCGCAAGATGGGGGCGTTGGCGCGGACGATGCTGGTTTCCGCGGCGGCACAGCAATGGAATGTGGATGCTTCGAGTTGCCAGGTGGAGAAGGGCGTAGTCCTTCATCGTGCTACGGGAAAGCGCGCAACGTACGGGTCGCTGGCGAATGCGGCCTCGCAACTGACACCACCGGCAGAAGTGAAGTTGAAAGACGCGAAAAGCTTCACCTTGATCGGCAAACCGACGCGGCGGCTCGATACACCATCGAAAACGAACGGCACCGCGCAGTTTGGACTGGACGTCAGCCTACCGCGAATGCTTACGGCGGTTGTGGCTCGCCCGCCGGTCTTTGGGGGGAAAGTGGCGAGGTTCGACGCCAGCGAAGCGCTGAAGGTGCCGGGCGTGAAGGCTGTGGAGCAGATTGAGTCCGGGGTGGCCGTGATCGCCGAGCGATTCTGGCCGGCCAAAGTCGGGCGAGACAAATTGGTGGTGGAATGGGACCTGGGCCCCAACGCGGGATTGTCAACCGAACAAATGGTGCGCGATTTTGCGGAGCAAGCGAAGTCGCCGGGGGCGGTGGCGAAAAAGACCGGCGATCCCGAGAACGCTTTGAAAACAGCGGCGAAGACCATTACCGCCGAGTATGACGTGCCGTATTTGGCGCACGCCATGATGGAGCCGCTGAATTGCGTGGTGGATCTGCGCGCGGACAGCTGCGAAATCTGGACCGGCACGCAGTTCGAGACGGTAGACCGCGCGAATGCGGCACAAGTGGCGGGGCTCGCGCCGGAGAAGGTGCAGATTCACACCACGCTGCTGGGCGGCGGATTTGGACGGCGGGCGAATCCCGCTTCGGATTTTGTGCGCGAAGCGGTGCACGTCGCGAAAGTTGCCAAGGCGCCGGTGAAAGTGGTTTGGACGCGCGAAGACGATTTAAAAGGCGGCTGGTACCGTCCGATGTGGCACGACCGCTTCGCGGCCGGCCTCGATGGTAACGGCGAGCCGGTTGCCTGGACGCATACCATCGTCGGCCAATCGATCATGCAGGGCACACTGTTCGAGGGGTTTGGTATCAAGGATGGCATTGATTCCACCTCTGTCGAGGGCGCGGCCGATTTGCTCTATGGCATTCCCAATCTGCAGGTCGATTTGCACACGCCAAAGATCGGAGTGCCTGTGCAATGGTGGCGGTCGGTCGGCCATTCGCACACCGGCTTTTCCGTGGAGGCATTTCTCGATGAAGTGGCGCACGCCGGAGGAAAAGATCCCTACGAACTGCGTAGGAAATTGCTGGCGAATCAGCCTCGCATGCTGGCGGTGCTGGAACTCGCCGCACAAAAAGCAAATTGGGGAGCGAAGCTGCCCCCGGGTGTGGGCCGGGGAATCGCCGGGCATTTTTCATTCGATAGTTACGTCGCGCAAGTTGTGGAAGCATCGGTGGCGAAAGACGGTATGGTGCGCGTGCATCGGGTGGTGTGTGCCGTCGATTGCGGAACGGTGATTAACCCGGACACAGTGAAAGCGCAGATGGAAGGCGGAATTGTCTTTGGGCTGACCGCTGCGCTGAAAACAGAGATCACGCTCAAGGATGGAAAGGTGGAGCAGAGCAACTTCCACGATTATCAGATGCTGCGAATTTTCGAGTCGCCGAAAATCGAAGTGTACATCCTTCCAAGCAGTGCGAATCCGACCGGCGTGGGCGAGCCTGGCGTACCACCAGTAGCTCCGGCGCTCACCAATGCGATTTTCGCAGTAACCGGAAAGCGTGTCCGGCGCCTGCCGATTCGCGCAAGCGATTTAGCGGAACGTGCAGGGGCTTAATCATGAATGCGCATCCCCACAGCGAACGCGATTCTTTGACCTCGAAGCTCGCTAACCGCAATCTCTTTTTTGTTGCGGGAATTCTGACGACCCCTCTTTTCGTGATGCTTGTCTGTGCTGCGCGAACATCCGCCCAGGACGACGCCCCCGCCTCCCGTGCCGCATTTCTACAGCTTTATCGCGTGCTGACTTCTCCGCGATGTCAAAACTGCCATCCCGCCGGCGATGCTCCTTTGCAGGGAGACGACAGCCACGTGCACATACAAAACGTAAAACGCGGTGCGGATGGTCATGGCGTCACGGCCATGCGCTGCGATACGTGCCATCTGACGGTGAATCTCTCTGGGGCGCATATGCCGCCAGGCAATCCGAAATGGGCCCTGCCGTCCCAGGAACACAGAATGGTGTTTGTCGGGCGCTCGCCGGCTGAGTTGTGCCGGCAGATCAAGGACCCCAAGCAAAATGGCGGGCGGACGCTCGAAAAACTGCTGGATCACGTAGCCAATGATGACCTGGTGGGCTGGGGCTGGAATCCCGGCGACGGGCGAAGCTTGCCGCCTCTTTCGCGGCCCGCCACCGTGGAGCAGATGAAGACTTGGATAGCCAGCGGCGCTGCTTGCCCGCAATGAAGCCGTCGCACTGATCCGCGCAGTTATCGTTTAGGTACCGCAAGATAACGCGAATGTCTACCCTCATGTTTCCCCTCTAAAATAGCCTGAAGCACGAGTATGTCTTCTTCTCGAATAATCGGCATTTTGGTGGGAATCTGGCTGGCGATAGTCGGCATCTACGCCCTCGTATCGGTGGCTTTTGCGGGACATCCAGCAACGCTATCGACTTTCGGAAACATCGTGCAATGCATCGTCCCGCTGCTGGCCAATGCGGGGCTGCTGCTAAACGCCGGCACACCCCACTGGCGCCGCAACATTTTCTGGATGCTGCTAGCGCTGAGTAGCACGCTGTGGATGATCGGCGAATTTGAGTGGACCTACTACGAGGTCTACCAACACCAGCCGACGCCCATCATCAACGGCGGTGATGTTGTTTTCTTCCTTAAGGGCATTCCCATCCTGGCGGCGTTGGCGCTGCAACCGCACCGCAAGCGCGGCGAGTTACACCTGCAAGTTGGCTATTTGAATTTCGTTCTGCTGTTCACTTGGTGGGCATTTGTTTATGCCTTTATGGTGTTGCCGTGGATATATGCCACGCCTTCTGAATCCCAATACAACTACAACTACGACGTAGTCGCCAACGTACAGAATATGGTGATTGTCATCGGACTCGGCCTGCTGTGGCTAAAGGCTGCGGGCGCGTGGCGCCTAGTGTATGCCAACTTGTTCGGGGCTTCCGCTATGTACATGCTCTCCTCGTTGACCATCAACGTGGCAATCAGCATGAACACGTATGCGACTGGGAAGCTCTACGATCTGCCGCTGATCTCCTCTTTTCTGTGGTATGGGTTCGCGGGCGTGATCGCTTATTTGAAGCGTAGCGAATTAGACAGCCCGCAAGACAGCGTTGATGAGGGAGACGAGAAGCCCCGAGAAAGCGCTTGGTCTGCCCGGCTGGCCATGGCCGCGGTCATATCGTTGCCGGTATTCGCGATCTTCACGCTGCGCTTTGAACATGATGTGCCGGAAGTGCGCGATTTTCGGTTGATGACCACGCTGATTGCCTCCGTGCCGATAGCGTTCTTGGTCTTCCTGCGAACCCACCTAGCGGACGCCGATCGCGCGCGATTGCTGGCGCGATCCGAGCAATCCATTGAAAATTTGCAGCGGCTGCAAGCGCAGATGGTGCAGACCGAAAAGCTCGTTTCGCTTGGCCAGCTGGCGGCCGGCGCGGCGCATGAGATTAACAATCCATTGGCCGCGATTCTGGGTTTCTCAGACCTGCTGGCCGATGACCCGACTTTGCCGGAAAAGGCTCGCGCCACGGCCGGCAAAATTCGCGATCAGGCGCGGCGCACCAAAACGCTGGTAGCCAATTTGCTCCGATTTGCGCGGCAGGTCCCGCCAGAACGCACGCTGCTGGACATCAATACTGTCGTAACTAATGCGGTGCAATTGCGCGCACTGGATTTGCGCTCTTCGAAGTCGCGCATCGAACTGCAATTGGAATCCGTGCTGCCCGGCGTGCGTGGCGATGGCAATCAGTTGCTGCAGGTGTTCTTCAACGTAATCAACAATGCGATTGATGCCATGGAATCCAGGGAAGGCGGCGTGCTCACCATCAAGACCATGCGAGACCGCGGCAATGTGGTGATTCTTTTCACCGACACCGGACCAGGCATCAAAGATCCGCAGCGCGTTTTCGACCCCTTTTACACCACCAAACCGGTGGGCAAAGGCACCGGACTGGGCTTGAGTATCTGCTTCGGCATCCTCCAGGAGCACGCGGGAAAGATTCTTTGCTACAACTCGCAACAAGGCGGCGCGGTTTTTCGCGTGGAGTTGCCCGCGGTGCTCGCAGCATTCCCGGCCAAAGAACCACAAGCCGCGGTTGCTGCTTCGACTCCGCAAAAGACTCCCGTCTAGAGAGCCCTGCCAAGATCAGGTATTCGCGCGGCGGTCGACGCCCGCAACGCGACTGGCGCGTCGTGCTAGAGTTTTTGCTGCGATTCTCAACCCTGGGGAAATACCATGACCGACTTGGCCATTGCCACGGAGAAGCTCACGCGGCGGTTTGGCGCGCTTACCGCGGTGGACAATATCGATCTGCGCGTAACGGCTGGGCAATTCTTCGGATTTCTAGGTCCCAACGGCGCGGGTAAATCCACGACCATCAAGATGCTGACTGGACTGCTGGCGCCGACTTCCGGGCGCATGCAACTGCTGGGGCTTGATTTTTCCACGCAATCCGTGGAGGTCAAACGGCAGATTGGCGTGGTTCCGGAGGGCATGGGACTGTTCGAGCGTCTCACCGGCGCGGAATATTTGAATTTTGTCGGCCGGATGTATGGACTCGACCACGGCACTACCCTCCAGCGTACCCGCGAGTTGCTGGAATTCATGCAGCTTGCCGATCGTCCCAAATCCATGATCGCGGATTATTCTCACGGTATGAAGAAAAAGCTGGCCCTGGCCGCGGCGGTGATTCACGGCCCGCGCATTCTTTTTCTGGATGAACCGTTCGAGGGCGTGGATGCCTTGGCGGCGGGCGCGTTGAAGGCGCTGCTGGCGCGAATGACGGCGCGCGGCGTGACCATTTTTCTAACCTCGCACGTGCTGGAAATTGTCGAGCGACTATGCAGCCACGTCGGAATCATTCACCAGGGACGGCTGGTGGCGCAGGGCTCCATCGGAGAACTGCGCGCGGGCATCGCCGGTGAAGAAGGCAGCAAGACCACGCTCGAGCAGATTTTCCTATCCATCGTTGGCCGGAGCGGTGCCGAACGGGCGGAGATCGAGGAGCTCTCGTGGCTGACCTAGCGCAGCCGGTGGGAATCCTGCGACAACTCATACTGATCGCCGGTTTGCGCTGGCGAATGCTGCACAACCATTTGCGGCGAAAACAAAACCGTCTGGACTTGATAGGCCTCATTATGGTCGGCGCGGTGGCCGGCGCTTTTCTGATTGGCGTGTGTTTCGCGCTATATGCGGGCGCGTACGATTTTGTGTCCACCGGCAGGATCAGTTGGCTGAGCTTGCTTTTCTGGATAATTTTTCTGTGGTGGCAGCTTCTTCCGGTTATGGTGGCGGGCTTTGGCGCCTCTTTCGATTTCCGCGCCGTGCTGCGCTTTCCGCTACGTTTTGCCGCGTTTTACATCATCGGCCTGGTCTACGGGTTGGCGGATTTTACCGGCGTGGCTGCGGTTTGCTGGATTATTGCCATCATCTTCGGAGTAGCGGCGGCGAGCCCCGCTCTACTGCCGGGGTTGCTCCTGATGGCCGCGCTATTCATCACGTTTAACGTGGCGTTGGAACGCTTGCTGGGATCATGGATGGAACGCTTGCTGGCTGGGCGTCGCACCCGGGAGCTGTTTTTTGCCGGGTTTATCTTGCTGATGGTGTCGCTGCAATTGCTGGGCCCGATGCTGAACCGCTACGGAAATTCCGCCGAACCCTGGCTTGTGCGCGCTCTTCCGTACTTTTCTTACTTTCCGGCATCGCTGGTGGGCAAGGGCGTCGGAGCCGCGGCAGCCGGAAACTACGGCGCGTTCGCATTGGCCGCCGCGGGGATGGCGTGTTACTCAGCGCTTTTTGGCGTGCTGCTATGGATACGCTTTGCGGCGCAGTACCGCGGTGAGGAGTTAAGCGAAACTCCCGAGCCCACTAAAATTGCCAGCAAGACTGCGCCTGCGGAAACAGGAACGGATGGTCTCAGCTTGCTTTCGCCGCAAGTCGCCGCCGTCATTCGCAAAGAAGTCCGCTATCTGCTTCGCAACGGCTTTGCCGCTATGCTATTGCTGTTGCCGCCTGCCTTGGTCTTTACGCTGATCTCGCAATCCTCCCTGGTGCATTTTATGGGGTCAAAAGGTATCTCGCCAGAATTGTTCTTTCCGGGCTTGATGGCCTACATCGTCCTGATCCTCATGACTCCGGCTTATAACAGCTTTGCCTACGAAAATGCCGGTGTTCAAACCTACTTCACCGCGCCGTTGCGTTTTCGCGACGTTTTTCTAGGGAAGAATTTTGTGCAAGTCTCCCTGATCGTGACAGAGCTTACGCTGTGCATTGTCGCGTTTTGCTACCGAGTGGGGACGCCCTCGGCGCCCATCTTCCTCGCCACTCTGGCGGCCATCGTTTTTACCGTGGTAGGACAATTGTCGATCGCTAATTGGTCGTCCTTGAGTTTTCCACGCAAGTTGGAATTTGGTCAGATTCAAGGCCAGCGGCAATCCCGAATGGCTGTGCTCATTGCCTTCGCCGCACAGATTTTTCTTTTTGCCATCAGCTCAGTCGTTTTGGGGCTGGGACGCTGGACCGGGGATCGATGGCTGCCCGCCAAGGCATTTACGCTGCTTGCCGCCGCGGCGATGGGTGGATACTTCGCTTCGCTCGATGCGCTGACAGCCTACGCCGAGAGGAAGAAAGAAAAACTCATCGAGGCGCTCTGCAGGTAACATCGCACCGCTAGGCAGGCGGGCAAGAAATCGCCAAGCCTGCAAAGCTTTGGTGCAAAGCTAACTTTTGCTCACCTCGAGCCTGTCCGCGTCAAGACGCGCCTTCAGTAGGGACGCGTACTTGGCGGCGATGGCGTCCCAGGAGAAATGTTTCTGGTACGCAGCGCGGCTGCGCTCCGCCAGCCTGGCGTGGTACTCGCGATCGCCCAACACTCGAACCAGAGCTTCCCCCAACGCCGTCTTGTTCCCGCCGGGGACGAGCACCACGCCAGCATCGGTTATCGGCGCAGCGGTTTCGCTGCCGGCAAACGCAATCACTGGAAGGCCGCAAGCAATGCCGGCGATTGCGCTCCCGCGGCGGCTGGAGATCGCGCCACGCACGAACAGGAGCACATCGGATGACCTCAGGAGCGCTTCCACGTCACCTTCAGGCAGCACTCCAACGACGCGTAGTGTTACCGGCAAAGCTCGCAACCTTTCTCGCAGGCCGGCTTCCGCCGCATCTGCATTCCGGCCAAAGACTAGCAGACGCAGGTTGCCCAATTTTTCCGTCGCAAAGCGCATTGCTTGGGTAATTTGTGCCACTTCCTGCCGCCCCTCGGACCCTCCGGTTACGCCAAATACCGCAATGGTTGGCATCGAGGCATCGTGAAGGCTGCTCGGGGTGCCGGCAGAGGCGAGCAGCGGCAAGTTTGCGCCCACCGGAATGAACGCGGCGTTTTTCATCGTTGCGGGAATCCACGAAAGCTTTTCGGGTGGCACGGTCAAGATTGCCTGCTCGCTGGAACGCAGTATTTCCCGCATCGTCCGCTGCTGCACGAAGCGGCGCAGTTGATCGATCGCGCGGCTGCCGGAATATGGCTGGGCATCGTGGTACACCGCACCGACGTGCGCTCCCGCATCGCGCAAAATTTTGATCACTCGCGGTACTTGCAACGGAAACCCGCGTGGCGACCAAGCCAGGGCCGTGTATTGCAGCAAAACCCAGCGGCCGCGCCACTCTGTTGCCCTTTGCCGCAGCTTCCGCAACACCGTCGGCCAGCCCCGCTCCTTCCAGGGCGCTCCCAGAAGTTCCATCGCGAAATCATGTGCGCGCAACGCCTCGCCAAGGTGGGTGCAATATTGTTCAACCGCATCCGTGGGCGCGTCACGCCGGCCAAGCAGAGCCACAATGGGTTCACTCATTGGCGGAGCGCCAGCAAATCACGGTGGTTCCCGAACTCACTATTTCTCCACAAGAAAGCTCCCGATCACCAGCGCATCCATACCCGAACTGAAAAAAGTGCGCACCGCATCGGTGGGCGTATTCACGATTGCCTCGCCCCGCAAATTGAAAGAAGTGTTCATGAGCACCGGGACGCCGGTGCGCCTTTCGAATTCATCCAGCAGCCGCCAATAAAGCGGATTCACGTCTTGCTCGACGGTTTGCGGTCGCGCACTGCCGTCGACGTGGGTCACCGACGGAATCACGCCGCGCTTCTCCGAACGCACCTGCGCCGTCAAAATCATGAATGGCGAATCCGTGCAGCTCTCCAAATAATCCGCGGCTGCTTCTTTCTTCAGCGACGGCGCAAACGGCCGCCACGATTCGCGGAATTTCACCGCGTTATTCACTTTGCCGCTCATCTCCGGATCGCGAGCATCCGCCAGAATCGAGCGGCTTCCCAAGGAGCGCGGGCCAAATTCCATGCGCCCCTGGAACCAACCCAGAATCTTCCCTCGCGAAAGGAGCCCCGCCGCCGTCGCCGCCGGATCATCCAATCGAGCGTAGGACAGCTTATAAGTGCGCAACGCGGTTTCGATGGCTGCGTCATCAAAGCCGGGCCCCAGATAGGCGTGACGCATAATTGTAGTCGGCAGGCGGCCGCCGTTTTCCAGGTATGGCGCAAGAGCCGCGCCCAGGGCAACTCCGTCATCCGACGCCGCGGGCTGTACAAAAATCTTATCTATCAACCCAGAAGCCGCGATCTTTCCATTGCCTTTCGAATTCAGCGCCACGCCGCCTGCCAGGCAAAGATTTCGACTGCGCGTTTTCTCCACTGCGAGCCGCACCACGTTCATCATCGCCGTTTCACAGGCTTCCTGTACCGCATAAGCAATATTTTTGTGCCGGGCGTCGATTTCGCTTTCCGGCGTCCGCGCCGGTCCTAACAGGGGAGTCAAACTTGAAAATGATCCGTTGCCGTTACCGAAAAGCCGCCCCGCCTTGACCCGGTACGGCGCCGCTTCCGGATCAATAAATGCCTCCAGCTTCACACCCGGCTCGCCGTAAGGCGCGAGGCCCATCACTTTCCATTCATCGCTGTTGCGCTGAAAACCCAGGTACGCCGTAAATTCGCTGTAGAACAATCCTACCGAATCGGGAAAGGGAATTGTCAGCACATGCTCCAGGCGCCCGTTGCGCCCATGCCAAATTGACGTGGCCTCCCAAGCCCCACGGCCATCCATCACCACGACGGCGGCATCTTCGAATCCCGAAAACGCGAACGCGCTGATGGCGTGCGCCAAATGATGCTCCACAAACCGCATCCGCGCCTTGACGTTTCCAAACGACCCCCTGAATATTTTCGCGCCGCCTTCTTGGTGCCAGGAACTTAGAAAATAAAGCGTGGTTGTCAGGACGTTCGGGTAGGTAAGGGGGATCCCTCCGGACATAAGGCATTTCAGGTCGTGCCGAAATCCCGGACCGGGCGTTGTCCAGCCAAAGCACACCTCGTCGACTTGGTCCGCGCGCATGCCGGAAAAGTCCAGGCAAGCCTGGATCGCCAGACGCGGAAATCCGGAGTCATGTTTGATCCGGCTCAGGCGTTCTTCCGCGACGGCGAAAAGCACTTCGCCATCGCGCACTATGCATGCCGACGAATCATGCATTTTGTTGTAGTTGAGCCCAAGCGTGATCATTCGGATCTCGGTTCACTCCCGAACGTTTCCTTCGCTCGAAAACGAGCGAGTTCCCTGCCAATTAAAGGTTGGCTCGCGGCGCGGACTTTTCCTGGCGCTCCACATGGCTCGGCACCGGAAAGGGTAGAAGCCGTCGTCGCAAGCCCTTGTAAAACTCCAGCCGCGATATCCGATGCCTCCAGCGATAGTAACTGCGGGCCGGCATGAACAAGGCGGGCAGCAGTCTCGCGCAACTAAAAACATGCTGAGCAAGGGAAGCATCGCTATGCAGCACGCGCATTATTTTAAGTTCCGCGCGCACCGTCTCCCACGGAAATCCTCCATCCACCGCGAGGCGTAGAAGGTCCGCTTCGCCCTGCACACACTCTATAATAGTCTTCCGCACTTCCCCGTTTAGGTGGAGCCCACGCAACTTCTCTTCAAGAGCCCGCGCCAATGCCGCGAGCACCCGCTGCTTTCGGCGAGCGCTAGCCTCTCCTCCCTCACTAAACTGAAATAGATTCCCGCCATGCAAGCGATAGAAGGTGTACGCCTCGCGCAATATCACCACATCGGCAAAAAAGCCAGCCAACGTGAATAGGTATTCGTCCGCTTCAAATTCCAGCTCTTCCGGAACGCGCCCGATCTGGCGCAGAACATCCGTTCGGTAGGTCATCCGGCTGGTGCCCAGAAAATTCTTTCGCATGCGAAATATTCTTGCTTGCTCGGCCGAGGTGATGCGAAATCGTGAAACCTCCCGGGGCACGTCCGCAAGCTGTCTTCCGTCCTGGTGCACCTCCGTAACCGCATGCCCGACCAATCCAACCCCCGGTTCTTTTGCAAGCACGCCCGTAACGCCGGTCAGTTTGCCCGGCGCCCACCAATCGTCTCCGTCCAGAAACGCGACGATCTCTCCCTGTGCCTCGGGAATCGCGACGTTGAATGCCGAGGCCTGTCCGCCATTGGCTTTTCGCAGTATCCGTATTCGTGGCGCGAATTTCCGTATCAGCTCGGGAGTGTGATCCGTCGATCCGTCGTCCACCACCAAAATCTCCGTATCACCGGCGGGGAAATCCTGCTGCAAAACACTCTCGATCGCCTTCTCAATGAAAGCTTCGTGATTGTACGTATCAATAAGCGCCGTCACGAAAGGTTTTGCCATTGTAAATCCCGGTTTATTCTCACAACGGAATCCCACTGGATGGACGCCGCGGTATTCCCCGCTCTGGGCCTACTGCCTAAGGTCACGCAACAAACAGAATCCCCAGCCCCGCCCATCCTTGCGAGGCGCTCTCTATAATCTCTTGATGGCGATATTCTCTCTTGATCTCACTCCAGAATCTGTCCACTCGGCAGTCCGCCCGCCCGTCGTGGGCGGCAATGTCGTGAAGCGCGATCATTCCGCCCTTACGTACCAGCGGAGCATACATCTCAAAATCGCGCCGCACTCCTTCATAAGTGTGGTCGCCATCAAGAAATAGGTAATCCAGTAACTCGCCCTTGAGAATTTGCAACACGCGGTCTTTCGTCTCTTGCTGATGCGAATCCGCACGAATCAGATGCAGCTGCTGTCCCGCCTTACGAAACTTGCGAAACAGCGGAATCTTTCTCCGTGGGTACCCGCCTCCGAATGGTCCCGAGGGTAGGTCTACGCTGATAATTTTGGCTTGCGGCGATGAAAGATGGCAGAGTAAGAAGAGCGTCCCTCCGTAATTCGTTCCGATTTCCAGGCTGCGCGCTGGCGCCCGCTCCTCCAGCAACCTGCCTAACGCAACCGCTTCCGAGCGCACCTGTGTTATCAGAATCGGACGGTCAACGCAGTAGTCGATAATTCCCTCGATCGTCTTCGGCCGACCGCCGAACGTCAATTCGCCATAGCACTTTAAATATCGAACGCCTTTCAACAGTAGTTTCGCCATTCGATTACCAGGCAACTCAGCCGCGATCCGCATCCTCCGTTAATCGCAAAAGAAAATCGAGATGTGCCGCCGCGGAACGACCCGCATTCGCAAACAATATCTTCCTTTCACCAACCAACTGCGGAACCAGACCTGCCATCTCCGCCAATACCTTGATGCGATCTCTCGCGAATGCCCATCGTAGTCGGCCAAGGTCTTTCCCCAGCGCAGCGGCCGATACCAGCCACGTACCGGTCACGTAGCGCCACGGCAGCAGTTTGGTCGCCAGCAATAAGCGTCCCCGCAATATTCCGCAAAAATTCATCCGCGCGCCTTCTTGTGAGCGGCTAGAGCCTCCCACGCGATGCCAACAGACCGCGTCCTTGACGTAAATCGTTCTCCAGTCCTGCAGCCACGCCCGCCAGCATATTTCGACATCTTCATATCCAAGCGGCAATCGATCATCGAATCCATTTAGCCTTTCAAAGAAACTACGCCGCACCAGCATGCTCGCCGCGGAGCCCATAAACACTGGCGTCTCGTGATTCACTTCCTGAGGATAAAAGTATAGCCCAGGCACCAGCGCTGGAAGACCGCCAGGCTGTCTGTTCACCAAGCGCGTCGCCAAATGCTCGCGACGGCTTCCATCCCAGTTGAATTGCATTCCATCCGCCGCAAAGATGGCATCATTTTCTTGTATCGGCTTCAGCAACGCCGCTACAAAACCGGGATCGAACCGCATGTCATTATTTATGAAAAGCAGGAAATCGCCGCCCGCAATAGCCGCTCCGCGATTTAGAGCCGGCGCCAGCCCCTCATTCTTACCCAATGGCAGCCATCGCCCCTCGAACTCTTGCGCCACTTCCGCCGAGTCGTCCGTCGACCCGTTATCCACCACCACGACCTCCAGTGACTGGCAACTTTGCGCGCGAAGGCTGGGAAGGCAAATCCGGAGATGATGCGCTCCGTTCCAATTGACAATGATCGCGGAAACTAACGGCTTGGCAGTCACGATGGCCTGGGCTGCGGCGCGCCAATCTCCGGCACTCGCACAACGCCGTCCGCCAATCGGTCGCCGCTCATGTTGCCGCGGAATGGTGCTGCTGCGCGCGCTGCGCAGCCACCATCTCCTCCAGAAGGGCCTCCAGGTTCCGCGTAATCTTCCATTTCGGGTAGTGCTGCTGAAACTTCCGCAAATCGGAGATGTAACAGATGTGATCGCCCTTGCGCGCTTCCTCCGCGTACTGCCACTCCAGTTTGCGCCCAGTCAAGCTTTCTATGCGCGCGATCGCTTCCAGCATCGAGATGCTGTTTTCTCGCCCGCCGCCCATGTTGTAGACTTCGCCCGCCCGCGGATTCGCCGCAAACTCTTCAATCGCGCTCACCACGTCACGGCTGTGAATGTTGTCCCGCACCTGCTTGCCTTTATAGCCATACACCGTATAGCGCCCGCCGGTCAGTGTTACCTTCACCAGGTAGGACAAGAATCCGTGCAGCTCCACTCCCGAATGCGATGGCCCCGTCAAGCAGCCCCCGCGAAATATGCCCACCTTCATATTGAAGTAGCGCCCATACTCCTGCGCCACCAAATCCGCAGCCGCTTTCGAAGCACCGAATAGGGAATGTAATGTCTGGTCGATCCGGCATGTTTCGGCAATTCCGTGGAAGTCCTCCGGGCGCGCGTAATCGTAGCGCGTGGCCAACTCCTTCATCGGAATCTCATTGGGAGCGTCGCCGTACACCTTATTAGTGCTCAGAAAAACAAAAACAGCTTCCGGGCAATGCTGCCTGGTCATTTCCAGGAGGTTGATCGTGCCTACCGCGTTCACTTCGAAATCCAACAGCGGAATTTCCCGCGCTTTGTCGTGCGATGGCTGCGCCGCGCAATGCACAATCAGGTCGAACCGCTGCGCACGAAATAGCTCTTCAATCGCTACGCGGTCGCGAATATCAATCGCCGCGTGCGTAAAGCGTTTCGCTGTATTCTTCAACCGCTCCAGATTCCACAGCGTGTCCCCCGCCGGCCCGAAAAACACCCGCCGCATGTTGTTGTCCATGCCAAAGACGTCGTGTCCCTGGCGGTCAAAGTGCTCCACCGCTTCCGACCCGATCAACCCGCTGCTGCCGGTAACCAGCACTTTCATGCCGCAAGCTTATCAAAAAATGCGCACGATACTGGAAGTCCGCAACCTTGCGGCGTGATCGCCTCCGCTGGGCCCACTGTTTTGTCGTCGTTGGTTTTCGCGCGACGCTCTCGATGATCGCTTCGTAAAGCGCGTAGTCAAGCGCGCGATACGGCCTGAGCGATCGCACGTTCGCGAAGCTTCACTTCCGCCAGCATCTTTCGGATCTCGGCTGCGCGCTCTTCCGGTATCGCCACCAGGTTCGCGTCATAAGTCTTGAGCTGGCTGGAGACCGGCTGCAGATTGTTGTTGGCCGTCAGCGCAAACCAACTGTAGTTTTCGCGAATAAGAAAATCGATGATCTCCCGCGCCGCATACCCCCACGGCCGCGTCCGCCGATCTTGCACTTCCGCCAGTATCACCGGCCGCGAAGCCGCTAACGTGCCGCCTGCGCCCTCCAGGAGACTTAACTCCCCGCCTTCGACGTCCAGCTTGATGAAATCCACCCGTCCGATTCCAAGCCTCGCAAGCACATCGTCGACCCGTTCCACCTGCACGCGCACCTTGACTGTCCGGTCGTCGATTTGTGGTTCGCGCAAGCTATTGCACCAATCCTCGCGTCCCTCGACCAAAAACAGGTCCGCCTCCCGCCGCTCTTCGCCCAGCGCACACGATTGAACAACCACATTCCGGCACCGATTCACCAGTAAATGCCGCTGCAACCGCTTTCTCTCGCGTGGAGATGGCTCAAACGAAATTACTCGCCCCGCCCTCCCCACGCGCTTCGATGCCAACAGAGTGTAGAGCCCATGATGCGCCCCCACGTCGACCACCGTCATGCCCGGCCGCAGGAACGTTTGCACGAACGCCAACTCCGCGTCCTCGAATCCTTCGTGGATCAAGTCGTCATCCAGCGCACTTTTCTGCGCCAGCCACCACGCCCCGAACGGCAGTCGCACCGGAATAGGCATCTCCGGAAATACCCGCCGCGCCCGGCAGGCCAGCGAAATGTATTGTTCGCGCCTCGGCCTGTGCAGAAATCCCCACACTCTTCTGGGTAGCGAAGCTCCCGCGCCGATCGTCGCCGTCTTCGACCAAGGATCCCCCGCATCGCGAGGCTCCTCGATCCGCTCAAATCCGCTCCACCCCATCGGCGTCGCCGCTGCGAGCAAGACCGTGCGCCGCCTCGCGTGCAACGGTGTCTCGCGGAAGTCGTCGTGGTCCGGTAACTCGGCCACCCGGTACACGTCCACAAATCCCGCCCGGTACAGCATCTTCACCAGGCACGCCTCGCTCGGATACAGCGCAATGTCCGTCAAACTCTGATCCGCCGCCGCCGGTTCTTCGCGCCACAGCATCTCCGCGCCATTCCCCGGGATGCACATGCTCTCCAACAGGAGCCCTTTGCCGGTCAGCGCTCGCAGATGCCGGATGGCCAGCATCGGATTCTCCAGGTGGTACAGCAATCCAAAACACAACGTGAGGTCGAACCTGCCCAGCGCCAGAATCTCCGCGCTTTCGATATCACCTCTTTCAAAAGGTATCCCCGGAAAGCGCTTCCGCGCTTCCACGACGTTTTCCATCCGTCCGTCGAATCCGGTCACACTCAGTCCGCATTCCTGCAGGATCTGCGAAAAAAATCCGACTCCGCAACCCGCATCCAGCGCCGTCGCCAGTTCCAGCCCCGACGTCAATTCCGCTATCACGCGACGAATCGTGTCCCCGCGCGCATTGATCAATCGCCAGTAGCGCCGCTGATCGAACTCCGTCAGCCGGATCGCAACGTCACTCGCCGCCAAGTCCGCGCGTCCCGGCGACGACGAAAGCAATATGTTTTTCGAGACGCCCATACTTAAATCTCAGTCCCGTGATTGGCCAAAGGAAAGCTAGCTAAGGTTCACTGCAGAGTTATTGCAATTGGTATAGTCGAGGAGGGTAAACAATATAAACTAGTAAGTCAACAACAATTGTAAATAGCTAAACGGATAATAGTCGCCTGCCGCCGCCGCAACGCCGTGCTATTCCACTTACCGCCGTCGCCCCGCCGCCGTCCCCTTCGCCTGCATCCCCAGCGCGTGCCGCACCGGCCGCGTCAAATCCAGCATCGCAAACCACACCGTCACCACCTTCGGTCGCGCCACCCTCCAGTAAGGCGCCCACCACCGCCGCCAATTCCCCCGCTCGCCCTCTGCCCCCAAAATGTCCGTAGCGTCGTCAATCGTCAGCAGATGCCATCGCCCTCCCGCCAGCCTGTAATTCTCCCGCGCCTGCTCGTCCGTCCACACGCCCCGCGCCCCCGCCGGGTGATACGCATAGTCATGATTCTGGTGTATCGCCGTCACCACCTCCGACGCGTCCACCACCGCCACACCTTCCTCCCGCGCCTTCCACACCAGCCAGTGATCCCACCACACTCGCCCGATCACCAGCGGCGGCATCTCCCGGTACAATCCCCGCCGAAACGCAAAATAATCCACCGACCATCCCGCCTGCCGCACTCCTTGTTCGTGAGCCAATTCCCGCAGCCGCGCGCCCCATTCCCCCGAGCTAAACTCCACCGCCTCGCGTATCTCCGTATCCCACCGCCGCCCCACCATCAAGAACCGCTCGTGCCCCCTGCGCACTCGCTCCACCGCCGCACAAAAATCCGCCAGCAAAATAATGTCGCAGTTGCAGTAGCACACCACCTCGTGCCGTGCGATCTCCTGCGCCCGTGCAAACATGAAATCCACCCGTTTGCTCCCCGCCGAGTTCCGCTCCACCCGCGGCTCATGCCGCAGCCCCAACTCCCGCGCCACCTCCGCCGCCCCAGCGTCGTCCCCAAACAGAATCACCTCGACGTCCGCATGCAGCCGCATCCAACTCCCCAGCGCGTTACGCTGGATCACCCCGCTGTGCCCGGTAAACGCCTTTCCCGTAGTGAACAGAGTAAGAATGCTCGCAGCCTCCGCACCCAAAATTCTATTCTATTTGTTATGGTTTTGCGTCAGGGCACGACTTCAGCCGTGCCAAAAGCCGTGAATGTCATCCCGAGCGAAGTCGTGGGACCCGCTTTTCGCTTTTCGCTTTTCGCTTTTCGCTTTTCGTTCTTAACTCTTAACTGTCAACTGTCGACTCTCCCGTCCCCGTCACCCCCGCAGCTCCCACCCCCCATCCCCATACTCAATAACCTCCGGCCAATCCCGCCCTCGCCTCCAATACAAATTCCGGATTGCCGCCAGATACCACAGCCCCCGCACCTTCGGTATCGGCTTCACCGCCTCGCTGACCCACCGGAACGCCCGCACCGCCGCCCCACGCCTCCCCCGCAGACGCTCTGCCTCCCGCCCCGCAATCGCATCGCAATTCCGGTTGTACCGCTCCATATTTCCTGCGCTCAGCGCCCCCTCGTGCAGCCGGTATCCCCCGATCAGCGCGTTCACCGAATGCAGCCGCGCGTGCCGGAAAAATCGCACCCAAAGCTCAAAGTCGCCCTCCGCCCGAAACTCCGTGCTCAGCCTTCCGCCCGCCTTCTCCCACAGAC
>Ga0307478_10000299_pt1 | contig 53315 bp, 41 predicted proteins | sample atmos_gasesECM4C_2_FD_203713 | JGI IMG/M metagenome (GOLD analysis project Ga0307478, IMG submission 203713) | Hardwood forest soil microbial communities from Morgan-Monroe State Forest, Indiana, United States - atmos_gasesECM4C_05 | ecosystem: Environmental > Terrestrial > Soil > Temperate...
CGATGGCGCCCGCGCCTTCGAAGGTGTTACTCCCGACCTTGAACTTCACTGCGCGCGCGTGAACAACTCTGCTTCGAAACTCTACCTGAAGCCTGTTGTCGCGACCGAAGAATGGATCCGGTTGGCCAGCGAGGGGATAAAGAAGTTCGACAAGGATGCCGCGCTCTACATCAGGCCAATGTATTGGGGGGAAGATGAAGGGCCATGGGTTCAAGATCACAATCCTGACTCTACGCGGTGGTGCCTTTCGATTTACGAGGCGCCGATGCGCGTGCCCAAGGGCTTCTCGGTGACGCTGTCGCCTTTTCGCCGGCCGACGATCGAAACCATGCCCGTCGATGCGAAGGCGGGATGCCTCTATCCCAACAACTCGCGCTCGCTTTTTGAAGCGCATGCGCGCGGCTTCGACAACGCGATCGTCTGTGATGTGCTGGGAAATGTCGCCGAACTTGCCACTTCAAATATTTTTATGGCGAAAGACGGTGTAGTGTTCACGCCCATTCCGAACGGAACTTTTCTGGCAGGCATCACCCGCCAGCGCGTCATCGGATTGCTACGCCAGAGCGGCGTCAATGTAATCGAAAAGACCCTGACATTTCAGGACTTCGAAAAGGCAGATGAACTTTTCGCGACGGGAAACTATTCCAAGGTTGTGCCGGTAACTCGGATCGCCGAACGAACGCTTCCCTTCGGTCCCATCTACACAAAAGCTCGAGAACTCTACTGGGCGTTCGCACATTCATGACTCCCAAACTCCAGGAGGATCGCAGAGCGAAGTCTGATGCGATTTTCTCAGGGATCGATCTGCTGACCCCGATCTGGCGGCAAGTGCTGCAACTCTCGTCGATCAACGTCAACGACAATTTTTTCGACCTTGGCGGCGATTCGTCGTTGGCACTTCAGCTGTTTACCGAGATCGCAAAGACGTGCGGCCGCGAATTGCCGCCTGTCACGATCTATCAGGCGCCAACGATTGCGGCGCTGGCGGCCCTGCTCGAGCAACCCACCACGCCGCGATTCCCTGTCCTGGTCTTGCTGAAGCCCGGCGTCGCGATTCCACCGGTTTTTATTGCGCATGGCCTGGGCGGCAGCGTAATGGATTTTTTTCAGCCCGTGAAGCACATCCAGGCGGACCATGCAATCTATGGATTGCAAACGCGAGGCATTGATGGCGTGGATGCGCCGCTCGAGAGCATCGAAGAGATGGCCAGATTTTATCTGGATGCGACAAAGAAGGTGCAGTCTCACGGTCCTTATTTACTCATCGGTTATTCGCTGGGTGGATTAGTGGTACTTGAAATGGCTCAACGCCTCACCGCAGCCGGGGAAAAAGTTGCGTTGTTAGTGATGATCGATGCATATCCGCACATGAGCCAGTTGTCTCTGGGCCAGCGTACGCTCCTGATCGCGCGTCAAGCGAGGCGTGGATTACATTCTCTCACCGACCTTAGGGGAGGCGCATCTTATCAACCTCCCGCTGGTGTATTACTCACGCCTGCGATGCAGAGGGTGCGTGACAGCGCTTATATGGCGCTGACCCGTTATCGTCCCCACTACTATCCCGGAAACATAAAGTTCGTGCGCGCCGCGATCAGTTCGGGCTTCCCTGCGAATGCCAGAGCAGTCTGGGCGAACTTGGCTAAGAAAATCGAAGTCGAGACCTTACCCGGCGACCATCTGGGGATGATCGCGACACACTTCGAGAAACTGGCGTCAACACTTTCGCGGTATCTTGACGAGGCTGCGCGCGAGAAACGTGGTCTCTGACGTATCTACTACCTCTCCTCGCTGGAAGTCATGCGTTACATCTGCTGAAGAATATCGGCGACGCGTTCACCAGCATGACCGTCCCACAAGGGAGGCGTGACGCTCTTCTTCGCGTTGCCGTCCAGGATATTCCTTACTTCAGCGATCAATTTTTTTCTATCGTCACCGACCAGAATGTTCGTCCCATCTGTAACGGTGATAGGCCGCTCTGTATTTGTTCTCATGGTCAGACAAGGCACTCCCAGATAGGTAGTCTCTTCCTGAATCCCACCGGAATCCGTAATAACGACTGCGGCGCGACTTTGCAAGGATAAGAATTCGATGTATGGCATCGGATCGAAGAGGAGAAAACGATCCGTATTCATTCCAAAATCGGCAATGCGCTGACGCGTACGAGGATGCACGGGGAAGACGATGCTGAGTTTTTCGCTTACCCTAGTGAGGCATTCCAATATCTCACGCAACCTGTCCGCGTCATCGACGTTCGAAGGCCGATGCAGAGTCACGAGTGCGAATCGTTCTGGAAGTCCATTCCTCGCGCAGCTCTCCGCCACCGGGAAGAGCCGGATCAGCGAATCGATCATGACATTGCCCACGAAGTGGATTCGATCCCTAGATACTCCTTCGTGCAATAGATTCGCATCCCCGTCTTGCGACGGCGTGAACAGAATATCGGAAAGTTGATCGGTGACGATGCGATTGATTTCTTCCGGCATGGTGCGGTCAAACGAGCGCAGTCCGGCCTCCACATGACCGACCTGGACAAGCAGTTTCGAACAAACCAAGGCCGCGGCGACCGTAGAATTCACATCACCGTAAACCAGCACCAGATCCGGCTTCCGCTCGAGAACAACGGCTTCGAACCGGCGCATGATTTCGGCTGTCTGCGAAGCGTGACTTCCGGAACCTACCTCAAGATTAACGTCGGGCTCCGGAATCTCAAGTTGGGAGAAGAACACGTCCGACATGTTGCGGTCGTAATGCTGTCCGGTATGCACCAGCGTCTGCCGCATGCCGCACTCACGAACCGCACGCAGAACCGGCGCCGCTTTCACAAAATTCGGGCGCGCGCCAACCACATGAAGAATATGATTCATTCTGTCTGGGATTGCTTTCGGTTCGTCATCGGGCCTCGATCGCTTGATCAGTATAGGTTTTTGTCGATCCGAAAGATAATGGGGCCGCGCGAATTCACAACGCAATCGAGACTCTCCCTGTGATACCCTGCGTCGGACCGAGGTACGAACATGCATGCTGGCATTCAGGTTTTCAAGTCCTCCCTTCTAGGGATATTGCTCTGTTGCGGAGTCGCTCTATCGGCGCAGCAGGCGAACCAGTTGCCGCCGCCGAAAGAGGGTGACTACACTGCCCAGAATTTTCATTTCAAATCGGGCGAGACGCTGCCGGAGTTGCACATGCACTACGCAACGTTTGGAACGCCCGTACGTGATCCAAACGGTCGGGTCACCAATGCCGTGATGCTTCTGCACGGCACGACCGGCTCGGGTGCGCAGTTCCTGGTGCCGCAATTCGCCGGCGTGTTATTCGGGCCGGGGCAACTGCTCGACATTACGCGCTATTACGTTATTCTGCCCGACAACATCGGTCACGGAAAATCGAGCAAGCCCAGCGACGGCACGCACGCGCGTTTCCCTCAGTATGACTATGACGACATGGTTGCGGCGCAACATGAATTGCTGGAAAAAGGGTTGAGTATTAACCATCTGCACCTGATCCTCGGGACTTCAATGGGTTGCATGCATTCTTTTGCGTGGGGCGAAACCTACCCCGATTTTATGGACGGCCTCATGGCCCTGGCTTGCCTGCCGGTACAGATCACGGGACGAAACCGGGTCTGGCGCAAAACGGTGATGGACGCCATTCGAAACGATCCCGCGTGGAAAGGTGGCGACTACGTCGATGAACCTCAAGGCGCGCTGGCAACTGCGGCGGGCATTTTCTACTTTGCCGCGGGATCAGCTTTGCAAATGCAAAAGGAGCATCCCACCCGCGATGGGATGGACTCGGCAGACGACGATTTTGTGAAGCGATTCGTTACCAGCCACGACGCCAACGATTTTCTCTATGCGGTGAATGCCTCGCGAAACTACGATCCTTCACCGCAGCTCGAGAAAATTACCGTACCTGTGATGTTTGTGAATTCAGCCGACGACTTTATCAATCCACCCGAGCTGGGAATTGCCGAACGTGAAATCAATCGAGTGAAGAAAGGCCGTTTTATTTTGATTCCGATTTCCGATCAAACCCACGGCCACGGCACTCACACCTGGGCGGCGGTGTGGCAAAAATATCTGAAGGAGTTGCTAGACGCTTCTGCGCACTAAAGCAAGTTATGTCATCGAACTGATCGACCGACCGGGGACCATTGGGATGAAAGGCTTGTCTAGACCATGAACGGCGCAGAGAGTCTGATTCGGTCACTCTTGGCTGGAGGGGTCGACACTTGCTTCGCGAACCCTGGCACCTCGGAGATTCATCTGGTCGCAGCGCTTGATCAGATCCCAGAAATTCAATGCGTGCTCGGACTTTTCGAGGGCGTCGTTACCGGAGCCGCAGACGGTTATGCGCGGATGGCGGAAAAACCGGCGAGCACGCTTCTTCATCTTGGTCCGGGCCTTGGCAACGGGCTGGCGAATCTGCACAATGCAAGCCGGGCGCGTGTGCCGATCGTCAACCTCGTTGGCCAGCACGCTTCCTATCATCTGCGTCACGATACACCGCTTGCTTCCGACGTTGAAGGTATTGCGCGACCTTACTCGAAGTGGCTGCGAACGTCTCGCTCGGCATCCGAGGCTGGCCGTGACGCAGCTGATGCCGTCGTTGCTGCGCGCACTGCACCGGGACAGATTGCAACCTTGATCGTCCCCGCCAACGCGGCCTGGAGCGACGGCGGAGTCGTCGCGACGCTCTCGACTCTGCCGACACCTTCGCTGCCGCAAGCAACGGCAATCGGGCGCGCGGCCTCCCTGCTCCGGTCAGGCTTGCCAACCGCAATTCTGCTTTCAGGGAACGCGCTACATGGCAAGGGGCTGATCGCCGCGGGGCGCATTGCAGCAGCAACCAGGGCGAAGCTGATGGCTCCGTATCCGATTACGCGGCTGCAAAGGGGCGCAGGAATTCCGCGAGTCGAGCGAGTGCAATACGTTCTCGAACAAGGGATCGAGCAGTTCAAGGAATTTCGACAGCTGATTCTGGTAGGCGCTCAGGCTCCAGTCGCGTACTTCGCTTATCCTGGGAAGAATAGCGAGTTCACTTCGCCGGAGTGTGAAATCCATACGCTTGCGAACTCGGGCGAAGATTACCTGGGAGCGCTTGAAGCGCTGTCTACGGCTCTATCGCTGCGGGACGTTCAGCCGACGGTTGAGAGGGCAGATCAACCGACTCTGCCGAGTGGCGGCATCACCCTGCCCGGCCTCGCGGCAGCGGTAGGAGCCTTCCTGCCGGAGAACGCAATTGTGGTCGACGAGTCGATGACCTCAGGCCGCGGAATGATGGCCGCCACTCGGGGAGCCCCGCCGCACGACTGGCTGGGTAACACGGGAGGCTCGATCGGGATTGCCCTGCCGCTGGCTGTAGGCGCAGCAGTGGCCTGTCCCAGCCGGAAGGTTTTGTGCCTCACGGCAGACGGCAGCGCGATGTACACACCTCAGGCGTTGTGGACGATGGCGCGGGAGAGCCTCAACGTTACGACGGTGGTATTTGCGAACCGGGATTATGCGGTTCTTAAACGTGAATTTTCTTATTTGGGAGTAGGCAATCCGGGGACTCGGGCCTTGGATATGTTCGAGATCGGACGTCCCGATATCGATTGGGTGCGGTTAGCGAAAGGCATGGGAGTACCTGCGGTCCGAGTCAGTTCGCTGGAGGCGTTCGGGAAGGCACTCAGGACAGGATTGGAAGGCGAAGGACCAACGCTGATTGAAGTGCCTTTATAGAGCCGGGCGGCTCGGCACCATTAGCGCGTTTGGGCGAGAGGGACGAGCTTAGGAAGCTCAGCCTTGATTACTTTTCCAGTGGGAGTAAGCGGCATGGATGCGACGAGCAGAATTTGCGATGGACGCTTGTAGGGAGCAAGATGTTTTGCCGCGTGTTGCGCTAATTCAGTTTCCGAAATCTGCGAAGAAGGCGCGAGTTGCACAAAAGCAAGAATCTCCTCACCACCTTCCGTTCCTTCCGCGGAGCGTCCAATGACCGCGGAGCGCACGACCGCGGGATGTGTATTGAGAGCGGCCTCGACCTCCGCCGGGTAAACATTTTCGCCAAAGCGGACGATCAATTCCTTGGTGCGGCCAACAATAAAAAGATATCCGTTCTCCAGGCGCGCCAAGTCGCGGGTATTAAACCATCCTTCAGCGTTGATCGCTGCCGCTGTTTCCTCCGGCGCGTGATAGTAGCCCTTCATCACGTTGGGACCGCGCACCCAGAGTTCACCGATTTCTCCGTCGGCCACAGGCTTTTGATCGGGACCGACCAGCTGTACTTCCACGCCCGGTAAAATCTTGCCTACCGAAGTATCGGCTCTATTCTCTCCCACAACAGCTTGAGAGATGTTGGGAGAGCACTCCGTCACGCCATATCCGTTGTGCAGCACCATGCCAAACAAGCTCTCCACCTGCGATTTCAGCGTTGGCTGCAGCGGCGCGCCGGAAGAGGAAATAATGCGGAGCGCGGGATAGTTGAGCGACTTCAGCCCTTTTAATTTCGCGTAGTCCGCCAGCAGCGAGAACGTTCCAGGAGCGCCTAACACAACCGTGAGCCGCTCTTTCTCGAGCGTTGCGAGAGCTGCCACTGGATCGAAACGCGCTGCCAGATAGAGAGTCGCCCCGCTTAATAACGATCCCAGCAGAACAACGGAAAGACCGACCGCATGCGACATCGGCAAAGTGCCATACAGGCGGTCATCCGGACTTAGAGACCGAATCTGAGCAGAAACCGATGCGACGAACAGCAGGTTCCGATGCGTCAGCATGACGCCCTTCGGAAGCCCCGTTGTCCCGGAAGTGTAGATCAGCGCGCCGATGCGCTGCGAAACATCGTTGTCGATGAGTTCCGGTTCGACATTCTCGTTCAGTGCACCGATCGCGATGGGACCTAAGCCTCCGGCCTCTTGGACCATGGCTCCATGCCGCTTGGCGTGTTCCCGCGCATGTGGCGAAACGCTGGTGGTGTAGATGACGCGTCGCGCTCCGCAGTGCTCGCGAATCTCATCGACTTCCCGCGCTGAAAGCCGCGCATTGACCAATACCGGCCACGCGTCGATCTCGGCGAGAGCCAACAGAATTGCTACGAACGCGCGGCAGTTCTCGCAGACGATCATCACCCGGTCTCCCGGCCGGATGCCCGAAGCGAGAAGCCAGCGCTGTGTGTCGGAAACGACCCATGCGAGTTGGGAGTAGGTCCAGGCGCCGGAGGTCTCGACGAGCGCTGGCTTTTCCGGAGAGCGCTCGGACCATGGCTTAAACACGTCGCTGATTCGCGAGGGCAGGTTCGTCAAGAGATCGGCAATGCTGTCGTGAATCATCAGAATAAAGTTTGGGCACGTAGCGCTAAGCGGCTTTATCCCTCTGCATTAGTTAGCAAGATTACATTAATCGGGCTTGACGGCGACCTCGCGGTGCGCTACTTTTCACGCGACTATAGGAAGCGTTATGCGGGCGCAGACGGCTCAAGCGTCCTCTGAACGCCCACCTTCCCCTCCTGAACTTCGGGCCGAACCCTGGGAATTACGATCTGCGATCCAACAACGTTCGAACCCATCACTAGCTAGGACCATATCCCTCAAGGAGGATAAGGACATGAAAACGAGTTTGCTCAAAAGTGCACTGAACATCAGCGTCGCAATCGCCCTCACTGCGATTCCAGCTCTTGCCAACCACATCACTAAAGCGAAAGCGACCGAGACCTGCACCTCGTACACAATTGAGGTCCAAGGAACGGATCTATACGAAAGCGATACGGCAACCGTATCTTACAGCATCACCGCGACTCCCAAGTCCGGCAGCCCCATCATCGTCACCGGGACATTCGAAGTGACGAGGACCGGGCACGGAAACAATAATTTCGAAGGGTCAACCACCCAGAATTGGCCGGCTGCCTTAACGAATAACTACAAGCTCACGGGGACGGTGCAGCTGAATGAGTCGGGCGGGAATACGATCAGCATCGTATTTGCACCCGCTGTCTTGAACTGTAAGGCCCCGCCGGTCGGTTCATGCTCGCCCAGCAGTTCGCTCGGCATTCTCGCCAAGGGAACGACGGTGACCGGGTATGTACCTAACGGCAATTGGTCTTCCGGCATCACGGGTTTGCAAGTGGTTCCCATCGAACCGGTCGGCACGCCAGCATCCATCGCGACTCCGAACATCGTCAATTCGTGCGCCGGGAACGGGCTTACCGGGGAGGTCGTTTGCACGGCGAACAATACCGATGTTTATCTGATAACGGGCACAACCTTGAACACGACTCTCACCAGTGCATCGGATACCAGTGCCGAGTTTTCCGGAGGGTTCTGCGAGAACTGCGGTGTCGCCATGAACGCCACCGCCAATTCCGCAGTTATTTCCATGGGGCTCAGTACCGCGCCCTCTGGGACCGGCCTACAGTTCCTGGATCTGACCACCAATACCTTTGCCGCTCCGATACTCGCTAACAACTCTATTTCGGAGGACGTGTTGTGGGATCCAACTCGAAATTACATCCTGTCTCCGAATGAGGGCGGAAATTACGATATATTCAAAATTTCGTCTTCGACCACAACAGAGTACGCGAACGCTGTGGGTTTTGGGGGGGGCGACTCGGCGGCAGAAGACTGCTCGACCGGAATCGCTCTTTCCAGCATCGAAGATGGTTTTAATAGCCCGGGGCTGATCTATATCGCAGACTTAACCCAGGCCGTATTTACTACCGGCTCGCCCAACACCTGGACGGCGCCATCGCAAGTCGTGAGCTTCCCCGAGTTCTCCGGGTTCTTTTTTGGGACCGACGGCATCGCAGTCGCCGCCGGTTCACCCACTTCTCATTTGGGGATCGTGACGGGTGAGTTCGGTGGCAACAACTTTGGCGTGTTCGAGCTTCCTAGTACTTCAGGAAGCGGCACTCCCAGTTTTGTGGATTATGCCGCGGCCGTTCTGCCCAATACGCCGGACGGGAACGTTTGGAGCGATGGTCTGGACCCGCACACGATCACCGCCTACGTGAGCCCAAACAATGGCAAAGCCTACGGGGTCATGGCCAACTTCAACGGAACTAACGCGACTTACCTCGCGTGGGTCGACCTCCAGGCTCTTCTGGGTGCACCTCGGCTAGCGGGTACGCACACGGTAGATCCCAGCTACAACCTGATCACCAACGGGGTGGTGACTTATATTGCGGTTCAATTTTAGCTGCCGCTGAAATGGCGAGCTGCTAATAGGCCACAACAACAATACGGTCGCTCACTCTTCCTATTCGGGAAGAATGAGCGACCGCGTCATTGAATTCCGAGAAGATTATGCCACCGGGGCTCGCTGGGCAACCAAGCTGATAGTCTTTTAGCGCGTGGCAGAGCGTTTTCGAGAGCCTTGAGAATAAGCGGCAGCCATAGCAGAGAATGCCGCCACATCGTTCTTTCGAGTCACTGTATATTGTAGCCAGTTGCGGTAGATGCGAATGGCGGTGTAATGCCACGTGTTCCGCAAACCGCCGACCAGAGCGGTCTCAGGGAAGCTTTCCATCGATTCCTCCCGCCGTTCCGTTAGAACACCGCGTTGAAAATCGGTCAGAAGCTTGGAGGCCGGCGCGTCAAAATATCCTTTCGGCATCGAAGGATAAGTCTCGCGTTCCTTCCTGAGAAATCTTTTTATATCTCTTCGATATTCCTTCAGTAAAGTTTGCGCACCGTATTCCGGATGCCCCTGAAAATGCAGAAACAGGCTCTGCTTTTTCTTTTTCACAAACGAATCTACTCCGCCGGCGGCGGAGTGCGTGAGAACTTGATAACTCGAGGCGGACAACTCTTCGGCCCGCACTTCATTCCAGCGGGAGTGAGGAAAGCGGACCTGCTTTCCAGTATTGTTCGTAAATTGGTGGTTGCCAGACTGAGTGAAATCAAAGACGCCGAACTGTTTGTCCCGCAGCGGATAACGGTTGATACCATCGCTGTGCAGCACTCCCGCATGCGCCGCCAGGCATGACAAGATTGTCGAACTGGTATTGCTTTCCGCCCAGTCCAGAACGCTCGTCAACGCAGGCCAGTAAGGTTCTTGCTGCAGGTCCGGTTGCCGCGGCTCGGTTCCGGTCATGATGACACCGTCAAACTGGCTGTTCAACAAATCGTTCGTGCTGAAGTAGAAGCTATTGAGATGCTGCTCGCCCCGTTCGCCGCGCGGAACTCCGGCGAGCGAGTGAAGTTTAACGCGCACCGGAATAGCGCCGGCCGCAGCATCGAGCAATTCGAAGAACTGCATCTCTGTATCTTCCAGAGCGGCATCCGGCATGTTGTTGATGAATGCAATTTGGATGCATTCCGCGGCGCTGGCCTGGTTTCTGTGCGCCGCCGGATGCAACGCTTCCCTCTCGGCCCAACGCGGCGGAACCTGGCCGCCTTCAATGATCAATGGCATACTTTTTCCCCAATACCGCTTACGAACTTACTCCCTCGCTTCACGCGCGGGCATTGTCCAATGCCTGCCCCAGATCTTCGAGAATATCGTCGATGTGCTCAATCCCGACACTCAGACGAATCATCTCTGGCGTAACTCCAACTTTCGCCTGCTCCTCCGGAGTCAATTGGCGATGAGTGGTCGACGCCGGATGGCACGAAAGCGATTTCGCGTCGCCCATGTTCACCATGCGCTTGAACAACCGGAACGCGTTGAAGCACTTCCTGCCGCCTTCGTAGCCGCCTTTCACTCCGAAGGTGAGCAGAGAACAAAAATTCGAGCCCAGATACCGGTGCGCCATGAGATAAAGAGGACTGTCAGGAAATCCAACGTAGTTCACCCAATCCACCATGGGATGAGCGCGCAGGAACTCCGCCACCTTGCGTGCGTTCTCCACGTGACGCTCGACGCGAAGCGCGAGGGTCTGAATCCCCTGCAGAAATAAAAAGCCATTAAATGGAGACAGAGTTGCCCCGGTGTTGCGCTGGCAAACGGTTCGACAGCGGGCCACAAACGCGGCTTCTCCATAGTGATCGACGTAAACGACACCGTGATAGGCGATCTCCGGCCGGTTGAACATGTAGAATTTTTCCGGATACTGCCGCCAGGGGAACTTCCCGCCATCCACAATCATTCCGCCTATGCTGGTGCCGCCGCCGCCGATAAACTTCGTCATCGAGTGGACGACAACGTCTGCGCCATACTCGATTGGCCGCAGCAGAATCGGCGTAGCCACCGTATTGTCGACCACCAGGGGAACGCCGTGCTTATGCGCCACGCGCGCCAATCCTTCGATGTCCGCGACATTGCCCGCCGGGTTGCCAACGCTCTCGCAATAAACCGCGCGTGTGTTCTCGTCGATCAATTTCTCGACATCTTCGGGCCGGTCGCTCGCGGCGAAACGTGAACTGATGCCGCGCTTTGGAAAAATGTGTGCCAGCAACGTGTACGTGGCGCCATAGAGCTGCGGAGTAGAAACAATGTTGTTGCCGGCTTCAGCAATGTTGATCAGCGAATACTCAATCGCGGCCATGCCGGAGCTGACGCTGAGGCCATCGACTCCGCCTTCGAGCGCGGCCAATCGCTTTTCCAGCACCGTGTTTGTGGGGTTTCCGATCCGGGTATAAATGTTGCCTTGAACTTCCAGATTGAATAGCGCCGCGCCATGTTCCGCGCTATCGAACTCAAAGGCGACCGTCTGGTAGATGGGCACCGCGACGGCCTTCGTCGTGGGGTCGCCGTCATAGCCGGCGTGGATGGCAATCGTCTCTCGCTTCATCGCTTCATTTCGTCGTCGTCGCGGCTCTCGCGACGGGAACTGATGCCGGCGCACTGGCCAGCGATTTTGCAAGAGCTCGCGTAAGCGTGCGAGCGGCAAAGCCCGCGCCAAACGCGAAGCGCATCACTGGCCCAAAACTGTTTGCGGCTGCAACCCCGGCAAAATAGAGGCCGGGAATGGATGACTCGAAGCTTGAAGACAGCACCGGAGCCCCATTGACGACAACAACCTTCGCGCGAATATCCGCGCTCAAGAATCGCAGACGCTCGAGATCAACTCTGTAGCCGGTCGCCGCGATCAGGTGCCCGGTTACAATTTCGCGTTCCTGGCCGTCTTGCGCACGAACCCGCAAATGCACGTTGCCGTTTAGCACTTCGCCGCCTAACGGCGTGCATCCGAGGTGCAACGGAACTTTTCCAATCACCTTGTCGCGGATGAACCATCCTCCCGAAGGACCGAGACTTCTTCGCACAGCCTCGATGCGAATGCGTTCAGGTAAGTAATAAAATGCCCCGGGCGCGTCGGCGAAAAAGCGCGAGCGCATCCCCGGGCCGAGGCCAGATTGTGGATGCCGGATTTGCTGCCAGAGAGACCGTGCCTTGCCAGTGGGCTGGCTATGAAATTTCAATTCCGTTCTTCGGCTTACCATTTGCACCTTCGCGCCGGCCTCGCCGAGCAATCCGGCAAGGTCCATTGCGGAAGAACCGCCGCCGATCACAACCACGCCTTTACCTCGAAAAGGTTCGACCTCGCGATGGCGAGAGCTGTGCGATAGAAACTCGGCCGACAGATGAGCCAGACTTTCGGGGACATAGTCGAAATGCGTGATGCCCACGGCCAGAACCACGTTGCGCGCCTGAAATGTTTCGCCATCCTGCAGCTGCAGGTGGAAGCCGTCGGCCAAGCGATCGACACTCACGACGAATTTGTCTTCGAGCTCCGGCACCATGCGGTCTTTGAAAGCAAGTCCATAGGACACAAAGGTATCGAGGCGAACCGGAACTCCCGAATCGGCATACTCGATGCCACGCTCAGCACAAAACTGCCGCAGGGTGAAGGCGCTCTCCGGATCGTAAATGTCGGAGGCGAAGCCGTCGGACTTGAGCATCATGCCCTTCGGCATGTGCGCCAGCCAACTGTCCATGGGACGGCCAAAAATACGGAAAGGAATGCCCCGCTGCCGGAAATGTGCGGCGACGGAAAGTCCATACGGACCTGCTCCAATGATTGCAGTGTTTAACATAACTCTGAGTTATAGACCTTTCGCGGGGAGGTGGCTGCGAAGAAGTATGACCTCATCCTATCACGCGCCGCGATTCTCCAATAAAACGAAAGCGTGACTCGCCCCCACATTTAGTAACGTTCGGCGACCGCCAGGAAGTAAACGAGCCGTGGAAGTAAATCTTTTGCCAGCAATAGGATATGCGGCTTGCAATTAGCCGTCTCTTATTTTCTGTGAAGCAGGCAGACTCCGGTCCAGGGGTAATTTCTAGGACTCCCTTTGGGTTCGGGCAGCAGGGACAGCAGCTCTTCCGGCGCGCGCTTGAACTCCGCTGCGGTCTTCAGCAAGCCGCGAACATCCTTTGACTCCCAACCGTACGGAGCAAAAAAATTTGCGCCTTCAGCGGGGCCAAACTTGAACGCGGCCCCTGCCTCACTGAGTTGCTTACCGGTTGTGCGCTGCATTAATTTCAGCTGGCCGGGAGAAGCGAGGTCGATGATCCAGTCTTGAAAATGGCTTTGTGCGGAGAGGTCTTGCGCCAGCGAAGCAACTTCTTCCGTTGTGAAATAAATCAGCAGACCCTCGCTTGCCACGACAACTTTGGTTGCCCGTGCGTTGAGGTCCGAGAAAAGCCGGCCCCGCCCGCTCGCATCCGACAGATCCAAACTAACTCGCTCCAGCCGGCACTTCGGTTTCTCATCGCTCAGAATCTCTTGCTTGTAAGAAATAATCTCCGGCAGATCGACCTCAACCCACTGCAGTGCCGCCGGCAAGTCCATGCGATACGGTCGGGCGTCAAGGCCAGCGGCGAGGTTCAAGACCAGATCTGCTCCATCGCGGATCGCACGGGCCAAAAACTGATCGAAGAGATAAGTGCGCGCGACCCATGCCCACTCATGCTTGTTCCCGTGGGGAAGAGTTTTCGCGAGATGGAAGCCGTGCTCCCCGGCTAGTCGCTCAGCATAAGGATCCCGAAACAGCCCGTCGGGACGCTGCGTTTCCAGCGCACGGAAATATGCCACCCAGAGGGCGGTATCGGAAACGCCGCGAACAGTTAAATTTTGTTCGGTCATCGCTTGGCGCTCGGTATCAGGCAGGCTCAGTAAAAATTGCGATTCCCGGGCGGGCCAAGCCAGGGACGCTTCACGATCCACACGCATGCAATCGTGCCAAGAGCGGTGCCAAATGTGTTGGTTACGAGATCGGTCATCCCCGAATCTCGGGTCGGGAGAAAGGCCTGCAAGACTTCGATAGTGAGGCTGACGGCAAATCCGAGAATGATTGTAATTGCGACCGCCTGTTTCACCTTTCGCAGCATCGACAAGTACGCGCAGAAGAAAAATCCGAGCGGGATGAACCCGCCGATATTGATTCCTACATTTTTCCAGTAGTTCCAGTCCGGACGAAACTCGCTCCGCGGATTCTCCAGAAACTGCGGGTGCAAAATAAAAAATCGCTCCGGGATGAGCAGATCGGTCACCGAGTCTGCGCGGTTATGAACGATGCTGCCGCTACCTTCATCGAAAAGATACAAGGCAACAGCGCCTGCACTTTCGCTAAGGCTAGGCTGTATACCATTTGCGAGGCTTGCAGAATGCTCCGAAATCTCGGTAGCCGAAAGTTGCCGTCGATAGATGGCAATCTTTCGCAATTGTCCAGACCAGTTGTCGGTCGTGGTTGGCGAGTTGCCGGCAATGAGTCGCCCGGTCAAGTCTCCGCTGGAAAACCTAAAGTTCGAAACCTTCCGGATAAGCGATCCATCCGCATACACCGATGTGCCGGACTCACCCGAAACGATCGTGACCAGAACCAATTGGCGATGGCGGAAGAGATCGTTGATGTAGATTTTGGGTTTCCCCAGATTATGTGGCGGATCCTGCGCCGTGTGCAAGATGACCAGATCGGCCAGCGATTGACGCAGCGCGAAAGGAACGCTTCGACTCTCGGGGCGATAAAACGCGAGAATTGTGCCGGAGGAATCGAGTCGATTTGGTTCCAGCCAGATCTCCAAGCTGCAACCGGCGTTGTCCTGTGATGGATTGGCGGTAAATGCGCCGGCGCTGACAATGCTGCCGTGCCGCTTGAACAGGAGGCCGTTCGCGCCGTTCAACCACCTGACCTGATTCCTGGGAGCATGAAATGGCCATAGACCGGCCGCCAAAATCCCCAAAAGAACAAGGGTGCAAATTGCCTGCAACACCACGATCTGGATTTTGCGGCTAGGCGAATTGCGGAGGCGATTCTCGGTCCCTAGGTTGGCGACAGGAATCTGAGGTCGCGCTTCTGACGCCGAAATCGTTTCAGAAACCACGCTTGATCGCCAAATACGGGATGAGCGCCACTTCCGCCAACCCGGGTGCGGGATCGCTCAAACTAAAGACCGCTTCAGTGTTGCAGCTTTTGAGGGAGTGCAGATAGCTGTTCAGAGAAGTATCTCCGCTGAGAATGCCCATCACGGCGGCAGGAATATCCGTGGTGGTGCGCATCCACGATATTCCCGGACGTCCGATGCTGGGGGACACGGGCAAGCCGACTTGATCGGCATAGAGCATGTGGCTGAAGTCCACACCCACGGCGGCTCCCAGACTGTGATAACCCCAGGTTCTGGCATTTACGTCGAGCAGTTTGTACTGGCCATCGCGCGGATCGAGCTTATATTCCAGTTCGACCAGGCCATAATAGTCAATGGCTTGCAAGAACCGCTCCGAAAGCTTCTCCAGAATCGGAATGTCCACCGTCTCGACAAAGGTGCTCGCCCGTCCGAACTGAAGCGGATGCTGGCGCCGGCGGCGAACCACCATCTTGCCCACGGCTTGTCCCTCGCGGAAGAAACCGCAGTAGGAGAACTGCTGTCGCCCGCCACCGGGAATCAGCTCCTGCACCATGATTTCTCCGGAGCCGGCGTGTTCGATCGCTTTTTCAAACAGTTCTCGCAACTCGGAATGGCTGTTGGCCAGCCAGGCTTTCGCTTTCGTCGAGTAAAAGAAGTGCTCTTTGATCGCCGGCTTGATCACAAATGGCGGGGAAATGGTCCGGAGCTGGTCAAGTTCGTCGGGGCGCTCCAGATAGTGCGTACTGGGCGTTGGAATACCGAGGTCTCGGGCCAGTCGATAGGTATTTCTCTTGTCCCAGGCCCACTTCACCGTTTCCCAGTCGGGGGTCGGCACTCGAAACACCTCCGCGAGTTCTTCCCGGTTGCGCGACAAAGCCGCGACCAATTCTTCGCGGGTGGGATAGAGAACCCAACCATCAAGACCAAGACCTCTGCCCGTTTCGAGCAGGCTGTCTACCGTGAGCCGCTCGTGGCGCAGATCGGGAAGCTTCACAAATTTCTTGCAGTAGCGTGAGTACCGCGAAATCGAAAGCTCGTCATCGACTACGCACACCGGTATCCCCTGGCGGCCAAGGCTGCGCAAGATTCCAAGTCCCTGATAGTCGCCGCCGATTACGACCGCTCCCGTGGTTTGGTTTGCGGTATGCACGGCGCTCAACCTTTCAACTCTGGATGTTAAGGCGGTGTTCACAGGCTCAGTGATTTCCGTTCCGAGAGTTGTTCGGGGCGATGGAGCGAATCAGTTCGGTAGAAGCAAACTCCGCTCCCGAAACAAAGCCGAGCAGCGGTCCAAAGCTCCACGCCGCAGGCTTGCCGACGAAGTGCAGTCCTGGAATCGAAGACTCGAGACCACGTTTAAGCACAGGGAAGCCGTTCACGGTTATCAGTTGCTTCGACAATGCTGGAGACAGAAAAGGATATTTAGATACGTCAACCCGGAATCCCGTTGCCAGCAGCGCATGGTCGACCAGGCGCTCACTTCCATCGTCGAGTCGCAAGCGGAGCTGGCTCCCGGAAACCTCTGCGGAAGTCACTTTGCGCCCCAAGGTAATCGGTACGTCTGTGAGTCGCGGCTGCAGCCAACTGGCTCCCGCTGGCCGAATTGCGCGATAAGCGGTGCGATCCTGGAAGCTGCGGGGAAATCGCCGGAACACATGCGGCATGGCGACCAGGCGGCTGATACCAGCGGGCCCCACGTCGCGCTTCGAATAGAGCATTTTCGAGATCGCGCCCAGATGGTGCAGACGCGGATGTAATCCAACCCAGTTGAGAGTCTCCTTGCGCCCAATGACTTCAACGGGAATGCCGGCTTCTTTGAACAGCACAGCCGACTCGAGAGCGCTTTGTCCGGCGCCGATCACTACCACCTTTTGACCCTTAAACTTTCGCAGATCGTTGTGCTCGCTGGTGTGCGATGCCAGAGCGGAAGGAAGGCCGGCAAACTCCACGGGCCGGGCCGTAAACGCGCTGATTCCAGCCGCCACTACGACCCTCCGCGCTGTGAATTCTTCGCCATCCGCCATGACAATCTTGAACCCGCCCGCGGCGAGGTCGATGCTGCTCACCTCGCGCTTTTCAAGATCTCGTACCGCCTGGCTCTGATACCAATGCCCGTAGTCTACAAAACGGTCGAGCGGGATTGGCTTGGAGACGTGATTTCCCTTTTCGCGGCAGTAAGCATCGAGCGTCAGAGCCTGGTTGGGATCGGCGATGTGCGAAGCGCCCCAATTCGAGCGCAAACACATGCCCACCGGCATCTGGTTCTGCCAGAACGACATGGGTTCGCCGAAAACGCGCGCTTCGACTCCAGCCGCGCGCAAATAGGCTGCCGAGGAAAGTCCGTAAGGACCGGCGCCCACCACTACTACATTGCAATTTGATGATTTTCGGTTCAAGAGTTTCTGCCCAAGATGAGTGAAATAGTTTGGGAGGTAGAGAATTGTTTGATATTCGGCTCAGCGGGTGAGCCGTCGTATTTCTTATTTTTTGTTTTCGTGAGTTGCTGCGGCAACACTACAGACGGACGACTCTTTAGTCGGATCCCAAGCTGCCGACTTCTTCGCTGACGGCATCGGGCTGGCCGTGACTCGGTGGCTGTATCGCTTTTAGCGAAGGCATCGTAGCCTGAAAAGCGGCAGGACGGCGGCGGGGATGCAAATCTTCCGGCGAAGCAAATTTGTCGAATGCCTCGGTCGAAAGCGAGTCAATCAGATCGAGATACTCTTTCTTTTTCTGGTCCCAGCCATGGCGCTCGACATATTCATAGCCGCGCACGATAAGAGATTCACGCAAGGCCTTGTTATTCACCACATCCAGAATCGCATCTGCCATGGCTTGCACGTCGCCGGATGGGAAGAAGTGAACTGTCCCTTCTTCGAAATAGAAGGCATCGACCTTCGTCTTCGAAACAACCACCGGTACACCCTGCGACATGAATTCCATGATCTTCGTGCTGTAGGCCTCGTTGCCAAACGAATCGGCTCGCTTGGGAACGACGCCAAGGTCGGCATTGGCCATGACCTGCGCCATCTCGTCGAGTGGAACCGCTTTATTGAATTTGACGCTTTCTCCAAGGCCAAGCCGCTCGACAAGCTCTTTCAAATCGCTCTGCAGGACGCCTGACCCGCAGTAGACATGAAACTCGGCGTTGGGAACCTTCGGCTTTACGAGGGCAAAAGCCTCGATCGCGATATCGACGCCCTGGTGCCACTGCAGGCTTCCGGGAAATAGAATAATGAATTTCCCATCCGTTCTGGTTTTGGCGTGGCGGGCGAACATGTCGGGATCGACGTGATTGATGAGAACGGAGCACTTCTCTTCCGGGACCGAACGCGCCGTCACCGTCTTATGCCAAAGGTGATTCGACACAATGACGTGATCGACAAATCCCGCCGAGAATTTTTCCATTTTCTTCAGCATCGCGACATAAGCGGAGTTGAGCCGGGAGCGGAATTTGTTGCCAAACAACTCCGGAACGATGTCGTGAATATCAAGAATCAGCTTGGCGCCGGTGAGCTTCGGATACCACGCCGCAAGCACCAGGAAGTCAGGCATATTGTGGATATGAACCACATCGTAGCGATTGCGGTCATGAAGCTGCGAAAGCATCCGCGAAGTTCGCTTGAGAAAGCGCATCAATCTCCAGGCATAGGTCCACATGCCGCGCTCGTTGTGTTCGCGATGTTGAACCCGGTAAATCGTGACCCCGTTGATTTCCTCTACGGACGGTTGACCAGGCTCGCGGGATAGGCCAATCATATCCACTTGATCGCCACGTTTCGCCAGAGTTTCCGCATAGCGCCGCACCCGATTGTCGCCTTCGTACGGCGTGTAAGCCACCATGCAGATCTTCTTGCGAGTGTTGCGGGACTCCACGGGCACCGCCTCCTTGTAATAGCTGGCTAACTCGCGCGGCAGGCCAGTCCAAAACAAGCCTTCGTATTTCTCCCGCATATAGCGCAGGAATTCGTCGTAGCGCGCCACCGGATACTCGTCCCTCTGCTGCCGGCCCTCAAAACACATGTAGTCAGGGTGAGTGTTCAGCAGAACCATACCGCCGTGCTCGGCCACCCAATCCGCCTTCCGCTTCCAAATCTCGATGTCCGGTTCCTGCAGAACTCCAAAGAGATTGAAATCCTGAACCAGCGTGTAGGGAAGCTCGACGTATCCATTGCCGTTGGGACTGGCGACCCAGAAGGGAAAGATTGTACGGGCGCCGTCGGACTCCGGCTCGAAGGGATCGGTATCGAAGGTAGAAGCGTCGTACTCGACCCCCAGCGCATGCTGCCAACCCAACTGGTGCTGCATGAGGGGAGAACGAAATCCGCAAGCATTCCATCGCTCGAGGTACTCTCTGATCCGGGAAGCCCTCCAAGCGAACTCCGCCTTCGAGCTGTAGAGTTTGCCGTCGTGCCTCAAGCCGTGGACGCCGACCTCGAAGCCAGCGCGATCCAGAAGTTCCCGCACCGCATCGGGAACGCGATATTCCCCTTCCGGCACGAAATTGAAGGACGACCGGAATCCATGCTTCTGTTCAAGGTCTCTCAGTTGCTTGACTCGCGACACTCCTTTGCTACCCTCGACGTCGTGCGTGAGCACCAGCGCGAAGCGCTTGCCATCGGGCCAGCCCGGCCAACCGGGAGGCGTTTGCGAAGCCTTCGGGTCGATCGGCCAGACATCGGCATATTGCCGGCGGCGGCGCTTAGCTCGCCACCGTCGCAACCCCAATCGCACACGCCACGGCAGAACTGGCTTCACGAAATAATAAACTCGATTTAGTAATAGCATTTTAAGAACCCCTCAGGGTTAGGTCCTTCTAAATACTTGCGAGTTTACCAATGAGTGAGTTTCAGAGCGGGAAATCGGCGCAGTCGTCCTAGCCGATGTGCTTGTATAAAAGGCTTCCGACCGCTTCGAGAGCCAGATCGGGCACGGCCGACACCACCCGCCGCGCCACCGTCTTTTTCCAACTGGGCAGCGATGTGGTGTCGCTCTCAGGGTAGGTCCAGTAACTGATCGAGCGGCGAGAGGCACCCCAACGCTCCTTAAAGACAATCAGCCCGGCGTTGTCCGTATCGGAGCGGCCGAGTTCAAGCTCCTCGAACCCTTGATGCTTGGCTTCCTGAATGGTTTGCCAGAACAGGAGCGCGGTTCCTCCCAGGGGATTGAAGGCAGCATTGCTGCAGCCGTATTTATAAACCACGGTCTTCTTGTGCGAAAGCGTGAGAATGCTGGCCACGGGCACGCCATTTTTCGAGGCTACGCGGATTCTGAGATCGCTTCCAAATGCGGCAATCAAGCCGCGAAACCACGTCAGCGGCTGCGGCGGCAGGCCCTGCCGGCGGCGGGTCATCACTAGGAGGGCATAAAATTTCCGCAAGATCGCATCGGAGGCTCCGGCCTCATAGGTCAGGTTTTCCCGCTCGGCGCGGCGAATCTTCCTTTGCACACAGTCTTTGTGGAACGTTTGAAAAAGCTGCCGCTCGGGTGGCCGCAGATCCAGGCGATGGAACAAATAAGTCATTCCACGGCTCATTCCAGCGCGGCTGCCGGGCTCATAGGCGATGGGGCGAATCTCAACGTATCTCCATTTTTCGCGGTCGACCTGCCGGCTCAGCTGCAGGAGCAATTCGTCGGTCTCATTCGCCGCATCGGGCAAGGGATCGCAATGATCGGAGAAAGGCAGGGACACCAGCCTGCGTCCCGTCAACCAGCTGTGGATCTTGCAGAAAACCAGTCCATTGGTGAGAGGCGCGCCGGGAGGACAGGTGGTCACAACTACTGGCTCGTAGCCATAAACATTGTGCAACGCCTGCAGCCACTTCGGGCTGTGAAATACCGAGGAGCGGGGATGGCTCGCCACCAGAGCCGACCAGCACGGCTCATGAATTGGATCCGTCTCATAGACTTCGACGCCGGCAGTTGGTCGAACTAGTTCCAATGGGATTGCGGTAGCCGCACTTGTACTAGCCACAGATGTCACCACGTAACTCATCAGAATACGGCATCGGAAGCTGACTGTGAGTCCTGTTTCCTGCTTGCAAGTTTCCTTCCAACGGAACGTCGGGTTGTTGTCCAAGCTCTCTCATGACTCCGGCAACAGTCATAAAGCGCGCGCCACGGCTTGCAGCGAATGAGCACACTTCCTTCAGCAGTTGCGGAGAACAGCCAAAACGCGATGGTCTTGCCGCGACATCGTGAGAGTAAAAGATCAACCAGCCCCCAAGCCTTTCGTTTTCAAGAATCATCCGTTTGGCCGCTTCTCCGTGATCAATATCCCCATACAGGCTGTTGGCTCTGAGCAAATTCAAATCTATGTCTGGGCCATTCAGGCCACCAGTGGTTCCCCGGCAGCTTGTTAACCTTGCTCCGAGTTTCCGCTTCACGCCGGGTGTGAGATCGCCATAGGGATAGGCGAAGTTGCCGGAGCTCAGGTGCCCCAACGTTTCCCGAAGCGCGGCTTCGCCTTTTTCGGTGTCCCGGATAAAAACATCAGGGCCTGCGCGACGTGCTGAAAGATGGCTGAAAGTGTGGCTGCCCAGCTCATGCCCTCGACCCACCAGAGAGAACAAATCTTCCTCGTGAAATTGCTCCCCTAAACTATTGGCCGTATTCATCAGCGACATCGCCACGTAATAAGTGGCTCGCGCTCCAAAGCTTTCGAGAATTTCCGCACCCACCGTCAGCGCGCTGCGGGGAAAATCGTCAAACGTGAAGGTCACGACCGGACCGATCTTCCCTAGCGCAACCGTCCGCCGATAGACCGCGGAGAGAATCTTTCGACGGACGTTCCCAGCACGAGAGCGCAGCGTCATGAGCGAGCCGTCTCCATCACATCCTGAGCCGCAACATCCTGAGCAACGACTTCAATGATGCCGTCGTCGGAAACTTCCCGGTGAGCCGGAAACACCAGGCGCGATACGCCATCCACCACACCGTTCTCTTCAAGCTCGAGGTCGGCGAATACCCGGCCCGAGGGAGCGTTTCGAGGAGTCTTGCGATAGTTCGCCTGGAAATCCTTGCCGGTCAGGGCGACGTATTTTTGAATAATGTAAGCCAGGAAAGCATGTTCTACCCTCTTCGACTGCACCCGGCAGCTGAACATCAGGTCGGTCATCAGGGGAGCGCGTTTGTCGACGATGCAGAAGCCCACAACCCCATAACTGCCAAACCGGTCTTCTACGCTCAGAACATGGGTGTCGAGATGCGGGCTGGCCAGAACGTTTTCCAGAACGTTTTTCTCGTACTTGTTTCCGGAAAAGTTCATCTGATTAGTGCGCTGGGTCAATTCATGCACGCGGCTCAGATTCGCCTCAGTCATGGGCAGAATATTCAGCCGTATTTTGCAATAGCGCAGAAAGGTCATGTAATCGTCGCCGAAGTTGCCGGCAATATTCTGCCGCTCCGCCTCCACCTGATACATCTTGCGCCGCTCGCGGCTCTCAGAGGTCACCAGAACCTGGCACGCTTCCAGGTTCACAATCGTTTCATAGAGCCCGGCGTTCAGCGTCCGCACTTCGGGATGAACCGCCTGCACCTCGCGCAGCTCGAATTCCGAGTCATCGACAAACAGCAGCGTATCGATGCCAATATTGAGTTGCCGCGCGATTGCGGCAATCCCTTGACTCTTCGGCTCCCAGGAAATCTGCGGGCAAAGGAAATATTCTTCCATTTCGAAGCTCCGCAGAACGCCCAATGCCTCCTCGGAATTGTTTTTGCTCGCAATGGATTGAAGGATTCCGCGCTCATCGAGTTGCTTGACGATCTCTTTAACCTTTGGCTTTAGTTTCAGATTGGCCACGTCATCTTCTACTAAGACACCGTCCCAAAGCGTGTTGTCCAAATCCCACACAACGCACTTGACCTTTTTGGATTCCTTTGGCTGCGCGGCTTGAACTTGCCGGCTCGCCTCTCGCACAAAATCCATCAGCCCAAAGTAGAGTGTGGTCTCGCTCTGGTCTTCGTTCGGAACCAGTTCGATGTTGAAGGGTGCACGCAGGTCGAGGAAGCGGATGATCGCCTCGAAGGGCACCCGGACCCGGTGGAACCCCGGATTTAGTTCCAGCAATTGCTGGAACGGTATTTTGACCCGGTCATCGACCGAGCGCATTGTCAACGACAGCCGGACCATCTCTGGCGCCGGGTTGTAACACTCGATCACGAAAGCCGTCGGCAAGGTTTCGCCCGAAGCCGCTCCATAGGCCATTCGCTTTTTGAAGCTGTACCGCTTGCCGGTGGCAAAGTGCCGCAGTGGCGCCGGAGCCGGCAGCTGATAAAGCGTCGTGCCAATCCAATGATCGCGGCGCTCAAGCTTTAGCGCGTCTTCCACCGAGCGCAGGTGGATGTTGCCCGGCGTCCACAACTTGCCCCACTGCTTGAAGCGAATTTTCAGAACGTAGGAATTTATAGCCTCGGCGCAATCGATTCGGACCATCCCGTCGGAGAACCGCCGGCAGCGCCCGTCTTCCCTTGGGCTGTAAAGATCGCACGTCGTGTAGCAGGTCGGCCAGACGCACTCCGTGCAATGCTCGCTCCAGGGCAGCACGGTGCGTTCGAGCACCGTGCTCTTGAGTTCGCCCAACTGAGCGAGCGTCTCGCCGGCCAGTTGGTCGGGCGATTCGATTACGCGATTGGCTTCAGTTTCGTACATGAGCGGACGATTCAGGCGCCCAGAGTCATTGCCGGATATGGAGTCGCGGATGTTTCCTTCGCAACGTTATTTGTCAGGCTCGGAGCGTTGTTAGTCAGGTTCTTTGTCAAAAACGACCGGTGCCACAGCTCCAGCACGGCAAGCGAAAGCAGTTCCTTGGAATGGCGGCCAGTACGCGTGTTTTCCTCAAGCAGGCCCTCGATGCTCGAACGCCGGAAATATCCGCGTGCGACCGTCGCGCGATCGAGCAGTACGTCCTGCAGCCAGCTCTTCAACTCCGTCCTCAACCACATTTCGTAGGGCACCGGAAACCCTGCCTTTTTGCGATGCAGAATTTCATGCGGAACCCGATTCTGCAGCGCGGCCTTGGCGATGTATTTGGTGGTCAGGCCTCGCACCTTCAAGTTTTCCGGCAGCCGTGCGGCAAACTCGAGGATCTTGTGATCGAGCAGCGGCACGCGCAGCTCGATGGAGTTCGCCATCGTCACCTTGTCCGCTTTCAGAAGAAGATCGTCTGGCAAAGTGGTCTTCGTATCGACATAGAGCATCCGGTTGAGCACGCTCTTGGCCTGCCCGCTGTGCAGATGATCGCGAGCCGGCATCACCGAAAATACTTTGTTCACGAATCCCGAGAAGTCGCTCGAATACAGCTCGTTCGACTTGGCGTTGAAGTACGCCTCCGGCGCGTAGGTTCTCCCGTAGTAGTAATCGCCGAACGGGATTCCAAACAAAGGAGAGTATTTATGCAGCCGGGCTAGGTTCATCGTGCGGTCGAGATACGCCGCCACTGAGGCTCCCGCCGGGGTCAAGGGGCCCAGCAACGCTTTCAGCCGCTCCAGCCACAAAACTCCGCGATAGGTTTGATATCCTGCGAAGGCTTCGTCGCCGCCTTCACCCGAAATCAGCACTTTGACGTATTTCTTCGCCAGGCGGGAAACGTAATACAGCGCCACCGCCTGCGGCTCGCAGACCGGCTCTTCCATGTGCCAGGCAAACTGCGGCAGGAAGTCAGCGAACTCCTGCGAGCTGATCGTGGTTTCATGATGCTCCGTGCCAAAAGTTTTGGCTGCGAGGGTCGCGTAAGGGCGCTCGTCGATGATCCCCGGCGTCGAAAACCCGAGCGTATAGCTGCTCAGCGGACGGTCGGTTTTGCCTACCGCGAATCCGAGCATTGCGGTTGAGTCCACGCCTCCACTCAACAGGAAGCCAACCGGCACATCGCTGATCATGTGCAGCCGAACCGATTCTTCGAATAGCTCCAGCAACTCCGTCTTAGCCTGCTTTTCTGTGCGCGGCTGCGGAGAGAATTCGAGATTCCAATATCGCCGGATCTCGGTCTTGCCATCGCGTGCCAGCAGGTAGTGTCCGGGAGCCAGCTTGTGCACGTTTCGCAGCAGCGTCTCTTCGCCAGGAATATAGAGAAATGTGAGGAAGCGGTCGATCATCTCCGGCGCGACCTCGGGAGTCACTTCCGGATCCGCAAGCAGTGCCTTGATCTCGGAGCCAAACACCAGAGACTTGTCCGACAGCCAGTAATACAGCGGCTTGATTCCAACCCGATCGCGCGCAATCAGCAGTTGCTGCTTATTCTCGTCCCAGATGGCGAAGGCAAACATGCCGCGCAGCTTCTCGATGCAGCCCACGCCAAATTCTTCATACAAGTGGACGATAACTTCGGTATCGGTCTGAGTTCGGAAAGCATGGCCACGAGCCTGCAGATCGTGCCGTAGCTCCTGGTAGTTATAGATCTCGCCGTTAAAGACGATCCAAACCCGTTCGTCTTCGTTCGAGATCGGCTGATGCCCGGTATTGAGATCGATAATCGAAAGCCGGCGGAAGCCGAAGCCGACGGGCCCGGAGTGGTAATAGCCCTCATCGTCCGGCCCGCGATGCTGAATGGCATCCGCCATCGACTTCAGCAACGCGCCCGAAACGTGGTTCGAGCGATCAAAATTTAATTTGCCGCAAATTCCGCACACAGTGACTCGTTCCTTCCCAACGCGTCTGTCTCGTTGCGCGCTATCGGCGTTCGACGGCTACGTCTTGCCAGCCGGCGGTCAACTTCAAAACCGTCTTCCATTTTTCCCGTGAGTAATTCAGCGACTCGCGATCCGATACCAGATTGCCCAAAAGCGACATCAACCCCAGCAGCATTAATCTTCCTGTAGCCACCGCGCCCATCGCCAGCCGGTAGCCGAGCGCATACACGCCGCCGCGCGTCTTGCGAAACAACTGCACCATGGCACGGTACTTCATGATGGTCGCCCAGTGGCTGACTCGCTGCCGCGAGCTGCTGGTCCCGCCGTGATGGATGATCGCGGTTTCTCCCACGTAGTAGTTGGTAAGACCTGCGGCCTTGACTTTGTAATTCAAGTCGAGGTCTTCAGCGTACATGAAATATTCTTCGCTGAAGAGTCCGATCCGCTCAAACACCGATCTTCGCAGGAGCATGCACGCGCCCGGAATGATCTCGACCTTCATCAGACTTACTTTCTCCGAGAACAGAGGCGCGATTTTCCAGAGCGGACATTCCGGCCAGCGCAGCCGCAGATATTCGGCGTCCATCGCCTGATTGAGAATTGTCGGGTAGGTCTGGATCGAACTTAATTGCACGGACAAATCGGTATTCAGCAACTTGCAGCCTACGATGCCGGCATCGGGCAGACTCTTATGGCGGGCGATCAACAAATCAATAGACGGAGCCATCAGCTTCGTATCCGGATTCAGAAAGAGAACAAACTCGCCGGTTGAGTGGCGGAAGCCGAGGTTGTTGGCCCCGGCGAATCCCAGATTGTTTTCGCTGTGGATGATCTTGACGTCCGGAAAAGTTTGCTTCAGCAAATCTACCCCGGGCTCAGGCGACGCATTGTCCACCACGATAATTTCGTAAGCAACGCTGTGCGTTTGCTCGATAACGCTGGCAATCGACTCGCGCAGATAGTCGAGCGAGTTCCAGTTCACGTAGATGATGGAAAGATCCATGCGATTGCGTCGGTTCTCGGCGAAGTTATGGGATTCTTAAATTGCCGTCTGCCAGATTACTTCCAGATCGTTTCCTGCCCGCACAGTCTGGCGAGTTGCTGGCGTTGCAGATACTTAATCAACTGCGGATCGTCGATCCGCGGAGTTCTTTCGAGATAGGCTGCAATGTATCCATAGACGAGAGCGAACGATCCCCAGACATAAGGCCGCTGCCAAAGCCGGGCAACTGCTTTCGCCATCAGGAACAACGGATGGTAGCCCGCGACGTAGTCGGTCTTGCCGTTCTTTGCGATTCCGCCCCAGCGGCCGTAAGCCGCGCCCGTCCAGCGGTGATGCTCAAGTTGAAGATCGAGAAAGCTTCGCGTGCTCCACCCAAGCATGTTGGCTTTCACTTCATCGAGCGTATCCGAGCCCGGCCCCACCCACAAACCGTCGATGGCATCCCAGCAGCCACGACGGTAGATCTTCGCACCGCCGCGAACGTGAAACATCGGACTCTGTTCCAAAGTCTTTCGCCCGTTTTCCACGTGGTAGAGAAAACCGCCACCGATGCCCAGTCCGGCATTCTCCTCGAATTTCGCGAACATCTGCAAAAAATAATCGGGATCGAAAGACAAGTCGCCGTCGAGCTTCGCCATGAACTCCCAATCCGTGCAGCGAAGCGCGTGAAAGCCGTCGTAAAAGGCCTCGATAATCCCAGCTCCCCATTTGCGAAAACCGCGATCGCCGCGCCGTACGCCTCGAATCCAGGGATTTTGCCGCTCCGCCTCGGCGATGATGCGGCTGGTCCCGTCCTTCGAACCATCGTCGACGATGATCCACTCCTGCGGACGCACGGCCTGCTTCACCATGCTGTCGATGGTGAGCGGCAGGTAGGCCTCTTCGTCGCGTACTGGGGTGACGACAACGTATTTAGTAGATGGCACGCTCAAATTCTTACTCCCCGGCTCGCGGCAGATACACGTGGCTGCGGGACAATTTGCGCCACCGGTCTACTCATCGATGTGTCCTCGGCGGAAGCATGGCTCTCGATCGCAACCTTATAGGCGGAGAGAAGCTTTCCGGCCGCCGCCGTCCAGGTATACCTAAGACGTTGACGAAGACACTCGTCTCGATACCTGCGTAACAGAGCACGGTCTTGGTAAAGCATCGTGATATGCCGGGTCAGTGCTCCGGAATCGCCCACGGCATGAACCAGGGAATTCTGCATATCACGGCAAATTTCCGTGCAAGCCTTGGAGACCAAAGGAACGCAGCCGCTCCCCAACGCTTCGACACATACCAGGCCAAAGCCCTCCTCGATCGAGGGCATCAGAAGCACGTCGGCGTTGCGCATCAACGCTGGAACGTCGTTGCGATGGCCCAGCAAGGTGACGCTGGGTTGTGAGAGTTGCGCGGTAAATCGTTTTTTGTATTCGTCGCTAATTTCGCCGGCGACAAGAAACTGCCCATCCCGCGAGGCTGGCGAAGACAACCATGCCTCCAGCGCGATGTGCAGGCCTTTTCGAACCGCGTCCACTCCAACGAACAGGGCGGTGAATTTTTCTTCGCTGCGGGATTCGGCCGGCACATATACCGATTCGTTGAAGCCGTACGCGTGCCGCAGTAACTTGTCGCCCTGGAAACCCTTATCGATGAAGCTCTGGGCGGTGAAATCGGAAGGGCATAGCAAGCGGAACGCCTCTTCGAACTCCTGCTCTTCCCGCTCCAGAACCTTCGGATTCGGCTCGTAGTCGTAATGGGGCGCGTTCACTCCGACGCGCCGACACTCAGCCGCAACCGCTTCATAGCAAAAGCGGGTATGTGCATTGGGCCGCTCCAGCACCGTCGGAATCCCCAGTCGTTTGGCAGTTTTCAGGGTTTCGAGCGAACCCAAAGGCCAGCAGTGGACGAGGTCCACTTCGCCCGCCATTTTTTCCAGTCGCCGGGAAACAATTCTGTCGTGCAAAACAAATGCGCCCATCCGCCCCAGAAGTTTGTAGGGGAGCCGCAATCTTCCCCGAGCTAGAGTCGGACGAACTGTAACGTTTGCGGGCAGCGGACTAGAAACCGCCCCTGGGAAAACGGTAACCTCCGCGCCTGCCGCGGCCAAGCCTCGGACCTGTTCCCACGCGGTGTAACAGATTCGCGCGGCGCCAATTTTGTTCGGAAAGCTATAAAGAACTTTCATTCGACGGCGCCCATTCTTGAGAAAGTTCCCACCGCTCGGGCACGCTGGCGGGTTCCAGAATCCCGGCATCTGTTAAACCTAGCTGAGGCTCGACCTTTTCCGCGCTCGCTAACTCGCCGGCGGTTGCGGCGGATATCATCGCCAACAAGGCATACCAGGCGACCGCGGTTTGATCCCAGTATGAGATGCCAAAAAAACCCACGACATGAGCAAAAAGCGCGGCGCCTAAAGCCCAGAAGAACCATTCCCGCCGGAGGCTGCCTGCGACCGCCTTCCTCGCTCGGCCCAGGCGTCCGAAACTTCTTGAAATCACGGCGACGAAGAGGACGAAAGTTATTATTCCGCCCGATTCTCCCCGGGCCACATAGTTGTTGCTGAGGTCGAACATGTCCCAACCCCAGTTGCCGGTGTCCTTGGTTCCCACCAGCCACCAATCCCAGAAATGCCGGATAAACACATCCACCAGTTCTGCACGATGGTATCCGGAGGATGCCCCCACCACATCCATGTGCGCGATTAGGAACCACACTGGAGCTTTCATCGTGATGTGAGCCAACACCAGGAAGGCGACGATCCCCCAGCGGATCAGCCGCATGCTGCGGCGGAAGGGCCATAAGGCCAAGCCGAGAATGCCGGCAACGATGGCAAGAGCAGGTGTGCTGGAGGCGCAAGTGTAGACCATGACTACACACGCAAGCACGCCAGCCGCGGCCAGAATTCGTGATTTCCCTCTCTCCCAGAGAAGGACCAGCAGCGGCACAAGAGTCGCTGCATAGGTACCAGCCAGAATGGAATAGCCGAACGCCCCTTGAGATCGAATTTTGTCATCCCGCAATATGGGCACGGCATCGACGCCGCCAAGATATACTCCAAAAAGATTCTGAAAGCTCTTTTGTTCGTAAACCATTTCCCCGGCGTTAACAATTGCCACCAGGCCCAACACTTTAATTGCTGTAAGTACATCCGATTTGTCCTGGATCAGGATCCGGAGCAGGAAATACATGCCCAAGGTCTCCCATAGGTAACCGATCTGATTGAACACGGCGGCCTGCTGCCTCCACAGCAGCACGAACGCACAAGCGCTGAAGAGCTCGCACCAGAGGAATGCCCCGTCGACCGAGTTCCAGCGTTTGCCAATCAGCTCTGAGCCGGCAATCCATTTCATGTAAGCCAGACGAATCCAACCCACGAATGCGATAAGCCTCACAGGCGAAATATGAAAACCAGAGATAACGAGTACCAGCCCTCGCGGCACGAAAAATGCTCCGAGTATTACCGGAATAAGGACGTATTTTCGCGGGAGGGCCAGGATGCAGATACTCGCCAGGAGCAAAAGCAACGCTCCCGCGGGCGTCATCACCGTCTCAACTGATCCACCGCCAAAATAGAAATTATTGGGTATCATTCAACGGCACTCGCTTCGAAATCTCGAGAACGCACCGACCACGAAGATTTTGTGAAACCAAGGCTTCACTACAGGTCCCTGACCACGCTGTACCATGAATCGGAGAACCGCCCATATCTTCCGGTTGCCGCCTCCGCCAGCACTTTCGCAATCCTTGACACGCCGCTGCTGGATCTCGTCTGGGACCGTTTGCTCAGGTGCAGTTCTTTTTCTTTGAGAAGCTTCATCCGGTCGGGCGGGCATTGAAATTCGGTGGAAATCAAAGCCACGCGCTCCATCAAACTGCGAAAGGCATCGACTTTTTTCGTCCAGTCTTCCGCCTGGGTGCTAAGCGATTCCCTCAGCACCTGCCAGAAATTTTTCTTACGCCAACCGCACACTTGCGACGCATGACGCCGGTACATCATTTGAGACTCAGGAACCAGAACGCCACTGGACACCGCCGAAGCCAGTAGAACAATCCAGTGATCGTGCATCCACTCCGCCGCAATGGGCAGCGCAGCCGCTCGAAACGAGCCCCGGAAAGCCATCGTGGCGCCGGTCACGATATTGTGCTTGAGCAGGGTTTCCAACTGGGCCGACCCGGTAAATCGTTCTGCGTTTCGTGCCAAGCCGACATCCCCCCAGAGCGTGCCCTCGATGGGCATTCCGTTATCATCGATCATCAGTGCATCGGAAAACGCGAATTGGGCCTCAGGGTGAGCGGACAATACATCGAGAATCACCTTAACCTTCGAAGGTTTCCATACATCGTCCTGATCAGACAGAAAAATGATCTCGCCCCGAGTCTCTCGTATTGCCTTCTCGAAGTTTTTCGCCGGCCCCAGTCTTTTTTCATTCTGCAACAGCCTGACTTCGAAGGGAGCCTCTGCGGCGAAGTTGCGGATGATGGACACCGATTCGTCGGTAGAGGCGTCATCACAGATCACCATCTCGTCCGGACGAACTGTCTGGGCGAGGACACTCTGCAATTGGGTCGCGAGGTATCTCGCGCCATTACAGCTGCACAAAGCAACCGAGGTTTGAAGCGGGTTCATTTTCCGACGGGTCTCTACAACTCTTTGCTCTAGGCCTGGAGGCGCGGGCGCCTCACAAAGATGTCTCCGTGCCGATCTTGCTTATCCATGCTCCCGAGCAATTTCTTGATCTGATCCTTGCCCATCCATGGGTGTTCGAACGTGGAGGGATCTCCCAGCGCGTAATTGAACTCGGAGTCAGCCGCGAATACTTTCGAATCCAGGCAGCGTTCGGTCGCCGGCAGAAACGCGGCATTGAATTCGAACGAGAGCAGCGGCGGCTGAAGCGAAAGACCGGCCAGCACAGACTCTTCATAACCTTCTACATCGATCTTGATGAATTCCGGCGCGCCGTAATGAGTTACCAGCGTGTCCAGCTTCAGCATTGGAACTGTGGCCTGCTTCGACCAGAGTTCCGAGTAATTCGGATGTTCATTCTTAATGGCTTCCATCCATTCGACGGACAACGAACTTATGTCATCCCGTTCGTCGGAGAGACGGATCGTCGCCAAACCGTCTTCTGCACCGGCCACCGCCTGAATGACGTCAATGCCATAATCCGCATAGGAGAGCTGAATGTGGCGGGCACAGTCGCCATTTGGCTCGAGAGCGATGACACGGTTTCCGAGAGCGGCAAAAATCGCCGACATCGCTCCAACATTCGCTCCAATATCGAATACCAGCGAAGGTTGCGGAATCAGCTGGGCGTAAAAAGATCTGATCTTGGCGCGGGCGGCCGCTACTTCACGCCCCGCTGTACGTCCGTAGACAGCGCGAGCAAAATTGTGGAGGCCCGTGACCCACAGCATTTCTTCCAGTTTTCTTCGTGTTTTTCTCACGTGACGCGGATCCGAATGTGTGATTTCTTGACTCTAGATGCTCGGGGCAACCTTCGCTGCATTTTCCGCACCCCCGACTGCAACCGTGTGCTTGTAGCGGAAAAATTGCACGGGATCCAGAGCGAGACCACGCTCCTGCTCGGTCAGCACCCATTGCCAAGCCACGGTGGCAAAGATCAAGCAAACCGCCGCTACAAATCCGAACGCGAGGACATGGCTTTCAATCAGAACCGCGATCGCGAATACGGGGACGGCCGCCGCCGTCATCCAAGCCAGTCGCCGCACCGACGGCCAACTCTCAACCAGCAGCCGTCCCGAGAGGCAAAACATTACGATTGCATCGAGGCTGCTTCGAAGCATCCACGCAATGCCGGCGCCGTTAATGCCAAAGGTCTTAGTGAGCCACCAGAAAGCGCATAAGTACAACGGAAGCTCTATCAGATGGACCTTCGCGGACAGATCCGGACGATTGGCAGCCTGGATTTGCCAGAAGGGCACTTGCGCCAGACTGTTGGCGAACACACCCAGGACGAGAAGCTGCAATACGATGGTCGATTTGTCGGAAAATGCCGCCCCCAACCAGAGTTGCAGAGCCCAGTGTCCCAGCGCAAGCACAGCGAGCACGATCGGAGCCAGCGCTAGAAAAATATATTTCACTGCCTTGTCGAACAAGAGTGCGGCTCTATGCCGGTCTTGCGTCAACGCCGTTGCAAATGCTGGAAACAGCACGCCTGTGATGGCGCTCGGGATAATCCACAGTTTCGTCGCAGCCTCGTAGGATGTTGCGTAATAGGCGACCGCGGCCACCGAAATCAAGCCGCCGATCAGAAGCCTATCCATATTTACCATGATGGGGCTTACGAGGTTGGTCACCGTCATCCAACCGCCGAAGGTGAACATGCGGGCGTAAGGGGCGCCTTTGAGGCTGAAGTTATGCCGGAGCGCCGGCGATATTCGAAGGCAAAGAAATAAATGAAGAAGCCAACTTGCGAATCTCGACGCTACCAGGACAAGAACAAAAGGACCCAGCTTCTTCGAGAACGGGAGCACCAATAAGGGCACCAGATAAGAAAAGAGGCTGATCGGAACCCGAACCATGTTAAGCAGATCGAAGCGTTGATAGGCCGCCAGGAAACCGCGGAGTCCGGCGCTGCTGATTACGACCGGCAGTGAGATCGCCACATAATAGAACGATTCGACCGTTTCCGGCTGGATATGGACAGGGACCCTTAGTGCGCTGTGCGCCAGCCAGGGAGACAAGATTCTCAGAAGAACTGATCCAACTAGCCCGAACGCCGCCATGATCGCGAGACATCCCCAGAAAATCGAGGGGATCTCGGCGTCCTTTCCGATACCCAGTTTTTCCGCCACTAGTTTGGTCAGCGCTTGACTCAAACCTATGTCGAAAATGCCAAATTGCCCCTCTACAATCCAAATTAAACTGATGATGCCGAAGCGGTCCGCTCCGAGATATCTCAGAAGGATTGGAACTGAGAACAGCGCGATTAGGATGGAGGCAGCACTCGCGCTTAAGTTCCATATCGTGTTCCTGGCCAGCAGATGGCCGCTGGTGAGGTGGCGAATATTTTTCGCTTCAACTGTCATTTGAGGTTGCGCTCGGGAGGACCGACAACTACACGCCTGTCAGCCTTAAAAGATGGAATTCGGAAACGAAATGCTTTTGCCCTTCACGAAAGTGTCATGCGAACCGGGAATCCGTGGGATCAAGCCAAAACTAAAGCTTCGTGGGTGAAACTCAGGTCTGAACCCATCGCTTCGACGTTCGCGCATCGAAGCACCGCAACGAGGAGGAGACGAGTGCGGCGACGCGTGTTGGCGCATCGCCGCTGGTTATCCCGCGGAGCCGCTTGTTTCGCTCCGCTTCAATTGACCGAGGCTTGTAGATTAGTTGGCGGGCTCGGCGCCGAACTACCGGAGCCATAGTTGAAAGCTCCAATCGTCCAACAGGAAGCCGATTGGCCTTGAACAGTGCAAACTCCTGCCGGCCTTGCGACCGGGCTAATTGTGTCGCCATCGCTGGTATCGCTTTCCAGCGCAGTAATCCCAACAGTGGTGAGGTTCGCGCCCCAATTAATCGCAGGCGAGCCGGACTGCGGCTGACCCGCAGAGCTCAGACCGGCGAAGGATGTGCTTGAACCATACGCCGAGTGAGTATCGCAGCTGCAGGAACTCTGCCAAGTTGGGTATGAGTCGAAGGAACCTCCGTTCGCCACAAATGGAGTGTCCGAATTACATCCCGTAGGAGCGCAGCCCCCGTACACGTTGTAATCCCACGCTTTGGTCGCCGGGTTATTTTGAGTCAGGATCAGTGTGTTGCATCCGGTGACAATGTTGTTCTCAAAAGTGATGGAAGCCGTCCCGCCAGGATTGCCAATGTTAAAGCACAGATCACCGCTCCGGTTTGCCCCGACAATGGTGTTGTCGTAAACCTGATATCCCGTGCCGTTTACATTGAAGATTCCGTTATTCTCTTGCGTGTAAGTGGTGAGGAATATGTTGTTGTAAAGAGAAGCGTTGCTGTGCGAACCTTCGAAGAAAATTGCGCCGGTCGGGCAGGTTCCGAAATTCCCGTCAAAGAGGTTGTTGTAAACCTGCTCGTTGCTACTGGTGCCGCCGGTCAGCGCCCAGGAATGGATTCCGTCGTGATGATATGGGCACCCAGCATCGTCCCAATTGGCAATATCGTGGAAGTGCCCGTCGTGGATGGAAAGGCTGGCGATTGGGGTGGAACCGCTGTTATTCTCCACGTTAATGCCGTCGGCATTATAAAAGTCGAAGTTATAAACCTGCGTCCCGCTGTCGTTGGCCACCGGGTTGTAGCTGAAGCAGGCGCGGACATCGTGGCAAACGAGATCGTGGATCTTGAGGAACGCGCTGCCGCTTACGCCCCCGGCAAAGAATGCACCAGTAACCCCGAAGTTATGCGGATCGTGTGAGTTTGGCACGTAGACGTAGAAGTTGCGCAGAATGAGATTTCTTATTTCACAGTTGGAACACGATGGGCCATTCATCATGATTCCGACCGCATCGACGTGATTGGCGAGATTCGTGCCGTTGGCGGTATTTTCGATAATCCCGGTACCCGAATCGCTTTGATCGCAGGAGGTTCCAGGTCCGCACGGCGTGCCGCCATCCACGATGATCCAGCTAAGCCTACTGATGTTCAGGCAGCCGTTGTTGTTATCGCAAGTGGGAAGACTAATCTTTGCACCGGCTTCAAAAAGTATGGTGATTGGAGCGGTGGCCATGCCGCTTCCCTGCGCAGTCAACTCGGTAGAGATCGTGCCACATAGGTGTGCTGTGGTGCCCGGGCCAATACCCCCATTTCCCCAGTTAGACGAACTGTTGAACCAGGATGCGGCGTGGGCATCGGCGCAATCGGCACCGGTATTGCCGCCGGTTGCGTTTTGGGCAATATAGATGTCACTGGCATTGGAAAAAGCTGTGGCAAGAGTCACAAGCATCACTGCGAATAGGAATTTCCAGGGGCCGTTCACGCGTTCCTCCACTAATCGTGTGCTGGGTGCGCTATTTCAAGCGAACCCGCTGGTCGGACTTTGTCGTTCCCAGTAGGGGAGTTGCTCACGATCTACTGGATGATCGAGTCTCCTTTATAATCAGTGGTGGCTAACGCGAACAGGTCTCAGGAGGACATGGCCCGTTCCCAGCCTCCCCATGAACTGCGGGAAAGTCTTTCGACACGCGGTATTTAGACCCCAGCGAAAATCCCCGCAAACGGGCCTTGATCATCTTCGAAGCATACTGGAATTTCGCGATCCAGTCATAGGCGCCGGCCAGTTTTGCCTGGAACAGCGCATCGTCGTCGCAGGAGTTGACCGGCAACCGCTCCATGAAAAACGGATCGCTCTCGGAACGAGCTAAGCCGACGATCGTACAGACGCCGCTCCGATAGCCGGCGTGCAGCAGCAAATCACGCAGCATGTTTCTGAAGTTAGTGTCGGTTTGAGGAAATGCGTACGGATAGGCAAACGACTCGACTTCGCTGCCAAGCTTTTCCTCGATGGTTTGCTTTGAGCCGGAAATCTCATCCTTCACTGTCGCGCAGCTTAAATCCCGAAGCTGTGGATGAGTAACGGTATGGGATCCGAAGCGGATTCCGTGACGGTTCAGCTCGCGAACATCCACCCAGGTTAAGCAATCTCTTCCCTTGAACGATATTGGAGTTTCTCCAATGTAAGCGGTTGGCAGAAACACCGTAGCGCTGAAGCCGCACTGGCTCAGCACAGGAAAAGCATGACGATAAAAATCCTGATAGCCGTCATCGAAGGTAATGACGACTGGCTTGTCTGCAACTTGTTTGCCGGCGACCGGCGACTGTCCCCGCAGCGCGCAAACGGCCTCCGCGAGTGAGACTGTCCGGTAACCGTTGCCATGAAGATATTGGATTTGTTCGGCGAAGCGTTGCGGTGAGGTGGATGTGCGGTAGTAAGGATGCGCGTTCGCTTCTCGTTTGGCTTCATTGCCGCTATCTTCGCTGCCAATGTCGCTGCCATCGGAGACGCTGTGGTACATCAGAATCGGAATCGATGGGGCCTGATTCGACGAAGAACTCCGCAAGGGGTTGACCAGGTACAGCGTCGCGAAGCGATCGAAACGAAAGCTCATTTAGGCGCGGCGTCCTGCACTCGCAACCGAAACCGTGTCAGCCTCGACGGGTTTGCGAGAGCGCGTCGAGGTGAAGTTCAGGATTTCCTCCGCCACGCGAGCCTGTTGCTCCGCCGTCAACTGCGGGAACATGGGCAGCGAGACGATTTCCGCCGCGGCCTTTTCGGTCGCGGGAAAATCTCCCTTGCGATAATTCATGCCGGCGTAGGCTTTCTGCAGGTGCAGCGGTATGGGATAGTGAATGCCCGTCCCGATGCCCGCCTGCTTGAGATGCTCCATCAAGCCTTCGCGGTCGGCGGTCCGGACCACATAAAGGTGATAGACCGCGCGCGACCATGAGGGTTCGAAGGGCAGCGTTACGGCGCCGTCCATCGAACTCAGCAGGCGATTGTATTCCGCGGCGCGCTTGCGGCGTTCCGCGTTCCACTTCGCCAGGTGAAGGAGTTTGACGTGCAGCAGGCCGGCTTGTATGGCATCCAGCCGTCCGTTGTAGCCTTCCATGTCGTGGTAATACTTCTTCGCTTGGCCATGGTCCCGCACCATCTTGATCTTCGCGGCCAGCGCGGCATCGTTGGTCGTGACCGCGCCGGCTTCGCCGCACGCGCCCAGATTTTTTCCGGGATAGAAACTGAAAGCCGCAGCGCATCTCATGGAGCCGGCCTTCATCCAGCGGTTCTGCTTCTTGGAAAAATATTCGGCGCCGTGGGCCTGGCAGGCGTCTTCGATCACGATCAGCTTGTACTTTTCCGCCAGCGCGAGGATGGCGTCCATGTCGGCCATCTGTCCGTAGAGATGGACAGGAACGATCGCCGTTACCGGCCGGCCGCTGCGGCGGCTGATCAATTTGCCGGATTTGTCTCGGCTGCATTGCTCAAGATATTCCTGCAATTTTTCTGGCGACAGGTTGTAGGTGCGCTCATCGATGTCGACAAATTCGGGCAGCGCTCCGGCTTGCGAAATCGCTTCCGTGGTGGCAATAAAAGTATGCGGCACGGTCACGACGACGTCGCCTGAGGTCACTCCGGCCGCCATCAGGGCAAACCGCAAAGCGTCCGTGCCGCTGCTGACCGCGATCGAATGAGTTGTCTCGCAGAATGTTGCAAAGGCCTTCTCGAAGTCTTCGACCATGGCGCCGCCGATGAAGCCGGCGGTATGCAGAGCCTTGTGAAAAACTTCGGTCAGCTCCCGCTCCAGTTCGACATGCGGAGTAATCAGATCAAGAAAAGGAATGCTGTTTGAATTGCTGGTAGAAACGCTCACTTGGAAGCCTCCACGCTTCGTTCGATATGACGCAAAAATTTTGCCGGATTACCCGCCACGATACTGTTCGGCGCAACATCTTTGGTGACCACGCTGCCGGCGCCGACGATGGCGTTTTCGCCGACGGTGACGTTCGAAAGGATGGTCGCTCCCGAGCCGACCGATGCGCCCTTTTTAATCACGGTGCGCTCAACCTTCCAGTCGGCCTCGGTTTGCAGATTTCCGCCCGGCGCGGTGGCGCGCGGGTAGCTGTCGTTGATGAACATCACGCCATGGCCGATGAAGACATTGTCTTCAATGGTCACGCCTTCGCAGATAAAGGTGTGGCTCGAAATCTTGCAGCGCTGGCCGACGCTCGCGTTCTTTTGAATTTCGACGAACGCTCCAATCTTGGTTTCGTCGCCAATTTCGCATCCATAAAGATTGATGAACTTCGATAACTTTACGTCCCGGCCGAGCTTCACGTCGGGAGCGATGCATACATGAGGATTCATGAAGAAAGACTCCGGTGCGAATGGGTGATCGGTGTTACGGCGACTGCGGCTTCAGGAGAGCGTTCTGGCGCGGGGGCCCGTTTGCGGTTCAGGCGTGAATACCACCCGCTTTGCTTCTGGCGGCTGTTCACGCAATCGCGAACCAGTTCGGGCTTTTCCCAGGGAACGTCGTGATACGCCGACTGCAGAAACGGGCTTTGCGAGTCCCTGATCCATTCTTGCGGGAATAAGGCGATGGTGTCTTTTTCGGTGATCTTCGGCGCGTGCTGAACATCTTTGTTGCACAACGCGGCGTACAAAGCTGCGGGAAGGTCGCGTCCCGGACCGAGGGTCAAGTGGCCAACCTGCGTAACCCGCGGATTGATTTCAATCAGATAAGCGTGCTGCGTCTCCGCTTCCAGCATGAAGTCGAAGCCGTAGAATCCGGAAAGACCCAAGCGGCGAACCACAACCTCGGCGGCAGCCGCCATCTCCGCATTCTGAGCCAGACGCACCACCGTGGCGTGTCCGGTGGAACTGACTTTATTTACAACTTCAAAATGCAGAGCGGCCAGTACGGCACCCTTCGAACATACGATTGTGCTGGTGGCTTCCTGCCCGTTAATAAATGATTGGATGTTGACCACCCTGCGCTGCCGTTTGAGCGACGGCGCCATCATCGTTGTGTCGTGGTCGATGAGCGCCCGCTTGGCGGCTCTCGCCAGCAACGGAGGAGCCTGCAACTGGTCGAAGGCCCGTTCGGCATCGGCCAGGGTACGCGAGATTCTCACGCCATCGCCGCCAGAGGTGCCATCCGCTTTGAGCACTGCGGGAAGCCCCATGCGGGTTACCCAGGCTTTCAGGTCCTCGCGAGTGCGAACGATTTGGGTAGGCGGAACGCGCAAACCTTCGGTGCGGGCGAACTCCATGAAAGCCCAACGCTCTCGGACGACCGGAAAACTTTTCGGCTCGCCAAAAGAACGCTCCAGCAGCGCGCAGACCGACGCTCCACTTGGGCCGTTACGCTTTTCGCGGGCGTAGAGCCGGTGCAGAAGCTGGGTCGCCAGGTCGTCGCCGGCGGCAATGAAATCGGGACGGCTGCTTGCGATAGCGCGGGCCAGCGAGCGCAGCGGAGAAAGCCCGCGGTACACGTAAACTCGTTCCACGGAGCCAGTCTTGCGCAGCGGATGATTGCTGGGGCAGACCGCATCAACCTGGCATCCGGCGCGGTGCAGAGCCATCGCCAGCCGGGCCGACGGATACCAGCTTGAGGTGGTCGCTAACAGGACTTTGGGTTTCACGGTGGTCTTATCTGTTAGTGCAGAATGAAAACCAGATTCCGGAGAATCGAGCGATGATGAGTTTGGGCTGGATGAGCTTAGCGGCGAATCGGTTGAATATCAGTTGTGTGGGCTGAGGATTACAAGCGGATGAATCTAGAGGTGCACCAAAGCTCCGCGTTTGCGGATGGAAGCGTTGGCCGCCTCGAGCATCCGGACCACACGCAGGCCGGCCTCGCCGTCGTTCATGGGTTTCTTGTCTTTGGCAATGCATTCGACAAAGTAGGAAAGCTCGCGGGTCAGGGCTTCGACCTGTTCGATCTGCGGAGCCCACATGTCTCCGGAGCGGTAGTGCACCAGGAGGTTGTAGAGGCCTTCCTTGGTCTTGATGTTTACACCCTTGTCGTAAATTTTGATCTTCTCGTCAGCTTCGAGGTCATTCCACACCAGCATTTTCTTTTCGCCGCCAATCAGCGTGGTCCGCACCTTCACGGGCGAGAGCCAGTTCACGTTGATATGAGCGATGACTTTGTCGGGGAAGTACAACGTGATGAACGCCACATCTTCGTGGCCATTAAGGTGCGTCTGCCCGGTGGCGGAAATGGCCTCCGGAGTCTGCGAGATCAGGTGGTCGATGATCGAGAGGTCGTGCGGCGCGAGATCCCAGACCACATTCACGTCGTGCTGAAACAGGCCAAGGTTCACGCGTGTGGAATCGTAATAATAAAGTTTGCCGAGCGCGCCCTCCTGCAGGAGCTGCTTGATCTTTTGCACCGCCCCGGTGAACAGGAAGGTGTGGTCGACCATGATCTTGAGGTTCTTGCGCGCCGCCAGTTCGATCAATTCTTCGGCCTGGGCCGCGTTGGTAGTGAAAGGTTTTTCGACGAAGATGTGTTTGCCGTTCTGCAGAGCGGCTTTGGCCAGCTCATAGTGAGTCCAGACCGGGGTGACGACGGCGATGGCGTCGATGTCGGGCGAGGCCATGATGTCCCGCGCGTCGTCGGTGACCAGCACATCGGGATAAGCTTTGGCCACCTTGCGCCGGGCTGCGGGGCTTTTGTCGCACACCGCGACTACATCGGCTTCATCGAGACGGTCGAGGTTCCGCACTACATTCGGCCCCCAATAGCCATACCCGACCACGCCAAATTTCACCACAGCTTCACTCCCTGCCTGCTCCTGCGTCGCGTTTCCAATTCGCGGTCTTGGAATATATGTGACCATTTTTCTTGGCATCCTTAAGCGAGAAGAGTTAGGGAGAGGAAAACTGTTTTAGTGCGCGCCTTCGCCGAGCACTACCGCGCCGGGGGTGCGAACCAGTATTTTGATGTCCATCCAGGGCGACCACGTACGGGCATAGCGCAGATCGAGGCGAACCATATCGTCGAAGGTGACGCGGCAGCGTCCGCTGACCTGCCAAAGACCAGTGATGCCGGGCTTGGCTTCGAGCAAGCGCCGACGGTGCCAGATGTCGTAGGCTTCAACCTCGTAGGGAACAGGAGGACGTGGGCCGACCAGCGACATTTCTCCGAGAAGCACGTTGAGGAACTGGGGTATTTCATCGAGGCTGGTTTTTCGCAGGAAGCCACCGACGCGGGTGATGCGGGGATCCTTGGTAAGCTTGTAGACCTTTTCGCCGTTGCCGCTCACTTGCTGGTCGGCTTTGCCGGCAATCAGTTGCCGGACGTATTCCCGATGCGCCGCGGCATCGTTATTCACATACATTGAGCGGAATTTTAAAAACACGAAAGCTTTACCGTGCTGTCCAACGCGCCGCTGCCGGAAAAACACCGGGCCTTCGGAAGTTACCTTGATTGCCGTGGCAATGATCAGGAAAATAGGGGAAAGAAAGATTAAGGCGATCGCGCTGCCGAGAATATCCATCGCGCGCTTCATCACGCGGAAGGCCTTGCGGGCATCGTCCCGCGTCGAGAGATCGGGGTAGAGGGTCTGATTGCTGGGCGGCTCGGCAGCATTCTGATCCCAATCCTCGGGAAACACGTGAAACGACAGGCTGATCTGATCGAATTGCTCCGCCGTGAGATTGCTGCGCAGCGTCTCGGTAATGCGGCCGACGATGGTGCCAGGAATCAAGGTAGTGTCATCGTTGCCAATTTCGGTGAACATTACACCCACCACGCACTGATCGGCGTACCACCCCGTGATGTCGGTTTCGCGCGTAGTCAGAGAAAGCGCTGCCAGTATTTTCGCCAGCGTCTTCCCGTTCTTGTCCGAGGGAAGATGCTCGCCCATATCGAGCAACAGAAGGATGAAAGGCTTGCGGGAGCGCTCGCTCCTTTTTCTTTCGAGCGTGATCATCCTCCGAAAGGCTTCCGCGTCGAGAACGCCGCGGTCTACCGAAGAGGAGACGCCCGAAACCGGGCTCAAACTGATACCTTTGCCAGAACGTCTGACGTTCACAAATTACCTCCGCAGATTCTGCTCGCTGGGGGTAGGGACAAGCGAACCGATGATTGCCAATATGGGTGGGGAGGATCTACCAGAATGCGACGGCCGCTTGCGCCGTTTCTTGCTTGTCTTGAATTGCTATTTGTATTTCTTGTCTGTTGGTTTTCTTACTTCGAGCGGTCCGCGGGGGGAGAGTTGTACCGCTGGTAATAATCGCTGTGTGCCACGTTCGAACTGCTGTTGACCAGGGCGCCCAAAAGCTTGGAGCGCTCGATGGCTTCAATGCCTCGCTGCAATTGCTGCTTTTCTGTGATGCCTTTGCGCGTAACCAGCAGGATTCCATCGGACAGGCGCGACCAAATGCTGGCATCGGCCAGGGGCAACACTGGAGGAGAATCGATCACGATCCAGTCAAACCAGGACTCCAGTTGCTCCATCAAGGACAGCAGCTTTCCCGATTGCATCAGTTCCAGCGGATTTTGCGGCGCGCTGCCGGCCGGCAGAATCCACAGGCCCAGACTCTCCAGGCGGTAGATGTTGATGTTCTCCATCTTGCCACTCAGCCACTCGCATAAGCCCGGAAGCCGTCCTAAGCCAAATTTTTCCGCAACCGCAGGCCGCCGCAAATCGCCTTCCAGCAGCAGCGTCTTATGTTGTTTTCTTCGAGCCAGCGTGCAGGCCAGGTTGGCCGCAACCGTGCTCTTTCCTTCCTGCGGGATCGTGCTTGTAATCAAAACCTTTTTCAGGGTTCGGCTTTGCCGGAGCTGCCGTAACTTAACCGCTAGAAAACGGAACTTTTCTGCTCCCAGGCTTTCCTCTGCCCCCACCGACACCAGACGACTGCTGGGCAGAATGGAAACCGGCAGCGTGGGAAACTGATCGACTTCGCTTGAGTAGGCGGCCTGGTCGTGCCGGCCATTGCCGTTAGGCGCGGTGCCGTTGCCCGGAAAACCACTCACCACTGCGGTTGCGGCCCGCCTCTGCATCTTGCGCTCGGCGGCCTCGAGCAGCTCGGTTGCGGGCGGATATGCCGCGGACCGGGCCGGAGCAGCTTCGCTCGCGTCGCTTTCCGCTTCCGATCGCTGTAATGCGTCAAAAATATGGCTCATGATTTGGTCACTGTTTGGCTTGCTGCCGGTCGTTCTTAATGGCTACTAAGTTTTGAACTTGAGTGTTCTCGGCGGAGGCTGCATTTGGTTTGCCAATCTGTCACTGCTCGGAAACTCTTACGGTCACATGCGTGGTCAATTCCTCATCGCGGGCCTGCTCCGCCTCGAGCCGCTCCGAGAGTTCGAGCAACTTCTTGGCCGCTCGGCGAAGGTCGAGTTCTTCGGAGCCTTTTTTCCTAGTGCCGGAGCTGTGAATCCCCAAACGAAAGTCGGATGCAATCGCGTCAATCATCTCGGGAGAAACGCCGGCAGCCTGCTTGGCGTAGGCGGCAATCAATCCGTTTTCGCAAATGGTATTGATCAACCTTGGAATTCCTCGGGAATGCAGATGGATCCTAGCGGTCGTGTCTTTAGGGAATAGGGTTGCCGGGTTGGGGCTGCCCGCAAGCTGGAGCCGACGCTCGATGTAGCCTCTGCTTTCGTTCAAGTCGAGCGACGCCAGATGGGAGCGTAGCGCGATGCGCTGCTTCAACTGCCGCAATTCGACCGAGTCGAGCTTCTCGTCCAGTTCCGGCTGGCCCACTAGAAGAATCTGCAAAAGCTTCTCGTCTGCGGTTTCGAGGTTGGTCAACAGCCGGATCTCTTCAAGAATGTCGGTCGAGAGATGGTGCGCTTCGTCAACTACCAAAACCGTGGTCAATTTTTTTTCGCCTCGCGAGACCACGTAATTGGCCAGCAGCAGCAGGAGTTCGCTTTTGTTCTTACCTCCGGCAGGCAGGCCCAGATCGCCTGCAATGTACTGCAGAAATTCGAGCGGGGTAAGCCTCCCATTGAATACGTAGGCGTATTTGACGTCGTTGCTTTGCCGCAACAATTGCAGCAGACAGCGCAGCAACAGAGTCTTGCCTGTCCCAACTTCTCCGGTCAACACCACGAATCCTTTGCGCCGCCGGACGCCGTAATACAGGGCCGCTAACGCTTCGTTGTGTCTCTCGGTGGGAAACAGGAACGAGGGGTCCGGAGTAATTTCAAACGGATTGCGCTTCAAATTGTAAAAAGCTTTGTACATTTTTATAAATCGTTATAGATCGCCAGTTGCAGATCGTTAGTTATCGATCGTTGTTTCAGATCGCTAGCCGCGCAGGTAACTGTAGGCCGACCCCAGCAAGATTGTGCCCGTCACTAAAGCTGCCGTCGCCCATCCCAGCCATAACTTCTTGCGTTCACTCTGCTCGTCGGCAGCTGCGACGATCGCAGGGATCTCCGAGATCACTGCCACCGGCAAGAGCTTTTGTAAGTCTTTCTCTTCGTGAACCCGGTCATCCATCATCTCGAATGCACCAGCCACGGCGGCGCCCAGCGCCAGTCCTATGGCCAGTCCGATGCCGCAGAACTTCATGCGATTGGGGAAATCCGGCTTCAAGGGCAGGCTGGGCGGATCGATGATGCGAAAACGTTCTCCCTGCTGCAGCAATTCCATGCTTGTTGCCATCGCTGACTCATTCTTCTTTTTCAGCAGCTCGTCGTAATTCGCCTTCGACTGCTCGTAGCCGCGGGTCAAATCGGAAAGTTGCTGTTCGCGTACCGGCTCCTGATTCAGCCGCGACTGGTAATCGGTGACCTTGGCCTGCAACTCCGAAACGCCGCGCTCGCGATTGGCAATCTCAACTTTATTGGCTTGCAACTGGCCCTGCAACTGCGCCATCGGAGACGAAGGATCGCTGAACTCAGCCGTATCCGCCATCTTTTTCGAGTCGTTCGAACCGCCGGCGGCTCGGGCTTTCAGGCCGGCAGCGATCTGGTCCCGCATCTTTTCGGTCTTTGCAATCTGATCCTTGAGCTTGCGAACATCGGGATGGCGGTCGGTGTAATGCGAACTGAGATCGGCCAGTTGCGCTCGCAACTTGTCTAACTCGGCATCGATCGCCGGCAGACCGACCGGCGCTCCGTTTTCGGCCTTCGGCGCAGCCTGCATCGAACGATACTGGTTCACCAGGGTTTCCAGATAGACGCGCTGCTGCTTGGCGGTGTTCAGGGCATCTTCTTCGGTCTGCAACTGTGCCTGCACTCCAGCCAGGATTTGCAGGTTGCTGGCAACCTGCGCCGGCATCTCGCTGACGTGCTGGCCCTTGAACTCGCGAATCTTCTCTTCCTGATCCGACAGAGTTTTACGGGCGGCTTCCAGCTGAGCCTCTAGAAACTTGGTGGTGCCCTCCGACTGCTCCTGGCGAACTTCAAGGTTCTCGCTAATGAAAAGATTCGTCAGCTCGCTGGTTACCCGCTGCGCCAGCTGCGGGTCGCCGGAAGAATAGGAAACGTTGAAGGCGCTCACCCGGTTCTGAGCGTCGCGCACCAGTTCGATCTCGATCTGACTGCGCATGCTCTCCACTTTTTCATCCGGGGTCATGTGGCCGTGTGGATCGGCATAGAGGTTCAGCTGATCGATAATATGCAGCAAGCGGGTGCGGCTCTCAATCTGCTGCGTGATGCTGCGCAAGCGATCCTGCAAGTCGTCATTCACGTTGGGCGTAACGTAATCCTTGGGCATGGTCGGCTGTTCGACCAGAATCAGCGTGGTCGAGCGATAGCGCGAGGGCAGAAACCAGCTCGCACCCCATACCACGAGCCACCCCAGAAGCAGCGGGATCAGGAACGGCATGTGGCGGCGGCGCACGATCCCGAGATAGCGCGGGAGATCAAAGCCGCCAGAATTTTTTTCTTCAAGTTCTTCAGTCATGATGACAGGACCTTAATTAATTTCGAACTATCTTTAGTTAGTTTCGAATCTATCTTCCGAGCGGTCTGGAGAATTGATAGGAAATCGAAACAAATTCCCGATTCGTGTCAGGAGTCGCAGCCAGTACCGCGACCGAACTGTAATCTTCGCGTAGCCGGGTGTAGCCGAGCTGAAAATTAAAATGCTGTCCAACCTGCTGCTGCAAAGATGCCGTTCCCGACCAGGTGTGTCCATTATTCGCAAGCAGCGGCGTCGAGGCCAGCAAGTCGTTTTGGGCATACGATGCCGCGACTGAAGCGCTCAGCTTGGGCAAGAGCTGCTGCCGCGCCGAGGCAATCGCAGCGTCTTCCCGCACTGCCCCGATCAGCCCGCCGCCGGTGGTGATGGTATGTGTGTAACCGAGGGCCAGGTTGCTGCGCCGTCCCTGCCAGCTCATGCTGGCTCCCGCACTTGGATTCCAGCTGGTAAAAGCGGGCCCCGGAACCAACGCCGTGGTCGAAAACTGAGTGCCGACGTTGGCGTATTGCGGGCCGCCAAAGGCCGAAATCGAAAACTTCGAGGTCACATACAGAGTGTAGAAAGCCATCACCGCGTGAGTCTGCGTCTCGTTTGTTCCTGGCGCAGGATACGACAGCAAGCGCTGATACTGATAGGTTGCACCGAGATAGTGCATCTTGGAAACCCGCACCGCGTAGAAGACGGTTCCGCCCTGTGAAGCCGAATCGTACAGGCCGGGAACTTCCGCGGCATTCGGATAGTGCAGGTTCGAAAACGTTCCGCTGGCCCCGATCATGCTGTTGGCGGCGAACTGGTAGTTAAGGCCCACATTTCCCGCATTGCTCAGGCGGTCTGCAACCGGCGCAATCACCGACTGGTTCGGCTCCTGGATTCCGCCCGAAACTGGATTGGTAGCGCCCGGATCCGGCTGATTAAAAACGTTCGAACTTTTCTGCAGCGCATCGCGCGCCGAAAAAGTTACGTGTGGGCTCAGGCGATATTGCAAGTCCAGAGCCAGGTTCTCGTCCGCTTCGTTGTATGAGGTATCGCGCTGATAGAAGGTAAATCCCGGGGCGTAGGCCAGCACCCAATGCAGCCGGGCTGAACTCTCGTCGAGCGTTAGCGTGGGCCAGATCGAATAACTCACATCGCTCACCGGATGTCCGTTCACCGAACCGAAAGCGTTGTCCGAGTACGCGCTCGTGAAGTTCACGCCTCCTCGCAAATAATTTGCCCGTTCCTCGGAGGTAAACGAAACCGGATAAGTCGATCCGCTCACTGGAGGCGGAGTCTGCATGCGGTTTGTATCCGGGGAGCTATTGACCGCATCGGCATTCACGGCGCCAGTCACCGCAGGTACAGGAATGCCTGGTGCGTCCTGCGTCCATCCCAGCGTGCTCGCCAGCAGCACCAATCCCAACCCGAATAAATCGAAGATTCTGATCTTCACGGAGCAGTGTTGACGGAGCATGTTCACGGAACGATATTTACGGAACGATGATGGTGTCGCGCGGCTGCAGCTTGATGTTCTGCGACATGTTCTTACCCTGCGCGACGTCTTTGTAATTAAATGGGAGCCGCGTCTCGCCATCGGGGCCTTGCCGCAGAACATAAATCGATTTCTGTTTGGCGAAATCGCGGAAGCCGCCGGCCAGCGCAATGGCGTCGAGCACCGTGGGAGAGTTGGCGATCACGTACGCGCCCGGACGCACCACTTGTCCCAGAATGTTGAATTTCTGGCTGTTGACCTGCTGCACCATCACCGTAACTTCCGGCTCCGAGATATAATTTTTCAGCTTGCTGGCGATATCTTTTTCAAGAGCCGCCGGAGTCTGGCCTGCCGCCTGAACCTCACCAACAAGGGGTAGCGAAATCTTGCCATCGGAGCGCACCGGAATCGAGCGCGAGATGTCCGGCTCCTTCCAGACGTTGATGGCGAGCACGTCGTCGTTGCCAATGATGAAAGTGGCATCATGCGGCTTCGCGGCCGTCGGCGCGGCGGGAGCCGTCTTGGCGGACGAGTTGGCCGCACCGGCGTCGGCCCCGGAACCGCTCTGCGCGTAAAGCGAAGCGGGCAAGAGCATGAGAAAGGCGCAAACCACCAGTCGTCCAGTCAATCCGCCGCGGGTGCTCCTGATCATCATCCGCTTCTCTATCGCTGCTCGATTCTCTTTTCCGTTTGCGTGCGTATGCAAAATTAACTGGCCTTTCCGTTGCCTTTGACGCCGTCCGCCTGCACCGAGAATTCTTCCACCGGCAGCGACGGAAGATAGGCGTCGGGCGCGCGCATGTGGTATTGCTCAATCTTGTACAACAGGGTGCGGTAGCTCACTCGGAGCAACCGGGCGGCCGCCTTGCGGTTCCAACCGGTTTTCTTCAGCGCTGCACCGATGGCATTCTGCTCAGCCTCCGACTTAATTCCCTGAATCAGCGACTTCAGTGACTCGGGTTCGGCCCCGTGCCGCCCCAATTCGTTTTCTTCGTCGCCGTCGATTTCCCTCTCATACTGCTCTGTCTCATCCCATGCGGACTGAGTTGGCCTCATGTTTCGCGCAGGTACGCGGGCACCTCTATTGATCGAGTCTAAACCCATTTCGCCGAGAGTCAACTGCGGCTCGCCGGCAACCAGGTAGCGCTTCACAAACGTCTCAAGTTCTGTCAAATTTCCCGGCCAGACATGCTGCTCGCAGGCATGAAGCATGCTTGCGGAAAATCCCCGGGCGGGCAGGTTGTAGTGTTTTGCGAGTTTGTGCATCAGATAGCGCAACAGGATTGCGATCTCGTCCCTACGCTGCCGTAAAGGAGGAACCTGCACAGTAAACGCGCTCAGACGATAGTACAAGTCTTCCCGGAGCCGCTTTTCAGCCAGCGCGCGGTCGAGGTTGACACTGCTCGCCGCCAGTATTCTTACGTCGGCCGTTGCCGCATCCACTCCCGCCGCCCGCCGCATGTCCGCGTACTGGACACCTTGGTTCGGAAAAATTTCACTGCGGAAATCATCGCTACGGAAGCCATGATCTGCCAAGCCGCCATAATTCTGCGATGGCGCGTTCTGTAATACCGGGCTCTGCAAGCCTGCGCCTTGCAATGCCTGATGCTTCAGTGCTTGATTCTTCAACGCTTGGTTCTGGAGCACCTGCAGCAGGCGGGATTGCAACCTGGCGGGCATCTCGGTGATTTCGCTCAGAAAGATCGTGCCTTTTTCTCCGGCGGCAAACTTTCCCAAACTCGCCGGGCGGCTACTGTCAGAGAAGGCGCGTTTCTCGTCAAACAGTTCCGCCTCGAGCAAAGCCTCCGGCATCTCCGCACAATTCATTTTGACGAGCCGGAAGCCCGATCGTACGGAAAGTTTGTGGATCAGGCTGGCAACCGTGTATTTGCCGCATCCGGGTTCGCCAAGAATTAGAACGGGAACGTCGGCCTGCGCCAGCAACTCCGCCTGGGCGCGCAGCTTGTGCATGATCGGGCTGGCGCTGACGAAGAATCCATCCGCGCCGATGGTATCGAAATTTTCGCGTGCGACTGCACTATGGCCGTTGCCGACGGGCACCAGATGGCTGCGGATCACCGCTTCGATTTGCTGCTCATTGAAAGGCGCGACCATAACATCCTCAGCACCTAAGCGGGTCGCTTCTTTGCCAGTTGTTGCATCGTCCGAGTGGCAGAGCACGGCGACGGAGAGTTCGGGACGCAGCCTGCGCAGCCAGCGTAACAAGTGCAAGCTGTCGGAATCGCCGCGGGGAAGATCGAGCAACAGCAACCGGGGAGTCGCGCCGGACTGCACCCGCTCCATGGCATCCCAGCCGCTGGCCGCAGTTTCCAGATGCCAGGTGTTCGATTCTGCAATCGACCAAAGCAGGCGGAGAACTGCAGGTTCCCGGCTTACAGCCAGCAAATGGGTTCTTTCCATTCTGTTTTCCGTCAAAAGGTAGGTAAATCCTGACCGGGGGAAAGCGAACTAACTATCTTGGGGAGAACTTCGGGGATTTCAATCGAAAACGGGTACAAACCAAAATCGATACGACTTGAAAACCTGTAACTTCACACCGGCTCTACTTCGTAGCCTTCCACACGCACCGACAAAGATCGTTGAATCGCGTCCACTGAGATCACCAGCGTGCGGCCTCCGTTGCGCGAGACCAATATGCCCTCCAGGCCATCCAGCGCCCCGCCGCGGATTCGCACTCGCTGTCCGATCTTCAGGAAAGGATGAGTAGACCACGGCAGCTGACCTTCCACCACATTGCGCACCGCACAAATTTGTTCGTCGGGAATCGGCGCGCCTTCGCCGCGGGAGCCGACCAGATTAAATACACCATCGACTCGCAAAACTCTGAGGCGCTCCGACCGGTTCGGAATGAATCTGGCGAACACATAGCAACTGAAGAGCGGCATCTGTACCGATTTTTTGCGATCGCTCCAACGATGCGTTTCAGTGACCAGTGGCAGGAAAGTTGTCACGCCGCGCTCTTCTAGGCGCTGCGCCACAATCTTTTCGTGCCGAGGGCGGGTTTGCAGGCCATACCACTGCTCGGTCTCGACTCCAACCAGCGGAGCCAACTGCGGAGAGTCCCATGTTAACGTGCTGATGCCCATAGCTTCGCCCTCTAAGTCACTTCTCACAGTGACCCCAAATGAATTAAGACACGACTCCTATCAAGATCCCGGTATAGGACCAAGGGGGATGCCAACTAGCAGAATCTGGAGGGGGATACTGGTTTCTGCTATCGCCTATTACTCAATAGTTACGTAAAGCGACTTTTCGTTTCAGAACCATCCGAAGCTTTCAAGTCTGCCTCGGCATCAGAAATCATCCGCGCCCTAAAAATCACTGGCAACGAGAATGATTGCGCTTGGTCCTGACCTTACACAGTGTTGCGTAATGTCATCAAGGCCTAGGGGAGAAGGCCACATCGGTTTCAATGTTAGCTGCCCTGATGCTGATCGATAGTACACACGATTGCAGTTCTCTGCAAGTGGTACACGCACCCAGGGGTGTGTTACCCACGTGCTATATGGATTAAGGTCCTATGACTATGAGAATGCTAGGCTAGAGACGCTTTTCTCTCTCTAGCCGCCACTGCATTACCTCTGCCCCTCATATTGAGTGAGATCCTAGCCTGCATGCCATTCATTATATTAATGTTACATGGCAACCTGCGCTTCATAATGGCGTCCGCCACGATGCGAAGAGCGCTAGAAAACCTTCGTCTAGGTCGAACGCCTTATGCAAGACCTTGCAACTAGTGTCAATCATTTGCTACATTCCCCAAACGGGTACTTGAGTCGCAAGGAGAGAACTTGTTAGAATTTGCGCCGCTTCTCGGGAAGCGGACCTGTGTAAGCATTGGGGATTTGTTCGACGGCGTAAAAGGTTGTTATGCGAAATGAGCAGAGTCCGCCCGAGCCTCCCATCCGAGTCCTGGTTGCCGACAGTTCGAGTATTCACACTCTTCTCCTCGCGAATGCGCTGAAGTGCGACCCCCAATTGGAAGTGATTCCATTCAACTCCGACTATTGTGAGTTGCCTGCCTATGTCGTAGCGCAAGGCATCGATGTACTAGTGATTAGTTCCGACCTGCAGGATGAGCCCTCGCGCGGGCTCGACGCGCTGCGCGAGTTGCGCGCCAAACATCCCATCACGCGCGCTGTGGTTTTGGTGAATCTGCCCAAGCGTGAAGTGGTGTTGAACGCCTTTCGCGCCGGTGCAAAAGGAGTGTTCTGCAAGAGCGAACCGATCGAGCTTCTTTGCAAGTGCGTTCGCTGCGTCCACCAGGGTCAGATCTGGGCCAATAGCAATGAGCTTACTCTCGCGGTTGAGGCTTTAGCCGGTGCTCCTGCAGTACGGGCTGTAAATGCGGATGGCATGAGCCTGCTTTCCAAACGCGAACTGCAGGTAGTTCGCTGTCTGGCAGAAGGTCTGACGAACCGGGAGATTGCAGAACGTCTAAAGCTGAGCCAACACACCGTCAAGAATTATCTCTTCCGCGTCTTTGACAAGCTGGGAGTCTCCAGCCGGGTTGAACTTTTGTTTATGACCTTGAGCCAATCTGCGCCGAACCAATCGGCTTGGCCGGATTGGCCTTTCAGTTCAGAACGGACCGGTTCACCGGACGATTTTGTTTTGTGTCAACGGGCGGCCGAAGCGGGACTGCCGGCTGCTCAACTGGCCCTCGCTCAAATGTATTTAACGCGAAAGGCTGGTCCTCAAAATCTCGTCCACGCCTACATGTGGTATCTCATTGCTACGGAGCGTGCATCGCAAGCCAAGGGAGTCATTGCAAAAGTCATGACTGCCGCGCAGATCGATGAAGCCCGCCGGGGCGCAAGCGCATGGCTTTCCCGGCCCGAACGGACTTCGCTCGAAGCGCTTCAAGGCCGGCCCAGCCCCCAACTTTCTACCGCTGCCGAGGGCCGGCGCTTCAAGTCCTTAGACTGAGAGCGGCAAGCATTTGTTGCTGGGATAGCAGGCGCGAATAAACCTATCGAGCTGCAAATGAAAACGGCGTGCCCGATATCCACACGCCGTTTTCATTTGCGAAATTTGATTCGTGCTAGCTTTGTTTCGTCTGCACCGTTTCTGTGAGCTCATCCTGCGCCGTACTTTTCCGCAGTGACTGCACGAACAAAACTCCGAAGCAAGCGAGGCTGGCGAGAAACAGATACATTAAGTTCGACCCACCCTCTGGAACCGACTGGCAATTACCTCCGCCGTTGTTGCCGCCGCCCCAATCCTTGTCACCTTTGTCGTCCCATCCGTTGCCGCCCTGGCTACCGCAGCCGTTATTGCCACCGCCGCCGCTGCCGTGGTGACGATCGCGGTCAAAAACGAAAGTCACGAAGCTGGGCACAGCATGACTCACACTCGCGACCGACCCGTGCGCCGTACCTTGGGCGAGGGCGAAAGGCGCGCAACACAAGACCCCCACTAACGCGATCATCGACAGCTTGCTCATGGATTTCATCATGAAACTCCTGTGGACTCGATAGCAGTGGGGGAAGGCTGCTTAGGAATGTCTGGCGCACTTGCGCCGAGAATCGTAGCAGTCACTCTAGCGCAACTCTGCTCAATGTCAAGGGT
>Ga0307478_10000300_pt1 | contig 53249 bp, 50 predicted proteins | sample atmos_gasesECM4C_2_FD_203713 | JGI IMG/M metagenome (GOLD analysis project Ga0307478, IMG submission 203713) | Hardwood forest soil microbial communities from Morgan-Monroe State Forest, Indiana, United States - atmos_gasesECM4C_05 | ecosystem: Environmental > Terrestrial > Soil > Temperate...
GCGCGCCGCTCAACACCTTCCTCGACACCAATGGGCTGCTGATCGGCCGCGATATTTGGGTCAACTGCTGCAACTCGCTTAGCGGCTCGATTGACGAGGTGGCGATCTACGGGAAGGCATTGACGGCGACCCAGATCGCCAGCCACTTTGCGGCCAGTGGCAACAGCCGGCCGTCGGCGCCAGCGAGCGTATCAGCGAGCTCCACCGGCACTAACCAAGCAACCGTCAGCTGGGTTGCGGCGAGTGGCTCACCGTCCAGCTACCTCGTCACGGCCTTCAACAACAACATTCGCCGGAACACGCTGGGGGTTAACGGTACAGTCACGAGCGCAACGTTTACGGGCTTGACGGGGGGCTCGACGTATACATTCCAAGTCCAGGCGTTCAATAACTTTGGAGCCGGCCCAACTTCGGGGACGAGCAATCAGGTCATTCCTACTGGCGGAACCACGTATGTATCGACGGTTCTGGCAGATGGACCGGCGGCATATTACCGACTCGATGACTCTGGTGGTGCCGTGGCCGGCGAAACCTCTGGAAACACGAGCAACGGGACGTACTTCGGCGGATACACCCTCGGCCAACCAGGCGCGCTGGCTTCCGACGCCGATCTGGCGACGAGGTTTGACGGTTCGTCCGGATACGTCAACGTACCCAGTTCATCCGCGCTCCAGACCACCAAGCAGGTCACCATCGAGCTCTGGCTTAAAAAGATCACCGACACCCAATTCGGCATGTATGTCACCAAGAACTTTGTCGGATGCGGCGGAGCCGGCAGCGGCTGGTACCAATTGATGAATAACGGCGGGCACATCGAGTTCCGAGTGACGGGTGATTGCGGCACCTCGATGGATTCGAGCGCCGTCCTGGCGGTAAACAGCTGGTACTACCTCGTCGCCACCTACGACGGAAAGACCGCCAAGCTCTACATCAATGGATCTCTCGACAGCACCTACTCGATCACGGCGAGTCCCGCCATTACGGCCGACCCGCTCTACATCGGACGGCGATCGGATGGCTACTTCAATAATGCCGTCATCGATGACGTCGCCATCTACCCGGTGGCTCTGACCGATACCCAGATTGGCGCGCATTACACCGCCAGTGGCAATGCGGCCCTTCCGGCTCAGCCGGGCGGCGTATCCGCCACGGGCGGGATCGGACAGGCGACCATCACGTGGACGACGCCCTCGGCCAACGGCGGCACGATTGCGAGCTACACGGTCACGCCGTACGTCGGAACGACGGCTGGTACCCCGGTTCAAGTTTCGGCCCCGGCAAATAGCACGCCAGTCACCGGGCTGACAGATGGCACGACCTACACCTTCCAGGTCGCGGCGACCAGCAATGTTGGCACGGGCCAGCCAGGCACGTCGAATGCGGTGACCGTTGGGGCACCCGGAGCTCCGACCGGTGTTACCGCGGCCGGGGGCAACGCGCAGGCCGCCGTCAGCTGGACCGCCCCGGCTTCCAATTCCTCCGGCATCACGAGCTACACGGTCACGCCCTTTGTGGGAGCGACGGCAGGAACACCAACGACCGTGACGGGTGCACCGCCGCTGACCTCAACGAACGTGACCGGCCTCGTGAATGGGACGACCTACACCTTCCAGGTCACCGCCACCAATGCGCAGGGCACGAGCCCAGCCGGAACGTCGGGAGCCGCAACGCTCGGTCTTCCATCCGCGCCGGGCAGCGTCGGGGCGACCATTCCCGGCGTGAACAACCAGGCTCAGGTCACCTGGGCGGCGGCATCGGCAAACGGGCTGAGCATTACGGGCTATCTGGTAACGGCCTACAACGGCGTGCAAGCGGTTGGCGCCCAGGCACTCGGCAGCAGCGCCACGGCCGCCACCATCACCGGACTCAACGGCGGAACCGGCTACACCTTTAAAGTCGTGGCCACGACGAGCGCCGGAAATGGGCCGCCCGGCACGTCCGGCCCGGTGACGCCAACCGGGCCGACGAGCACGTACGCAGCGGCCATCGTGGCCGATGGAGCTGCAGTCTACTACCGGCTTGGGGATCCGTCCGGAAATTCAGCCGCCGACTCGTCGGGCAACGGGTCCAATGGCGTCTACAACGGCAGCTACGCGCTGGGAGGCACCAGCGCCCTGACCAATGACGCGGACACTTCGCTGTCGCTGACCAATGGCAATGTGCAACTAGCAGGAGCGACGGGGTTACCGTCCGGTGGCAGCCCCCGGACCATTGAGGCCTGGATCAAGACCACCAACACCAACTATCAGGTCGTCGCCGGGTATGGGACCGCAAGTAACTTCCACCACTACTTTGAAGTCCGGGTCAGCGGAAGCAACATTCAGATCGTTACGTCGTCTGATGACCCGGTGATTACCGGCCCTTACTCCCTGGCGGATGGGAGCTGGCATTACCTCGTTGTCACCTACGACGGGAATACCACGGCAACCGTGTATGTCGACGGCCGGACCGCGGGAACCGCACAGTTCTCAGGAGCAATGATCACGACCGCTGACGCCAACGGCCTCATGGTCGGCCAGGACTCGTGGTGCAATTGCTCCGACCAATTCGTTGGCAACCTGGACGAGGTTGCGATCTATCCGTACGCTCTTTCCACCGCACAGGTGTCCACCCACGCCAGCGCCAGTGGAACGGTGCCGCCAAGCCCGCCGACGGCACCGACGGCGGTGACCGCAGTAGCGGGCGCGAACCAGGCGAGCCTTAGCTGGACAGCGCCCGCCGGAACGATCACAAAGTATCTGGTCACGGCGTATCAGGGTTCGCAGCCGCAATACGCGACCGGTCTGAACGGGACGACGACAAGCATCGTCGTCAGTGGGCTGCAGGCCGGACTCCCCTACACGTTCAACGTGCTGGCGTACAACGCCTATGGGGCAAGCCCGCCAGGGACGTCATCTTCGGTCACGCCAACCGGAACCAATCCGATGTATGCACCAACCGTTCTGGCCGATACACCGCTGATGTACTACCGTCTGGATGACCCTTCGGGCACCGTTGGGGCCGACTCGTCGGGCAACAGCCGATCGGCAACGTACGGTGGTACCTACACTCAGGCATCAGCAGGCGCGTTACCAAACGATCCCGACAAGGCCCTGTACGTGAACGGGGCCACCGTGACGGCGTCGGATGCGGCCCTGCCGATGGGGAATGGGGCACGGACGATCGAGGCCTGGGTGAACACGACCGGTGCCGGAGTGCAGGCTATTGCGGGCTATGGCGCAGCGGCGACGCGCAGCCTGTTCGACCTCCGGCTCAACGGGAGCAACCAGGTGGGAGTCGTCACCTGGGCTGACGACAAATACTTCACGGCTCCCTACTCCCTGACCAACGGTCAATGGCATCAGATCGTGGCCACCTATGACGGGACGACGGTGGTCGTCTACGTCGACGGGCAGAGCATCGGCCAATCGACCTTCGGCAGCGGGCTCGGCACCCAATCCAATGCCAGCGGCCTGGTGATGGGCAGGGACTCCTGGGCCTGCTGCGAATCGTTTGTCGGCACTCTCGATGACGTGTCGGTATATGGGAGCGCGCTCTCGTCCAGTCGAATCCTGGCGCACTTTTCCGCCAGCGGCAATAGCCGACCTGCGGCGCCCACCCTCGTGACCGCGACCGCAGGCGCGGGCCAGGCGACCATCAGTTGGACCGTGCCGGCGGGGACGATCGGCTGGAACCTGGTTACGGCGACGCAAGGCACGCAGAAGAACCAGCAGGCCGTGGCCGGCGGCACGACCCACAGCACGGTGATCAGCGGGCTGACGCCGGGATTGAGCTACGCCTTCACCGTCACGGCGACTAATAACTTCGGAACTGGTCCGGCATCGGCGTCGTCGGCTGCGATCGTGCCCACCGGGAGCGGGACCCCGTACGCAGGGACAGTGCTGGCGGATAGCCCCCTCGAGTATTACCGCCTCGGCGATTCCGGCGGGACGGTGGCGGGGGACTCATCCGGGAACAGTCAACTCGGAACCTACACTGGCAGCTACACCCAGGGCGCGACGGGCGGGTTGACCAACGACGGCGACAAGGCGCTGACGCTTAGCAACAACACTGGCCTGGTGACAGCGCCGGACGGCTCCTTGCCAATGGGCAACAGTGCCCGTACGATCGAGGCCTGGGTGAACACCACGGCGCCCGGGGCCCAGGGTGTGGCCGGCTACGGGACGAACGCCGCACGGGGGCTGTTCAACCTCCGGCTCAACGGCAGCAACCAGGTCAGCGTAGTCGGCGGCTCCGACGACCACTACTTCACCGTCCCCTACTCGGTGACCAACGGTCAGTGGCACCAGATGGTGGCGACCTATGACGGGACCACCCTGATCGTATACGTCGATGGGCAGCAGGTCGGACAGACCACGACCTTCGCCGGGACGCTGGGTACGCAGTCCAATGGGAGCGGTTTGGTGATCGGGCGCGACTCGTGGTGCGCGTGTGATGCGTTCAACGGCACGATGGATGACGTCTCGATCTACGGCAGCGCCTTGTCGCCAGCGCGCGTGCTGGCCCATTTCACGGCCAGTGGGAACGCCCGGCCAGCGGCGCCGACCGGGGTGACCGCCGTCGCTGGAGCCAACCAGGCGACGGTTAGCTGGACCGCGCCGGCTGGGACGGTGACCGGTTATCAGGTCACCGCTATTTCGGGGAGCGTCGCTCAGAACTCCATGATGGTCGGCGTCGTGACGACCGCGACGATCAGCGGGCTCAACGTTGGCAGCGCCTACACCTTCCAGGTCCGGGCGATGAATAACTTTGGCAGCGGTCCGGTTGCGACGTCAGCACTAACCTCGATTACAGCGGGCAGCAACCCGGCCTACGCGGCGACGGTCCTGGGTGACGGACCAGTCGCCTACTACCGACTGGATGATTCTTCTGGAACGGCGGCCGCCGACTCCTCGGGCGGGGGCCAGACGGGCGGCTATTCCGGCACTTACGCGCTAGGGCAGGCCGGCGGCCTGTTGAACGACGGCGACAAGGCCGTCGCGCTCAGCAACAACAATGGCCTCGTTGCGGCGCCGGACGCCTTCATGCCGATGGGCAACAACGCCCGAACCATTGAGGCCTGGGTCAATACCACGAGCACCGGCATGCAGGGCATAGCGGGCTACGGGGCAAACTCGACGCGGAGCTTATTTGACTTGCGGCTGAACGGTAGCAACCAGGTCGGCGTGGTCAGCGGCAGTGACGACCATTACTTCACGGCGGGCTATTCACTCACCAACGGCGTCTGGCATCAGGTAGCCGTCACGTACGACGGCACAGCGCTGGTCGTCTACGTCGATGGTCAGAGTATTGGTCAAACAACCTTTGCGGGCAGCTTGGGGACGCAGTCCAACGGCAGCGGCCTGGTAATCGGTCGCGACTCTTGGGCCTCGGCGGACTGGCTGACGGCTAATGTCGACGACATCTCCGTCTACGCGAAAACTCTTACCTCGAGCCAGATCGCCAATCATTGGGCTGCCGCTGGGTACCGACGACCCAGCGCGCCGATCAACCCCATCGCCTCAGCAGGTCCTCAGGGCGCGATCGTCTCCTGGACGGTTCCGGCCGATCTCGGCAACCCGCCGCTCACCGGGTACACCATCACTCCGTTCGCCGGGTCAACTGCCGGCACTCCTGTGAGCATCGGCCCAAATCTGACGAATGCCACCATATCCGGCCTGAGCGCACAGACGTCTTACAGCTTCCAGGTCAAGGCCAATAGCGTCTACGATCCGCCGGTAGCCAACGCCGCAGCCATCACTACAGCGCTCGCACTTGTCCCGGTACCCGCAAACAGCGCCTACGTTCTCGAAGTCGGCTATGCGGATGTTTCGCCTCCCCATCCATTCCAGAATTTCACGCCAACTCCGTGGCAAGGTGCTCCAAACACCACGTACATCGGCGCCACGGGCTCCATCGATAGCGGAGCAATTCGAATCCACGACCTTACCGGGTCCGGCATAACCTTGAACGACATTCAAGTCGACATTGGCACAACCCACTTCGCCAATATTTGGGGGACGAATCTAGCCGTGCCTGCAGGAGGCGACCTGATCCTCGCTTCGCTGACGGGTGGACAGGGCAACTTCGACACCTCGGACACCCCTGCGGGCAACTGCTTGCCGGACGGCGTAATCCCGGTGATCCACGTGACCATCAACGGCGTCCACATCGATTGGAAGGATTCCGGCCAGGTCCTCAACACTGGTGGCATCGACACGGGGAGTGGCGGCTGCGGCATCGGCGAGGGGCACGATTGGTCGATCATTCACAATGGGCCGCTGCCATCCGAAATCATGGGCCCGAACGGCAGCATGAAGATCTGCTGGACCTGCATGGGGCTTCCGGTCAACACCGCATCCGGCGACTTCTGGCACTCGTTTACGGATTTCGACATCCCTGGACGCGGGTTCAATCTCCATTTCGACCGCACCTATAACTCACAGGCGGGGTCCTACGATGGTCCGCTCGGATATGGCTGGAGTGATCCATACAACATGTTCCTTTCCTATGACACCAACAGCGGGACGACCCTAGTCCACCAGGAGGCGGGCAGTAGCGTCGTCTTTACGTTCAACGGCAGTACCTACACGCCGAGTACGGGTGTGCTGGCGTCCCTTGTTCGCAATGCTGACGGAACGTTCACCTTCCAACGGACGGACCTGGCCAAGTACCTCTTCAACGCGCGGGGCGAGCTGCTATCCGAGACGGACCGCAACGGCTACGCCACCACGTTCACCTATACCAGCGACCAGCTGACGACTGTTACCGAGCCCGCGGGCAGGATGCTGACCCTTGCCTATACCGGAACCCATATCAGCCAGATCACTGATGTCACCGCCAACCGGAACGTAACTTTCATATATGACTCTTCAGGGAACTTGACCAAGGCCACCGATGTGGGCGGCGCCTCCACGACCTTCACCTACGACCAGAGCCACCTGATGCTATCGATGACCGACCCGAATGGCGGGACCGTCACCAACGTCTATGACAGCTCCGGACGAGTGACAAGGCAGACCGATGCAATGGGTCGGCTCACGCAGTTCAGCTACACGCCTGGCCAGACAACCATCACCGATCCGAACGGCAATCAGACACAGGACATCTATGAAAATGGTGAACTGATCCAGGAGACCAGGGCCTTCGGGACTCTCCAGGCTGCGACCTGGAATTACAGTTACGACCAGGTTTCCCTAGGCGTTGCGACGGTCAAGGACCCTAATGGGAACGTAACAACCAACACGTGGGACGTAAATGGAAACCTCCTTGGCACCAGCGATGCTCTGAGCCACACGTCTACGTATTCGTATAACACCTTCAGCCAGGTCTTAACAGGTACAGACGCGCTTGGCGTCACCACTTCGAACAGCTACGACGCGACCGGCAACCTAACCAAGACCTCCACACCCCTTGGAGGAAGCACCCAATATGCGATAACGACATTTGCTTATGATCAGGCCCACCCAGGGGACGTTACGCAAATGACAGACGCGACCGGTAAGCTCTGGCAATACGCCTATGACGCGTATGGTGTTCGGAACAAGACAATTGATCCACTTGGCGAGACGACAACCTACTCATACGACAACGTTGGCCGACTGCAGTCAACCGTTTCGCCCAAAGGAAATGTGCAGGGCGGCAACCCGGCCGCCTACACAACGAACTTCAGCTTCAACGCATACGGAGACCGTTTGTCTGTGATCGATCCGCTAGGCAACGTAGTGAGCTACAAGTACGACCTAAACAGAAATCCGACGGTAACCGTTGATGGAAATAACCATCAGACTAGCTATGCTTACGACGCAGACAACGAGGTGGTGCAGGTAGTTCGAGCGGACGGCTCGACGCTTAAGACGGCTTACGACAACGATCGAAATGTGACTATGCAAACTGATGGGATGGGTAATCCGACAACTTACCAATACAATGTGCTCAACCAACTCACCAAGATCACGGATGCTCTGAGCCGGTCCATCCAGTACACGTACGACGGCGTCGGAAATGTCCTAACCATCCAAAATCCGAAGGACAGCTCAGCTTCGTACACGATGGGCTACAGTCTCGTCAACCAACTCAAAACGATCGCCTATTCGGACGGGCTCACGGCAAATGTTAGCTATCAGTACGACGCCGATGGTCAACGTACTCAGATCATGGACGGAACAGGCGTTACGAGCTATGTCTATGACTCGTTGCATCGGGTGGTTCAAAGCACGAACGGAGCAAATGCCCGAGTGCAATACGCTTACGACCTCCTTGGTCGCCTAAACACGATAATCTATCCGAACGGCGCGAATGTGGTGAATCGGACGTACGACGCTGGTGGTCGCCTGGCATCAGTCACGGATTGGTTCAATAACACGACAAAGTTTGTTTACGATCCCAATAGCAATTTGATTGCGCAGAATTACGCGAGTGGCGCAGTAGCTTCGCTAACATACGATAACGCCGACCGCCTTACACGGAGAACTGATACCGCGAATGGCGCTCAGATTCTAAGCCTCGCGTACGCACATGATGCCGCCAGCCACCTTACAGCAGAGAACCCCACTACATATTCCTACGACCTAGTTGACAGAGTCGCCGCCGCCACGACGGGCGTGACCCAAACGAACTATGCCTATGATCTCGGTGACAACCTGACTCAGATCAACGGCGCGAACAACACCACGCAGGTGTACGACGTAGCGAATGAGTTGAAGACAGCCACGACGATGAGCGGATCAACCCTGGTACAGAACTATACTTATGCCTACGATCCAAACGGCAACCGGATTAGCCGAACCGATAAGAATAACGCATTGACGAGCTACGGCTGGGATCAACAGAATCGGCTGATTAGTTACGGAACCACTGCTACCTACGCATATAACGGTGAAGGTTTGAGGATGAGCAAGAATGTCTCTGGTGCGGTGGAGTCATTTGTGTGGGATTCCGTCGAAGGCTTGCCTCTGATCATTCAGGACGGATCTGTCAACTACGTAACTGGACCGGGTGGGCTGCCCCTGGAGCAGATCAGTGGCTCAACCGTGACCTACTACCACCATGACGAGCAAGGCAGTACTCGAGTGCTAACCAATGCCACCGGCGCGCCGATAGCCAACTATAGCTACGACTCTTATGGAAGCTTGACCTCGGTGCCTCCCAGTTTCTCAAACCCATTCCAGTTTGCAGGGCAGTACACTGACTCCGAGAGCGGCCTTTCATATCTTCGCGCACGCTACTACGATCCAGTTAGTGGCCAGTTTATCGCGCGCGACCAGATGGTGGCTTCAACACGGGAGCCATATGCTTATGTCTCCGACGATCCCCTTGACAGAGCCGATCCGACTGGACTCGCGCTTAACCTGCTCGGCGGCTGGAACGCTCTGGTAGGCGGCGCCAGAGACCTTGGGCGAACGGCGCTCGGACGCGCGGCGCAAGGCGCGGCCGGAGTTGTCGGTGCGGCGCACGACGCGGTAACACCCGACTACGTGTCGTTGAGCGTGACGTTCGGCGTTGTCAACGTAGGGTCGGTCCCGCTCGGTGGAACTTTTGGTGTTACATATACGAGGGGCGGGGAACTGTATGGAACAGCGGGGGGAGGGGTCGCAAAAGGATGGAATGTAGACCTCAGAGGTGGGAGAATAGTTGGACCGCATACATCTTGCCAGGTGAATGAGTTCGTGCAACAGTGGTCGGCCACTGCGAGTGGGACTGTCCCGCTGGATGGCATCGGTCCGAGTGTTGGCGGTACCTGGGGATATCCGCCAATCGGTGGCCCGGGACAGTATGATTCGTCCGCTGTAAGTGGCGAGGCTGGCCTGGGCATAGGCACTCTAGGAGGATCCGGAATGGTGACCTATAGTAAGCCTCTTGTCCACGGACCGGTTTCCTGGTAACTGAGCCGGATGGACGCTCGATGAAATTCAATGCATACTTCTGGGTCCGGGCACTTCTGGTTGGTGCGATCATTATCGACTTTGCAGGGCTTCTGGTCACTTCCCGCCTCGGAGGTTATTTGCTTATCCTCGGCAGCACTGCCCTGATATTGGCGGGTGTGACGACTTATCGGGACTTTAGAGGTGCTGGCAGCGGGCTTGCCGAGAGCTACCTTCGGACGCTACCTCGTTGGTACCCGAGGGGATGGCCCATGAACAGCAGTGCCAACTTGTACCGGTGGCAAGGGATCGTAATGTTTGTAGCTGCCTTAGTGACCTTTGGTATCGGTATTCTGATCGCCCGTGGAAGTTAGCTGCCATCGCCTCGATCTCCTCGACCGTCGCGTTTTGCCCCTCACGGAGTGCAGCATCAAAGGCCCGGGCGCCAAGTCGCCAGCGGACAGCCGCGAGGTCTTCTTGACGATCCCGCTCGTCACCGGGCGATAGTACCCATTGCCTAGCTACCGGTGTGCGGTCGACCGCGCCGAATAGCCCGACCGCTCTGGTGATCTCACCTTCCCGCGTGCCACTTCAGCCATTCCCGCGAGGCCAACGGCGATGTCCGTGCCAGCCCGATCCGCGAGCGTAGCAGCAGGCTCTCCCTGAACGGTGCGGCCGCCTGGAGTGGTCAGCAGATTGCAGCGCGACGCCCCATGTTGCGGAGGGCACAATCGATGGTCATGTCGTCGGCAATCGCGCGACCGTCTGTAAGGGCCTGCTCAAACAAGACCGCAAGGAAGGAGTCGCCCTCAATCCGCAACGAGGGGCGGTGTGCTGTTGATACGACGTTGGGCGCCCACGCTACCAAACTCAGCGGTCCCAAGGATTGTTCTCCGCAGTCTATTGATGCCAGCTGATGCGGATGAGAGGTGGTAAATACAACCCGATGATGCCCAGAACTGCTACCGCGGCGGTCGCGCTCCATCCAGCGATCTTTAGCGTGCGCGTCGGCGCCGGGTGCCTAGATAACAGGAACGCTGTGACGGCAGCTGCGGCTGCGCCGCCACTAAGCCTTGGCGCGAAAGAGAAGATCAGACCGACGGCGAGAATCACACCCACCGCCGATATCTTGCTCCGCAGCGACCAATTCTTGGTGAAAAACATCGCGGCAACGCATAGAGGCCATAGGGTTGGTGCGAGCAACACAACTGCGAGATCAGCTCGGTTGGTGCTGTGATCCGCGCTGGCTACTGGGGTCGAGGGCTTGATCTGTTCCACGGAGCCTACGAAGCTATAACGTGGGGCGTTGCGCCATCTTTCAGGGTCGGCCGCTCCGCGGAGAAATATCGGAAACCGCGGTGCTGATTGATGCACTTTCACGTTTTAGTGGAACTCACTGAAGGACGCGTTAGCTGCTCTTAGCTGCAGGTCATCGAGACAAAGGAATATGCAGCCGTAAATGCAGCCGAAGTGCCTTCAGGGCAGCCGAGCGATATAGAGTTCGCGGCATTTCTTGGCCGGAGGCTACGGCATTTCCAAAGCAGGGTTCCGTTGGAGAGGAGTTGAAGAAGAGCCAAATTGGAGTTGAAATCGAATTCAAGTTGAGGCGCCTAGGGCGACTAAAATGGCGCCGTTTCAGGAGTCCGCACTGGAAATGCCGTAACCGGCGTACCCGGTTCGCGAGTTCGAATCTCGCCCGCTCCGCCACCACAGCCGATAGCCTTCGAGCCGCTAGCCTTCTAGGTCTCGGTCGATGCTGCGGGTAGTTGCACAGTGACGCAGAGCCCGCCACCGGCCCGGGTGGTGAGGGTCAGGGTTCCGTCGTGTGCCTGGGTGATGCTTTTGACGATTGCGAGGCCGAGGCCGACACCTGCGTGGTCGGTGCGTATCCGTTTGGTGCCGCGAAGAAACGGCTCGGCAAGCGTGGAGACGAGCTCTTGGGTGAGCTTCTCGCCAGTGTTCTCGACGGTGAGTACCGCACTGTTGGGCTGAACGCTGGTCGTGACCCATACCATGCCCTGTTCAGGCAGATTGTGGACGATCGCGTTGTGTACAAGGTTCGTCGTCAGCTGCAGCAGAAGCGCGTGTGAGCCGATGGTGGGCGTCACGTCGCCGGAGGTCTCGACGGTAAGGCCACGCTTTTCTGCGAAGGGGAGGAGTGTTTCCGTCGCTTCTTCCGCGATGAGCGACAGGTCGACGTATTCTCGGGTGAAGGACCGCTGGTCGGCGCGGCTGAGCAAGAGCAATGCTTCAGTGAGGTCGATCGCTCGGGTGTTGACAGCGCTGAGACGGTCGACCAGTTCGCCGGTGTCGCGCTTCGGATCGTTGCGGGCCACGTCGAGAAGTGTCTGCGTCATCGCCAGCGGAGTGCGCAGCTCGTGGGAGGCGTTGGCGGCGAATCTTTGCTGTTCGGCGACGTGGGCTTCGAGCCTCGCGAGCATGGTGTCGAAAGCGTCGGCGAGTTCGCGAAACTCATCTCGGCGGCCCGGCAGCCGGATTCGGTGGGAGAGCGATCCAGTCGCCGCCATGCGGGTGGCGTCTGCGATGGGAGTCAGGGGGGCAAGCATCCGGCCGGCGAGAAGCCACCCTCCAAGGAGACCGAAGACCAGCAGGAACGCGAGCACGATGGCCGCGGCCGGAGCGAACGCGTGCAAGAGATTGGACTGGGTCGGAAAAATACCATAAACGGGAGTGAAGATGAGCATGCGGTCGGGGACGTAACGGAGGAGAAAGAACCACACGGCGGCCAGCAGTAAGACACCTGCGAGCATGAGGAAGCCGGCGTAGCTGAGGGTGAGCTTGAGGCGAACGCTCAAACCAGGGGCTCTATCCAAGGCCTCCACCCTCACACCCGGGTGCCGGGAGCCGCGTCGATGCGGTACCCGACGCCGGCGACGGTGGCGATGACCCAGGGTTTGCCGAGGCGTTTACGCAGTGCCGAGACCGTGATGCGCACGGCGTTGGTGAACGGGTACGCATTCTCATCCCACGCCCGTTCCAGCAGCTCCTCGGCGCTGACGACACCACCTTCGGCCGCGACGAGAACTTCGAGTACGGCGAACTGCTTCCGGGTGAGCGCGACGTAGCGGCCCTCGCGGTAGACCTCGCGGCGGAACGCATCCAGCCGCAGGCCTGCGATCTCTCGCGTGGGTGGCCTGATGTGGGCCCGTCGGCGGTCGAGTGCTCTGAGACGGAGTACGAGTTCCTGGAGCTCGAACGGCTTTGTGAGGTAGTCGTCGGCACCGAGCCCGAACCCGGTGGCCTTGTCGTCCAGCCGGTCGGCAGCGGTGAGCATCAGGATCGGCATGCCGATGCCGGAGCGGACGATGCCTTTGGCGATCTCGTCGCCCGTAGGCCCCGGGATATCCCGGTCGAGGACGGCGATGTCGTAGACGTTGATGCTCAGCAGCTCGAGAGCGGTGTCGCCGTCAACGGCGATGTCGGCGGCGATCGCCTCCAGGCGTAGCCCATCGCGGATGGCCTCTGCCATGTAGGGCTCGTCCTCGACGATCAGCACACGCACGCTCCGATGCTAGGACCTGGCGCATTTCGTCGGCATATCGAAAAAGACATACGCGCTCGCAACACCACACTGCCTTGAATGGCGGCATGTCCATACGTAGAAGGCTCCCGATGACCGCTCTTGCCATGCTCGCCCTGATCGTCGCCGGCTGTTCGAGCCCACCCGCCGGCACCGGCAGCAGCGGAAGCAGTAACGCCGCCGACAGTCGCGCGAACGCGATGAAGTTCGCCCAGTGCATGCGCGACAACGGCGTCAGCCACTTCCCGGACCCGGACGCGTCGGGCGCGCTCACCATCGATCAGGTCGTAAACGGCTCGTCGGTGGACCAGAACAGCGCGACGTTCCAGCAGGCCCTCACCGCGTGTCGAGACCTGGAGCCCGCGGGGTTCATGGGCCAGAAGAGGAGCGCCCAGCAGCAGGAGGCGGCCCTCAAGTTCGCCCAGTGCGTGCGCAACAATGGTGTGAAGGACTTCCCGGATCCCCCTGTAGATCAGCCCCTCATCGACACGAACCGAATTCCATCCTCCGCAACGGAGGGTGGGATGAGCATTCTCCACGCTGCGATGCAGAAGTGCCACGGCTTCGCCGCGGCGGCGGGGGTGACGGGAGGCCAGTGAGGCGAAAGACGTGGCTGCTGGCTGGAGTGACCGTACTGGTTGCCGCAACCGCCACCGGTGCCGTGCTCGCCGCAATCGGTCGGAACCAGGCGACCCCGGCCGCACAGGCGCCACCGGCGAACACCGCGACAGTGGAAAAGGGAACGCTCTCGGCCATGATCTCCATGGATGGAACCCTGACCTATCGGGCGCGATCGGACGGGTCGCCGTACTCGGTGATCAACCGGCGCAGCGGGATCTACACGCAACTGCCCGAGGGCGGCGATAAGTTCGACTGCGGCGACGTGGTCTACCGGGTCGACGACAGGCCGGTGCTGCTCCTGTGTGGCACGGTCCCCGCCTACCGCGATCTGCACGCCGGCGACGCGGGCAACGACGTTCGTCAGCTCAACCAGAACCTGCACACGCTCGGCTACGACCACGCCGCCGGTGTCGGTATCGATCCCAACGACAACGGTTTCACCTGGAAGACGCAGCAGGCGCTCGAGAAGCTCCAGCATGACAAGGGCTTCGCCGTGACCGGCGCGCTTGATATCGGTGATGCGGTCTTCCTGCCCGACTCGGTGCGGATCGCCAAGGTGACCGGCGAGCTCGGCGGATCCGCTCAGCCGGGCGCACCGGTCCTGCTCGCCACATCCGACACTCCGGAGGTGCAAGTCGCCCTCGACCCGTCGTACCAGGGCGAGGTGGTGACCGGCGACATGGCCCAGATCACGCTGCCGGGCAACACATCGGTGACGGGATGGGTGGACCGGTTAGGGAGAGTCGCCCAGGTCCCCGCGGGACAGAACAACAATGTCGGGCAGGCAACGATCCCGGCGTTCATCAGCCTGGACGACCCAGGCAAGGCGGGCGGGCTCGACATCGCCCCGGTCCGGGTGGACATCACGACCGCGGGAGTGGAGAACGCCCTGAGCGTCCCGGTCACCGCGATCGTCGGGAGGTCCGGCGGCGGGTTCGCGGTCGAGCTCGTGCGCGCCGCCGGGCGACGCGAGCTGGTTGCGGTGAAGCTAGGCCTCTTCGACACCGCAGGCGGACGAGTCCAGGTCGATGGCAATCTCCACCAAGGCGATCGAGTGGTGGTGCCGTCGTCATGAGAGGCGAATCCGTTCTTGAACTGGAAGCGGTGACCAAGGTCTACGGCGAGGAGCCGCCGGTGCCCGCCCTCCGAGGGGTGTCCCTTTCCGTCCGGCGGGGCGAGCTACTGGCGATCGTCGGCCCCTCGGGGTCGGGCAAGTCGACGCTCCTACACGTTATGGGGACGCTGGAGCGGCCCAGCAGTGGCGTGGTCCGGATCGCTGGGGTCGATGCGGCGCGGTTGAGCGACCGCGAGGTGTCGCTGCTGCGCGCTCGGGAGATCGGATTCGTCTTCCAGCAGTTCTTCCTGGCCGAACATGCCACGGTGCGGGAGAACGTCGCCGACGGGTTGCTCTACGCCGGCGTCCCCGCCGCCGAGCGGTATCGGCGCGCGGATGAGGCGCTCGAACGTGTCGGACTGTCCGGGCGCGCGAAATTCAAGCCGACCAAGATCTCCGGGGGCGAGCGGCAGCGGGTCGCGATCGCCCGGGCCCTCGTCGGTCAGCCGGCGGTCATTCTCGCCGACGAGCCAACCGGGAGCCTCGACAGCGCCACCGGCGCATCGATCATGGAGCTCATCCGCGAGCTCAATGCCGCCGGCGCCACCATCATCATGATCACCCACGACGCGGGTATTGCCGATCAGCTGCCTCGCCAGATTCGCCTGCTGGATGGCCAGGTGGTCTCCGATATCGCGAAGGGGGAGGCGCCATGAGTGCCAGGGGCGGACGACTGCCGCTTGACGACGGGCTGCGGGTCGCGAGCGTTGGGCTGCGTTCGCGACCGCTGCGCGCTGGGCTATCCGCGCTGGGGATCGCGATCGGAACGGCAGCGATCGTGGGGGTCCTTGGGTTGTCCGCCTCCTCGCAGGCCGGGCTGATCGCGGAGATCAACCAGCTCGGCACCAACATGCTGACCGTCGAGGCGGGACAGAGCTTCACAGGAGGGGTAGCGAATCTGCCCCTCGAAGCGACGGCGCGGATCACGCTCCTGGACAACGTTCAGCAGGCGACGGACACCGCCCTTATGAAGGACGAGAACGTGTACCGGAATTCGATGATCCCATTGGCCAACACTCACGGGATCGAGGTGCGGGCCACACGCCTGAACTTGCTCTCGGTGCTCAGCACCGGCGTGGCTCGTGGCGACTGGCTCAACGCAGGCACCGCCGCCGAGCCGGTCGCGGTGCTCGGGTCGGCCGCAGCGCGGCAGCTGGGCATCGACCGGGTCTTTCCTGATCAGCGGATCTGGCTGGGTGGCCAGTGGTTCAACGTCGCGGGCATCCTCAACCCCTCGCCGCTGGCGCCCGACATCGACGCCAGCGCCTTAGTCGGCTATCCGTCTGCACAGAAATACCTTGGCTATATCAGCGTGGTTGGCGGCGAGGTGAAGGTTGGCCCGCCGAGCACGATCTACGTGCGTGCCGCCACAGGTCATGAGGCTGCGGTGCAGTCATTGCTCGCGCAGACCGCCAATCCCGAGGCGCCCTACGAGGTGAACGTCAGCCAGCCATCCGACGTGCTCACCGCCCGGGCCGCTGCAGCGGGGGCATTCAACAGCCTCTTTCTTGGCCTCGGAGTGGTGGCACTGATCGTGGGTGCCGTCGGCGTCGCCAACATCATGATCATCTCGGTTCTGGAACGCCGCTCGGAGATCGGCCTCCGTCGCGCCCTCGGTGCGACAAGGAACCAGATCCGGACGCAGTTCCTCAGCGAGTCGATCCTGCTCGCCGTCATCGGCGGCGTCGTTGGCGTGCTGGCCGGGGCAGTGGCAACGGCCGTGTACGCCAGCTCGAAGGGCTGGGCCGTCGTGATCCCCGTCGAGGCGTGGTCCGGGGGCGTCGCCTCGGCCATCCTGATCGGCGCATTCGCTGGCCTGCTGCCCGCCGTTCGAGCGTCTCGGATGCCGCCTAGCGTGGCATTGCGAACGGTCTGAGCGGGAATCGGCGCTACGATGGGCGAATCGATGAGGTCCATGGTGGTCTCCGCCGGAGTGGTCCACACCGTCCCGATGGACTTGAGACGCGTCTTGATTGCTACCCCAAAGGCTCTGGCGGCGTGGGAGGACCTCACCCCTCTTGCCCGCAATGAGTGGATCTGCTGGGTGCTCGCGCCGAAGAAGGCAGAAACGAGAAGCCAACATGTCCAGCGCGTGCGCTCCGAACTGCTGGAGGGAAAGCGGCGGCCGTGTTGTTGGCTTGGCTGCACGCATCGAAGGGACAAGGAACTGAGCCCGTCGGTCCGCTGGGTGCTGAGCCGCCGCGGCAAAGCCTCGGCATGACCGACGCACCCGCGTCCCGACAGATCGATGCCATCATCCGGAAGACCAGCGGCTGGAAGGGTGAGAGCCTGGGCCAACTACGGGCTCTGATCAGGGCCGCCGACCCGGGCCTGATCGAAGAGGTGAAGTGGAAGAAACCCTCTCGCCCCGAGGGGGTGCCCGTCTGGTCCCGCGACGGCATCGTCTGCGTAGGCGAGGTCCTGAAGAACGCCGTGAGGCTGACGTTCCCAAAAGGGGCCCAGTTGAAGGATCCGAAACGGCTCTTCAACACGCGTCTGGACAGCAAGACGGTTCGCGCCATCGATTTCCACGAGGGCATCGCCATCAACGCGTCCGCCCTGAAGGCACTCGTTGTCCAAGGCGCCCGTCTCAATCGAAGCTGAGGTTGCCCGAGGCGCAGTCCGAGGTAGCGAAGTGGTAACGGCTGGGAGACAGCTCGAACTCATCTGTAACCCTGCAAGCCGGCGCCCGTTAGCTAGACGGAGAGTGATGAGAAATGCCGCGCAGAGTCCGCGCGGCCTTCCGGTCTCTTGGCTTCGCCGCCGCGTTCATTCTTCCGGCTTGCGCCAGCCTTACTGAGGTTCCCCACCTGCCGGTCGGGCCAAGCCTAGCGGCAGGGAGCCCGTCCGCAAGTGCCTCGGCGACCAGCGCTCCCAGGCCGACCGTGATCGTGATTGGCGTCGAAGCGACCCCTCCTCCATGCACGGTGGACGGCATCCTCGCAACCTGGGACCTCAGCCGGCTCGCCGAGCAAACGGTCGTCATCCCGGTCGATGAAACGAACGTTCTGTCGATCAGGGGCGAGGTCGCAGCGGGCGCCGGCGGTGTGATCCTATTCGGCTCGTACGCGCCGGCAAACCTCGGAGCCGAGCTGCAGAGTCTGGATGCTGCAGCGCCCAGCGGCATTGCCCCATTCATCATGACCGACGAGGAAGGCGGCGTCGTGCAGCGGATGGCCAATTTAGTCGGGTCCATTCCCTCCGCTCGCCAGATGGGAGCGACGATGAGTGCGGCGCAGATCCAGCAACTTGCCACCGGGCTTGCTCAACGGATGCGAGCGGTGGGCGTGACGATGGATCTCGCTCCGGTTCTCGACGTCGACGGCGGACAGGGCCCCAATAATTTCGATGCGGATGGCACGCGATCCTTCAGTGCGAACGTGGGCATTGCGTCCAATGATGGCGTTGCGTTCGCCACCGGTCTGCTTGCGGGCGGTGTCACGCCGGTCGTCAAACATTTTCCCGGACTGGGCGGAGCCGCGGGCAACACCGACGTCGTGGCCGCCGCGACCCTGCCCTGGAGCCAGCTGCAAAGCAACGGCCTGCGTCCGTTCGAGGCCGCGATCGCCGCCCAAGTTCCGGCGGTGATGATCGCCAACGCAACCGTGCCCGGCCTCAGCAGCCTTCCGGCCAGCATCTCCTCTAGCGTGATCACCGGCGTACTGCGCCAGCGGCTTGGTTTTCAGGGCCTCGTGATCACCGATTCGTTATCGGCCGTCGCGATCAGCAGCGCCGGATACTCCGTGCCGCAGGCCGCGGTCGCCGCCTTGCGCGCGGGGGCCGACATGGTCTTGTACAACGCGGGGCCGGGCAGCGTTGCTCAACTCACCGATCAGACGGTGGCGGCAATCGTTGCGGCGGTGAACAGCGGCACGCTCAGCCGAGCTGCCCTTCAGAGCTCGGTGGCGCGGGTGTTGGGCGCGAAAGGCGCGAATCTCTGCGCCGCCTGACGGGCGGCGTCAGCTTCTGAGTACCACCCCGTTGTATCCACGCGCCATGCCCGTTGCCGGTTCAGCCGAGGCGGTCGCCCTCGGCCTCGCGCTCGCTGAGCGTCTGCCCGCCTGCCTGGGCGTCATGGAGGAACGGATCCAGCGGATCGACCAGGCCAATCCCGTCCTCCCCGAGGATTTTGGCCAGCGCGAACGGCTGATTCGCCAGTTCGCGGTCATGTTGATCGGGCGCTGGCTCGTTTGCGGTGAACGCGCCTCCGAGGAGGAAGCCGCCTGGATCAGCGAGCAGGGACGGGTTGCCGCCGCAGCCGGGCTCCCGATCTTTGCCGTCGCCAAGCATTACCTGAACTGGCGGGACACCACAATGGAGTTTGTCCGGACTCTTGCCCTCGAACTGCGGACCCCCGACACTGTTCTGGCAACGAGCCTCGACGTGATCCGCGCCAGTGCCGATGCCAGCATCATGCGGCTGGTGCGCGACTATGACGAGGAGATCCATCGGCTTCGGCAGCTGCTCGACGAAGAACGATTGAGCTTCCGCCACCAAGCGCTCCACGATTCCCTCACCGGGATGCCAAACCGCGCCCTGTTCTATGACCGCCTCGAGCTCGCTTTGGCGACATTCCGTCGCGATCGGATCCCATTTAGCGTCATGGTGCTCGATCTCGATCACTTCAAGGTCATCAACGACACCCTGGGCCATCAGATCGGCGATCTCGTGCTTCGTCACCTTGCCAACCAACTTCGGCCCATGCTGCGCGAGGTCGATACCCTGGCGCGCTGGGGCGGCGACGAGTTTGCCCTCGTCCTTCCCTCGGCTGACCTTGGGCAGGCGATTGCGATTGCCGAACGCCTGCAGAACGCCCTCAACACGCCACTGATTGCCCAGGGATTTCGCCTCACGCCCGAGGGCAGCATCGGGATCGCGACCTGCCCCGAACACGGCAGCGATGGCGAGACCCTCATGCGGCATGCTGACGTCGCGCTCTACATCGCCAAGCGCGCCGTGCAGCGGATCGCGACCTACGACGGGGACAAGATCAGCGCGAGCGGTCTCGCGTAGCCCCGGCTGCCTGAATTCCGACATCGCCCCCGGGCCCGGTAGGGTGGGGCCGTGAATAAGGGAGACACGTATGGCCGCTGACGAGCTCGTCATCAACCGCGTTCACTCGGCCAGCACCTCGACCCCGGGCCGTGCCATCAACAAGGTGCGTGATCACGAGCTCGTGATCGACGAGCCGACCCATCTCGGCGGCCCCGGCGAGCAAATCACGCCGGCCGAGGCGTTTCTCGCCGGCGTCTCCGCGTGTGGCGTGCTGCTGGTGCAGGGCGCGGCGCGCGACGCAGGGGTCCGCCTCGAACAGGTGGAGGTCAACATCGAGGCGACCCGTCATCGCAGCGATACCTCCGTCTTTCAGCACATCGACATGCTGTTCCGGCTCGCCGGTCCCAGCGAGACCGAAGCGAGCGATCTCGTCGAACACTACAAGACGCATTGACCGCTCTATAAGACGGTCGCGGTCGCGACCAGCGTGCGAGTGAAGATCGAAGTAGCTCCCTAGCCATCGGCCCCAAATGGCTGAGGCCGGACACCTGCATTCGATGGTGATCATCGATCGAAGGGTTACGCCGGAAGTGGGCTTGGAATACTCATGAGCCGCCGAAGGGAGAAGCGGCCGTTGCCGAGGCGCTCGCAACCGGTTGCCCGGGCGGGGCAAGCTGTCTACCGGGCGCAGTCCGCGCGCTTCGACGCGGGACGCCTGGTCACGGCAGTGCGCGAGACCGTCCGGTTCAAGCTTCCCCTGGTGACGTCGCTGGGCCCGTGGTTTGTCGAGCGAGTGCGTCGTCTGGGCGGTGCCCGCCAACGACCTGCGTTCCGGGTGCTCGCGGTCGCGGTCTGGGCGATCACGACGGTCAGGCTCATCAGCGTCCACTCTGGCGGCCAACTTCACGTCAGTTTCGCTTCGGCGTGGGCCATCCCGGCGGCTGGCTTCGTCCTCGGTGTCATGTGTTGGGGGCTGCCATGGTTGCGAGTTCCGACGGACCACCTGTTAGCGGCCATCGTGGTTGGGATTGCCTTGCCGCTTCTCTATTTGAGTTTTGCCGGCAATCTTCAGGGCGGCGATCTGCTGCCGGTCTACATCGTGGCCGCCGTTTTCACCGCCGCCCTCTTGCCGCTCCGGATCGCCATGGCGGTCGCCGTTCTTGGTGCTGTCGCCGCCTCGGTCCCTCTGCTTTTGGGTTGGTCAGCGCTCTATGACCGCTCGCTGCTTGTCCTGGTATCGGTGGTCGGCCTGCTGACCTACACCCAGGCGCGCATGCTCGGCAACATCGGCCGCAAGCAACATGAGGCCGAGTCTCGAAGCCGCCAAATCGAGGAGAGTTTCATGGCGACCCTGGGCGCGCTCGCGGCATCGGGCTTTGGCAACGACCGGCCCATCGAAGCCCATTCCCGGGGCACCGCCTCGCTTGCCGTGGCGGTGGCGCGTCAGCTGGGCCTCAAGGGAGATCCCTTGCGGCAGCTCGAGCTCGCCGCGCTCTTGCACGACGTCGGCAAGGCCGGACTTCCCAGCGAGCTGTTGAACAAGCCCGGACCGCTGACCAGCGACGAACTCGCCATCGTCCACGAGCACCCCGTGGTCGCTGAACGCATTCTGTCCAGAGTGCCCGCCTTGCAATCGATCTCTCCCATCATCAGGGCGCAGTACGAACGATGGAATGGCAGTGGCTACCCGGACGGGCTGGCCGGCGAGAAGATTCCTCTGGGTGGCCGGATCATCCATGCCTGTGCCGCCTTCCACGCCATGGCCTCGAACCGGCCGTACCGCGCCGCCATTCGGATCGACCAGGTCATCAACGAGTTGCGCCGGCAGGCGGGCTCGCAGTTCGACCCCCAGGTCGTCGAGGCTTTGATCGCCGTGGTGGAGCAAGGCGAGGTGGATCTCGCCAACATCCGGCTCGAGGCGGAGGCCCCTCCGTCGCCTCCGTCGCGCCAATGGCAGAAACAGCTCGAGACCATCGACCAGGTTGGAGTGCGCCTTGGCCGGGAGAGCAGTGTCCAGCAGATTTGCCGGATCACCGCCGAGGTCGCCGCCAGCCTCCTGCCCCATGATCAGGCGCGCATCTACCTGGTCGCCGACGACAAGCGGCGGCTGGTGCCGAGTTACGTCAGTCCTCCCGATCGGCAGGACTCTTCACGCACGGCGCTCGAGCACCGGATCCTCTTGCCTGGGGAAGGGATCGCTGGACAGGTGTTCCAGAACCGGCACGGCATTCTGCTGGGCGATGCCGATCCGGGGTTGGCCGGCTTCGAGGCGCCGGCGATGAGCGTCTCGGCGGTGGCGGTGCCGGTCATGCTGCACGACGACGTCGTCGGCGTGATCGAGGTGGTCAAGCTGGGTTCGAACCAGTACGCGCGCAGCCACCTGCGGGTGCTGAAGATTGTGGCGAACCAGATGTCTCTGTCGGTGGCCAACGCCCGCCTGATCGATCGCATGGTGGCTTGAGGCCCCCACCCTGCCCTCCCCCGCAAGCGGGGGAGGGATGATGGGCTGCCCTCCTCCGCAAGCGGGGGAGGGATTTATGGGCGAGGTTAGGTGTCGGAGTATGTCGCTGGTCAGTCGCCGAGGGGGAGCGCCTTCGTGTGCTCGATCTGGACCGCCTCGAGATCGTTCGGGTTGAGCCCGAGCAGGCGGAGGATCGTCGGTGCGATCTGCGTCGTCTCGACCCAGCTGTTGACGACATCGCCGCCTTCAACCGGTCCGCCCGCGACCAGAATCGGCACGTCGCGGTCCTGAGGATTGTTCCCACCGTGCTCGGCGATCTTGCCCTGCTTTCCGGTGAAGACGGTGCCGTACTGCGCGATGCCGATCAGGTCCGGAACCCGGGCATCGTTGACGCTGACACCGATGAGGTCAGCGGCTGCCTGGCCGGCGTAGATCGTGCCCAACCCGGCGCTCGTGTACGGCTTCGGGTTGCCATTGATGTCGGTCGACTTGGCCTGGCCGTCGGATCCGCTGCCATTGCCGTTGTAGTTCAGGAGGAAATTCTTTGCAAAGGCGGCGCCCGAGCGGTCGTTGAGCCACATCAGCATGCCGTCGTCGTCGATCGCGAATGCGACCAGGTCGCCGGTGTGACCTTCCAGCACCCAGGCCGCGTTGAGGTCGCTGATGACCTTGCTATCGGCGATCCGCGTCAGCGCCGAAGGGGTTTGCGGCGACTGGCCATGCTTGGCGGTCAGGATGATCACCGTGCTCTTCTCGAGGTGTCGGTCCTTGATGGCCTCGACCATCGCGCCGACCTTGGCGTTGATGTAGTCGAGCGCCCGTTGGAGTAATGGTCCGGGCGTCGTCCCGTCGGCCAGGTATCCGCCGGTCAGTCCATTAGAGGTCGGCAGCTTCTGTGCCGTCGAGACGGTCTGGAAGTTCATGCCGAAGAGAGCCGGAGTTCCGGGGCGGGTTGCCCCGCTGTGGTCGAAACCATTGATCCAGTTGATGACGGCCTGGACCTTGTAGCTGTCGTACGGCATTGTCAACGCGTTGTCGGTGGTCCAGTCATTCGTGGTTGACGTGGTCAGCGGCGCGTTACTGTTGATCTCCGGCGTGAAGAAATCCTGGACACCCGTCCCGGAGTTTCCATTGAAGACCTCGTAACTCGCGTGCTTGTCGGACCAGGCGGTGCGCAGGCCGTTGGCGCGCGCCACCTCCATGATGGTGTTGACCTTGATATAGCTGTGTGGGTAGACGGGATTGCAGCTCGCATCCCGCGGGAGCTGCATCGGATCGATCAGGGCGGTCGCATTCGCGGTCAGCTGCAGGATGCTGCCGGGCAGACCGCTCAGCCCCTGGCCGGCATCGAGCCGGGTGAGATTGAGGTCGGCTTGCTCGAAGTAGGTGACCTCGGCTCCGGTGGCCAACCCGGAGCAATCGTGCAGGGCGGTGCCTGCCGTCGCCGCGGCGGGAAAGAGCGCGCGGTTGTAGCTGTCGTCGTAGTAGATGCCGGTGGTCTTGGGGTTGCCTCCCGTCATCGGCGCCGTCATCCCCGGGAAGGAATCCGATGGAAACGGCGTGTGGGCGTTGGAGAACTCGACCCCTTGCCCAACCAGCCTGGCGAGGGTCGAGGCAGGATGGGTACGGACGTACCAGACGAGGTCGTTCTGGTGGAGTCCATCGACCGAGATCAGTAAGACGTGTTTCGCGTTGGACTCGTGGGCGCTCGCGGCAAGCGGTCCTGCGGTGGCCAGGCTGCTGGCGGCGAGTCCCCCAGCAGTGGCCAGGATCAAGGCGCGCGTGGACAAACGAAGCATGCATCCTCCTCTGCCGAATCAGCCGCCCCCGGTGTCGGGAAGCTGGCCTCGTGATCGGCTCTGACACCACCACCGTATGAGCTCGAGGTTATGAACAGACGAACAGGGGTTTAACGTGGCTCGAAATCGAGGTATAGGTTGTTCATGGCTCCGCGCCGATCTCTCGAAAAACTCTCCAGGCGGGCCGGCGTTGAACTCGGGCTCAAGGGGGCTCGCCAGGTCGCCGGCAAAAGCGCCCACACCCGGCGGCCGTTTCCGCCTGGACAGCAGGGCCGCGCCGGTCAAACGGGTCGCCGCCGCAAGCGCGATTCGGAATACCTGACCCAACTCAGGGAGAAGCAAAAGATCCAGTGGTTTTATGGCGTGGCGGCCGGTCAGCTCCAGCGCTATTTCGATGCCAGCCGACGCCGCCCGGAGGCGACCGGCGAGGAGCTACTGCGCATACTGGAAGAGCGGCTGGACAACGTCGTCTACCGTCTGGGCTTCAGCGGCACGCGGGCGCAGGCTCGTCAATTCGTCACCCACGGTCACGTGCAGGTCAACGGCCGGCGCACCGACCGACCCTCGTATGAGGTCCGGCCGGGTGACACGATCACGATCAAGCCGGGGAGCCCGATCGAGCCGTTGGTACGCGACGCGATCAGCCTCGGTTTCCGGGTCCCCGATTGGCTGGTATCGGATCAGCAGGCGCTGACCGGTAAGGTGTCGCATCGGCCGCTGCGCGCCGAAATCGATGTCCCGGCCGACGAGAATCGCGCCGTCGAGTTCTTCGCGAAGTTCTAGTCAGCCCCGGGCCGGCTTCGGCCGCAAGATCGCGCCGCAGGGATTAGGTGGATCGCAGCGTTTCACTGCTATGACCCTCCTTCGTATTGTCCTGAGCATCTTCGCGATCCTCAACGTCGTTTTTTGGGCGCTGCTCGCGTGGACCTGGGCCGCGAAGCCGGCGTGGGCTGCGCGTCTCCCGCTCGGGCTTGGCTCCGACAAGCGCTACCAGAGCACGGTTCCCGTATGGGCGCGGCTGGCGGCTGCGATTGCGGCGTTCTGGGCGGTGGCGTCGGTCCTCTACCTGACGGTCTACACCGGCGACCGGTTGGCGTTCGTCGCGCTCTTCACGATGGCCGCGATCTTCCTCATCCTTGCCATCGGCGCAGCCGCTCGCGTGTATAGCGTGCTGCAACTGCCCAAGGATTCGATGATGGGGATGTCGCCGCGCCAGCAAGCGCGCTAGACCGCCGCGTCGCCAGTACCGATCCGACGAGAATCAGGCCGAAGCCGACGATGGCTCCGACGGTCAGTGGCTCGTTGAGCAGGGTGACGCCCAGCAGCAGCGCGACCGCCGGGTTGAAATAGGTGATCACGGTCGCCCTCACCGGGCCAACCTCGCCGATGAGGGCGAAAAAGACTAGGAAGGCGAGCGCCGTGCAGACGACCCCGAGGATCGCGACGGCCAGCAGCACGCGTGCGGACGGCAACGTCTTTGGTAGTTGCGGCAGCGCCAGTGGCGCATAGGCGATGGCCGTCAGCGCCAGCGATGCCGCCACCACCCCGACCGCCGGCAGCCGCGGCAGCCGACGAGCAATGATCAGCGGTCCCGTGGCGTAGCCGATCGCGACCAGCCCGACCTCGCCGACCGCGCCGAGGTCCTTGAACGATACGTTGAGGCCTACCAGGACCGCGACGCCGGCCAGGCCGACCATCAGTCCGGCCAGGCGCCCGGGATCCATGCGTTCGTCGCCGCGGGTCAGTCGCTGCAGGACGGCGCCGATCAAGGGAACGGCGGCGATCAAGAGGCCGGTCAGCGAACTGGACAAGCGCCGCTCGGCGTCGGACAGCAGAAACCAGGGCAACGACACCTCGACCACGGTGTACGCGATCACCCATCGCCAGTAGGGGAGAAGCGGGGTGAGCCAGCCTCGGGTGGCGGCGATCGGCAGCAACAGGGCCGCGCCTAAGGCTGTTCGCAGCAGGACGAGGCCGGCCGGCGTCAGTTCGCCGACCGCGATCTTGATCAGCAGGTAGGGAATGCCCCAGATGACGGCCATCGCCGCAAACAGGGCCCAACCGCGCCGGGTCACGCGGTCGGCGCGATGTCCAGCTCGACGTCCTCGGGGAGGATGTCTTCGCCCGTATACGCCGACGCTTGCAGGCGGAACAGCCGCGCATAGCGGCCGTTGAGTCGCATCAGCTGCTCGTGCGTCCCCTGCTCGACCAGGCGCCCGTGTTCGAGAAACAGGATCCGATCGGCACGACGGACGGTTGAGAAGCGGTGCGAGATGTAGACGGCCGTGCGGCCCCGCGTCAGCGAGTGGATGCGTTCGAACAGCTCGTACTCCGCCTGGGCGTCGAGCGCGGAGGTCGGCTCATCCAGCAGCAGGATCCGCGCGTCGCGCATGAAGGCGCGAGCCAGCGCGACTTTCTGCCACTCGCCCCCGGAGAGGTTGACGCCGGCATCGAACCACTTCCCAAGTGCGGTGTCGTAGCCCTGGGGAAGAGCCGCGATCAATTGATCCGAGCCGGCTTGCCGGCTGGCGCTGCGAATGGCCTCTCGGTCGCTCAGCGCATCCAGGCTTCCCAGTCCGATGTTCTCTGCGGCCGTCGCCTGGTAGGTGACGTAGTCCTGGAACATCCCGCCGATCTGCGCGCGTAGTTCGGCGGGGTCGTAGTCACGGATGTCGACGCCGTCGATCAGGATGCGTCCCCCGCTGGGATCGTAGAGCCGGCAGATCAGCTTGAAGAGCGTGGTCTTCCCGGCGCCGTTGCGGCCCACGATCGCGATGGTTTCGCCAGGCGAAACGGTGAAGCTCAAATCATTCAGGGCATTCTCGGCGGCCCCTGGATAGGCAAAGCTCACGCGGTCGAACGTGATCTCGCCCCTGACCGGCTCGGGAACCGGCACGGGGTTGGCTGGCGTCGGTAGTGCACTCGTGGTTTCCATCAACTCGAAGAGATTGCTCAGATAAAGGTTGTGCTCGTACATGCCGGAGAACCCGCCGAGGATGCCCTGGATCGAGCTCTGCACCGACTGGGCCGCGGTCGTATACAGGGTCAGGTCGCCAAGGCTCAGCTTGCCGACAATCGCCTGCAGCGCGACATATAAATAGGTCACCGAGGTCGCGATCGTGCTCAGGTTGCCCCAGAGGAAACCGGTTAGATACCGGCGCACCACCTGGCGGCGCTGGCTGCCGTAATAGGTCTCCCCGATCAGGCGGTAGCGGTCGATGAAGTACTGGCCCAGGCCGAACAGCTTGACCTCTTTCGCATAGCTGTCCGTCGTCAGCAACGTCACGAGGTAGTTCATGCGGCGAAGCAAGCGGGAACCCCAGCGCGCGATGTTGTACCCGCGCCACCCGTAGCGGGTGTCGGCGATGAAGGCGGGGACCGGGGAGAGGAGCGCCAGCAGGGCGAGCAACGGACTGACCAGCACCAGTAGCGCGATCATGGTCGCGAAGGTCAGCGCCGTCTGGACCAGGCCGAAGGCGGTCGAGATCATCAGGACCGGACGGTTGATCGAGTCCGTTTGGGCGCGCCGCAGGAGGTCGTACGACGCCGGGTCTTCATAGAAGGCAAGGTCGAGCGAGGCGGCTTTCTCCATCACCATCAACTGAATGCGCATCGACACCGCGTTCTGGAGCAGTTGCTGCGTGATATTCCGGGCCGTGCTGAGAAAGGCGATCAGCGCGAAGATCAGCAACTGCAGAATCGCAAGGAAGATGATCCCGTTGACGATGGTGAAGGCCGGGGTCTTCCACAGTCCGAAGTCGAACCGGATCGCATTCGTGACGATTTCTGGATGGTTGTGGAGGTCGATGCCCTGCACGACGGCGTTGACGAGTAGCTTTGAGGTGTAGGCCGACACGGCCGGGACGACGCCGGCGACCACGGTCACCGCGAACAGGCCGATGGTGATGGCGGGGCTGGCGTCCCAGACGAGCCGAAGCACCCTCGGCAGTGCGGCCGCCGTCCCACGGATCGACTCCTTGAGGTTGCGCCAGCGACTGCGCAGGTCCTTCGGTCCTTGCGGCTCCGGCGGCTCCTCGATCACCGGATTGCCGGTCAGGCCGCTGTTCGCAGGGCCGGAATCGGGAGGCTTGGAGCGCCGACGGCCCCACATCCAACCCATCGACGGGCCGCCATGTCCCGGCGGCATCAGTCCCACGGCGCTACCCTACCGCACCACCGCGCGGCGATCGGGTTTCGAATCGAGGACGATCGTCAGCGCGACGCCGGAGCGCTGGCCAGCGCGATTTGCGCCTCGGCGACGAGATCGCGGACGATCTGGGCAGCCGGCTTGATGTCGTTGACGACGCTGCAGGATTTCCCCGCCCAGAGCGGTGCATACTCGATGTCTCCGTCAAAGTCGGGGGTGGCAACGCCGATCGCGTAGCGCGGCCATTCCCCAATAGCGCCCGATCCCATCCGCCGGCGGCCGATCGACGTCCCTTCGCCTGGCCGGCTGCCGGTTGGTGGCCGTCCCGCCGCCTCCCATTCGCTGACCGCCTTGTTACGCAGGGTGCGATGGGGTGCGTCCGGCCACCAGACGTCGAAAAGTTCACTGTAGACGGTATCGCTTGCGGTACTTTCGACGACCCGCCGCTTGTAGTCGGGGTGGCACCATGCCTCATCGCTTGCGACGAAACGAGTTCCCAGCGACACGCCCTGCGCCCCCATCCTGATGGCCCGCGCGACGCCCGCGCCATCCCCGATCCCACCCGAGGCCAACACCGGCACCGGCTCGATCGACTCGACGACCGCGGGCAGGAGCGTCCAGATAGAGGTCTGACCCCGCACGTGGCCACCCGCCTCGACGCCCTGGGCGATCACGGCATCGACCCCCGCCGAGGCGGCTGCCTTCGCCTCTTCGACAGAGCCGACCTGGACGAACAGCCGAACGCCGTGGCGGTGAGCTTCCTCGACGTAGGGTGCGGGGTCGCCCCAGAAGAGCACCACGGCCGCGACTCCTTCGGCGATTGCGGCACTGACCTGCTCCCGCAATTCCGCCTTGTCCTCCTCGGTGGAGAGATCCCGCTCGTCGATGATGATGTTCACCCCGGACGGTCGTGCCGTTCGACGGCGGATGCTCGAAATCAATTCCCGGATCGTCCTGGGGGGAAATGCAGAGGCGCCGAGCACGCCGAATCCGCCCGCGGCGGAGACGGCGCTCACGAGCTCCGGCCCAGCCGCCGTGCCCATCCCGGCCAGGAAGATCGGATACTCGATTCCCAGTTCGCGACATAGTGCGGTGCGCAAGCTCTGACCCACGTCAGTCGATGACGGCGATCGCCTCGACTTCGATCAGGTAGCCGGGCTCCGCCAGGGCCTGGACGCCGACCAGCGTCGACGCCGGCAACGTCCCGCCGAAAACCGCGGATCGCGCCTCGCCCAGCAGGGGCCGCAGTTCCGGCGTGTAGTCGACGACGTAAATCGTGATCTTGGTCACGTCCGCCGGAGTCGCGCCAGCGCCCTCCAGCGCGGTACGCAGGTTCGCGAACACTTGCTTGACCTGGCCGGCGAAATCGCCGGTCGCCACCAGCCTGCCGTCGGCGTCGATCGAGACCTGACCGGCGATGAAGACCATTCTCCGGCCGCTGGCGACAATCACCTGCGTGTAGGCCGCGGGCTTGAATAGGCCGTTCGGTGTCAGTCGCTGCAGTCCCATCAAAAACAATCTTAGATCTTCCTTAATTGTCGCTCAGAAACAGCTCATCTCGACGCGGTTGAATGCGAGGACTGTCATGCTAGGGAGGATTTCATGATCAATCGACCGCTCGTCGCTCGCGATGAAGCCGCGAGCCCGACCGAGGCTGCGCGGGAGCTCGCCGCCCGCGTGCCGGCGCCGATCGAACAGATCCTGTTCGAAGTCAAACGCCTGATCGTCGGCCAGGATCGCCTCCTTGAGCGGCTGCTGATCGCGCTGCTCTCCGGTGGGCATGTCCTGCTCGAAGGCGTTCCCGGCCTCGCCAAAACGGTTACCGTCAAAGCCTTCGCGCAGGTGATCGGCGGTGCCGCCGGCCGGATCCAGTTCACCCCCGACCTGGTGCCCGCGGACCTGATCGGGACCCGCATCTACAACCCGGGGCTCAGCCAGTTCTCGACCGAGCTCGGCCCCGTCTTTTGCAACCTGCTGCTCGCCGACGAAATCAACCGCGCTCCGGCGAAGGTGCAGTCCGCACTGCTCGAGGCGATGCAGGAACGTCAGGTCACGATCGGCAAGGAGACCCACCAACTCCCTGATCCCTTTGTCGTGTTGGCGACGGAGAACCCGATCGAGACCGACGGTACCTATCCACTGCCGGAAGCGCAGCTCGACCGTTTCATGCTCAAGGTGCTCGTCGACTATCCGACCTTCCAGGAGGAGGTGGTCGTGGTCGAACGCATCACTGGACCCGGGATCGAGCTTCGCCAGATGGTCACGCTCGATCAGCTCAAGGAGATGCAGAAGACCGTCAGCGAGGTCTACGTCGACCCCGCCGTCCGGACCTACGCCGCCACGCTCGCCTATGCGAGTCGCCCCGGAAAGGTAAAAGGCCTCGAGGACCTGGCCTCGGCGATCGCTTACGGAGCGAGTCCGCGCGCGTCGATCAACCTGGTCACCGCGGCGCGGGCACTCGCCTTCATGCGCGGGCGCTCGTACGTCCTCCCCCATGACATCAGCGAAGTCGCGCCCGAAGTCATCCGCCATCGGCTCGTCCTCACTTACGAGGGAATCGCCGCCGGCGTGAATGCGGAAACCGTCGTCAAGCGCGTGCTCGAACGGTTCCCACCGCCCCGCATCGACCTCGGAGATCGGGTTGCCTCCTGACATCGCAAGCGGCATCGCCATCGACGACCTGCTGCGGCGCGCCCGCTGGCCGGTCTTACGCCGTCTCGGGTTTCATCCCGGGGGTGACGAGCGCTCGTCGTTCCGTGGCACCGGCCTGGAGTACAGCGACGTGCGCGAGTACCAGGCGGGTGACGACCCGCGCACCATCGAATGGAATATCACGGCGCGCTCCGACCGTCCCTTCGTCCGAGAGTCCTTGCCCGACCGCGGCCTCGACGCCTGGCTGCTCATCGATGTCTCGCGATCGCTCGACTGGGGCACGGCGCTACGCCTGAAGCGACAGCTCGCGCTCGAGTTCTCTGCCGTGGTCGGCCAACTCCTGATCGGGCGTGGCAACCGGGTGGGCGCGCTGCTCTTCGATGAGCGCGTTCGTGCCATCATCCCGCCGGCGGCGGGCCGCACCGCCCTGTTGCACTTGATCGCTCGGATCGGACGCGCGGCCGACAGCTCACAATTTCCCTCCCCCTCTGGGGGAGGGCAGGGTGGGGGCCAGACCGACCTCGGCCGTGCCCTGATCGAGGCGGGCCGCCTGATCCGCCGCCCGTCGCTGATCGTGATCCTCACCGACTTCCTGACGCCGATCGGCTGGCAGCAACCGCTCAGTGCGCTGGCCATGCGCCACGAGGTCATCGCGGCCTGGATCACGGACCCGAGAGAGCGTGAGATCCCGGACGTGGGCGTCGTCACCTTCGAGGATCCGGAGACCGGGCAGCAGATCCTCGTCGACACCCGGAGCGCGCCCCTGCGGGCACGCTTCGAGGACGCGGCGAACGCACAGCGCGCGACCATCCGAGCCGATCTCGTGCGCGCTCGGACCGCCGTCGCCGAGCTGAGCACCGCTGCTGAAGTCGTGCCGCAGCTGATCACGTTCATCAAGCAACGGGAGGCGCAGCGCGGCCGACGGCTGGCGCCGGCGATCGCATGAGTTTCCACTCACCCTGGCTGCTGGTCGGCCTACTGGCCATTCCGCTACTGGTCGGTTTTTACCTTTCGAGTCAGCAGCGCCGCCGTGAGTACGCGGTCCGCTTCACGAACCTCGCCCTGCTCGGCCAGGTGATGGGCAAGGGACCCGGATTCCGCCGGCACCTCCCCGCGATCCTCTTCATCGCCGGGGTGGCCGGGCTCCTCTTGTCGATCGCCGGGCCGCAGGCCACGATTCGAATTCCAAAAGGTCAGACCAGCGTCATGCTCGCCGTTGACGTCTCCGGATCGATGGCCGCCAACGATGTGCAGCCGACCCGGATCGAGGCGGCGATCGCGGCGGCCCGCACCCTGATCGACAAGTTGCCGAGCAATGCGCAGGTCGGTCTCGTCATTTTCAACTCGCAAGCCCAGGTGATCACACCGCTGACCAGCGACAAGGGTTCGGTGAAAGATGCGTTGGGCACCCTCGCTCCGGGCGGGGGCACAGCGATCGGTGACGCCATCCAGGTCGCGGTCGCGCAGCTCGCGACCATCGCAGACCCCAACGGCCCCAAGTCCCAGAACTACGCCAGGGTGATCCTGCTAACGGATGGCTCGTCCAATACCGGCATTGATACGGCGACCGCCGCCGCCAACGCCGCGCAGGCCAAGATCCCCGTCGAAACCATCGGCATCGGGGCGCGCAACCAGACGACGATGGTGCAAGGCCGAGTCGTCGATGGCGTCGACGAGCAAGCGCTGCAGCAGATCAGCAGCGCCACCGGCGGCCACTACTATTACGCGGCCGACGAGACGCAACTGAGCAAGATCTACAGCGACCTCGGCTCACGGATCGGCTGGGTCACGACCAAGCTCGACCTGACGACGCCGCTGGAGGCGCTGGGTGCGATCATCCTGGTCGCGGGCGGCCTGTTCAGCCTCCGCTGGTTCCGCCTACTGCCGTGATTCCTCCCTCCCTCTGGGGGAGGGTCAGGGTGGGGGCTGGTGCCCCCGGAAGGTGCCGCTCGGCCGGTCCGACGTAGACCTGGCGCGGGCGCGCGATCTTCTGCTCCGGATCGAGCAGGCCCTCCTGCCACTGTGCCAGCCATCCCGGGGTGCGTCCCACGGCGAACAGCACCGGGAACATCTCGACGGGAAAGCCGATCGCCGAATAGATGATGCCGGAGTAGAAGTCGACGTTGGGATAGAGGCGGTGCTTGATGAAATAGTCATCCGCCAGGGCCACCCGCTCCAGCTCCAGCGCGATGTCGAGCAGTGGGCTGCGACCCGTGACCTGCAGTACGTCGTCCGCCACCTTCTTGATGATCTGCGCGCGGGGGTCGAAATTCTTGTAGATGCGGTGACCGAAGCCCATCAACCGCATCTCGCCGGCGCGTACCCGTTTGACGTATTCGGGAACGCGGCTGACCGAGCCAATCTCTTTGAGCATCCGAAGCACCTGCTCGTTGGCTCCGCCGTGGAGCGGCCCATAGAGGGCGGCTGCGGCCGCGGCCGTGGCACTGAACGGATCGGAATGTGAGCTACCGACCTCCCGCATCACATTGGTGGAGCAGTTCTGCTCGTGGTCGGCATGCAGGATGAGCAGCACGTCGAGCGCGCGCTCCAGCACGGGGTTGGGTTTGTATTTGAGCTCGGTCGCCTTCCACATCATGTTGAGGAGGTTGCCGGCATAAGAGAGGTCGTTGTCGGGATAGGCATACGGCATGCCCGTTGCATGGCGGGCGGCGAAGGCGGCCAGCGTTGGCATCTTGGCGATCAGCCGGAGGATCTGGAGCCGCCGGCTCTCCACGTTGAAGATGTCCTTCGCGTCGGGATAGAAGGTCGAGAGCGCGCCCACGGTGCCGACCAGGATGCCCATCGGGTGTGCATCGTGATGGAAGGCGTCGATCAGCTTCTTGATGTTCTCGTGGAGCAGGGTGTGGTGGGTGATCGCGTCCACCCAGGCGCGGTGCTGGGCGGGGTCGGGAAGGTCGCCGTGGATCAGGAGATAGGCGACCTCGAGGAAGCTGCTGCGTTCGGCCAGCTCCTCGACCGGATAGCCGCGGTAGCGGAGGATGCTCCGTTCCCCGTCGATGAAGGTGATGGCGCTGCGACAGCTCGCGGTGTTGAGAAAGGCCGGGTCATAGCTCAGCAACCCCGAACCTGACCCGTCGTTCGTGATCTTCTGGAGGTCGGTGGCGGCGATCGCGCCGTCCCGGATCGGGACCTCGTAGCGACGGCCCGTTCGGTTGTCCGTGATGGTCAGCGTCTCTTCTGGCATCGGGTTGCTGTGAGTTTAGCCGTCGAGCAGGGCCCATTTATTTGCAATTCCTGTTGCGGAGGGCTACCGTGAAGGGCCATGGACCAACCGGCTGGGTACCTCCACTGGGGATTCATCCTGATCTCCTGGCCGAACCTCCTGGTGATTGGCCTCATGGTGGTCCTGTTTGGGCTGGCGCTGGTTCTTCCGTTCCCCGGCCACAGCTCGAGCGTCAACGAGGAGAAGAAGCCATGAGCAGCGCTGCCGGCGAGCCCACCGATAGCTGGACCGCCGCCGCCCGCCGCCAGCTCGAGCGTCGCCTACCCTGGGAGAACCTCCTCCCGGACCGCCAACCGTTCTACGTGGGCTCCTGGGTCTATGTCTTCGGCGTGGTCACCATCGCAGCCCTGATCTGGGTCGTGCTGAGCGGCGTCGTGCTCGCGGCGTTCGGTCCGCAGTGGTGGCACCTTTCGAGTGCCGGCCGCTTCGTCAACAGTCTTCACTTCTGGAGCGTGCAGGTGTTCTTCGTCTTCATGGTGCTCCACCTGTGGGGTCAGTACTTCATGGCCAGCTGGCGCCAGGGACGCGCGCCGACCTGGATGATCGGGGTCGTCACGTTTGCCGTCAGCATCGTGGCCGCCTTCACGGGCTACCTCTCGCAGCAGAACTTCGCCGCCCAGTACATCGCGATCAATGCGAAGGACGCGGTGAACTCCACAGGCGTCGGCGGCTTCTTCAATGTCTTGAACTTCGGCCAGATGTACGGCCTGCACGTGATGCTGTTGCCGATTGCCGTCATCGCCCTGGTCTTCCTGCACATCATCCAGGTCCGCATGCGGGGCGTGGTGCCGCCGATCGAATGATCAGCGAACGTTCCGCCGGCCAGGCTTACCAACAGGGCGTTCGGACGATCCCATACGACCTGCTCAAAGAAATCGCGATCGCCATGGCGGTCTCGCTGATCGTCATTCTCGGGCTCGCCTTCTTCCTCTCCTCACCGGACGTTCCGTCGGTGACGATCCAGAGCTGGGCGCAGGCCGATCCCGTGGACTTCACGACGACGGCGAACGATGAGCTGGCAGGGACAAGCGTGACCGCCAGTTACGGGCCACCGTATAACCAGGGCACCGGGTCGGTGCAATCGATCGGGCCGATTTCGCCGCAATCCTGGGCTGGGGTGCACCTCAATGTCGACCAGCCGAATGACTTCGTCATCAACCCGCTGAAGCAGGCCGCCAGCAACGATACCCAGCTCGCCGGCGAGATCAGCACGTACCAGGCCGCATCAGCCGACCAGCAAACTAAGTGGCACGACGCCTACGCGACCGCATTGAAAGATGCCAAGGTGGCGAACGGCGCCGTCACCGTGGCCGATGGCGATTACGGCCCGGTCCCAGCGATGCTCGCACGGCTGGCGCAACTGGCCCAGACCGGAGCATTGGATGGGTTGCTGCTGTCCAGCAACCACTTCTACCAGACGGACTACACGAAGCCATTGCTCTTCATCAATGATGGCGGTTATATCGTCGGTCTCGCGCACGATCAGCACCTCACGGGGAACCAGTGGGGCATGATGAACGAAACCGGGCTCTACCCTGGTCAGACGTGGCTCTGGCTCTATACGCTCTGGTATCAGCTCCCGCCCTTCAACCAGGTTTCGTATGGCGACCTCCTGGTGGTGCTGGTCATGGGGCTACTGACGGCCTTGCTGTTCCTCGTGCCCTTGATCCCAGGCCTACGCGATATCCCCCGCTGGATCCCAATCTATCGACTGATCTGGCGGCGCTACTACGCCGAGACGAAGGCGGGACGCTAGCGCCTCAGCCGGCGATTGCCTCGTTCCATTCGCGGATCGACCAGGCGCGCACGACCCCATTCAGGATGAAGGGGTCGCTCTTCGCGAAGGCTTCCGCCGCATCGCGGCTCGTGAAGATCGCCATCGAGCCCTCTTCCTGGGGATTGGCGAAGGTGCCAATCATCAGCAGCGTGCCGTCATCCTGGAACGCTTTCCAGCGCGCGACGTGGGCCGGGAAGTGCCGTGGTGCCTTGGATCGAACGTCGTCCGACGACTCGTAGAAAAGGACGTACTTTGGCATCCGTCAATTGTCGGTCAGGCGACCTGGCGCGGTGGTCTTCCGGCGTCGATCATGAGGGCGGTCGTGATGGCGCCCAGCACCAGCACGCCAGCCGCCCATGCCGCGGCCACGGCATACCCGTGAACCAGGGCCTGATTCGCGCTGCCGGCTGATGGGATGCGGCCGATGAGGTAAGCCGCGGTCGCCGTCGCCGCGATGGTGTTGAGGAGGGCCGTCCCGAGCGAGGCGCCGATCTGGGTGGCGGCATTGACGGTCGCCGCTGCGACGCCCGCCTGGCGCGGATCCACCCCCCGCGTCCCGACGTTGAATGCCGGCGCCATCACGCACGCGATGCCGATGCCGAGCAGGATCTCAGCCGGCAGCACGTGCGTCACATAGCCGCTGTCGACCTGGATCTGAGTAAGGATGAGCATCCCGGCGGCGGCGGCCAGCGCGCCCGGTGCCATGATCCAGCGTGCGGGAACGCGCGGCATCAGGACGCCGGCAATCCCCCACGAGCCAGCCTGCGACGCGATCGTGAGTGGCAGAAATGCCAGCCCGGCCTGAAGCGGCGAGTATCGCAGCACCACCTGAAGGTAATAGGTGAGGAACAGGAACGCGCCGAACATGCCGGCGATCGCAAAGGCCGCGGCAAGATATGCCCCACCCCGATTGCGGTCGAGGACGATCCGCAGGGGGAGAAGGGGAGCGGAGGTCCGCGCCTCGCGCAGGACAAAGGCACCGAGCAGCACCGCGCTGGCAACCAGGAACGCGATGACCCTGCCCGAGCTCCATCCAGACGAGACCGCCTCGGTGCAGCCATAGACGAGCGCGACCAGGCCTGTGGTGGCGAACGCGACGCCCGGCAGGTCAAGGCGCTGGCCATGGGCGCCGGCGTTGCCGCTCAGGACGCGCCAGCCTCCGGCCGCGGTCGCGACGGCAATGGGGACGTTGACGTACAGGCACCAGCGCCAGCCGAAATACTGCGTCAGCACGCCCCCGAGCAGGAGTCCGATCGCTGCGCCACTACCGGCGATCGCCCCGTACACGGCGAACGCCCTGGCCCGCTCGTGTGGCTGTGTGAAGGTCACGGCCAGAAGGGAGAGGGCGGTGGGCGCGAGTAACGCCGCGAACGCGCCCTGCGCCGCGCGCGCGGCGAGCAGCACGACAAAACTTCCCGCGGATCCGCCCACAGCGGAGGCCAGCGCGAACCCGGCGAGGCCAACGACAAAGGTCCGCCTGCGCCCAAACGCGTCCGCGATCCGTCCGCCCACGAGCAACAGCCCGGCGAAGGCGAGCGTGTAGGCGGTGATCACCCACTGCCTTTGCGCGTCGGAGGCTCCCAGGGCATGCTGCGCCGATGGCAGCGCGATGCTCACGATGGTCGCGTCGAGCGCGATCATCAACTGCGCGATGGCGATGACGGCGAGCGCGAGCCAGCGCCGATCAACCGGACGCCGGGTCGGTTCCTCAGCCAACCGCGGGGGCGTATGCATGACGGCTCCTCCCGGTGAGTTGGCCCGCCAGCAGCCCGACGCCGACGGCGACGACGATGATTGCGACGGACGCAAGCCCCGATGGCTTGAGCGTCATGAGGAGCGCGATGCCCAGCACGATCGCCGACCGGACCCACAACGATGTCAGCAGAATCGGATCGCGAAGTCTGCTCCGCAGCTCATCCGATAACGGGTCCTGCGAAGCGCCGACCACGGGCCCGATGCGCGCCATCCGCATGCCGGTAGCGAAGGCGCCGACGATCGCCAGCAGCACGAGGCTGACAAGGGCCGTAGCAATCCAGCCGCGTGGGCCCCAGGTCGTGGCCGTCATGTAGAGCCCGGTAACGAGGATCAACCCGAGCGATGCCGGGGCCAGTCGGGTGACAATCCCACGCGAAATACCGAGCCACATCAGCGCGTCGTCTCTGCGCGCCGCGGCCCTGAGCCCGCGGAGGCCGATGGCCTCAATCGTGATCGCGGCGATCAGGCCGAACGCCCCAAGGATGTGAAAGTAGAGTGCAACGTGATATGCCATCTCGAGTCGACCTCCTTCTCGATTCAATTGACGAAGAGCCATTTAGTTGTATATACTGCATGATGAAATAAAGCTATGTCAAGTCTGAGATGAGCCCGCGCCCATACCGGCTCGGGCAGCGCCAGGTGGCGGCGGATGAGACCCGGGCGCGAATCCTCGCGGCCGCCCGCGATCAGCTCGCCGAGGACACGAGTTTCAGCATCGACGCCGTGGCCCGGCGCGCGGACGTCGCGCGCATGACGGTTTACTACCAGTTCGGCTCGAAGCGCGGGCTGCTCGAAGCGCTCTTCGACGCGCTGGCCGCCCGTGGTGGAATGCAGCAGCTACCAAGCGCCTTTCAGAAGGCGGATCCCGCGGCTGCCCTCAACCGATTCATCGACGTCTTCGCGCGATTCTGGTCCTCCGACCGAATCGTGCTGCGCCGCCTTCGCGCCATGGCCGCGCTCGACCGCGAGCTGGAGCAGGTCCTCGGCGAGCGCAACGAGGGCAGGAGGAATGGGCTGCGGGTGATCGTGTCGCGGCTGCCGGCGCGTGCTGGGCACATCGCGGAAACGGTCGATCTGCTGTTTGCCCTGACCAGCTTCGAGAATTTCGACGTCCTGGCGGGACCGGGCCGAACACCGGACGAGGTCTCGCCGCTGATCAAAAGGGCGGCAGCCGCGATCGTAGCGGCTAAGCCCGGTAGCGCTCCTCGTGCACGAGCTCGTTGATCGGCTTGCGCGCGCCGCGCCGTGGGGGACTGACCGGGTAGCCGAGTGAGATGGCGGTGCGAACGACAGGTTTCGCCGCGACACCGAGGAGGCGTTTCGCCTCGTTCCTTGCGTCGGGTAAGAACCATCCGATCGACGAACCGACTCCGTGTGCCCAGGCGGCCAGCATGATGCGCTCGGCGAGCCGCCCTTCGTCGAAGACCTCACCCTCCTCCCACTCTCCCGGCATCACGAGCAGCATGCCGAGCGGGGCGTTGCCCAGGTGGCCGACGTATCCGCCGAGGCCGGCGAGCACCTGCAGGGTCTCGTGCTTGCGGACGACGATGATTTCGCCGAACTGACGGTTGCTCGCGCTGCCTGACCAGCGGCCGACCTCGAGGATGTCCTGGACGACGTCATCAGGGATCGGCTTGTCCTGAAATTCCCGCACGGCGCGGAGGCTGCGCAAGAAATCGGTGAGCTGACGCGGCGATGCTTCGACGGCCATCCGAATTTCAGCCTACCAGCCCTCTTCAACGAGTGGTGTTTTTGTCATGGTTTCGAAAGGCGCCCGCCTTCATGCTGCCCCCAGTACCAGTCAGAAGGAGGTGAAAAAAATGAATCTCATGAGTAGGGTGATCATTGGCGCCGGCGTTGCAGGCTCACTACTGACGGGCGGCGTCATCGGCGCCGCGATTGCGGGTCCGCTGGGCGTCAGCGCCGCCACGTCATCGGGTGCCGCGTCGACCGCCGCGTCCCCGGCCGTAGGCTCGGGCACGTTCGTGTCGAACGAGACCGCGGCCCATGAAGCCGGTGAGAGCGCCGCGCGAGAAGCGCAGGAGAACGCGGGCCAGAGGCCGACCGTTCCCTAGCCATTTGACCAAGAAAGGGGCCGGGGTGATCCCGGCCCCGGACTTGTATGGTGTCATCAAAACGAAAGGAACGGGCTGCGAGACTTGGGAACGGGTGAAAGGACGTTGAGTACGGCTCGGGTCGACCTCGTTCGTTCCGGCGCCCAGCGAGTGGCGCTGGCGGCCACGGGCATCGTGGCCGCTTTGTACCTCCTGATTGCGATCGCTGTCGTGCTGATCGTGAGTCACAACCTCACCTCGAACATCGACGGCACCCTCTCGCAGTGGTTGGCGTCGATGGCCAGGGATCGGCAGACGGTGACCAGGGGTTTCCCAGGACCGGGCGGGGGACCTCACATTGGTGACGCTCCCGTCCTGTGGTGGATGTGGCATCCGGACGGCAATTTCAGCGACAGCAGCACGGAAGCGGCTTCGGTCAATCTTCCGGTTCCACCGACGAGTATCACGAATCCCCAGACCATCACCGTGTCGGGAACGCAGCTCCGGGTCGAGGGCGGTCGTGTCGGCGACGACTGGGCGGTCGTTGGGCAATCCATGAGCGGCGTCGAGCAGGCGCAGTCGAACCTGATCCAGGCGGAACTCTTGATCGGGCCGGTGCTGCTCCTCATCGTCTTTCTCGGCGCCCTCGCCATCGGCCGGCGGGTCGCTTCGCCGATCGAGCGGGCGCGCCAGCGACAGATGGACTTCACCGCCAACGCCTCGCACGAGCTGCGCACGCCGCTGGCCGTGATCCAGGCGCAGACATCGCTAGCGCTGTCGCAACCTCGCGATCAGGATTGGTATCAGCGCGCCTTCACGCGGGTCAACCAGGAAAGTCAGCGGATGCGGCACCTCGTCGACGACCTGCTCTGGCTGGCGCGCTTCGAGGCGATGCCGCGCGCGGGCCGCACCGAGCCGGTCGACGTCGGCGTCATGGCCCAGCAGGCGGTGGAGCGGTTTGCCGCCGTGGCCGAGGCCCGGCAGCAGCGGCTGAGCGTCCGGCTCAGCGGCGACTCGCACGTGATCGCCGCCTCGCCCGAATGGCTCGATCACCTGGTCGGTGTCTTGATCGACAACGCCTGCAAGTACACCCCGGAGCAGGGCACGATCGAGGTACGGGTGACGGCCGAAGGCAAAACCATCAAGCTGGCGGTCGAGGACTCGGGACCAGGCATTCCCGCCGATCAGCGCAGCCAAATCTTCGATCGCTTTCGGCGGGCGTCGGATCTGCCGGGGGGATCCGGGCTCGGCCTGGCGATCGCGGACGCGGTGGTCAGCGCGACCAACGGGCGCTGGGAAGTTGGCACGTCGCCGGCTGGCGGGGCGAGTATGGGCGTGATCTGGCCCCGCATGCTGGCCCGGCCGTCGGCCGCGCGTGCGACGTCATCCGAGACGACTCCGCCGCTGGCGCGGCTGGACGCCTAGGGCCCCCACGACGCCTCAAACGCTCGCATCGCACTGAAGCGCGGCTCGCGTGGGCCGGCGGGCCCGGCCCTCCCCCAAAGGGGAGGGGAACGACGGCACGCCGTCACGGTTTTGCAAGGTGCCCTCCCGCACCATGGATTCATGGATTCTTTGACACCGACCCAACGAGATCGCGGGCTCGAGCGCCTGCGCCGGCTGACCTTCGGTGCCGCCGCGGGAGGGCTGATCGGCGTGGTCGGCGTCGGCATCGCCGCCGCCGCCTCTTACGCGGGAACGCCTTCGTCGAACGCCACGGCACAGACCACCACGACCACGACCGACACGACCACCAACTCGAGCTCGTCGACGAGCGGCAGCGACCTGCAATCGGGCCCGCAGGCGCCCACCACCGGCAGCAGCGGCAGCGGCACGGTGACCAGCGGCGGATCGTGATGGCGGTCGCGCTCAAAAGCTGGAAGGCGTTGGGCACCTCGGTGCACGTCCTCAGCACGCACGACGATGGGCTCGACGCAGCGACCACCGCCGTGCGCGACGTTCTGGAGGACGTCGATGAGGCCTATAGCCGGTTCCGAGCGGACAGCGAGTTGACCCGTCTCAACGCCAACGCTGGACGCACCATCCGCATCAGTCCGCTGCTGGCGACGGCAATCGACGCCGCCCTGCGCGCGGCGCGCCTGACCGATGGGGCGGTCGATCCCACCATCGGTCGCGCGATTCGCGTGGCTGGCTACGACGACGATTTCTCGCGCATCTCCGCGGAAGGCCCCCACCCTGCCCTCCCCCGCGAGCGGGGGAGGGAAGCATTTCCTCCGGAGCGGGGGAGAGCGATGAAACTGCGTGCCTGGCGCGTGCCGGGCTGGCAAGGGATTCGCCTCGACCGCCGTTTGCGAACCGTTTGGTTGCCGCATGGCGTCGAGCTCGACCTCGGCTCGACCGGAAAGGCACTGGCCGCCGACCTCGCCGCCACCGCCGCATTGGCGGCCGTTGGCGGACGCGGTGTGCTGGTCAGCCTCGGTGGCGACATCGCCATCGCGGGCGAGCCTCCGTCGGGTGGTTGGCGAATCCTGGTCGCCGAAGACAGCCGCGCCAGGCCTGACGGTGACGGCGATGTGATTTGCGTGCCGTCGGGCGGCGTCGCCACGTCGAGCACGACCGTTCGTCGGTGGTCGCGAGACGGCCTGGTGTTGCATCACATCATCGATCCACAGACGAGCCTGCCGACCAGCGGGCCTTTCCGCACGGTGACCGTGGTCGCCGCCACCTGCCTCGACGCCAACATCGCCTCGACGGCGGCGATCGTCCGGGGTGAGGCGGCGATCGACTGGCTGAGCAGCTGCGGCCTCCCCGCGCGTCTGGTCGAAAACGACGGCACCATTCATTACATCGGCCCTTGGCCGGATCCAACCAGCGTGGCCGCGTGAACGACACGCTCCTCTGGTACGCGACGCGCGGCGCCGGTGTCGTCAGCCTGATGTTGCTGACAGCCGTGGTCGTGTTGGGCATCGTCTCGGTGATGCGCTGGCAGACGGCCTCGTGGCCGCGCTTTCTCACCACCGGGTTTCATCGCAACCTGGCGCTGACCACCCTGATCTTCCTCGCGATCCACATCGTGACCGCCGTCGTCGACCCGTTCACGGCGCTGGGCTGGGAGGCGGCCATCGTTCCCTTTTCCTCGCCCTATCGCCGGTTCTGGCTCGGCCTCGGGGCCGTCGGCATTTATCTCCTGCTCGCAATCGTCCTCACCAGCCTGCTACGCCCGCTGTTCGGTTCCCGCGTCTGGCGCCTGGTTCACTGGCTTGCCTACGGAATGTGGCCGGTTGCCTTGATTCACAGCATCGGAACCGGAACGGATCCACGATTCGCCTGGATGCTGGCGATCGAGGCGGTCTGTGTCGGGAGCATCGTCGTGGCGATCGCCTGGCGGGTCAGCCGCGTCGACCCCATGGCATGGCGCCGGTTACCCGTGACAGCACCGCAGGTGAAGAAATGGAGCTGATCGGCTCGGTTGGAGAAAGCCTGGCCGCGCACCGGCAGCGCCTGGGGCCGCTCCCTGCGTTGTCATCCGGCGAGCTGATCGCGGAACTTGAGTCGAGCGGGCTCCTCGGTCGAGGCGGCGCGGGCTTTCCCGTGGCCCGCAAGTGGCGAGCCGTCGCCGAGCGGTCGTCCGGCCACGCGGTGGTGCTGGCCAATGGAGCGGAGGGCGAACCCCTGAGCCGCAAGGACCGATCGCTGATGGCGGCCCGGCCGCACCTGGTCATCGACGGTGCGCTGCTCGCCGCTCGCGCGGTTGGAGCCGACGACATCATCTTTTATATAGGGAGCGAACACCGGGAGGCCGACGCGGCCATGCGTCGCGCGCTCGCCGCTCGTTCAGCGGATATCCGAGGGCGGGCCAACGTCGTGAGCGCCCCTGCTGGTTATGTGTCCGGCGAGGAGTCGGCGGCGGTTCACTTCGTCAACGCCGGCGACGCCCGGCCGACTACGACACCGCCTCGACCCTTCGAACGCGGCGTGGGTGGCCGGCCGACGCTGGTCCAAAACGTCGAGAGCCTGGCGCTGACCGCGCTGATCGCTCGCCGCGGCCACGACGGGTTCATCGACCGCGGACGCACGGGTGGGATCGGCTTGATCACCGTAACGGGCGCGGTGAACCACGCCGGGGTCCAGGAGATCGAGTTTGGATCGACCCTCGGGGACATCGCCAGCGCCGCCGGCGGTCTTCGAGGCGACGCCCAGGCCGTCCTCCTCGGTGGCTATTTTGGCGGTTGGGGAGAGGTCGATGAGCAATGGGGGTTGCCACTGGAGCCGCGGTCGATGCGCGCCCGCGGGCTGGCGTTCGGCTGCGGCGTGGTCCACTTCCTCGCACCGGAGAGCTGCGGCGTGGAAGCGACAGCCCGGATCATGGCCTACCTTGCGTCGCAGAGCGCGCGTCAGTGCGGACCCTGCGTCTTCGGGCTTTCGGCGATCGCCTCGGCGATGCAGCGGTTGGCAACACGGTCGCCCCAAGCGGACGACCTCGATCGCATCGTCCGCTGGAGCGGCCAGCTGGCTGGCCGGGGCGCCTGCCATCACCCCGATGGCGCGGTTGGATTGATTCGGAGCGCTCTGCAACTGTTCGCCGATGACTTTGCCGAGCACCAGCGGCGGCGCTGCCTCACCGTCTCGCGGCCCCAGCGGGTGGCGGTGGCCTGATGGGCGAGATCCTGGAGGTCGACCGCATCCGCTGCGATGGACACGGGCTCTGCGCCGAGCTACTCCCCGAACGGGTCACCCTGGACGACTGGGGCTTCCCTATCGTCAAACGCGGTCCGATGCCCGATCACCTTGTGGATGTCGCGCGGCGCGCCGTCGATATCTGTCCGGTGCTGGCGCTTCGCCTGGCTCGCGTCGCCTAACGAGACAAGGCGCTTGTGACGCACGTCACCGCGGATCGGTGACGTCGGTGCATGGCGCGTGCGCCCTCGTTAGGTCAAGGTTGCGGCATCACCTTTCGAGGAGCAGACGTGCCAAATCGTGACTATCGATCCACACAAAGCTGGCGAGGGATTCCATTGGTGCACGTGGCCTTCGGGCGTTGGGAGAGCGGACGTTACCGCCCGGCGGGAGCACGCGGGCTGATCGCCATTGGTGACACCGCCGTCGGCATGGTGGCGGTCGGCTTCGTTGCTGTCGGCGGAGTTGCGGTCGGGCCGGCGGCGCTGGGATTGGTGGTCGTGGGTCTTGCGGCCGTCGGCCTGGTGTCGGCCGGCCTCGTGGCGGCAGGGCTCGTGACGGCGGGAATCGTGGCGGTCGGCATCAAGGCGGCGGGCGTCGTCGGTCAGATGGCCCCTCGAGGTTAGCCCGCTCGCCAACGGTAGCATTTTTGTTACGCTCGTCGCGGTGCCTGCTGATCCGATCTCCGGCGATCCCTTCGACGCCCTCGGCGATCCCAACCGTCGAGCCATCGTCGAGCTGCTCGGCTCGGGTGGCCGGACCGTGCGCGAGATCGCCGACTCGCTCCCGATCAGCCGGCCGGCGGTCTCCCGCCACCTGCGCCTCCTCAAAGACGCGGGCCTGGTCATCGATGAACCTCGGGGGACGCGGCGGATCTACCAGCTCCAAGCCCAGGGCGTCCGGGCTGTCGAGGCCTACCTGGCGCAGGTATGGGGTGATGCGGCGACCCGCTTCAAGTTGCTCGCCGAGAACACGCGCCCGTCGAGGCGAAGGTCGTGATCGAGCCGCTTCGAATGGCGTTTGATGTCGACTGCCCGGTCGAGCATGCCTTCGATCTCTGGACTCGACGAACGTCGAGCTGGTGGCCCCTCTCGCACACGGTGACCGCAGAACCAGGCCTCGAAGTCATCTTCGAGGGGAGGGCGGGCGGACGGATCTTCGAGCGGACCGTTGGTGGGCGCGAGGTGGAGTGGGGAGAAGTGACGGTCTGGGAACCGCCGGCTAGGCTTTGCTACCTGTGGCACATCCGCACCGATCGGTCCGATGCGACCGAAGTCGAGATTCGGTTCAGCCCGCGAAGTGAAACAGCCACGCGCATTGACATCGAGCACCGCGGCTGGGAGCGGCTCGGCATCCGCGGGGCCAGCTGGCGCGATGCGAACCGATCGGGATGGAATGGGGTCCTTCCGCTTTTCGTGGGCGCATGCGCCCGGGTTGTGGCGACAGACCGGAGCGTTTGACCTCCCAGCGGAACCTGTATAGAATGTGGTAGCTGCAATGGGGGTTATGGCGCTTCGCGAGCAACAGCTCGACCGCTGCGTCTATCCTCGGCCGTTTGCCGAGGACTTTGCCGAGTGCCCCGCGTACCAGGCGACTACGTTCATCGCCAGCGATTCCCGCAATCACCCGCTCGGCGAATGGCGCACCTGCCGCCACCTCACGGCCGGGAACGAGGTGGAGAATCGGGGGCGCTTTTACCCGCGGTGCGCCCTCGGCACCCGGCCGCAACGGTTGCAGTGGCTGGCGCAGGTCAGCCCGGCGCGGCTGGACGTCGTTCGAGCCCTGCAGGAGGAGTTCGACGGGTTCAGTCTGCCTCACCGAAAGCAACTGTCTGAGGCTCGCTCCCGGCTGCACGCTGGATCTCGGTCGCGGGCGGTGGAGGCCGAGACCCAGGCGCTGATCGACAGCTTCCTGCGGGTGATCGACCGCTTCCTCACTGCCAACGAGGCCCGGTTTGTCGATGTTGGGCTGCCGACACAGCCGCTTCGCCTGCTAATCAAGGAGTGGGTCATCGCCTGGGTTCGTACCCCGGAGATGGCGGCACCACGGGTGACCGACGCTCCCCCCGACGCCTTCGCCAACCCCGTTCGTGCCTTCATTGGCCTGCCGGCCGAGCCCGCCACGGAATGGACCGGGCGGCTCTGGAATCGTCCAATCTACTCGGATACCATCCTGCAGATCGTGCCAACCGTGGATCCTCCCGGCATTGCGCTGGTCGGAGATGTCGAGGCCTCCAACGTTCAGGCGGTGGGGCGAGCGCTCGCCGGCCTGCAGTCCTCCACCGGCGACGTCCACCTCGATCTGAGCGGCGTGCTGTTTTGTGATCTCGGTGGGCTGCAGGCGATCGTCCGCGCGGCCCAGGCCCTCGATCCGGGTCGGCGGCTCGTGCTCCACGGGGTTCCGCGGCAGCTCGAACGGGCGCTGGAGATCGTCGAATGGGCGCCGCTGCCAAACTTGAGCATCGCGTCAGCGGCCCCCGCCGCGGAAAAGGCCGCGGATCTCTCATGACGGCAACGAGCGCGACCAGCGAACGCGGATTCCGGCACGAAGCGTTGCTCTATGCGGGCATCGAACAATTCGTCTCCCGCACCATCCCCTTCATCAAGGGTGCGCTGGACGCCGATGAGCCGATCCTGGTGGTGGTCAGCCGGCAGAAGATCGCGGCACTTCGCACCGCCATGGGCAAGGACGCGGATCGGGTGCAGTTCCGCGACATGTCGGAGGTTGGGGCTAATCCGGCCCGGATCATCCCAGCGTGGCACGCCTTTGTCGAAGCTCATGCCGGCCAAGGTCGGCGCCTGCGCGGCATCGGCGAACCGATTTACCCGGAGCGGACCGCCCCCGAGCTGGTCGAATCGCAGCGCCACGAAGCATTGCTGAACGCGGCGTTCGATGGCGGGGCGGACTTCTGGCTGCTGTGTCCGTACAACACGCAGGCGCTTGCCCCGTCGGTGCTCGAGACGGCACACCGCACCCATCCGGTCGTCGCCAATGGCGATGGAACCAGCTCGAGCGATTTGTACCCGGGCGTGGCCGCATCGGTGGCACCGTACGACAAGCCGCTCCCCGAGCCCAGCACGCTCCGCGCCACCTTGGCGTTCGACGGCAAACGACTACCCGCCGTTCGGCGTCTCGTCTCGCGGGAGGCCGCAAGCGCCGGTTTCATGACGCGATCGATCGCCGACCTGGTGCTGGCGGCCAACGAGGTTGCCACCAACAGCGTGCAGCACGGCGGCGGCGCGGGCATCCTGCGCATCTGGCGCGATGGCGGCGTCCTCGTCTGCGAGGTTCGTGACCGCGGACACTTCGAAGATCCGCTCGCCGACCGGCGTCGACCGGCGCCAGATCGAGACGGTGGGCGCGGCCTGTGGCTGGCCAACCAGCTCTGCGACCTGGTGCAGATCCGCTCGTCTTCGAGCGGGACCACGGTCCGCCTGCACATGCATCGCGACCGATCGCGCTAATCTGAGCAGGTCCATGCCTGATGCGGTAATCGTCGCCTATGGTCGCTCGCCTATTGGCCGCGCCAATAAGGGGTCGCTGGTGGACATGCGACCGGACGACCTGGCCGCCCACGTCGCGACCAGGGTGATGCAGAAAGTCCCGCAACTCGACCCCACGACGCTCGATGACCTGATCTGCGGCTGCGGTCTGCCCGCCGGCGAGCAGGGCTTCAACCTGGGACGCGCGGTCAGCATCCTGAGCCGCTTCGATGTGCCGGGCACGACCGTCACGCGTTATTGCGCCTCGTCGCTGCAGACCAGCCGGATGGCCTTCCACGCCATCAAGGCGGGCGAAGGCGAGGCGTTTCTCTCGGTCGGGGTGGAATGCGTTTCGAGGTACGTGAACGGGTACGCCGACCAGCCCGATGCACAGAACCCGCGGCTCCAGCGAGGCAACAGTGAAGAGTACCCCGACATCTACGTCGCGATGGGGGAGACGGCGGAGAACGTCGCCGATCTCAAGCACATCAGCCGGGAGGAAATGGATCGCTACGCCGTCAAGAGCCAGACGCGAGCCGTCCAGTCGCGCGATGGAGGGTTCTTCGACCGCGAGATCATCCCGGTGCCGCTGAAAAATGGGACCACGCTGCAGAAGGACGATGGGCCGCGGCCGAACACGACGATCGAGGTGCTCGCGACGCTGAAGCCGGCCTTCCGCGAGAACGGGCGGGTCACCGCCGGCAATGCCTGTCCTCTGAACGATGGCGCCGCGGCCGTCGTGATCACGTCCGACCGCAAGGCGAAGGAGCTCGGCCTTCAGCCTCTGGCGCGGATCATCGCCACCGGGGTGTCGGCGCTCGAGCCCGAGATCATGGGCCTGGGCCCGATCGAGGCCTCACGCCAGGCGCTGAAGCGGGCAAAGATGACGATCGACGACATCGATATCGTCGAGATCAACGAGGCATTCGCCGCTCAGGTGATTCCCTCGGCGCGCGAGCTGGGCATCGATCCCTTCAGCGACAAGCTAAACCCGCATGGTGGCGCGATCGCCCTCGGCCATCCCTTCGGCATGACAGGGGCCCGCATCCTCTGCACGCTGCTGAACGGACTTACCACCGACAACAAGACGATCGGGTTGGAGACCATGTGCGTGGGCGGCGGCCAGGGGATGGCGATGATTGTTGAGCGGCTGAGTTAAGCGAACGCCCAGCCGAAGAGGCTAGACTGGGGCGGCATTCGTCGGTCAGTGGGGGGAGGAGGGGAAATCATGGCGCAGGCTGCGACAGCTGCGACTCAGCCGAAGACCAAGTTCCGTGTCGAAGGCGACTACTTCGAGGCCTGCAGCTGCAAGGTGATGTGTTCCTGCATCTTCCTGGCGCCGGCGACCGAGGATCACTGCGACGTCTTCATCGGTTGGCACGTCAAGAACGGAAAGATGGGCGACGTCGACCTCAAGGGTCTCAACGCGGCACTGGTCATTTCGTCCCCCAAGCAGATGACGGATGGCGGCTGGAAGCTCGCGCTTTATATCGATGAGCGGGCGAACAAGGCGCAGGCGGAAGCTCTAACCGGGATCTTCTCCGGCGGTGCGGGAGGACACCTCGCCAATCTCGGTCCGTTCGTCGGTAGCGTCGCGGGCGTGACGGCGGCGCCGATCACGTTCGAGAGTGCTGACGGGAAGCGCCGCCTCGAGGTTGGCAAGTACCTCCGCGGGGAGATCGAGGAGCTCAAGGGCGGCGACGGCAAGACTCCCGCCGTGATCAGCAACGCGCCGTTCGGGGCCGTCACCCAGCCGGTACGGAAGGGCAAGGCGGGCGTGGTGCGCTACGACCACCTCTGGAAGGCTGAGGTCGACGGGACGAACGCGTTCCTGACCGAATTCCGGTACGAGAACTAGTCCGGACCAGTAGCCGCATCGCTGTGATCCAGTCGAGCGCCGCGCGGCTCCGGCGTCAGCGGAACGTCGTTCTCGCGTCGCTGCTTGTGCTTGCTGCCGCGTGTTGGCTCGTCGTGCTTCGGCAGGCGGGCATGACCCAGGGTATGGGACTCACGATGGGATTGACGCTGCCCCTCTTCCTGCTCGCCTGGGCGGCGATGATGATCGCCATGATGTTCCCGACCGCGGCGCCGATGATCCTGATGTTTGGGAAGGTGGCGGCGGGCAAGCAAGAGCGCGCGCAGCCCTTCGTTCCGACCTGGGTGTTTGTGAGTGCCTATCTCGTGGTGTGGGTTGGCTTTGGCGTGGTGGCGTACGCTGCGGCCACCGGGCTCAATGCGCTGGCCATGCAATCAACGTGGCTGATGGGCAACGCCGCGCGGCTCGGCGGCGGCGTCCTCCTCGTGGCCGGCCTCTACCAACTGTCCCCGCTCAAGAGTCTCTGTCTGACGAAGTGCCGGAGCCCGCTGAGTTTCCTCCTCACATCGTGGCGTGATGGGTACGGCGGCGCCTTCGTCATGGGCCTCAAGCACGGCGCCTACTGCCTGGGCTGCTGCTGGCTGCTCTTCGTCATCCTCTTCCCGCTGGGCGTGATGAACATTGCCGCCATGGTTGCGCTGACCCTGCTCATTTTTGCGGAGAAATCGCTCGCGTGGGGCTCGGCGATAGCGAGCGTGGCCGGACTCGCGCTCGTTGGCTATGGCGCCGTGGTACTCGTGACCGCGCTCGGTCTTCCCGGAATGACCATGTAGTGGCCGCGCAGAAGGCGACGACTCCCGTCTATATCGAGGCCGGTCGTACTCGCACCTTCGCCTGTGCCTACGAGTGGCCAGGCTGGTGCCGGGCGGCGAAGGACGAGCCTTCGGCGCTCGAAGCTCTCGCCGCCTACGCGCCGCGTTACGCGCCGGTTGCGAAACGGGCGCGTCTCGCGTTCGACCCGAAATCGGCCGCGGCGTTTCGCGTGGTGGAACATCTTGCCGGCACGGCCACCACCGACTTCGGAGCGCCGGACGCAGTGGCAAAGCGCGACACCACGCCGCTCGCGGCACCGGAGGGCAAGCAAATTGCTGCCCTGGTCAACGCGGCGTGGGTCATCTTCGATGGCGTGATCGCGGGCGCACCGTCGGAGCTGCGCAAGGGTCCGCGCGGCGGCGGCCGTGATCGCGATCAGATCGCCGATCACGTGCTCGGCGCCGAGGGAGCCTACCTGCGCAAGCTGGGGCTTCGGCTCACGCCACCGGCTCGAGACGATCGTCGTGGAATCGCCGAATTCCGGGCGGCAATCGCGGAGGTGCTCGGGAAGCCCTCCAACGGCAAGCCGCTCGTCGAGCGAGGCTGGCCGCAGCGCTACGCCGCTCGCCGCATCGCCTGGCACGCGCTCGATCACACCTGGGAAATCCAGGACCGAAGCTCCGTCTCGAAGGGATGATCGCGTGGTCTTCGAGTCCCTGGACTTCGTCTACCACCCGAGCCACGACATCGTTCGTGACCTGGCATATTTCACGGATGTCCTCGGCGGCCATCTCCGCTTTGCCGTGGAGGGAATGGGAGCACGCGTCGCTGCCATCGAACTGGCGCCGCCGCCACCGTTGCTCCTACTGGCTGATCATGTCGACGGCGACGTACCCATCCTCGTATATCGCGTGGTGAACCTTCGCGAGGCGCTGACGGAATTGAAGCGGCGTGGTTGGAGCGCAGAGTCGACCTTCGAAATTCCGCATGGCCCGATCTGTTCGTTCCATGCGCCGGGCGGCCAACGGATCGCGGCCTATGAGCTGACGCGCCCGGGCGCCGCCGCGAGCTTCGAGGGGCGCCGGGACTTCTGATGGCGTCGTGGGGTGGCGTTGGCGGCAAACGCGTCGTGCTGACGGGAGGCACAAACGGCATCGGTCTGGCCGCCGCCATCGAGCTGGCCCGTCGGGGCGCCGATCTGACCCTGGTCGCGCGCAACCAGGCGCGGGCGGAGGAAGCCATCCGCCAGATCAACGCTGTGACTCCGGGTAACTCCCCTGACGTCGTACTCGCCGACCTGGCGTCACAATCCTCAATTCGACGACTGGCGACAGAGCTGCTGGCGCGATATCCCCGCATCCAGGTGCTGGTGAATAATGCCGGCGCGATTTACACCCGACGGCAGGTGAGCGTCGATGGCCTCGAGTTGACCTGGGCCGTCAATCACCTTGCCCCATTTTTGCTCACGACCCTTCTCCTCGATCGGCTGAAGGCCAGCCAACCGGCGCGCATCGTGACCACGTCTTCCGACGCGCATGAAGGCGCTCGTATCCCCTTCGATGATCTCAACGCGGAGCGGTCCTGGGGTGGTGCCGGCTTCCGCCGTTACGGCGAAACCAAGCTGGCCAACATCCTGTTCACTGCGGAACTGGCGCGCCGCCTCGAGGGCACGGGTGTGACCGCCAACGCCTTTCACCCCGGGTTCGTCGCGACCGGGTTCAATCGCAACAACGGCGTCCTGATGCGCCTCGGCATGGCGATCTCGAGGCCGTTCGCCCGCAGTCCACAAAAAGGCGCCGAGTCGCTGGTCTGGTTGGTCGACGCCGAGGAGGCGGGTCAGCTCAATGGTGCCTACGTCTTCGACCGGCGCGTGATCCAGCCGTCGCTGGCGGCGCAGAATCTCGACACCGCCCGCCAGCTCTGGCAGGTCAGCGAGGACCAGACGCGCGGCTGAGTTGGCAAGTTCGTCCGACCCCGGCAGTTACAGCAACGGGTGTCACGGGGTCGGGTCGCCACCGCCGCCACAGCCGTTGCGCTGCTGGTCGTGGTCGCGGTCGGAGGGTTGATCCTCTCCTCGAGGGATCATCGGAACGTCAGCTCGAGTGGCGCGGGCAATCCAGGGTCGCACGGATCGTCATCGGCAAAAGGATCACCGGAGCCATCCGCCACCAGCCAGTACCACGGCGTGCAAGCCACCATGCCCAGCTGTTCGTCAGGTGCGCTCTTTTCGGTGTCGCCGATCGCAATCGACAAGATCGCGTACATCGTGCCGCTCGGCGGCCCCAATCCCCTTCCGGGTGAGCACGTCTACTTCATCATCATCCGGGGGGCTCCCAACAACAGTGGCCCGACCATGATCGTCAACCTCTACGCCCCAGGGGACATGACCGCCTTCAGGATCGGGCGGCAGGTGCAAACGACCAATGGTAAGACCGGCAATATCGACTACTACGTCTACTTCACGCCGTGTCGAGAGGTCACCGTACTCTTCGCGCACG
>Ga0307478_10000302_pt1 | contig 53161 bp, 49 predicted proteins | sample atmos_gasesECM4C_2_FD_203713 | JGI IMG/M metagenome (GOLD analysis project Ga0307478, IMG submission 203713) | Hardwood forest soil microbial communities from Morgan-Monroe State Forest, Indiana, United States - atmos_gasesECM4C_05 | ecosystem: Environmental > Terrestrial > Soil > Temperate...
GGATCGAGTTCAAGGAAATCTGTGAGGAGTTCGAACGATCTCACTTCGCGGCAATTTCCGAGGGCACGATCAAAGGCTATCGGGCATATCTCAAGCATATGAATGCATTCTTCGAGGGATATGTGCTGACGGATATCACAAGTAAATTGGTCGAACAGTATCGAGACCACCGCCGGCAACAACCGTCCGTTCGCTACAAGGGTCGTACGCTCAAAGGCTCGACCGTGAATCGCGAACTCGAATGCCTAACGTGCGCCCTCGACCTGGCTGTTCACCGCCAGTACATCGCGGAAAACCCCGCTCGTGCAGTTAAGCACTTCAACGAACTACGCGAGCGGCCAGAAAAACAGATGCTCACGCTGGACCAGGAGACCCGCATCTTAAAGGCGGCTTCTCCGCATCTTCGCGTGGGTATTGTTTTGCTCGTTCAAACGGGCGGGAGAACCTATACCGAAGGATTCCGGCTGCGTTGGGACCAAGTCGATTGGGAGCATCGTCTCATCCGCTTTGGGAATGGCGTAAAAACACCGGGGTCTTCCGAACCTCTCCCGCTTACAGATTTGGCTTATCGTGTGTTGCGCAAATGGAAAGAAGAGTCGGGACCTGATTCTCCCTACATCTTCCCCAGCCCGCGCACGCCCGAACGGCCGATCGGCAGCGTGAAGACTACGTGGAAAGCCACACTGCGACGAGCGGGTGTGCCGCATTTTCCGATCTATGACCTGCGGCATGCTTTCTGCACGCGGCTAAGTTGGGTTGCACCTGACGCCATAATTCAAAGGGCAATGCGTCACACTAGCCCCGAGACAAAGCGCCGGTATCAGCTCGGCATGGTCGAGCAGGTTCGTGAAGCGATGGAGAAAGCAAACCAGCAGGTGTACGGCGAGCGCGCCACGATTCAGTGACTCGTTTTTATGACACCTGTATGACACTGCGAACTTCACTGATGAACGGTGAGAATCGAGGTTTGTAACTGACTGAAAGAGAAGGAGAATTTGGCTCCCCGGGCTAGATTCGAACTAGCAACCCTTCGGTTAACAGCCGAATGCTCTACCATTGAGCTACCGGGGAACTGGATGGCTATCTGTTCTAATTGTAGCAAAATACTCGGCGTGTTGTTCAAGCGGCGCGGCATTCACTTGGGACCTGCCATGCACTGCAAAGCCGACGCTGACTCTCTTGGCCTGTTTCCGCCCGGTAGTTAACATCCGGGTTCATGCAGTTGCTTGCCGTGAGAGCCATTTCTAGCCGCGCAATCCCCGCATCTTGCTCTTAGACATCCTCTTAAACATCGCACAAATCCGCTGCTTCCCGGAGCGAGGCAAGCGGATCGCGCGCCGGCACGAACTCGTGTGCCACATATCCCTGGAACTTGGCAGCCACGATTCCGCGCATCACGCCATCCCACTGCACTTCCTGCGTGCCGTCGAGTTCGTGCCGGCCGGGAACGCCACCCGTGTGGAAATGACCAAGCCACTGAACGTTCTGCTGGATGGTTCGAACGAGGTCTCCTTCCATAATCTGCATGTGATAAATGTCGTAAAGCAGTTTCACGCGCGGCGAGTTCACGGCTTGCACCACTTGCACTCCCCAGGCCGTGTGGTCGCACATGTAATCCTTGTGGTTTACCTTGCTATTCAGCAACTCCATGCAAATGGTCACGCCGTTGTCCTCGGCAATTTTCTTCACGCGATTGAGCCCCGCAATCGTGTTTTTCGCGCCCTCATCGTCGGACATGCCCGCGCGATTTCCGGAGAACGTAATCACGTTAGGAACGCCAGCCTTAGCCGCCAACGGGATATTTTTGCGAAATCCCTCCTCGATTCTTGCGTGGTTTTCGACGCGGTTCAATGCGCTGGGAATCTCGCCGCCTCCAGCGTACGCCATCGTGCAAACAAGACCATGTCGCCCCGGAATTTCGTATTCCTCCGGACCCAGCAGGTCGACTCCCTTCAACCCAATCTGCGCCGCGTACGCGCAAAGGTCGTCCAGTGGAATTTTCTCGTAACACCAGCGGGAAACCGATTGTTTGATTTGGCCTTTGCGCCGTATCGGGACGTTTTGCTCAGGCCAGGATAGCGACGGGATGGAAGCTATCGTCGCTCCCGAGACAGCACTTTTCAGCATCGTGCGCCGCGACAATTTAGTCATCGGAAATCACCCGAAGCGTCTTCGATCTCTCCACGCAAAATAGCGTCGCGAGAAGCTTTCGCCGCGAATCTTACCAGTTTCGGCGCCCATCTTTGCCAGTTTTTCTTTTCACTACGCATGGGCAACGACAGATCGTTCAGGCTCACTTCTAGTGAGCGCGATCTTTCGACCACGACGGCATCCGAGGAAGACCTTGACTTTTTTTGCACGCAAGTTATTGTCGGCGTTCGGGCTTTTCGCTTCGCAGATTGCGCGAATAGAGGAATTTTCATGGCAGATCTTCCCAATATCGTTGCTTCAGACTTAGCCTGGTACTACGAATTCATTGCGGCTCATGTTCACAAGTGGGTTGACCCTCTAACGCAGGAGCAGTTCTGGCACAACCCGTTCACTTACGGCAACAGCATCGGCCACCTGACTTTGCACCTGACGGGCAATCTGAATTACTACATCGGAGCGCGGGTGGCAAAGACAGGATATGTTCGCGACCGCAATAGAGAATTTACGGAAACCGGAAAACCAGACAAAGCAGAAGTGCTGGAAGCGTTCGACCAGACCATTGCGATGGTTGTGTCGACAGTCAGAAAGCAAAAGCCTGAAGATTGGATGGCGCCATATTCCGCCGAACTCGAACCTGAAGCCGCGGAACGCTTTATGATTTTTCTTCGATGCGCCGGCCATGCTTATCACCACGTCGGGCAGATTATTTATTTGAGTAATGAACTCAAAAGAGAAGCGAAACTGGGATCCGCCAGCGCGTGAGAGACAGCAGCAGCAAACCCGGGAAATCCAGATTACTTATCCATGTTCTCGGATGAGAAGGTCTCCTGGGTGCAGGCGTTCATCAGGTGAAGGGGGGAAAGTATGCGTGGTGTGTCTTCTACCGTTCTCGTGTTGACGAGCTTTCTGGCAATTGGCCTCGCGGCGCAAGCCCAGGAGGCTAAGCCCACTCCACCATCTTTGCCTGTAGCTACCGTTTCAACGACTCCTACGATCGACCAGTCGCTCGAAATGAAGGGTGCGTTCAGCCCGGAGATTTCGCCCGATGGAAAACAAGTGGTCTACGAACTCTCGCGAACGAACTGGGAGGACAACGCCTTCGAGCGCGATTTGTGGATTGTGGACATCGCTACGGGCGAAGGGCACCAACTCACGGCGTCGAAAAAATCGAGCACCAACGCCGCATGGTCCCCGGACGGCAAGTGGATCGCCTTTCTCTCCGACCGGCCAGGACAGATTTCCGGGACGCCTGACGGCAAAAAACAGATTTACGTGATTGCCGCGGACGGCGGAGAAGCTCGTCAGCTTACGAAAGTAGAAACCGGAGTGAACAACCTCGCGTGGTCGCCGGATTCCAAACGGCTGGCCTTTTCGGCGGAAGACCCCGAGCCCAAAGCGATGAAAGACCGCAAGGAAAAATACGGCGACTATGACGTCGTCCATGCCGACTACAACATGACGCACCTGTGGACCCTCGAGCTTCCCGCGGGCGAGGCTGCCACGATTGCCGAACCGAAACGGCTGACCGAAGGAGCCGCGTTCAGCGTCGGCGAATTTTCGTGGTCACCAGACGGAACGCGCATCGCCTTCAGCGCGCAGCGCGATCCCGATTTGATTTCCTCGGAGACGGCGGACATTTACGTGGTGACGGTGAGCGATAGCAAAGTGGAAAAGATTGTGAACACGCCGGGGCCGGACAGGAACCCGCAGTGGTCGCCGGACGGAAAGCAAATCGCTTACGAAACAACGGCTGGCTCTAAGTATTTTTTCTATACCAATGTGAAAATCGCGGTGGTGGACGCGGATGGCGGCACGCCGCGCGTGTTAACGGACGCTTTCGATGAAGATCCTGGGCTAATTCGCTGGGCGCCGGATGGCATGTACTTCGCGGCCGAGCAGAAAACATACGCGCATTTATTCCGGCTGAATCCCGAGACGAAGGCCATTGAGAAGCTCAGCTCGCCGGAACATCTAGCGGCATTTTCGTTTTCCCTCTCGAACGACTTCAAGCATGTAGCCTACCGGGCAGCGCTCGAGAATGAATATCCCGAAATATTCACGGCGAGCGTAGCTCCTTGGCAAGCCAAGAAACTCACGTCGCTGGCAGACCAGCTGAAGCCATTCAAGATCGCAAGACGCGAAATGATTTCTTGGAAGGCCGCGGACGGAACTTTGATTGAAGGCGTGCTGCTGAAGCCGCCGGACTTCGATCCGAAAAAGAAATATCCGTTACTTGTCGTGATCCATGGCGGACCTACCGGAGTGGATCAACCGATTCTGACTGCGGACCGTTACTACCCGCTGGAACGATTCGTCGCGAAAGGCGCATTGATTCTGCGGCCCAACTACAGAGGCTCGGCGGGATACGGAGAGAAATTCCGCGCGCTGAACGTGAGGAATTTGGGAGTCGGCGATTACGCCGATGTGATTTCCGGAGTGGACTCGCTCATTGCGAAAGGTTTTGTTGACAGAGATCGCGTCGGCTCGATGGGCTGGAGCGAAGGCGGATACATTTCGGCGTTCATCACGGCATCGAGCGACAGGTTCAAGGCAGTTTCTGTAGGCGCAGGCATTTCGGATTGGATGACGTACTACGCGAACACGGACATCACGCCATTCACGCGACAATATCTGCATGCGACACCGTGGGACGATCCGGAAATCTACAAGAAAACTTCGCCCATCACCTACATCGCTAAAGCGAAGACTCCCACCCTGATCCAGCATGGAGAGAACGACAAGCGCGTGCCCATCCCGAACGGGTACGAACTGCGGCAGGCGCTGGAAGACCGCGGTGTGCCGGTGAAGATGGTGGTGTACAAAGGATTTGGCCATGGAATTACGAAGCCAAAGCAGCAACGCGCCGTGATGGAAGAAAATGAAAAATGGTTCGCGAAATATATCTGGGCTGAAGAACCTGCCGCTGCGCCAGCAGCCGCACCGCCCGCGAAATCCGATAAAACTGAGAAACCGGAAAAACAATAATCAGAGATCGTCGGCGAGCGTTACGTTTCGAGCTTGAAACGCGTCGAAGCGAGACGGTAAAGACGGCGCCAGAGCAAACGATTAATGAGCACGACGATCATGGCCATGATCACCGTGGAGGCAAGCAAGATATCAAAGCGGCCAGCGTCGCTGGCGCTGCTGATCGCGCTGCCGAGTCCTGTGGTCGAAACAATGCGCCCTTGAAAGTGAAAATACTCCGCGATGATGCTGGCGTTCCAGGCGTTGCCGGAGGCGGTCACCATCCCGGTGACGAGATACGGAAAAATTCCCGGAAGGATCAAGTAGCGCCAGCGATCCCACGAGCCAAATCGAAAAATGCTGGAGGCTTCCTTGAGGTCCGTGGGAATGGCCATCGCGCCCGCGATAACGTTAAAGAGGATGTACCACTGCGTGCCCAGGAGCATGACGAGCAGGGCGGCAAGCTCGAGACCGCCGCGGAACTTAATCAAGAATAAAAGAATGACGGGAAAGAGCGCGGTTGCGGGAATCGATGCAGCAATCTGGGCGAGCGGCTGAGCGATGCGCGCAAGACGCGGACTGAAGCCGATCGCCACACCAACCGGGACGGTCCACAGCGCTCCGATGAGCAGCGCGGCGTTGACGCGAAGGAGCGTGAAACCGGCGCTCCGCAGAAGGGTGAAATAGTCAGCGTGGCTCAGGTCGGATAGTTCACGAACCGCGCGAAATACGGCGAACCCAACACCGACGAGAACCACGGCCGCGAGAACAATGAGCAGCGAACGGCGAGTGCTTGGGCGCTTTGGGACGGAGAAGGTCGCTGCAGCGCGGCGCGCGCCAACGGCAACATTGATCGTGATCCAGTCGAGGACTGGGCGCACGGCGAGGCGGTACAAGCGAATCACGATGGAAGCTCGCCCGAGAAGACTGAGCAGATTGTGCGTGGCCGTTCTGGCGCTCTCCACTTGCTCAAACTTGAATTTATCCGCCCAGGCGATGACCGGTCGCCAGATCAACTGGTCGAGAAGGACAATGACAGTCACCATGGCCGCGAGGCCCCAAAGAATCGCGGGTGTATTCCCATGGCTGGCGGCGGTTTGCAGAAACGAACCGAGTCCCGGAAGGCGGAAGTCGCGATTGCCGAGCACAAACATTTCGCAAGCCATGAGGAAGAACCATCCGCCGGCGACGGACATCATCGAGTTCCAAACCAGGCCGATGGTGGAGAACGGCAAATCCAGCTCGACGAATTTTTGCCAACGGCCGAAGCGATAAATAATGGCCGCCTCTCTCAATTCACGAGGAATGCCTTTCAGCGAAGAATAAAAGCTGAAGGCGATGTTCCAGACCTGCCCGGTGAAGATGAGGATGACGGAACCGAGCTCGATGCCCAACTGGCTATGGGGAAAGAGCGCGACCATGGCCAGCATCACCCCGGGGAGAAAACTAAGAACCGGGATGGATTGCAGAATATCGAGAAGCGGGATGAGGACAATTTCCGCGGCTTTGGAGCGCGCCGCAACATAGCCATAGGCGAGCGCAAAGAGCATGCTCAACGCATAGGCCACGCTAAGGCGCACAAGCGAATAAAACGCGTAGAGCGGGAGCGCGCGCGGACTCTGTGAAATCTGAACCTGAGCGGGGACTGGTCCGAGCCAGGTGTGGCCAATGGCGTACACGCCGTAGATGGCGGCAAGAACGAAAAGAAAAACAAAAATATCGATAAGGAAAGACCACGACCAACGCGAACCTGCCGGCCGCCGTATAGCCGGCGGGACGGGAGATGCGTTGGAAGCAGCGATCGCGGGAGTCGTCACAGGAAGGTCAAGCCTCGGTGAGGGTCAGCTTGCCTGTAGCGGCGTCGTATTCAAATATCTCTGCGTAGCGCCCCCACTGAATGGCGGTTTCCAGTTGGCGGCGGGATTCATCCTCGCTGAAATGTTCATCGAGCAGGTCGCGGAAAAATTCGTCGGAGAGCGTGCGGTTTGACTTTGCTTTCAGGGCATTTTGCATCTGGCAAAGCAACGGAACATTCGCGAGAGCGGCTTTGCGAAAGATCGCTTTGCGCGCCTGGATGTCCGCTTGCGCGTAAGCCTGCCCTTCGGGAGTAATGATGGCTTGGCCCTCTTCGAGGTGGAGCATGCCGAGGAGGAGGGCGGTGTCCACGGTGGGGAGAAGCGCGTCCACTTCGAGGCTCAACTCATTGGCAAGTTTGTGAAGGTCCGCGCGGCCACCCTGGTCCATGAGAATTTCGAGCAAGCCGGCCAATCCGCCTGGACGCGTATGGGGGAGCATGATGGCTTTGCGCGACACCTGCTTGCCGGGAGCAGCGCTTTTCTGGTGAAACGCGTCGTGTTCGTAGTCAGGCCGGGTGAGGACACGATAAATTTCGTCGACAAGCTCGACGAAACTCGAAGACTTGCGGTCGCGCGGATGAGGAATGTTCACCGAAAAATCCGCGTGGATGTGAGCGGGGTTGCGGCCCAGGACGACGATGCGATCGGCGAGGACGACGGCTTCTTCGATGTTGTGCGTGACGATGAAGATGGCGCGGGTGGGAATTTTGTGTTCGAGCCAGAGCTCGAGAAGTTCGCCGCGCAGCGTCTCCGCGGTGAGCACATCGAGCGCGGAAAAAGGCTCGTCCATGAAAAGAACTTCGGGCTCGACAACGAGAGCCCGGGCGACGCCGACGCGCTGCTTCATGCCGCCGGAGAGTTCCTTGGGATAGGCGGACTCGAAACCATCGAGACCGACAGAGTCGATAATGCGCAGTGCGCGCTTGTGGCGCTCCAAGGGAACCATGCCCCGCGCTTCGAGCGGGGCTTCTACGTTTTCGAGAACGGTAAGCCAGGGAAACAGCGCGAAACTTTGAAAAACGATGGAGACATTGGGCGCGCCATCCCCTACTGGGGCTCCGTGCCAAAAAACGGAGCCGGCACTCGCGGGAGAAAGCCCGGTGAGCATGCGGAGCAGGGTGGATTTTCCGCAGCCGGAAGCGCCGAGCATGGCGATGATCTGTCCGGGATAAATGGCGAGATCGGTCGGCGCGATGACTTGAATGCGGCCGCCGTCCGGCTGAGGGTAGAATTTTTCGAGCTTGCGGGCTTCGATGATGGGCTCGGGGATGATTGGTTCGGAGTGGACGGATTCTGGCGCTGTGCTGGAAGTGCTCATAAGAACGTGTATTATCGCTCAACTCGACGCCGGACGCACAAAAGGATGAAGGGCGCATGATAGTTGGATTCCCGGTTACAATGGCGTGAACCCTGCATGACATTTTCCGGTAAACCATGGAATCCTCAGCATTCGCCGGCGCGATTTCGCGGCTGGCTTCCGGCCATTTTCATTTCGCTGTTCATTTCCTTGGCGATTGTTTCTCCCTTTTTCTGGCTGGGAAACGCCACGGGGCATGACTTCCAGTTTCACGCCGCCTCCTGGCTGGACGCCGCCGGGCAATGGAAAGAGGGCATCGTTTATCCGCGGTGGACGGAGTGGGCGAATTACGGTTTCGGCGAGCCGCGATTTATTTTCTATCCGCCAAACTCGTGGATCCTCGGAGCGGCGCTTGGGTCTATCCTTCCCTGGATCAGCGTTCCGGTGGTTTTCATCCTGCTGGTGCAAACGTTCGCCGGGCTGAGCGCGTTTGCGCTGGCGCGGCGTTTGCTCCCGGAAAGACCCGCTCTATTTTGCGTGGCGTGTTATGCGGCGAATCCCTATGCGCTGTTGAATGTATACATGCGTAGCGATTTTGCGGAATTGCTGGCGAACGCGTTTTTTCCATTGCTGTTTCTTTTGGCGATGCAAATCTGTGAGTTGTTGGAGTCTCCGGCGGAGCCTCAGAAAAGATCGGCTCGCCGGGCGATTGCCTACTTTGCTCTCGTGTTCGCCGCGATCTGGCTGTCCAATGCGCCGGCGGGCGTGATCGCGAGCTATAGCTCGTTCGCCGTGTTTGGTTTTGCGGCGCTCACGCGAAGGTCGTGGCAGCCTCTCTTGCGCGGCATGGCTGCTCTGGCTCTCGGATTTGGTTTATCGTCATTTTATTTGGTGCCAGCGGCCTATGAGCAGCGTTGGGTGAACATCGCACAGGCGCTTTCGGCGGGGCTGTTGCCCTCAGAAAATTTTCTGTACACGGTCATCAACGATCCGGAGCACACGCTCTTCAACTGGATTGCATCCACCATCGCCGTTTTGCTCATCGTCTTGACGGGGTTGGCCGCTCTCAGAGCGCGCCGAGAAGAGCAGGACCGCGAAGGAGCTTTGAACAGCCGGGTGTGGCAGGCACTGCTGCTTCTTGCGGGATTAGCGACCTTGTTGATGCTGCGCTTCACCGGGGTTCTCTGGGCGGTGCTACCCAAGTTGCGCTTTGTACAGTTCCCGTGGCGATGGATGTCTCTCCTTTGCGTGCCGTTCGCCGTCTTCTTGGGAAGGGCGATGGGACGGAAGCGATTTGGGTGGACTTGGGCCGTGGTCACGTTCGCGCTGATCGCTGGCACCGGCGTTGTGCTGGTGCAACAAGGGTGGTGGGACACGCAGGATATTCCGGCTTTGCGCGCGGCGATTGCGAACGGAACGGGATTCGACGGCACGGACGAGTACGATCCCGCTGGGGATGACCACACGAACATTCCGGTGAAGTCGCCCGAGGCGCTGGTGATGGATACGGATTCCATACCGGGTCCGAACTCGAAACCGAAGATTGACGTGGAGCGCTGGAGTCCGGAGGACAAAGAAATCTCCGTCAGCTCCCGGGAACCATTTTTTCTTGGGCTGCGTTTGCTGAATTATCCCGCTTGGAGAGCCGAGGTGAACGGCGCTGTGGTCACGCCACGCGGTGGTGACGACTACAACGAAATGATCGTGCCCGTGCCAGCCGGCGAGTCACACGTTCGCGTGCGGTTCGTGAGGACCCGGGATCGGACACTCGGGGGCCTCGTTAGCCTGGCCAGCGCACTGGGGGGGATGTGGCTATCAGTAACTGGCTTCCGGTTCCGGCGTACCCGTCTTGAATCGCCTCGGGCCGAGCTTGGTTCTGCCTAGAGCCGAATGTGGTTCGGCAGGGGGTACCCCGGTTTTGCATAAGTGTTGATTCTAAATAGTTTACTATTTCGGTAAGTTACTTAGAATCAATAGTTGCGAGCGTTTTGAGCAAGCGTTGATTCTAAAGGGTTTGCAAGTAAACATAACATAGGGCCTAAATCGCCATTTTGAGGCATACCAGAGGTGCGACCTCGGACTCACAGCGAGGTAAAAGTAAATTAAGTAGTGCGAGTCTCAGAAATGAAAAAGCGGCAACAGGAGCTGTCGCAGTTCAAAGACTTCCCTGTCAAAGATGATACCGCAGAACCGATCGAGAGTTAAGTACCTTTCGGTACTAGAACCGCATAGTTATTCGAATCGTGAGTGGCGGTTAGTTTCCGATTACCGTTTACCACTTGCCTCTGGGGGCGACTAGCGAGGGCAACGCTGTAGTCATTTCCAGAATCCATTAACCATACGCTTGGAACGGGCTTAAACTCGGACGCAGATGAAGCCAATCATCGTTTTTCTCGTACTTCTTTTCGGCGCGACGCCGGAAATCTCTACTGCGCAAGTGAATCAAGCTCAAGCTGACGATTTGTCAAAATTGTTAGACGCATCAAGCTGTGGAGGCAATTTTCAGTCGGGGAAAAAGGTGTGCGAAACCGTTCTTCCTGGCTCAGTCGATGCGAAAAGAAATAAATCTGGCGACCATATTATTTTGCGGACAAGCCTATTTACCAGCCCCACCGAAGAACCTATCACAATGCTCGACGCTGTGGTTGTTGGGGCTCAATCCGGAGCGAATGGCGGCTCCATTCTAAGGATTCGAATCGACAGAGGGCTGCGCAAGGATGGACGTGAAGTTCCAATTGAGGCAAGAATCGTTTTGCTCGCTTCTCAATCGAGTGTCAGCGAACGATGGCAGTTTCCAGCTATTATTGTTGACCGATTTCCTCGCATTCCCGAGGATGACGAGCGACTGTCGGGTGAGAGAAAGTTATCTGAGGACCAAGCTCATACTTCGCAGCTGGATTCGACGGCGGAAATTCCCGTTCATTACAGAGTTGTTTGCCCGAACAATAAGGCGAAAGCCTCGGCAAACGCATGCACAAACTTGCTGGAAGCGCGTGGCGTCTATGGCTACGACAAACTGACGCTAGAACCGGTGGACGCGCCCTCGCCCGCAGAATCTGTGCTCAGTTCCAAGAAGAACATCGCATTACGTGCCGGGACCGTATTGGTTCTGGAAGTGAAGAACGTTCCACGGTCATTCTGAAATCTTGCAAGGACTCAGAGCCCACCTTGGCCTCACATGCCTTGTTAGGGGGATAATCGAAAACTGAGCTGCTTCCGAATGGTCCGTGTACCGTAGGGGTTAGCGGCGGTCGACGCTAGGGTGGCGGACATCCTGGCCTTGGACGATGTAGATGACGTCCTCGGCGATGTTGGTGGCGTGGTCGCCGATGCGTTCGAGATTTTTGGCGACGAGGATGAGCTCGAAGGCGGGAAAGACTACGCTGGAATCGCCCATCATGTAGGTGAGCAGCTCGCGGAAGATTTGGTCGCGGAAGTGGTCGACCTGGTCGTCGGTAGCGAGAACCTTTTGCGCCAGATCGACGTCGCGGCGAACGACGGCGTTGAGGGCGTTGCGGACCATTTCTTCGGCAAGCTCGCTCATCCGCGGAAGGTCGACGTAAGGCTTGACGCGAGGATGGCGAAGGATGCGCGTGGCAGACTGCGCGATGTTCACGGCCTGGTCGCCGATGCGCTCGAGGTCGTTATTGATGCGGGAAACGGCGAGGACGAAGCGGAGGTCGATGGCCATCAGCTGATGAAGCGCCAACAGCTGCACGACCCGGTCGTCGATTTCCATCTGCAATTCGTTGATGGCGTCTTCTTCATCGAGAACGCGCCTGGCGAGCTGCTCATCCGCTTCGAGCACGGCATGCACGGCCTGATGGACGGCGCGTTCGGCGAGACTGCCCATCCACAAGAGACGCTCTTTCAACTCGTTCAGATCTTTTTCGAAGTGGCGTTCCATGACAAATTTCCCTCAGTAGTGTACAGCCCCGGAAGAAAAAAAGCAGATTCCTCGCTTGGCTCGGAATGACAAACGACCGATACGATGCCTGCCATGGGATCAGCCAAAGCGGCCGGTAATGTACGCTTCCGTGCGCGGGTCACTCGGCTTGGTGAAGAGCTGCGGCGTGGGACTGAATTCGATGAGCTGGCCGGTGAGCAGGAAGGCAGTGAAATCGCTGATGCGCGCGGCTTGCTGCATGTTGTGGGTAACGGTGACGATGGTGCAGAGATCTTTCAGTTGAACGAGGAGCTCTTCGATTTTCGCCGTGCTGATGGGATCGAGGGCCGAGCAAGGCTCGTCGAGGAGGAGGACTTCGGGCTCAACGGCCAGGGCGCGGGCGATGCAGAGGCGCTGCTGCTGGCCGCCGGAAAGATCGTAGGCAGACTTGTGCAGCTGGTCCTTCACTTCGTCCCAGAGAGCGGCGTGGCGAAGACTTTTCTCGACGGCCTCGGCCATGGGCACCTTTGAGCCGTTTATGCGGAGACCGTAGGCGACGTTCTCAAAGATCGATTTCGGAAAAGGATTAGGGCGCTGAAAGACCATGCCGACGCGGCGGCGGAGCAAGGTGACGTCCTGATCGAGAATGTTTTTGCCGTCGAGGAGGATTTCGCCTTCGAGGCGCGCGTTGCGGACGGTTTCGTGCATACGATCGAGAGTGCGCAAGAGAGTGGATTTGCCGCAGCCCGAAGGACCGATAAGAGCGGTGACTTTGCTGGTGGCGATGCCCAGACTGATATCGAAGAGAGTCTGTTTGGGCCCGTACCAGAAATTAACTTTGGAGATGGACATGCGCATCTCCGCGGGCGCCGTGGTTTCGCGGTGCGCACCGGTTGTTACGGGAGGAGTTATGTTTACGGACACTGCCGGCCTCACAGAAGCGTGCATAGATTAAGCCCTCGGAACCGAAACGCCACGGGAAAGAATGGCCCGGGCAACAATATTGATGACCAAGATCAAAGTGAGCAAAACAAGACCCGCGGCCCAAGCTTGCCGATGCCAGTCGTCGTACGCCGAGATGGCATAGGTATAAATCATGACGGGAAGCGAAGCGGTAGGCTCATTTAAGCCGTGACTCCAGTAGCGGTTGCCGAGAGCCGTGAATAAAAGCGGAGCGGTTTCGCCGGCAACACGTGCGAAGGCGAGAAGGATCGCGGTAAGTATGCCACGATAGGCGGCGGGTACGATGACCGAAACGATCGTCTTCCATTTACTAGCACCGAGAGCCATGGCGCCCTCGCGCAGTGTGCGCGGTACGGCGAGAAGAAACTCTTCGGTGCTGCGCAAGGTGATGGGGATCATCATGAGGCCAAGAGCGAAGCCCCCAGCGTAAGTGGAGTAACGATGGAAAGGGTGGACGACGAGAGTGTACGCAAAGATGCCGATAACGATGGATGGAGTGCCGTTCAACAAATCCGCAGCGTAACGCACGATAAATGCGATCTTGGCGCCGCTGAATTCGGCAAGGTAAACAGCACCTAAAAATCCAACCGGCACGCCAAAAAGGGTAGCCAAGGCGAGCAGCTTGGCGCTGCCAAGGATGGCATTGGCCATGCCGCCGCCGTTTTCTCCGACGGGAGCTGGCAGTTTCGTGAAGAAGTTCCAGCTGATGGAAGTGCCCCCGTTGTAGACAAGGTAGCCAAGGATGAAGAAGAGAGCAGAGACGGCGACGACGGCGCATACGCCTGTCATCGTGAGCATGAAATTGCTAACAAATTTGCGCCAACGAAGGCCGGAGTTCATGCATTCCTCGTTCCGCTGCCGCGCTGCGAGGTCACAACAATAAGCAAGCGAGCAAGCCCGTTGAGGATAAAGGTAAGAAGGAACAGAACGAGACCGAGCTCGATTAGAGACTGCGTATAGAGATCGCCGGTGGCTTCCTTGAATTGACTGGCGATAACCGAAGCAATGGAATCGCCGGGCGAAAATAAAGAAGCGCTAATGAGCGGAGTATTGCCGATGACCATGGTGACAGCCATGGTTTCGCCAAGGGCGCGAGCCAACGCCAGAAAAATGGAACCCATAATGCCCGTGCGCGCGAAAGGCACGACAACTTTCCAAGTGGACTCCCAGCGTGTGGAGCCAAGAGCGAGAGCGGCTTCGCGCTGGTCGCGAGGAACGGAAAGCAGCACTTCGCGGGAGACGGAAATAATGTAGGGAATCACCATGATTGCGAGGACAATTCCGGCCGTTAACAATCCGATACCATAGCCCGGGCCTTTGAAAATCGGAAGAAATCCCAGGGTATCTTTCAAGGCAGGCTGAATGTGTTCCCGCATCAGAGGCACGATGATGAAAATTCCAAGAACGCCGTAGATCACGCTGGGAACGGCGGCGAGCAGGTCGATGAAGAATTCGAGAGTGTCGGACACGCGTGCGGGCGCGAGTTCGGCCAGGAAAATAGCAGCACCTATGCCGAGCGGCACAGCAATCAACAAGGCGACAGCCGAAGTAACCAGCGTGCCGTAGATAAAAGGAAGCGCGCCGAACTCCTCGAAGACCGGGTCCCAAACCGAAGTACGAAAGAACGCGAAACCAAATTTGTGACGAGGCAAAACGGAACCTAGCCAAAGCTCATAGACGATGAGCAAAGTAACCAACACAACCGAGGCCGCAAACAGGAAGGTGACGAGGCGCGCGATTTCGTCACCGTCCCGAAGACGACTCAAGAAAGAGCGCGAGCTTACAGTCGGACCCGCGCTCGGAACAATTGTGCTGGTGGCTGCCATTTGGTGTAGCCGAGGCTACTGAATCATGTCGAGGGCCTTCGTCTCCTTGGCAACCACTTCTTTGGGAAGCTTTGCGTACGAGAGAGACTCGACTAAGTTTTGTCCGTCGGCCAAAGCCCACTTTACGAAGCCTTTGATGGCGTCGCGCTTCCCGGCGTCAGGAATCTTTGACGGGATGAGGAGCCACGTAAAGCTCGAGATTGGATAAGCGGCCTTGCCCGGTGCGTCGGTAATGGAGACGCGGAAATCATCGGGCATGTTTTTGGCTGCTCCCGCAGCGGCAGCGGTGACGCTTGCGAGATCGGCCTTGATGAATTCGCCGGAGGAGTTTCGAACTCTGCCGTACGGCATTTTGTTCTGGATCGCGTAAATCAGTTCCACGTAGCCGAAGGAGTTCGGCGTCTGCTTAATGAGGCCTGATACACCTTCGTTACCCTGCCCGCCTAGACCGACAGGCCACTTGACGGCGGTTGCTTTGCCCACTTTGGTCTTCCACTCTTCGCTTATCTTGGAAAGATAGTCTGTCCAGATATAAGTTGTGCCACTACCTTCAGCGCGATGTACGACCAGGATGTCATTTGCGGGAAGATTTACGCCCTTGTTGGAGGAAGTGATAGCGGGATCATTCCATTTCGTAATCTTGCCGAGAAAAATTCCGGCGAGTGCGTCCTGGGTGAAATTCAGCTCCTGCGTGACGCCTGGAATATTGTAGGTCGGTACGTCGGCACCGAGGACCGTGGGGAAATGCAGGATCGGAAAGCCATGCTTGTCCTGGTAGGCCTTTAGCTGGTCGTCGTTCATGGGGCCATCCGAAGCGCCGAAATCAACGGTGCCTTCGGTAACTTGCTTGATGCCGCCGCCGGAACCGATGGATTGGTAGTTGATTTCAATGTTGGAATCTTTTTTGTGATACTCGTCGAACCATTTGGAATACATGGGGTACGGAAAGGTAGCACCTGCCCCAGTGATAGAGAGTGCGGCCCGTGCGACGAAAAAGGCGGCCAAGCCGAGAGTGCCAAAAAGGACTGCGGCGAATCGTTTCATCCGTCATCTCCACGCGGAAGATTTACATTTTCCCAAGTTCTATTAGTGTGCTTCTTCTGTGTTACAGGATTGTTACAATCTATTCAGAGTTTTTTTATTTATGGGCTGAATAAGGCGCCGTCCGTTAACCTGTGCGGGTGCAATGACTTGTAGCGGCGGCCGGGCGATTCCGGCGACCGGAGCAAAAATAAAGGGGCAACCCGCCGCGGCGGGCTGCCCCTTTACCCGTCCACAAGGAGGACGGAGCGCTAAGCCTCCTGGTTTAGGGGAGGTAGTAGCGGAATGAGGTGAACACCATGTTGTCGATGCCTTTGGGAGAGATGGCTGTACCGCCGGCCGGCACACCGCCGGTGCCGGACCAGGCACTCTTGGTTATGTAGGAGTACTGCACACCAAACTGGAAACGGCCCTTTGGACCTTGGTAGAACCTGTACCAGAAGCCGAGGGTGCCTTCCTGTATGTTGCGGATGTCGCCGGCACAATTGGCGCCCGCCGACGGGTTGAAATCGTTGATGGGAACACCCTCGGTGGCGCAGCCGCTGTTGTTGGCGGCGACGTTGCCGTATCCACCGATACCCGTGGTTGAAATCACGGTGTGCGTGGTGGCCGGTATGGCAGGGCTGGTAGCCGTTCCAGGAATTGCCGTCGTCTTGGTAATTGTGACCGAGTCGTAGCCGGAATAGCCCGCGCGCCAAGCGTACTCCAGGCCGTAATAGGCATAGATGTCGAGCTTAGGAGTGGCGTGGAATTCGAGACGGGCGAGGCCGTGAGCGGTACGGATCAACGCGAGAGTGCCGTCGGGACGAGCGGTGGCGTCGGCCAGTTGTGCTGAACCATAGCGGCCGATGCCGTCGCCTGCGACGCCCTTGATACCAGCGTCCAGTTTCTTGTTGAAGAGCGGAAAGAGCGCGCTGACGCCACCACCACCACCGGTGCTGCTGGAGTTTGTTGCGCCGAAGCTACTCACCACTGTCGGTGTGGGAGATGTGCAGTTTCCGGTGAGCGTCGCCGTTCCCGGAACCGTATCGCCGAGGGTTGTGCCGACCACGCCGCAGGGATAAATGCGATCGCGGAAGAAGCTGACGATGCCGAAAACTTCGTAGTGACCGAAGCCAGGGTCGGCGGTAGCCTTGAAGATTAGGTCAGGCGCCTTGTTGACGGTGTAGCCGGTTGCGTCGAAGGCGTTGTACAGGCCGGGACTAGCACCAGGAGCGTTAAGGAAGAAGTTTCCGGTGGTGGCGGTCGTAGCACCGGAGGTGACGATGGTAGCAGGCGCAGCGGCAGAGTTGATCGTAGTAACCGCTGCGAAGCCGCGGCCGCCGATGGTGGCCTGCGGAGCTTCCACAGCAAAGCCCACGTCAAATTTACCGCCGAAGTCCTTTACGACTCGGAAGCCATATTGACGGGCCCATGTGAAGCCGACGTTATATTGTGGGTCGATGACCAGCGGAAGGTCTTCCTGACGGTTTAAAATGTCTTTCTTGTCTTCCGTTGCCAAGGTCCATTGCTGGCCGCCGGTGATGATCCAGCCGTTTTCGAAGGCGGCTTGCGCGAACAATTGGCGTTGGCGGAATACGTAGCTATTGCTCTGGCGATTGTTGGAAGTGGTGCCTGCGCCAAGGAAATCGCCTTCGAGGTAACCAGTGAGAGTTGCAGGGCCCGCCTTGCCCTGCACGAGCATACTTATGCGGCTCTGCCGGGCGGTGAAGTTATTCTCGCTAACGTGCGCGAGATCGGCGGCTTCGAACGGAATGCCGGTGAAGGGTGTGTTAATGTCGGCTGAAGTGGCCCGATTGCGAAAGACAGTTTCTGCCGCGAAGAAGCCGCCGGGTGTAATGCTGACGCCCTTGTAACGAATCGTGGCCGGGCCGTCCTCCGAGGATTTCTTTTCGTCGGCTTGCGCGGTAGCCACGGTGGTCCTGAGTACTTCGTTGCTGGACTTCAAATTCGCGACCGTGGTGTTGAGTGTGGCCTCGTTGCTCTTCACCTCGGCGGTGGTGTTGACCGCTTCGGTGGCTTTGGTGCTGGCTTCGGCTGCGCGCGCGTTGGCCGCGGCAGCCGCGTCGCGCGCTTCGTCGATTTGACGATCGCGCTTGGCGAGTTCTTCCTTCAGCAAACTGAGCTGCTCTTGCTGGGCTTGCAGGGTCTGACGTAGCTCTTCAATCTCGGCAGCGATCGCCGAGTCCGACTTATCCGCCTTCTTGGCAGCCTTAGCCTTCGCCGGCGTAGCAGGTTTTGCAGGCTGCGCGTCGGCGTCCTTCGGCGTGTCTTTGGGTGTATCAGCGAAAGCGGTTCCGTAGGTGAGGAACAGCGATAGTGTGAGTGCTGCGATTTTTTTCATTGCCTCTCTCTTTTTGGAGCAAAATTCGACCGCATACCGAGGAAGATGCAAACCACCCCGCGCGAAAAGGTAAAGGCCGCGTCTTACAGTTACGTCAACCGAATGTGAATATCCTGTAACAATCTGGGAACGATGGACGTAAACCGTTTAGATATATAAGGTTAGAGAACGAGTAGGGGGTCAACAAACATGCAAAATAGTGGGGTTCTGCCGAATTTGAATGCCCTCAGCAAAGCTCCATTCATCTGCGTGTGAATAGAAACCCTGGCTCATTCCCACCTTCAATAAACGGCCTTCCGGCCTCGACGCGGGGAAGGACCTACTTCGGCGCGGCTATGGTAAATGGGAGGACAATTTGCGTCAAGCGGTATTGGTATTTTGCGCCCCGCGAAGCCAGCACGGGCATCCTCGGGGCCGTCGTTTGTTTGCACCCGAGCCTGCGCACGCCGCGCCGGCACTTCATAAGAATTTCTCTTTAGCTCTTTAGAATGAACACTTACGAAAATCATAGGGGGAGGACTAGACCCACCGCAAACTTCCCGGAAAGGGGAGAAGGGGATCGGAGCCAGGGGTGCGCCGATCCCCGTGGTAGGACGTGAAACGAAGGTTAAACCTGCTGAGTATCGCAGCCCGGGGTCACATGCGAATGAAGGGCCTGTGAATTCTCGATGACCTCTTCGCCAGCCGATGGCGCTTGTCCGCGGCCGTCGGCGGGCATCGCCAGTCCGCGGCCATGCCGCACATCGAGGCCGCGGACCCAGAAAATGATGTCCTCCGCGATGTTTGTGGCATGGTCGGCGATGCGCTCGAGATGTCTGGTGGCGAGAATGAACTGCATTCCCGGGCTGACCAGGGCGGCTTGCTGCGTCATGCTCTGCATGAGCTGGTCGAAGATGCGGTCGCGGTACTGATCGACGACGTCGTCGCTTTGAAGAACCTGACCAGCCATTTCGACATTCCGAAAAATCAGAGCGCCGAGGCTCTTGCTGACCATGGCGCGCACCGCCGACGTCATGGGAGCCAATTCCTCCGGCACTTGCGTTGGCGGCATTTCGCGGAGCGAGATAACACACTCGGCGAGATTCACGGCTAGGTCTCCGATGCGTTCGAGATCGTTGGTGATTTTGAGAGCCGCAACGATCAGGCGCACCTCGTCGTCCGAGAACGAGCCGCGGCGGAGAAGCCGGATGGCGTGCTCATCGATGACAATTTCCATTTCGTTGATGCGCGGCTCAAGGAGAAAAACTTCGCCGGGAAGCGCCCAAGTGCGCGAATCGCTGACCCCGACGATGGCATCCAAGGCGCGGTTCATTGCGCCTTCGACAGTGCGGGCCATCGAAACGAGATAATTGACAAGAGTTTCGTAGAGAACCGCTTCCGTCAGTTCGGCGGCACTGGCCATGGTTCCCCTTCCAGAGCCGGATGCTTGGAGTAACACCCCTGCTCGTAGTCGATAGTGTGGCAAAGAGATGGTTACAGCTCGTTCACAAAGAGATGAACATGCGGTAAATCAGCAGGTTACGAGCGGCAGGGAAGCGGGAATCCGGGAGCGAGGTAAGCGGTGGATCGAGCGCGGGATCTGCGCAGACTGGCCGGGACAGAGGTTTATGTGCCTCCGCCACTGCCCCGCCCGCCTACTCCGCTGGGGATGGCGCGCGGCGAAGGATGTTCCGTGTCGAAGAGCGGCACGGAAAAATGGAACTGCGATCCCTGACCTACTTCGCTGTCCACCCAGAGTCGGCCGCCGTGCACCTCGACGAGATGTTTGGCGATGGCCAGACCGAGGCCTGTGCCTCCGGCTTCGCGAGAGCGCGCGACGTCCACGCGGTAGAAGCGCTCAAAAATGCGCGGCTGGTCGGCTTTAGGAATACCAATACCGGTGTCCGAGACGGTAAGGATAATCTCTTCTTCAGCAGATTCCGCGCTGACGATAATCTGGCCGCCCGGCAGCGTGTATTGGATGGCGTTGTCCAAAAGATTCTGCAAAACTTCCGCAAGCCGGCGGCGATCACCGGCTATGTCCGGCAAGCCCTGCGGGATGTCCACGGAAATCCGCAAGTCTTTTTCAGCCCCACGGCGCTGGGCCGTCTCGAGGCAGCTTTCGATTAATTGCAAGACGCTGAGGCGCCGGATCTCGAGCTCGAGGCGCTCGGCATCCATCTTGGAAAGCATGAGCAGGTCTTCCGTCAGGCGAGCTAAACGGCGGGAATGCTCGAGAATGATTTCCAGGAAGCGCGTGCGGTTCTGCGGATCGTCGATGGCGCCTGCAAGAAGGGTTTCGGCGAAGCCTTGAATGGCGGTGAGAGGGGTTCTGAACTCGTGCGAGACGTTGGCCACGAAATCGCGGCGCACCCGCTCAAGTTTTCGCAGTTCGGTAATGTCGTGCAGCACCACGACGGCGCCGGTGGTGTCTCCCGCGCGGACCGCGGCCACGGTGATGGCAAAATAGTGTTGGCGCAGCGTGCCCGTGACAATCTCCGATTGAACTCGCGGTTCGCCACCAAGAACCTGGCGCACGGCTTCGAGCAGTTCGGTTTGGCGCACGACTTCCACAAGCGCGCTGCCGGAGGTTGGCGGCACATCCAGGTCAAGAATTTCCGCAAAGCCAGGATTGGCGAACACCAAGCGCTCTGAACCGTTCACCACCGCGACGCCTTCGACCATGCTTCCGAGAATTGCGGAGGAAAGGTTGCGTTCTTCCGTGAGTGTTTGGATGGTACGGTCCAGGCGTGCCGCGGTGCGGTTAAGCGAAATGCCGAGAGCTTCCACCGCATCGCCCGAACCGTCGCGAGGCAGCGGGCGGAAATCACCCTCAGCGACGCGGCGGGAGAAATCCTTCAGCCGCTCGACGCGGCCCGTAAAACTGCGAGAAAACAGCAAGGAAATTCCGCCGGCAATCAGCAGAATAAAGAAGGATGCGAGCCAAAGCCTGCGCCGGAAGGACCCAAGAACTTCGTCGACGGTTTCCAGTGGAAGCGCAAAACGCAAAACCGTGGAAGGGCCGCCGGATGTGTTCTGGCGCACTGCGTAGTAAAGAAGGTCGCGATTAATGGTGACGCTGTGGCGAATGGAACGTCCGTCCCCCTTTGCCATCGCCTCAAGGACTTCCGGGCGGTTGGCGTGGTTCTCCATAGTTTGAGAATCAGCCTGCGAGTCGGCAAGCACCTGGCCATCGGGGGCAATCACAGTGATACGAGCGCCGCTGGCGGCCATTTGCGCGACCCAATCGCGCAAGAGCGCCAGGTTTTCAGCTTGTCCGGGAGAGGCGGGCGTCCACTGCGGAGGACGGGCTTCGGCGACGCGCGCGATGGCGGCGAGTTTCTCGAAGCCCGAGCGTTCGTAGTCGCTGCGAAGCGCGCGTTCGGCAAAAAAATCCACGGCGAGCAGGACGCTCGCCAGAAGCGCAAGGAACGAGAACGCGAATTTCCAGAATAGATTATGCCGCACGAGTTTCGAACAAGTACCCTGCGCCGCGCACCGTCTTCAGATGGACGGGATTCTCCGGATCGCTTTCGATTTTTTCACGCAAACGGCGGACATACACGTCCACGCTGCGCGGAGTTACGAAACGATCCGTTCCCCACACGGCGTCGAGCAACTGATCCCGCGTGAAGACCCGGTTCGGGCGCGAAGCCAGGTAATAGAGCAGCCGGAATTCGAGCGTGCTAAGCGGAACGGGCTTTCCCGAATGGCTCACGCGATAAGACGCCGGATCAATGGCCAGCTTGCCGATCTCGATGACCCGCGGCGAATCAGCGGGCGGCTCCGCACGGCGGAGCAGCGCCTTGACGCGCGCAAGGAGTTCGCGCGGGCTGAAAGGCTTGGTCACGTAATCATCGGCGCCCATTTCGAGTCCAACGACGCGGTCGGCTTCATCGCCGCGCGCCGTAAGCATCAGAATGGGCAGACGATTCAAGGAATCGTCCCGGCGAACTTCCCGGCAAATGTCGAGCCCGGAAAGCTTCGGGAGCATGAGATCGAGCAGCAGCAAATCGGGCGGCGTCTTTTTGATTGTATTCAGGCCGGCGCTGCCGTCGAAAGCCGCGCTCACCTGAAAGCCTTCATTGGCGAGGTTATAGCGAACGAGTTCGACGATGTCCTTGTCGTCCTCGATGATTAGTACCCGTTTCATAAGGTTGGCACGTTCCGCTCGCCGGCTTGGCGAAAGTTTACCGTACGCCGGAGAAATACGATAGGAGGTTGAAAGATTAGGGTCACTTTGAGATGTGCGTAGCACGATGAATTCTGGCAGTACGCATGTCACGGAGGGATAACACCAATGTGAATGGAGTGTAAACGCTGTTTAGGGCACTCAATTCGCGCTGGAGGTCGTGAAGGCCAGAGCTAGAAGCGTTTTTTGCTCAAGTTCGTGCGCTTTGGCCGAGCCAGTCGCGGGGCTGGCACTCGCAGAGCGCTTCACCGAGCGCACTTGTAGACCTTTGGCTTGCGCCAGCCGTTCGAGCCGCGGCAGCACGTAGAAAAGCGCTCCCATGTTCGCCGGCTCTTCCTGTACCCAGACGACTTCACGCGCGTTCGGGTGCTCGGCCAGAGCTGCGGAAATTTCCGTGCGCGGCAGTGGATAGAGCTGGTCGAGGAAGAAGATGGCTGTGCTGAGGTCCTTGCGGCGGCGGCGTTCTCCGCGAAGTTCGTGGCCGACTTTGCCGCTCGCGATTAATATACGCTTGGCATTCTGCACTTCGTGATCGGGCACCAGCGGCAGAAAACGCGGCCGCGTGAAATCCTCGATGTTTGAGCTGGCATCCGGATGCCGCAGCATGCTTTTTGGAGTGAAGACGATCAGCGGCTTGCGCCACACGCGGCGCGCCTGCCGCCGCAGCATGTGGAAATACTGCGCAGCCGTGGACGGCTGGCAAATCTGCATATTATTTTCGGCGGCCAGTTGCATGTAGCGCTCGATGCGCGCGCTGGAATGCTCCGGCCCCTGGCCTTCATAGCCGTGCGGCAACAAAAGCACGAGTCCGCTTGGCAGATTCCATTTGTCTTCCGTTGCGCTCAGGAATTGATCGATGATCACCTGCGCGCCATTCGCAAAATCACCGAATTGCGCTTCCCAAAGAACCAGCGCTTCCGGATAGTCGCGGCTAAAGCCGTATTCGAATCCCACGCAAGCGGCCTCGGAAAGCGAGGAGTTGTAAATTTCGCAAAAAGCCTGCTGGCGGGAGAGATGCGAGAGCGTCAAGTAGTTATGCTCGGTTTCTGTATCGATCAGAACGGCGTGCCGTTGATTGAAAGTTCCGCGCTGGGTGTCCTGCCCGGTGAGACGGACGGGATTGCCTTCCAGCACCAACGAACCCAAGGCCAGCGCTTCCGCGAAGCCGTAGTCAATGGCGCGTTTGCCGTGACCCATTTCGTTGCGTTGTTCCAAAAGTTTCGCGATTTTCGGATGAAGATGAAAACCGGCGGGCACGCGCACTAGCCCGTCCGTAATTTCCGCGAGTTTTTCTTGCGTCAACCCGGTATCAACTTCGTACGCCGGATCGTATTTCCCCCCCTTGTATGGAGACCAATAGTCCGGCAGCTTGCGCAGATGCGGGATCTTCGTAAGCTGTCCCGCTTTCTCCTGCTCTACTTCGTATTCTGTTTTCACCCCTTCGACGATTAGCGAAGCATCGATTCCAGTCCGCTCCGCGTAAATCTTCCAAAGCGGCGCGTGATTCCGGATGCGCTCGTAAAGCACCGGCTGCGTAATGGTGGGATCGTCGACTTCGCTATGCCCGTGGCGGCGATAGCCGACGATATCCACCACAACATCGCTGCCAAACGTCGCGCGATACTCGGCGGCGAGCTTTCCAATGCGCACGACCGCGTCGGGATCTTCCGCGTTGACGTGAAATATCGGCACGCTTTGACGCTTTGCGATGTCCGAAGCGAAGCGCGAAGAATGTTCTTGCGCTGGCTGCGTGGTGAACCCGATCAGATTGTTGACGACGATATGCACCGTGCCGCCCACGGTGTACGCCTTCAAGTCCGCAAGGTTAACCGTTTCCGCCAAGATGCCTTGGCCCGCAAACGCCGCGTCGCCATGCATGACGATAGGCCAGACTTTGTTCAGCGTGGCGGGCGTGCGGTCAATGATCGGCCCGTCGACGCCGCGTCGTGTCTGCTTCGCGCGCGCACGGCCCATGGCCACCGGATCAACCGCTTCCAGGTGGCTGGGATTCGAAACAAGATGCATGTTGATGGGCTTGCCCGCTGTGGTCGTATAGGTTCCTGTCGCGCCGACGTGATACTTCACGTCGCCCGCGCCGAGCACGCTGCGCGGATCCACGTCTTCAAATCCGGCAACCACTTCGTGCGGCGGTTTGCACGCTGCGTGAACCATCACATTCAAGCGGCCGCGATGACTCATAGCCATGATGCAATCCAGCGCGCCGAAATCCCCGGCAGTGTCAAGAATGGAGTCCAGTAGCGGAATAAGCGAAGTTACACCTTCGAGCGAAAAACGCTTCGTGCCCAGATAGCGCGCCTGCAGCACTTGCTCGAAAAGATCCGCGCGCACCAGCCGCTCGAGAATTTTTTCCTGGTTGACCTCCAGCTGGGGCCCCTCGATGCGCTCCGCAATCCATCGCCGCCTCTCCGGTTCTGGGAGGTGCGCGAATTCCACGCCGATGGTGCCGCAATAAATGCGGCGCGCTTCCACGGCAGCCTCGCCAGTCAGCTCCAGATCGGCGACCTTCAACGGTTGGAAAACGCCAAGCGGATCCAGCGTAGCTTCGAGATAGCCCCAACGACGAAACGCATCAAAAACGCGCTCGCGCTGTTCACTGCTCGCTGCAGCTTTCTTGGACCCCTTGGCAGGTTTTGCGGGGCGTTCCAACGCCATTACTGTGCGGTCGGCCATAAGCCCATCTCAGACAACGCTCTATTTTGCCATAGAACACTCAGGTCACCCAAAAACATGCGGATTCAGCAATTCCCTCGGCTATACTCAAGCCCGTCTTGAAGCCCCTCAGCTAACTTTGTGGAACGCTACCGCTATGATCTGCCCCAACTGCGCGCAACCAATGACGGAGTGGAAGCTCACCGGCCACCTCAGCGTGCAACTCACCATTGATGTCTGCACGCCTTGTCAAGCTTTCTGGTTCGAACGACACGAAGACCTCGGACTCACTCCGCCTTCGACGCTGCAACTAATGAAGTACATTGGCGACCACTCTTCTACGCCCAAGCCGGCGCTACCCGACCGCCTCATGTGCCCGCACTGCGGCTCCGGGCTTACGCTGGCGCACAACATGAGCCGCAATGTGCGCTTCGTCTACTGGCAATGCCCCAGCCAGCACGGCCACTTCATCAGCTTCTTTGATTTCCTCAAAGAAAAAAATTTTATTCGCCCCCTTTCGCCAGCGGAGATTCAACGCCTGCGCGAAAGCGTGCAGGAGGTGCACTGCTCCAACTGCGGCGGCTCCGTCAACTTGCAGACAAGTTCCGCTTGTCCCTTTTGCCATTCGCCTATCTCCATACTCGACCTTCAGGAGCAGCAAAGCATGTTGGCGCAACTCAAGGAAGCGACTGCCGCTGACGCGAAGCATATCGATCCTGAGCTGCCCTTGAAGCTCGCCATGGCGAAGGCCGAGGCATCCGACTATTTTTCTATAAACCGCCATAGTGATTGGTGGGCTGATCCCGGCACTACCCGCGACCTGGTAGTCGGTGCATTGAAGGACATCGCGCGCTTGTTCACCGGCCGAATGTCTTGATCGGAGTGCCGCGCTTTATCCTCTTTTGTAAAAAGTGACCGCAGGCCTTCTCTCGAGCGTCCTGCTTTACGCCTCACAAATTCAGCACTCTCGCCCCTAGCATCCGCGCAATCTCTCCCGGCGTTGTGGCCGGAGCGAATTTCATCGGCGCGCCGATGTGGACGGTAATCTCACCGAGATGTGCCAGCCTGCGCCCCTCGCACTTCATTTGCCACACGCCATCCAGCCGCATCGGAATGATGGGGAGGCGCAAGTTTTCCGCCAACAGGCCGATCCCGCTCTGGAAAGCCGCCATGCGGCCGTCTTCGGAATTGTTGACCTCGCCTTCGGGAAAAACGAGGATGCTGTAGCCGCGGTCGGCCGATTCCCCCGCAAAGCGAAAACTTTCGCGAAAGCCGGAATGTTGCGGCAGCGGGAAAACGTTGAACAGCGCAGTGGCCAACCAGTAGCCCAAATAGTAGGCCGCGCGTTTCACGAAAAACCAATCACGCGGCGGCCGGCGCATATTTTGCAAAGTTTCGCCAGCCATGCTTGTCGCGAGGCGATGCCGAAAACGCGGTGGCAGCCCGGCCAGAATCAGCCCAATATCGGCGCGGCGCGTGATGTGGTTGGAAACAACGAGCACGGGACCGTGCAGGTTGTGTAGATTCTCTCGTCCAACAATCTTCGGATGCCCAAGAATTTGCGTCGCCGGCCAGACCAGAGCGTAATAAACCGCGAGCCGGATCCAGCGCACCGCTGCGCGTTGCGTCCAGCGCGGATAAACATATTCCGTGCGATGGGCCGCAGGTTGTTGCAGAAGGCGCTGTACATCCGCCACGGTTTTTGCGTCCGCAAAAGACGTTTCGTTTAGTTCAACCTGAAAACGCTCTTCGAGTGCGCTCATCAACTCGACGCGGTCGAGCGAGCTAAGCTTCAGCTCCTTCTCTAGTTTTTCTGAAGATCCTTTGGCGGCTGAAAACTTCGCCAGCAAGTCATCCAAAGTGCCCGCCCGCGCATTTGCCGGCGTCGAGCCATTGAACAATTCTGCCGCTCGCCCAGCGATGACGCTCAGCCGGGGCTTGCCAATCGGTGTGCGCGGAAAATCAGCCTCCGGCCAGACGACCCATCGATGCACGCGCTGGTATTCAGCGAGCGAGGCGTTGGCGTTCTCAATCGCCCTTCGCAAATCGTGCTCCCCGGTCTCCGTGCCGTGGTCCATCAGCGCTATAGCGAACGGCTCCGCGTTACCGCCGCGCGGGTCGGGAACGACCACGCAATCGCGCACCCCGCTTTGTTTACGCAAGGCGGCTTCCACGTCTTCCGGGTAAACATTCAGCCCCGCAGGCGTGACGATGACGTTTTTTTTGCGCCCTTTGAACCGGAGATTCCCCTCAGCATCAACTTCGCCAATGTCCCCAGTGCGCAGCCAATTTTCTTGATCGCGCACTCCCTGCCGCAACGCGCCGCCTTCCCAATAGCCGCTCGCCACGTTCTCGCCACGCACCAAAATCTCGCCGTCTTCCGCCAGCCGAAATTCGCGCCCCGGAAGAACTCTTCCAATCGATCCCTCGGTGGCGCGAAAAGGATGGTTCAAGCTGATGACCGACGCGGTCTCCGTCATGCCGTAGCCTTGCACGACCGCGTAACCCACACGCTTGAAAAATTCCTCGGTTTCCGCGGAGAGCGCCGCGCCGCCAGAAATAAACGCCCAGAATTTCCAGCCAAATTGCCGATGAAGTCGGCGGAAACGCCAGGTTCGGCGCAAAAACTTCTGGCCGTTCGCGGCCGCGAAAGTTTTTTTCAGCCAGCCACTCTGTCCGTGCGCTTCCAATTCGCGCTCAATCCCAGAGTGCAAGGCGTCCAGCATGCGCGGTACCGCGATAAGCGCCGTGGCCCGTTCGCACCTAACGGTTCGAATTATCTCAGAAGGATTCGCGGAATGTTCGAACACTACTGTTGCGCCCAACAGCGGCGGCACAAACAGCGCCATGAATTGTCCAAAAACATGACTGAGCGGCACCAGCGTGACGAATCGCAATGGATGAAACCAGCGCTCGTAGTTTCTATAAGGGTCTATCCCCCGCTCGAGCGGCTCTAGATTTGCCAGAAAATTTCCATGCGTCAGAACGACACCGCGCGGCTCAGCCGTCGTGCCCGAGGTGAAAACGATTTGTGCGATGTGCTTTCGCGTGATGGGCTCATCGGCAAGACTTTCGTGAGGAGCCTTATCGGGCGGGCTGATCCCTGGCGGCAAGGCCTGGACATTCGCATGACTGGCCGTGTCGGCCAAATCCTCCAGTACAAGCCTCGGGATGACGGGTTCGAACGCAGCCTTCTCGCGCGAAGAAATAATCAATTTAACGCCCGCGTCACGGGCCACCCGTCTCGCAAAATCAGGCGTCGCGCCGTCATCCATGGGCACCACGATCGCCCCGCGCAACAAGCACCCCCAGAAAGCCGCCGCCCATTCCGCGCTGTTCGGCCCCCAAATCAGAACGCGATCGCCTGTCCGAATGCCGCGTTCTTTCAGCTCCAGAGCGCACGCGACAGCTCCGCCCGCGAGCCTCGAATAAGTCCATGCCTCGCGGCGATAACCGCGCCGCTGCACGAGCGCGGCATCGTTGCCATAGCGCTCGAACTCACCGAACAGAGATAGGAGACTCTCTCGAGGCATAATCGCAAACGGCTCTCGAATCGCTTTGCTGGCTTGATTCTACGCCTCTGCGAAGATTGCAAGCGAAAGCCCGTGCGGGTCAAGTGCACTTCGCGTGCCACAATTGATTTCATTCCTTTATATCTACCCAGTGCTCGGCGTCCACTCGAGTATGCTCGAAGGGACTTACTCGACGCGGCTTCGATGCGACGATTCGCGATTCCACGCCGCCATCCGGCCACGAAAGCCCATCAATGCCACAACGACGCAAACCAAACTCGCATTGGTGAGACCGAGCAGGAAGCCGCCGCGAAGCGCATCCGCTATAGCCTGGTAGTCCATTAAAAAAGACAATATGAAGAAAAAGGTGTGCAACATGTTCGTATACCGCCTTAGTTTCCTTCTTTGGCCCGCGCGCCGACTCCCGCGGGTCCATTGTGCCCATGGGACTGGCGAACTAACCGCATCACACGGATTAAGATCATTACCCCGGAAAAAACAGCAGTTCCCACCAGTGCGTACAAGAAGACTTGATTTATAATCTCGACCGTGCTGGCGAAATTAACTGCTCCGCTGGCTCCGGAATTCGCCGCCTCCACCCAATGCCCCGCTTTAATCAGAAAATAGACAATCACCAGACCGGCAGCCTGAACAAAAACGCCGTAGTAAGAGCGAAAGCGCACCCAATCCGGACGGACAAGATTGATGATTGCGCGCACGATCTCCAAGGCCGTAAGCGCGGCAATCGGAAAGTAAATCTGATACCAGATCGGGGCGAGCTTCAGGAACGCGGCCGCAGGCCCAAGGATCAGAATCGGAAAGTTCTGGACCGCCGTCATCCACCCGATGGCAACGGCACACGCGACAATGATGGACAGGGACTCGAAGCGCGAAACCTCCCGGAAGTTGCTCCCGATGCCCAGTTGAATGTCCCTCTCGATGTTCAAGTCGAGCCGGAACTTGCCGCCCATGCCTTTCACATGCCAGCGATCGGGATGCTTCGTCAGGTGTCTCTCGACCAAAGCAAAAATCAGCGTCACCACGCTCAACTGAATAAAGAGTTGCAGCAGGCAGGTCGAAAGGATGTCGTTGAAACCGACCTTCTGCCCGCTGACCGCCAGCGCCGTAAAGATAATGGCCACGACAAGAAACGTAAGGCCTAGGTTGAAAGATAGAACCTTGACGTAGAAGGGAAACAACACCGGACCAATGATTTGCCTGCCGAACGCGACCGACTTCTGGTCCTGCCGGTATCGCGCGGCAAGCAACAGCGGGTTGCCGCGTTGCCTCAGCAAACCCTCTTGCTCTTCTTCCGTCAGCGGCCGCCCCAGCTCTTGTTGTTTGTCTTCCATTTCCGAGCGAATGTCTTCGGACAGTTCGCCGATGATGTCGTCGCGCTGCCCCTCGGGCAACGCCTTCGCTACTGCTTTCACGTAGCTGTCAACTAAATCCATGACGTGCTCCTTAACCTCTTCACAGCATTCCGTTGAGCGACGAATTGATGCCCTGCCACTCCGTCAACAGTTGCTTCAACATCTCTTTCCCATCTGCCGAAAGCTTGTAAAAGCGCTTGTTCCGCTTATCTTCCTCGCGCCATTCGCTCACCAGCAGCCCGTGGCTCTCGAGCCGCCGCAGCAACGGATACAGCGTGCCTTCGTCAATCGCCATGCCCCGCTCGCTCAGCGTCTTCCGCAGCGTGTAGCCGTAGTGCTCCTTGCGGAGCGCCGCCAATACCGCAAGGACCAAAGACCCGCGGCGCAGCTCCAGCCGCAGGTTTTCAAAGAGTTCGTGGTTGTCCGTACCGGGCGTCATATAGTGTACGCTACACACTGTATGTGACACAGTATAGCTTGTCAAGCTCTTTTTCCAATTTTTTTGATTGCAGCTAAACCTCATGTTTTCTGAGATTTTCGGCGGCACAGACCTCTCTAGTGACACACACTTCAGTCTGTCAGCCCGTAGGAAGCTGAGCTAGATGCACCGGAGGGACCATCAGTTCAGCTCATGCAGCGGAGATCTAGGCTCCTCTTGTCTTGACAAGGTTGTGCGCCGACGCCGCGGATGAGAACAGAGTTATGAGACCTTCGGCCAGTGTTGGGTGGGTCAGGACCGCATCGCGCAGCGCGGTGTACGGCAGCCCTGCGATCATCGCAACCTGGACGGCGGCCAGGACTTCTCCCGCACCAACGCCGAACGCCGTGAACCCGAGGATGCGATCGCCATCAGTTTCCACGAGCGCCTTCACGAACCCGCGGGTCTCCGAAAGCGTGCGTGCACGCAGGTTGGCTTCCATGGGGACTTTAAACAGTCGATACGCTATCCCTTGAGCCTCCGCTTCTGTTTCACTCAAGCCGATGTGAGCTAGTTCGGGGTCGGTAAACAGACAATAAGGGACTTGCCTGCCCGTGGTCACACGGTTGCCGCCGGTTAAATTGGCATGGACTACGCGGAAATCGTCGATGCTGATGTGCGTGAACAGCGGGCTTCCCGCAACCTCGCCGATCGCCCAGACGCCGGTCGCGGTGGTTTGCAGCCGCTCGTTGACCTTGATGTATCCGCGGTCGGTGAGCTCAACGCCGGCGAATTCCAGGCCGAGTCCTTCGGTGTTCGGAATGCGGCCTGTGGCTACCAGTACATGACTTCCCTTTAGGACTTTCTCAATTCCCTTCTGCTCGACAATGACACTGACCGAGTCGCCGGATTTGCCCGACACTTGCTTGATCCGTGCATTCAAGAGAATTTCGATGCCCTCATCTGCGAGCAGGCTGCGAAGAGCCTCGCATACGTCCGGGTCTTCTTTGGACATCAGCCGCCCGTTGCTATCGACTATCGTCACCTTGCTGCCGAAGCGGCGCATCGCCTGGGACAGCTCCACTCCCACGTAGCCCCCGCCTACAACAAGCAAGTGTTCGGGAATTTCATCGAGTTCAAGAGCCTCGATATGCGTGAGCGGCTGTGCTTCCGCAAGGCCAGGAATTTTCTCCAGCGCGGCACGCGTGCCCGTACTAACGATTACGTTCGCGCCGCGCAGTTGACGTGCGGTTCCATCGGCCAGAGTGACTTGCACTGTTCTCGGAGCAACGAACCGGCCCGTGCCCAATATGAACTCGGCTCCGGTGTTCTTGTAATTCTCCATATACATATCGTTCAGGCCATGCACCATCCCGCGCTTGCGCTCGCGCACGCCCGCCATGTCGATCGCGAAGCCGTCGTGTGTGATGCCGAATTCCTTGCTTCGGCGAAAGTACGATGCGACTTTCGCGCTGTGGATGATGTTCTTGCTCGGCAAGCACGCGATGTTCGGGCATGACCCGCCGATGTATTTGCGCTCGACGACTGCGACTTGCTTTCCTTCGCTAGCAAACGTCCACGCAGCGACAGTCGAGCCCGTGCCGCCACCGAGAATCAGCAGATCAAATTCTTCCGGCTGCGTGTTCTTACCTGCCTGGGCGGGTGAAGCGTTCCTCGTGCTGTTCATGCGGATTTTCCTTTCCGAGCGACGGGTTCACTCTTGGCTTGCATTGATTTCATGAGCGCGACAGACGATGCTCCTTCGAGCGACAGTCCGTAGCCAACTTCCCGCACGATGCGCTCCTTCAACGGTTGAATAAAGTGGATGCGGGTGTTGCGGCGCGTCACTTCCGGAGCCTTCAAGTACAACTCCGCCAATTCCCGCGCCCTACTGAGCGCCTTGCCGTTGGGCACAACTTCGGCAACTACTCCCCATTCGTACGCGGTACGCGCCGCCAGGGGCTGCGGGTTCAGCAGGAACGCCTCCGCTCTTCCGGCTCCGGCGCGGTAACTCCACGTCGTAAAGATTCCGTCGCCGGGTGCAACGCCCGCGGAGAAGTGGGCTACGTCCTGGAAGGTCGCACCCTCCGCCGCCACAATGACACTGGCAAGCAGCGCGTAGTCTGAATGCACATGGGCGCGTCCCTCTATCGCCGCGATCACCGGCACTCGTATGTTGGCTATGTTTTCCAAAACCTGAACGCCTTCGTCGTGAACTTGGCTCCACACGCCGGGATCGGCGACGTCGCCGAAAGAGGACCACTCGACATCCGTAATGAACTCCCCACCTGCGCCCGTGAGGATTACGATCTTGTTCGCTCGATCTTGCGCAATCCGGTAGAAGGCATCGACAAATTCCGTGTGAGCTTGCGCGGTCATAATGAACGGGCCGCCATTGTCATGGAACTCAGCAACCAGTACACCTTTGTCATCTCGCGTCAGTCGGAGCTTGTGATACGCAGTCAAGTAGTCATTTTGAAGTTGCATAGGATTTTCCTCTCGGTGTTGTCCTGACTGGGTTCACCCGAACGTGTTATTCGACGTCCCGGCACACAGCTCTCAGGTGGCCACAACGAGACCGCCTGCGGCACGAATGACCTCCCCGGTGATCCAGCCTGATTCGTCTGATGCTAGGAACACTGCCAAGGGCGCGATATCCTTTACGCGACCAAGCCGCCCCAGCGGCGTCTTCTCGGCCAGGGCAGCGCCGGCACCACCCTCAAAGGTCCCCGCCGCTGCATTGCCTTCGGTTTCTGTGTGCCCCGGAGCGATGGCGTTGACCCGAATCTTGCGCGGTGCAAGTTCGAGCGCCAATCCTCTGGTCAGCGTTTCGATGGCGCCTTTCGTCGAAGCGTACAACAGGGCTCCCGCCACCGGATGCGAGCCCACGATAGAGCTGAGGTTGATGATGCTCCCGCCGTCGGCGCCGAACCGCTTGATCGCCTCCTGCATGGTGAGAATCGCCCCGAGAACGTTGATGTTGTAGTGGAGGTGAAAGCTCTCTTCGGTGATCTCCGCGAAGGCGCCGAAGCGGAATACCCCGGCGTTGTTGACCAAAACATCCAGTCTTCCAAACGCGGCATGCACTTCTTTGAATAACCGCGCAACATCTGCGGCCTTGGACACGTCGGCCCCGACCGCGATCGCCTGGCCCCCGTTGTTGGTGATCGCCTGGGCGACATGTTCGGCGCCTTCCCGGTCGGAGGAATAGTTCACGGCCACGCGCGCGCCCGCAGCTCCCAAGGCCGTTGCAATCCCGGCACCTATGCCTTTGGACGCGCCCGTCACGATTGCCACTTTCTCAGACAGTCTGCTCATGATTCACCATTCTTCTTGATCCGACTCCCCTTACCGCCGAACGTCCATCACCGTGAATTGCGCGTCGCAGCAAAAAATCTCGATTTATGCTCCTCATGCCAAAGAGCGTTTTGAAACAGCGCGTCGAACTTTAATTTTGCATCCTGAACAAATCGTCGGCAATCCAAAAGTAGCCGGGACTCACGACCACGATCACGAGATTAGTACTGGGAGTCGGCAGCTCGTCAGGAAATTATGCACTGACGAGATGCGCGTTCTCGTTACCATTCTGGGGAGACTTCCCACAAGCGGACTTCTCCGGCACTGGACCCCCGTTTCTGGTCAGGCGCCAGCTTACCGCCGGGACTGATTTCATCATTGCGCGGGACGGGCCGGATTGCCGCTGTTTATCTCTTTTTCGACAAGCTACCGCTGAGCTAGCCCTGGTGATAACCAGCATTAGGGCTGGGGCCTCAGACAGCTGGTGCCTGATTCGGTAACGGATGAAGTTGCAGGAAGGCGGCTGCGGCGTCGCGGGCACGTCGTGCGATTTCGCGGGGGTTCGGTCGCTCGGCGACGCCGAGCAGCAGGCTAACAATCAAATCGCGCCAGAGCAGCGCGGCGAACTGCTCGGCAAGTTCGGCAGGGCGTCCTGTGAGCAGTCCGGATGCCTGGGCCCGGGTCATGACTTTGCGCAACGCGGCACGGCTTGCCTCGCGGCCTGTAGAGTCGAGCGCACGCGCCACTTCGGGGGCATGGGACACTTCGGAGATCGCCAGCCGGAACACGGCAACGACCGTGGGATCGCTTATCTCGCAGACGAGCTTCGTCCCGAAAGAAGCCAGCACCTGCTTTAGGGTCTGGCGATCGCGCAGTACGGGCAGGTCAGCGGGCACATCGAATCGCTTGGCGCGCTCGCTGATACAGGCGATCAGCATTTCCTCTTTGTTGCCAACCCGTGCGTAAAGCTCTCGCTTCGAAACACACGCGCGCGTTGCGATCTCAAGCGTGCTGGCCGTTGCGTAGCCGCTCTTCATGAACGCCGCAAAGGCCGCGTCGAGGATGCGTTCGCGCACCGCGGTTTCGTCGGCGCCTTTCTGGCGGCGTTTTGACATCGATGCCGTAGCCATCACCCTCTCCTTGCCGACCCTGGTACCGCATAGTACCACTTTCTTTGTTCTCGGGCGTAACCTTTTCTCCTCGCGAGCGTCTAAACTAGCAGCGTGGTACCCGCCGGTACCACGTAGGATTCAAATTCCGCGAGGAATCAAAAGGAGCTGAACAATGAAGAGCGAAATGTCCTACCTGTTGCTGGCGTTCGCGACGGTCCTGGCGCCTATGGCACAAGGTCAGTCCACACCGCCGCAGCCCAAGATCACCGGCGTGCTGACGATCCTTACGCCAAAACCGGGAGTTACTGTCGAGCAAGTCATGAAAATCATGCCCGCCGAAATTCGTGCGACCGTTCCCCTGTATCTCGACGGCAAGATTCAGCAGTGGTTCACCCGCGGCGACGGCCGGGGCGTCATCTTCATACTCAACTGCAAGGACGTAGCGGAGGCTCGGGCCCTCATCGAAAGTTTGCCTCTCTCGAAGGAAAACCTCATGGACGATCAGTTCATTCCGGTCGGGCCACTCTTGCCGCTCGGGATACTGTTGCGAGATGGCCCAACCAATAAGTGAACCCATCAATCTGATAGGAGGCCAAATGTCACCAGAAACTATCTTCAATCTGCATCTCATTCTAGGTTATGTCGCGTGGCTACTTTGCTTCGGCGTGTACATCCTGCCCCGGCTCAAGTCGATGGACCTCTTCGCTGCGCAACGCGCCATCGCTACGCTGCACAGCTTCCGCTTCTTCGGGCTCGTCTTTATTCTTCCAGGAGTCGTCGGCCCGAATCTGCCAATCGCTGGCTTCGCCACATTCGCCGCCTACTGGGACCTGGCAACCGGGGTCCTGGCCATGCTGGCGCTTCTCACCGTAAGGATAGGTCCGCTCTTCTGGCTTTTCGTCGTGGCCTTCAATCTCGTGGGGATAGTCGATCTCATCCTCGACTATTACCACGCCATCCAGGTTGGCCTTCCTGCGCTGGCGGGGCAGTTGGGCGCCACGTACGCGATCCCGATCCTCTACGTGCCCGTGCTGATGATCACGCACGTCGTCGCATTCTATTTGCTGCTGCGTCCTCAGCCCGAGGCGGTTCGAGCCCTCGCCGGCGATGCGGCGGCATCTTAGAGTCGGATTAGCTGCAAGTGGATGGTCGGCTACAGGAAGTCATCCAGAACGAGGTTAACGGAAGTTTGGGCGGATTGGTAATGGGAAGTCGTAGTAGGAAGTGATCTCCTCGCTTGGCATCGATCCTGGACGGATTACGGGGCCACCCGGAAGTAATTCGGATACCTGATAACGCAGCAATTGGAAACTAACCCATACCTCGTAGAAACCAACCGAGCAGAAACGTCGAGAGTTGAGTACAATAGAACATCCAGGGGAAATCTCGTGCACCCCCGGCTGCATCGAACTTAGAATCAAGTGGGGCAAATGCCGGTACCGATTTCACAGATGTGGACGGTTGCAACGTACGTCCTCAAGCAGAAAATTGCCGGGCGCAAGCGCTACCCGTTTGTGCTGATGCTCGAGCCGCTTTTCCGCTGCAATCTGGCGTGCGCCGGCTGCGGCAAGATTCAGTATCCCGCGCATATCCTCAAGAAGGAATTGAGCCCCGAAGAGTGCTTCAAAGCCGTCGACGAGTGCGGCACGCCGATGGTTTCCATTCCCGGCGGCGAACCGCTGATGCATCCCCAGATTGACAAGATCGTGGAAGGTCTGGTTGCGCGCAAGAAGTACATCTATCTCTGCACCAACGCGCTGCTTCTCAAGGAAAAGCTGGATCTCTTCAAGCCCAGCAAGTATTTGACCTTTTCTGTTCACATGGACGGCCAGCGCGAACACCACGATTTCTCCGTTTGCCGCGAAGGCGGCTACGACCTGGCGGTCGATGGCATTAAGGAAGCGCTCAAGCGCGGCTTCCGCGTCACCACTAACACCACGCTCTTTGACGGCGCCGATCCGAACAGTGTCCGCCAGTTCTTCGATGAAATGATGGAGCTCGGCGTCGAAGGCATGATGCTTTCGCCCGGCTATTCCTACGATAAAGCCCCGGATCAAAAGCACTTCCTGGGACGCGCCCGCACGCGCCGCACCTTCCGCGCCATTTTGTCCAACCGCAAAAAGAGCTGGCAGTTCAATCAGTCTCCTCTTTTTCTCGAATTCCTGATGGGCAAAAAACAGTATGCCTGCACGCCCTGGGGCATGCCCACCTACAACGTCTTCGGCTGGCAAAAGCCTTGCTACCTGCTCCAGGACGGCTATGCCGACTCGTTCCAGGAATTACTGGAAACGACCGAATGGCAGAACTATGGCACGGAATCCGGAAATCCGAAGTGCGCCAACTGCATGGTTCACAGCGGCTACGAAGCCTCGGCCGTTGACCACACTTTCAGCGGGCTCCGCGGCCTTTTCGCCACAATAAAGGCCACCTTCTCCGGAAATTACGCCGACCCGGATGCGCTGGCCCTCCTCAACGAGCCTGCGAAACCTGTGCACTCCTACAATCCGCTGGTTCAGATCAAAGCAACCAAAGGCCAATTCGAGGAGACAAGCGCTTGACGGGCCCACGCCACGCTGATCGGCCGAGCCACACGGAAGGCTCAGTCTCGAATCCCGACATACTTGAGGTCGCTCCGGGAACGATTCACGAAGCCGTCCAAGGTTGGGTCCCTGAGCTGGCCACCGAGGACGAGCTTCGCATTGCACTGGAAAAAGCCTTCGACTATCGCGGCGACGTCACCCTAACCACGAAAGACGGCAAGCAGCTAGAAGGCTACATTTTTGATCGTGTTTCCGGCCCCACGCTTGCGAATTCGTTTGTGCGGGTGCTCCCGAAGGATTCCAATCAGAGACTGAAGATCGCCTATGCCGATATCGCGGCACTCGCCTTCACCGGCCGCGATCCCGCAGCCGGAAAAAGTTGGGAAGCCTGGGTGCGCAAATATTGGGAAAAAAAGGCCTCCGGCGAGCGCGGTTTCGGCTTGCAACCCGAGTCCCTCGAATAGCCCCAATTTGCCCTTTTGACCGCCTCTCCCTGCCCCCGGTGTCCGTATAAACCTTTATGTTTCAATAAGTTGAGCCATGCAACGCACTCACACCAGGCCCTTTTCCAGCATGGACAAATGGCCCATTTCGTGGTACTATCTCGATAGCTTTTGTTGCTCTTGTATTACCGTTTGACCCGTTCTACGGGGCTGCAAGGACCATCTTGCGGCCTTTTTTGCGGGCTGGAGGCCAGTCACGGCGCTTGGGAATCTCGGGTTTTCTCTTACCCGCGGGTAACCGCATACGGACCAGGAGCGGCAAAACAATTTCAATGCCGCAGACCCAGCCAAATCGGGAAAGCGCACGCGAGGGTAGTGGAAGTGAAGGAACAAGGAACAGTCAAGTGGTTCAATGCTTCGAAGGGCTATGGTTTTATCCAGCGTCAAACCGGGGAAGATGTTTTCGTTCATTTCTCGGCGATCATGATGGATGGATACAAATCGCTCAACGAAGGTCAATCCGTGGAGTTTGAAGTAAAAAAAGGCCCCAAAGGCCTTCAGGCAGAGAACGTTACCGGCCTCTAGCCTGCGCAATTGGGGTGCCCTCTACTCGAGGGCACCGCACCTCAAGAGATTCGAACGAGTTTTAACGACGCAAACGTGGTCAAGGAGGATGATGTGCAAGTAATGGCAGAAGGACAGACAGTAAAACACGAAACGTACGGCTTGGGCATTGTTACCGCTTCCGATCAGGAACGCACCGCGATTGATTTCGACGATCACGGCCCCAAGCTGTTCGTTACCAGTATCATGGTAGCCGAACTAATCGGCGAAGCACCCGCGACGCCGCCAAAGACCAAGCGTCGCCGCAAGGCTTCCACCGCCGCGAAAGCCGCCAAGAAAGCCGCTGCTGCTACTGCTGCTGCTACCGCTGCCGCCGGCCGTTCGTAGTTCCTGTCTCGCTCCGCTTTAGAAGTCCGCGCTTCCCCTTCGCCATTCCGGCGCAGGGGTGTGTTCGAACACATCTACGGCAACCAACAGACTGACTATGATAATGTTTTCGCTATGAAACGTTTCGTCGTGATTCTTGGGGTCATCCTGTTCGTGCTCGGCATTGTCGCGCTCGCGCATCCGAGTTTTGACTATCACAAACATGAAGAGGTCGCGAGAATCGGACCCATCACGGCAACGGTTGACAAGCCAGAGACGGCTAGCATTCCAGTAGCCGCTACCGTGGCGCTGCTTGTTTCGGGATTGGTACTAATCGTCCTGGGCGCAAGATCAAAGCGCTAATCGACCTTCGGCGATTTACCCTCAGCGCTACCCAAGTGCCCTCGCACGCTCCCAAAACAGCTCGCTTGGCGGACGCCCTGTCCCTTTCACCGGCTGGTTCACTGTTTTGTCGAAGTAGTAGGACAGACATTCTTGTCCGTCGTATCTCGATTGGCGATCACGAAAATCCCTAAACTACAAAAAAAGAGCATAGGCAAGAGTGCCGGTGCTACTTGTGCGCGGATTCGGTTTGCTCGAAGGCGTGGTAAGAGGAGCGGACTAGCGGGCCGGCTTCGACGTGTTTGAAGCCCATGGCTTCGCCCAGGATTTTGAACTCGGCGAACTCGTCGGGGTGAACATAGCGAACGATGGGCAGATGGTCGCGCGTAGGCTGCAGATACTGGCCTAGCGTGAGAATGTCTGTGCCTTGCGCAGCGAGGTCTTGCAATGTGGCCAGGACTTCCTGCTTTTCTTCGCCGAGGCCGAGCATGAGGCCGGTCTTCGTGGGCATATCGGGATGGGTTTGTTTCGTGCGGCGAAGCAATTCCAGCGATCGCTCGTAAACGGCGCCTTTGCGGACTTGGCGATAGAGGCGTGGAACTGTTTCGGTGTTGTGATTCAGGACGTCGGGCCGCGTCGCGAGAACAACGTTCAGCGCGTTCCAATCTCCGCGAAAATCCGGTATGAGTACTTCTACCTTGCAACCTGGCACGCGGCCGCGAATTTCTTCGATGGTGCGTGCAAAAATGTGCGCGCCGCCATCGGGCTGGTCATCGCGATTGACGCTTGTGACCACGGCATAGCGCAAACCCATGCGCGCGACGGCTTCCGCAACACGCTGCGGTTCTTCTTCATCCGGTGGGCCAGCCGGCTTGCCGCTCGGCACCGCGCAAAATCCGCAGGCGCGCGTGCAGATGTCTCCCAGAATCATGAACGTAGCCGTGCCGTGGTCCCAGCATTCGCCCATGTTGGGGCAGCGTGCGCTTTCGCAAACGGTATGTAAGTCCAGGGTGCGCATAATGCGCTTCAGGTCCTGGTAGCGCTCGCCGCCGAAGAATTTTACGCGGAGCCAGTCGGGGCGCGGATGCGCTCCCGGGGAAGGCACTGGCATCGGCGGCTGATTCGAGATGATGTTAAACGGTGTGGCCATCAGGGTTGCTCGAATTCTTCATTTTAGCCCCATTCCCGCCCCGGTACAAACGCGGAGGATAGTTGGATTTTGAAAGTTTAGATTGTCGAAGAAGTCGGCCGCAATTGGCCCGACCCGCCTGCGTAATAATCCGGCGGCAAATTCAGGGATTTACCCTATCTGGAATCTTTGCTGTACCGCACCTTGCTAAGTGAGAAGGAGGTTTGGTCTGATGATGAAAGCTAACCCGGGTCTTGCAACCAGAGTGATAGATCGAATAGTCGAACTCTCGGCGGATGCCCAGATAGAGCGGCGGATGACTGCTATGGACTCTCCGGCGTTTCACCAATTGGGAGGAGCAATTGCAGCGTACGGCAAGGCCCTTTCGCTTCTCGTAGCGGTTCGCGAGCAGGAAGAATTCTACGAGGTCATGCGTGAGCTTAATTTGCTGGTGAGCGTTTCAGAGCAAGTGCATTAGTCTAAAGAAACGAAGGCCGCGGCGCCCCCCTAATTCTGCTCACTCACCGTTGCGTTAGTCAGCGTTGCGTTAGGATGATGCAGCTTGTTTGCGCATGAGCTTAGCCGACGCTTGCGCCTCGACGGATTTGCGCACGCCTTCCGCGTGCAGTTCGCCACGTTTGAGAAGTTCCAGTATCTGCTCCGCGGTGAGCGTAAAATCTTTGCCAACCGAGAAGATGACTTCCCCATTGGCGGTTTGCATTGGGAAACCGACAGCCATTCCATGTTGGCGCAGTTGGTGGACGGCCTTCACGATGTCGTCGGTTCTCTTTGCGAAATTGGTCACAGCGAACTTTCTAAACGGAAGCGACATCATTGCGGAAACGGAGGAGCGCGTCTAGTGGCAAGAACGGCCCGCGCACAGGTTTTGCACAGCTTCTCCACGCTTCTCGCGCCGACGATCCACGCGAAGCTCTCTGGCTCCATGACGTTGCATCGGATTACAGTGCGTTTCTTGCTGTTTGGGCAGCGCCGATCGCAACGCAAAGGGTCCGCGACCATTTACTGCTCGCGTCCACCATTCTGACACCGCTCCAAGCTTCGGACGCGCCGCTGAGACCTACCCTTTACCAAAAATGGCGCCAATGGCTTAAGTCATTGAAAATGCCCCCCTTCCGGCAGGTTGTCTTCCAAGCGGTTTGGTATCAAGAATGCCCTTCCATATTACGAATCTAAATACCGCGGCAATGTGAATTTGAAGCGCGGATCTAAGAAAGGGAGATTTAATTATGAACCGCAAAATGATAACTGGCATGTTCTGCCTGATGCTGTTGGGGGGGACCTATTTTGTCCCAGGAGTTCGGGCCGACGAATCAGATAAGAAGACGATTGTGACTGTCAACGAAGCCATTCAGGTTCCCGGGAAAGTGCTTCCCGCGGGCACCTATGTTTTCAAACTGCTGGATCCCAACGATCAGACTCTCGTTGCAATTTACGACGCTAGCGAGATGCATTTGATCACCACGGTCCAGGGAATTTCGGACGTTCGGACGGAAGCCCCGGACAAGGCAATCCTTCAGCTTGAAGAGCGCACTGGCAGTCAGCCAGAAGCCCTGAAGACCTGGTTTTATCCCGGTGATAACATCGGCGTTGAGTTTGTCTATCCAAGGCAGAAGTAATAAATAAGAATAAGTCCCTCGCACCTGGCGCTGCCAACGGCGCCAGGCGCTCCCCAAGCCTAGCTCGTCATGAGGTGGCGAGCGGCTCCGAAAGCTAAAACGAAAGCGGCTGGGCTATTTGGCGGCGTGGCGGGCGAGGCGGGCGGCGAAACCTAGCAAGAGAGTACGCTGCTTGGGATCCATTTTGGCCAGGTGGCGCTGCAATCGGCTTAGTTCGGAGGCTTCTTTTTTGGAATAGCCCCAGAGGCCTTTGTCGTCGTCGCTGACGAGCTTGCGGGGCTTGGGCGGTTCGTCGCCTTCGTACATGACTTTGTAAAGAGGCATGTCCAGGGCGCGGGCCCACTTTTCGAGAGTCTCGACGTTGGGGACGGTGTGGCCGTTCTCGACGCGAGAAACATAACAGCGGAGAAGGCCGGTGGCTTTTTCGATGTCACCCTGGCTGAAATTCTTTTCTTCGCGCAGGGTTCTGAGTCTTTGTCCTATTTCCATAAGGTGAGATTACAACAAGGCGGTGGCTCTTGGCTAGGAGTAAATAACGAGGAATGGTTGGCGAGTAGTGAATAGCGAGCAGTGAGCGCGGCGAGGGAGGCGATCGCGCGGTGGGTAAGGCGGATCGTGAAAAAGTTGAGGGCGCAACATGCGGTTAAGCATGTTGCGCCCTCTAAATCGAGCCGTAAAGTTTCAGGCTTCCGGATCAATCCGGCGACTCATCAGCCTTGCGGCCAATCGCGTCTTCCAAACTGAGGCGTACCACCTATGAGCTTTTCGATTCGGCGGAAAATTGCAGCAGCGGTAAAGCCGTTGCAACCTTTGCGCCAAACCGAAATGCCCAAGAGCTTTTTGATTTAGCCCAGCGCTGCAAAAACCGTGAGGCTTTCGCGAACTCCAGACCAAACCACCTAGCCTCGGAGGTTTCGGAGCGCGGCTAGCGCTGCAATCGCTGTTAGGCTATCGCAACCTCTGAACCGCACCTTACGTCTCCGAGCTTCCCTCATCAGCCTAGCGCCGCAATCGCGGTTAAGCTCTTGCGAAGTCTACGCTGCATTGGGAAGTCTTTGAACTTTCCGGTTCCGTTCAGAATCGCGAAAACGATTAAGAAATCGCGGGCTCTGAACTGAACCGTAAAGTCTTTTGCGCTTCCGGTTCAATCTGTGGCGGAAGATAAACCTTGCCGTTTTCGGCGTCAATGGAAATCGGAGAAAATGCCTGTGCAAATTTGTGAATGACTGTGGATAAAAGAAGAGAAGAGCAAAGATCCCGCTCTCTACAAAATCAAAACGGGGGGAGGATGAAGCACCCGCCGGAGAGTCGAGCGGAGGATCAGTCAACAGAATAATAGAGGAAGTGGACGCCAACCCCGGACATTCCATTTTTACCGAGAGGCTCAACGTGCGTCACTCGGCCAATGAATTTGCATTCGAGGGGCGGCAAGGATTTGATTTCCTCGGGAACTTTCAGGCGAAGCTCAAGCTTGATTCCTTCGCGAAGCTTGAGGCTCGTCGCAAAATACGCGCCGCTTTTCGAGATGTTCATGGTCTCCGCGCGAAGTGACTCCGCCGAACTGTTCATTGCAAGCGTGATCTCCATGGGGACACGCTTGATGAGACGTGCTGCTAAACGGCGCTCGATGGTCACTCTAGGTTTCCTCAGGCTGGGGGAACACGAGAATTCGGTTCATGTAGCAGTACACAGTTTACGAAAATGCGGAAAGGCGTCAATCAGGTTCTTTGCTGGTGACCGCGGAAGCCAGACGGCGCGTGCATTGGGGTTGCGGGCGTGCTCGGGTAGGCTTTCGAGGGTCGCTGTAGCTGAACCCTATTTGAGATCGAGCCGTCATTTGATTCTGGCGATGCGGCCGGTGGTGGGATATTTCTGGAATTGGGCGGCGTCGTGCCCTGGGATGACGCGGTCGGGATTTCCTCCGGCGAGTAGGATCATGCGTTCTTGATTCTTGATGTTCGCGGCGTGATCGGCGTCGGAGAACGTGGCGCTGGCTTTGTGCTCGGCGAGATTGCGGTAGAGATAGCAATTGTCCGAGGCGAGGACGAAAGCAGGGGTGCCTTCGATGCTTATGTATTGAGAAGCGTAGGTGTGGCGACCGCCGGTGTAGGCGCGAATGCCGGGGAAAATTTCGACATTGTCGCCGTCTACCAGGTGCAAGCGGCCTTCGGTATTGATTCGCACGAGTTCTTTGACATCTTCGGGATCGATGCCGCCGTGATTGCCGCTGGGCTGCCAGGCATCCCCTGTGTAGTAGCGAAATTCTTCCTTCTGAATCCATACGTTGGCTTTCGGAAAAAGATCGAGGCCGCCCAAATGATCCCAGTGGGAGTGGCTAATCACGATGTCGGTGATTTCCTCGGGCTGGAGTCCCGCGAGTTTGACGGCTTCGTCGGGGCGAATGTAGTCGGTGGATGGAAAATACTTGAGGAAAGTGTCGCGGTGATAGCCGCTATCGAAAAGAATGTTGTGGCCGCCGCCCCGGATTAGCCAAATAACCATGGCGATGTTGATTTTTTCGCCTTTGGGAGCGCCCATGACCAGGCCGGCGACCTCATCTTCGGCCGAGGCGTAGCGGATGGCTTGAATTGAATAATTGGGTACAGGTGGGGACGCGGGCGCTCCACCAAGCAGCGCAGCCAACAGAATCGCTACGGCGATCTTATTCATGGTGCCTCTCCTCGTCGTTCTTCAAGCGTTTTTCGAGGGTTGCCTCGACTCAAACGCCTAATAGCGCGAACAGCATCCCCCGCTGGTTGCCGCATCATAGTCTGATGGGCCTGCTATCGTATACTCTCGCTGCTGGAGAGTGGCATGAAACCAGCTCTGCTCGTTTTTGTGGGATTTATCGTTCTGTCGTGGAGCGGGGCCTCATCGGCTTCCGCGCAAGCAGGAAAAGCGGTGAGTGAATTATGCGAAAGGAACTACAGCGGTTGCCGCGAAGAGCGCACGAAGTCGCGCAGCACGGTCACGTTCGGGCCGTACGCTCCGATGCGGCCAGCATCCACGGGCAAGCCAAGCCGCTCGGCCTGATCGAGATCGACGCCGGCGTCATCCAGCTCAGACAAACTAAAGCCTTGCGCGGGCAGCACGCGATTCAATCCAGTTGGATACACTGGCCGGGGCGGGCGGTGACGCTGCCAAGGCCGGCGCGCCAGTTCATAAAATTGCTGCCAATCGCGTTTGTGCCACGTGGTCATCGTTCTCTTTGCTACGTCCTCTTCTGGCAGTTGGATGCATGGGGAAGCCAGAAGGTTCTTCTCTAATCCCTCGGGCATCGCTTGCACCAGCCACGGCTCTCGAAACCAATCATTCCTCCCTGGGGAGGCGAGTCGCCAGGCGCTCAACATACTTCACATTCGACGCCGTGCGGCATTTTCCTTGCCTATTGTTTCAAACACGTTACCGGGCGATTTGTTTCGCTCTGCACCCCGGGCAGCAGAAAAAGCCGCATTACAGCGAACGGGGCTCGGGGCCGTCCTTTATGCGCGGTATATTGTATTCAATGGTAAACGTTTGCTAGCTGGCAGTCCGATTCCTCTCGCCTCAGCCTACTGCGCACGCAGGCAGCGCAGACCTTCCGACGCCGGCCGTTATTCTCAAATCGCCATAGCCCTAGTTCTTTAGACGGAGTTCTACGTCAAATGTTGCAGTAGAACGAACAGCCGGCAGGCACACGACAATCTCAAAGGGTTTTTGAGGAAGGTTGCAGCGGCGTCCCGAGGGATAAAAACACCGCCTTTTAGTCCGGAAGGCCTTCGTTACCAGCGGTTCCCGCGGTCGCCCCGATCTCCACCGCGTCCGCCGCCACCGCCGTGGCCACCACCACCCCGGCCACCACCGCCTCCACCATGGCCACCGCGCCCACCGCCGTAACCACCACCACCGCCGCCGCGCCCGCCGCCTCCGCCGCCACGCTCCGCTTGCGGTCGCGCTTCATTGACTACCAGGTTCCGCCCGCCGAAATTCTGCCCGTTCAACGAGTTGATTGCGCGGTCTGCATCTTCATCGCCCTGCACTTCCACGAAGGCAAAACCGCGTGATTGTCCCGTGAACCGGTCGCGAATTAGATTGACGCCCGAGGGGGTAACGCCAACTTGTGCGAACCATTCCTGAAGCTGTTCTTCCGTCGCGGAAAACGGAAGATTGCCGATGTAGAGCTTCTTCACCTGCCCACTCCTTCTGCCCGGAACCCAAGTGAGAGTCGCGGAGCGCGCTGAAGGACACTATCGTCGTTCACGGGCAGTCGGGGAAGCCGAGCCACCGCGGGGAGCGAGTCCGGCACTTCAGCGGTCAGAGGCATCCTCTCGAAAATTAACCCCTTTTGCAATGGGAAATAGTCTGGCCGCCGCGGTCGCTTTGATCCCCGCGATCCCCGTTCGAATGGATCGGTTTTTTCCAGCTCACTGCCACGGGTTGAGCCACCGGGGCCTGCGGAATGGTGGTACGATGCCGCGAAATCGATGGCTAGCAGGATAAAGACATGCGCGGCACAATGATGGATTTTCCGTTGACGCTCCCGGCGATTCTGGAGCGCTCCGGCAAACTTTTCCACCGCGTGGAAATCGTTTCCCGAAGACCCGACCGCTCCATCGTTCGAACGACCTACGGAGACTTCTACCGCCGCGCCAAGCGGCTCGCCGACGCCATCACCAAACTCGGCTTGCGTCCCGGCGACCGTGTCGCTTCCATGATGTGGAATCACTCGGGCCACCTGGAAGCCTTCTTCGGCGTGCCCTGCGCGGGCGGGATCCTTCACACCCTCAACCTGCGCCTGCATCCCCACGAAATCGCGACCATCGTCAACCACGCTGCCGACCGCTTTCTGCTGATCGACGATGTGCTGCTTCCGACCTTGGAAAAATGCCACGCCGATGTGCCGTTCGAACGCGTCATCGTGGTTCCCTACTGCGGCGGCATCGTCCCTATCCCAAAAGGCGCCCTGAACTACGAGGAACTCCTCGCCGACGCCAGCGATGACTTTCGTTATCCCGCCATCGATGAAAATGACGGGGCCGCCATGTGCTATACCTCCGGAACCACGGGCAATTCGAAGGGCGTGCTCTACTCTCACCGCGCGCTGGTGCTGCACACCTTTGCCGAACTGGGCGTGGATTCGTTTGCCATCGGCCATCACGACACCGTCCTGCCAGTTGCACCGATGTTTCACGCCAACGCCTGGGGCTTGCCGTATTCGTGCACGATGGCCGGCGCCCGACTGATTCTCCCGGGGCCCAATGTAGACCCGGAAAGCGTCCTCGACCTTATCGGGCAGGAACATGTGACCATTGCTTGCGGCGTTCCCACGGTGTGGCTCAGCGTGCTCGCTGCTCTCGAGAAAAATCCCGGCCGCTGGAAATTCGAGTGGCCTATCCGCGTGGTTTGCGGCGGCTCTGCCCCACCGGAGCGCCTTATGCGCGCCCTGGACAAACACAACCTGCACATCCTCCACCTGTGGGGGATGACCGAAACGACGCCGCTCGCCACGGTGGGCAAACTCAAACGCCACATGGGCGACTGGACCGGCGACCAACAATATGAAGTCCGCGCAAAACAAGGCTGGCCTGCGCCGTTTATCGAACTGCGCGTAATGCGCCCGGAGGGCCTCGAAGGCAAGTCTGTGGAAGCACCCCGCGACGGAAGCACTCCCGGCGAGCTCGAAGTACGCGGACCCTGGGTAGCGGCCAGCTATTACAATTCACCGGACCAAGCCCATCGCTGGACCGAAGATGGGTGGTTCAAAACCGGCGACGTGGCAACCATGGACGATGAAGGATTTATCAAGATTGTCGACCGCGCGAAGGATCTGGTGAAGTCCGGCGGGGAGTGGATCAGTTCGGTGGACTTGGAAAACATGCTGATGGGCCATCCGGCCGTCAAAGAAGCCGCGGTAGTGGGCGTCCCGCATCCCAAATGGCAAGAGCGTCCATTGGCCGCAGTAGTCCTGAAGGACGGTGCGCAAGTGACCGCCGAAGAGTTGCGCGCTTACCTTGCTCAGTCTTTCGCCAAGTGGCAGCTTCCCGACGCGTTCGTCTTCCTCGATACCCTGCCCCGCACGTCCGTCGGCAAATTCAAAAAGATTGCTCTGCGGGAGCAGTTCGCAAACTGGAACTGGGATCTGTAAGTCGCTCCCGAACTTATTCCGACCAACTCGAAGGACCTGAAGAAATTTTCCTATTTCTGCGCGGGCTGGACAGGAGCCGCTTAGGGATTGTCCTAACTTTCTTTTGCAGGATTTACCCGATTCCATCGAAAAACAATTCGAGAATAATTCTGCCGCGAGTCATATGCAAACTGTGTGAGAGGAGAAGCGAGATGGTCACAACGATCCAGCGATTGGGGGGTCTTTTCGTTTTGGCGTTACTTGCTGTTTATATGTGTCCGAATGCGAGCGGGCAGGGCTGGACGTCCACGGCAACCAAAGCATATCCGGTACAGAACCTATCGAACGCGACGCTTCTTGGCCCGCTGGATCCATCGACTCCTCTACACATTGTTGTGGGTCTGCAGGAACAAAACGCGAACCAGGTTCAGCCAACCCTCCGGCGCATGCTCACGCCGGGCGACCCTCTCTATGGAACCTCGCTAAGCTTGCAACAGTTTATTGCGCAGTTCGGGCCGACGCCCGCTCAGGTGCAGGCGGTGCAAAACTACCTCGCGGGCAACGGATTTGCGAACATCACGTTGGCCGATAATCAGCTACTCATCGAGGCGGATGGGACTGCCGCGGGCGTGACGGCTGCCTTTAATACCGGCCTAGCTAAATATTCGTTGGGCGGCGGTAGTGTTTATGTCAACACCGCAGACGCGCAAGTTCCCGCGTCGCTTGCCGGTGTGGTCGTTGCCGTTCTGGGATTGAGCAACGTGGTGGCTGTGCACACCGACGCTCGCACGTTGGCACTGAACACCTCTCCTGCGACCGACCCATGCGCGCCGCCGAACTGTCCGACGCCTGCGGTGGCGAACGAGGTGTACGGCCCCCAGCAATACCAGATTGCGTACGACGCGGCCTGTCCGTCAGACAATCCGCACTGCCCGGCGCAGAACTTTACGTCCGCCTCGGCCACCGCGGTTGGGATCATCGTTGAAGGAGATCTGACGCAGGTGGTCAAGGATTTGCGGACGTACGAACAGACCTACAATCTGCCGCAGGTGCCTGTCAGTATTGTGAACGCCGGAATCCCCAGCCCCGACACGAGCGGGGCCGAAGAGTGGGATCTCGATTCCCAAGTTTCCACGGGGATTGCTCAGCAGGTGTCACATCTTTATTTTTACGCGGCTACTACGCTTACCGATTCCGACTTGGCGCTGGCCATCAACAAGGCGGTATCGCAGAACAAGGTAAAGGCGTTCAATATGTCGTTCGGCGAGTGCGAATTCAGCCCCTATATCGACGGCGCCATGCTGGTCGATGATGAGATCTTTGGGGAAGCGGCACTCCAAGGGATAACTCCGTTTGCCGCGTCGGACGACAACGGCTCTGCGTGTCCCGTGGAGGGAGCGACGAATGGAGCGCCTCTGACCGGGCCGCCGGACACTTCTTATCCAGCCTCATCGCCCTATGTGATCGCCGTTGGCGGCACAAACCTGTTTACCAATGCGGATTTCACGTATGACTTTGAAACCGGATGGGAGGCGAGCGGCGGCGGACCGAGCTACTTTGAAAATCCACCGTTCTGGCAGAGCTACACGGGATCGGGCACTTTGCCAATCGTTCCCAGTTCCGAAGGTTCGGCCATCGGCGTCGGGCGGGGCGTACCGGATGTGTCGATGTGCGCCGGAGGAACCGGACTGGCGATTTGTTCGGCGAACGTTTTTGTCAGTGGCACCGCTACCCTTATCGGAGGAACTAGTTTGTCTTCGCCGCTGGCTATGGGTTCTTGGGCGCGAATTCAAACCGCGCATAAAAACAAACTCGGTTTCGCCGGGCCCTTGATCTATCAACTTGCTAACGGCGGTCCGTCTCCGAGCAGCCCGGATTTCAATGATGTGCTCTTAGGAGGGAATGGACTGTTCACCGCGCTTCCGGGGTACGACTACGTGACTGGTCTCGGGTCGTGGGATATTTTCAAAATTAATGCGTTGATTCCATCTACCTATCCGCAATAGATTCCCGCTTCTGGAAATGCCGGCGTATCGCGCCGAGGTTTTTTATCACGCGATGCGCCGGGTTCCGAAGGTTTCCGCGTAAAATCGAACAAGTGGCAATTTCCGGACGCCTTCGTGTTCCTCGACGCTTTGCCACGCACATCGATTAGCAAATTCAAGAAAATTGCGCTGCAGGAGCAGTTCGCGAATCGGAAGTGGAAGTGAGAGAGAGTGGCGAAGACCCAGGTGCAACCGGCACCTGGGGCACCCGGCCACTACACAAATCAAAAGGCAAAGGAACGGGTCTGAAGACCCGCCCCTACACATGCTTAGAGAAAAGAGCGTGTCTTCTCGGAACCAAAATGGGGCGAGGTCCGTACAGAATGGTGGGGATAGGCCAGTTCGAGGAACAGACAGCTGTCCGAGCGAGACAGACAACCGTTAGGGAGAGAGGAATCATGAAGAAGATAAAGAGTTTAGTACGGGGCTGGACACCGGCGGCGCTTTGGGTGGCGGTGATTTTACTGGCGGCTGGTGTGCCGGCACTGGCGCAGGGAGAGAAGCGGACGGTGTTTGCGGAAGGGGATTTTCATTGGCAAGGCAGCCTGAAGGCTGGGCAGACACTGGAAGTGGTCAATACCAATGGCGAGATTGGGGGAAGCAGCGCTTCGGGGGATGCAGCGCGCGTAGAGGGCAAGAGAGGGGGGAGCGACGACGACCACGAGTTATTTATCGAGGTCGTGGAGTACGCGGATGGCGTCACGATTTGCGCCGTGTACGCGAAGGATAAGACGCCGGGACGCTGCCACCGCGGCGGTGTGTCATCGGAGTCCGGCAACTGGTGGCATGGGCATCGCGCGAAGATCAACTTCGATGTGCAAGTACCGCGGGGCGTGCGGTTGAATGCGATGACGACCAATGGAAGGGTCCATTGCGTGAACCTGGGCAGCGTGGTGCAGGCAGCGACGACGAACGGCGACGTGGATGTCTCGACCAGCGAGTGGGCTTCGGCGAGAACAACGAATGGTGGAGTGCGCGTGTCCATGGGCAATGCCAAGTGGAGCGGCGAGTTGGAGCTACTGACCACCAACGGCAGTGTGGATGTGACGCTGCCGGCCTCCGCTGAATTCCAGGTGCATGCGTCTACCACGAATGGCGGGATTCAAACGGACTTTCCGGTTACCGTAGAGGGGAGGTTTGGCCCGAAGTCTCTCTCCGGGACGGTGGGCGGAGGAGGACGAGAGTTGAAGGTCGCGACGACGAATGGCGGGATTGAGCTGAAGAAGAGCTGAGAGGAGCCATTCATCACGTCAGCGACCGAGGGATCGCCCCGCGAGGAATGGATGCGCTGCCAGCAGAAGTTGCGTCTACCCGCTCTAGTGTGTAGACTCAAGTGTAGACCCATGTGTAGACGAGGTATCTCCCCATGCCTTCGAATCTTGCCATTGATGACGAGTTGCTCGCGGAAGCGCAAAAAGTGGGGCGGCACCGCACCAAGCGCGAAACAGTAAATGCGGCGCTGGCGGAATACGTGCAGCGCCGGAAACAACAACGGCTGCTCGGCCTGTTTGGCACGATCGATTTCGATCCCACCTATAGCTACAAACGCGAACGCGCCACCAAACGCCGGTGAAGGTGCTGGTTGATACCTCCGTGTGGTCCCTGGCGCTGCGGCGGAAGAACGAGGCGATAGACGCGGCAGAAAAGCTGATCGTTGCGGAGCTGACCGAACTGATTGGAGAAGGACGAGCGGCCATCATCGGGCTGGTTCGGCAGGAGCTGCTTTCCGTGGTGAAGACGGCCGAGCAATACGAGAAGCTCCGCTTGCACCTGCGCTCCTTTGACGATGAGCTCGTAGACCGGGCGGACTACGAGGATGCCGCGAAGTTTGGCAATCAGTGCCGGACCAAAGGTATCGCGGTCTTCGCGGTAGATATTCTTATCTGCGCGGTGGCCGTTAAGAGAGGCTGGGCCATCTTCACTACCGATCCAGATTTTGCAACGTACGCCAAGGTCCTTCCCGTGAAACTCCATCGACCTCACAAGGCGCTTTAGGGATCTGCCGCGCCGCAAGACGACCGCAATTCTGAAGACCCGCTGCCGCACACGGCCCGCCGTCTGAAGAGGGCGGCTACTGCCCATTGTTAGAGGTGGGGAGGGATTTGATTAGGGAGGAGAGTTCGAGTTGCGGGGGGCAGGCGGGCCAGTTGTGGCGCCAACAGACGATGACGTCGCAGCCGGTGAGGGAGTGGCCGTGGTCGCGGAAATTGCGGCTTTCAAACTCGAATTCAAGGTGCACGCGCTGCCAGGGTTGCGGACTGATCTGGCGCTTGGCTTCGCAGTCGGGGAAGACGGATCGCACGGCTTCGACGAGGTAGCCTAGTTCTTTCGCGACCATGCCGAAGAGAAGTACTACGCCTTGTTCGTTGTGACGGGTTCGTGGCGAAGGCCGCGGAAATCCATGGGATGGCCGTAGGTTGGGCGGCCACGCAGTTGCGGGTGGCGGATTTTGGCGGGTGGACAAGGATTTTTGCCGGATGGCGCCGGCTTCCGTGAGCGAAAATAAAAGGAGCGTCTAGGCGCGGAGCTTGTTGCCAGTCGGGCCCGAGGCTTTAGCACCCGAGGAGGCAGGAGTTCCAGGACATCGGCCCGTTGCCGTTTGCCCTGGGCGAACTTGCAAAACGCTTCCTGAACTTTCGGCCAGGAGCCGAAGCGGAGTTCCAACGTGCGAGGCGTGAATTTCCCCAATTTATAATAGGCCCGGCCAGTCGGCACCTCCCCTTCCTTGCGAACCGCTCGCCCCCAATCCTCCAGAAGTTCACGATCCTCATGGCGCTGGTTTCGAGTATTCGGTTTTAGTCCAGCCGCGCGGACAGCGGCGTTCCAACTAGAGAAGAATCGCAAAACGGTGCTCTCGGGAATCCCGGAGTAGGCGATGAATTCGCGCCCTGAAGGCGAGCGGCGCGTATGGCGAGCGATAGCCACGAGCGATTTAAGGACACGTCGTTTGTCCGGCTCGGGCGTCATGAGGTTTCGGGCGTTTCAGCAAAGGAGAGCGAGCTAAACCCGCCCCTACACGAGGGGAAAAGAAAAACGCCTCGCGACGGGCGCGAGGCGCAATTTTCTACAACGCAATCTTAGAAAAATAACGCATGTATTTTCAAGTAAAAT
>Ga0307478_10000303_pt1 | contig 53036 bp, 38 predicted proteins | sample atmos_gasesECM4C_2_FD_203713 | JGI IMG/M metagenome (GOLD analysis project Ga0307478, IMG submission 203713) | Hardwood forest soil microbial communities from Morgan-Monroe State Forest, Indiana, United States - atmos_gasesECM4C_05 | ecosystem: Environmental > Terrestrial > Soil > Temperate...
TCGACGCATCTTCATCGGCGTTCGCAAAATAAATCCGGGAGAGGCGAGCCCAGTAGATCGCCCCCAGACACATGGGGCACGGTTCGCAGGAGCTATAAATCTCGCAGCCTTCCAGGTCGAAGACTGCTAGCTTTTTGCAAGCCTCGCGAATGGCAACCATCTCCGCGTGGGCTGTGGGATCGTTAGTGGAAGTGACTTGATTCGCAGCTTCGGCGATAATGGCGCCGTCTTTCACCACCACTGCGCCGAATGGTCCGCCGCGTCCCAAGCGGACATTCTCAATTGAGAGTTGAACGGCGCGGGCCATGAAAGGGTTGTGCATGCGTTTCACTTCTTGCGATCGTGGTCAGGGTTTACCCGGCGCCATTAACCCGCGAATGATTGGACAGTTGGCGGGGTCGCTTCGCCGAGAAGCGAGTATATGCCGGGACTTGGAATTTCGTAAAATGCTGTTTTGATTCCTTTGCCGTCTGGATCGCAGAAGCAGAGTTGGTCGGCGTATGCTCGGCCCCACGAGGTTGGTCGAAGGAGCACCATTTTGAGTTTGCAAGCCTTCGTTTCGCGTCGCGTCGTCACTCCCGAACGAATTCGTCCGGCGGCGATACTAGTAGAAAAAGAACAGATTCAAGGCGTCGTCCCTCCCGATCAAATACCCCCCAGTTACAAGGTTCATAACTTCGGAGATGCAACTATCCTTCCCGGGCTCGTCGATTCCCACGTGCATATCAACGATCCCGGTCGAGCGGAGTGGGAGGGTTTCGAAACTGCGACCCGAGCCGCGGCTGCGGGCGGTTACACGATGCTGGTCGATATGCCCCTGAACTGTCTTCCTGCAACTACGACCGTCACTGCCCTGGAGGCCAAGCGCGTCGCGGCTCACGGTAGATGCCGCGTCGATTGGGCCGCGTGGGGCGGAGTGGTGCACGACAATCAGGGTGACATCGAAGCGCTCGCAGTCGCGGGAGTGCCGGGGTTCAAATGTTTTTTGATCAACCCTGGCATCGAAGGCTTCACCATGGTCACCGAGCAACAATTGCGAATGGCACTGCCTCACGTCGCCCGAACCGGCCTGCCGCTGCTGGTACATGCGGAACTGCCCGGCCCAATCGACCGGGCGGCGGCCGCTCTTGCCGATGCGGATTGGGGTTGTTATTCGACCTACCATCAATCGCGGCCAGACGAGGCGGAACTGACCGCCATCCGACTGATGCTATCTCTATGCCGTGAATACGGTTTTCGTTTGCACATCGTCCATCTCTCGACCAGCCAGGCGCTTCCGGAACTCCGCGCGGCGCGCTCCGAACGCCTTCCCGTGAGCGTGGAGACCTGTCCGCACTACCTGCATCTGACCGCTGAAAATATCGCGAATGGAGCCACGCTTTCCAAATGCGCTCCGCCGATTCGCAGCCGAGAAAATTGCGAGAGACTGTGGCAGGGCCTCAGAGACGGAATCATTGACTTCGTGGTCACCGACCACTCCCCATGTCCTCCGGCGATGAAGCGGCTTGCCGACGGCAATTTTCAAACCGCGTGGGGTGGTATTGCAAGTCTCTCGCTAGCGCTGCCGTTGATGTGGACCGAAGCTAGCAGGCGAGGATTCACGTTGCTCGACTTGGCACGCTGGATGTCAGAGGCGCCGGCCCGATTGGCTGGATGCAATGCCCAGAAGGGACAAATCTCTGCCGGACACGATGCGGATTTCGTTGTGTTCGATCCCGACCGTGAATTTATTGTGACCGAAGAGAGATTACACTACCGGCATCCGGTTTCTCCATACCTGGGAGAGACGCTACGCGGCGTAGTGAAGGCCACTTATCTGCGGGGAAGTCCTGTCTTTTCTGAGGGAGAGTTTCTTGGCGGCCCGAGCGGCCGGGAGTACGCTGGCGACGCCCAGCGATCAGCCTCATAAACCTTCAAGCTTTTGTTTGCCGTATAACACTTCCACTCCATTGTGCCTCAGTCTGTCATACACTATTCCCCATCCGCGTCTTGCATCCAGTAATCTTCCAGACAGGCCGGATTCTCGCGGCATCTGAAATGAGCATGGGCAGCGATCGCATCATCGGCAATTCCGTTCCGCGTAAGGAGGGCCGGGACAAGGTGACCGGCAGATCTCAGTACGTCGACGATATGGTTCTGCCCAATATGCTGTTCGGAGCGACCGTCCGGAGCCGGATTCCCCGTGGCCGGATAAAGGAGATTACATTCGGCCCCGGAATTGCCTGGGATGAATTCGTAATTGTTTCCGCGAAAGATATTCCGGGGAAAAACTGCATTTCGTTGATCGGGGACGACCAGCCATGCCTGGCGACTGAATTGGTCAATCATCCCGAGGAACCTATTCTGTTGCTGGCTCATCCGGACCGCCATCTTCTTCCGCAAGCCGTTGAGTCGGTAGCGATCGACTACGATCCTCTGCCTCCTATTTTCACGATTGAAGAGAGCGAGAGCCGCTCCGAAATTATCTGGGGTGAAGACAACGTCTTCAAGACTTATTTGATCGAGAAAGGCAATGTCGACGATATTTGGGCGACGGCCGACTACATTATCGAGGGCGAGTACTCGACGGGCGCACAGGAGCAGCTTTACATCGAGAATAACGGGATGATTGCGGCCTTCGACAGCGCGCAGGGAATTACGGTGTGGGGATCGCTGCAATGCCCTTACTACATTCACAAGGCGCTCATGGAATTGTGCCAGTTGCCGGCGGAGAAAGTTCGTGTCGTGCAAATGGAAACTGGAGGCGCGTTCGGCGGTAAGGAAGAATATCCTTCGATGATCGCCGCGCATGCCGCGCTGCTTGCGATCAAGTCGGGAAGGCCAGTGAAGCTCATCTATGACCGCATGGAGGACATGGCGGCGACCACCAAGCGGCATCCCTCGCGGACGCGCCATCGAACCGCGGTCAGCAAAGACGGCAAGATTCTAGGCGGAGAAATCGAATTCACCATCGACGGAGGAGCATATCTTACCTTGTCGCCGGTGGTTCTTTCTCGTGGGGCTATACACGCAGGCGGACCGTACTATTGGCCGAGCGTTCGCATCCGAGCCAAGGCGGTCGCGACCAATGTGCCGCCTCACGGCGCCTTTCGTGGCTTTGGAGCGCCTCAGAGTCTTTTTGCCATGGAGCGGCACATGGATCGCATCGCACAGGCCGTGGGTCTTTCGCCGATTGAAATTCGCCGGCGAAATTTTCTGCAGCCCGGAGAGACCACCACGACCGAACAGATCGTGCGCGAACCGATTAATCTTGGAAAGTTGCTGAACCGTGCGTTGGAGATTTCGGAATATGATTCGAAGAAACAGCGCTTCGCCAATGAGAATCGCAACGGTGATACAAGAAAAGGACTGGGCATTGCAGCGTTTCTGCACGGTGCGGGATTCACAGGGTCCGGCGAGCGCTATTTAAGTTCTGTTGTGGGCGTCGAAGGTTGTGCGGACGGCAGCGTGCGCGTGCTGGTTTCGAGTGCCGAATTTGGTCAGGGAACGAAGACGGTTCTCAGCCAGATTGCCGCCGAAGCGCTCGGTCTCCCCTATGAGAATGTCAGCGTGGCCCAGCCGGATACTCTGGAAGTGCCCAACAGCGGGCCAACTGTTGCTTCGCGTACGGCCATGGTCGTTGGGAAATTGGTGCAGTCCGCAGCTTTGGGAATTCGACAGACGCTGGTTTCGTCCAAGCTGCTCCCCGAGTCTTACTCCGCGGATGAGTTTCGAACTGCCTGCCGGCAGCATGTCGCAAAACATGGCCAATTCCGTTCATGGTCGCGTTACGAAGCTCCCACTGATATTTTCTGGGATGATGAAGAATATCGAGGAGAAGCTTACGCGGCATTTGCCTGGGCGGTTTATATCGCTGAAGTCACAGTGGATCTGACAACCTACAGCGTTTGCGTGGATGATTTCGTCGCGTTGCAGGAAGTTGGCAAAGTTCTACATCCGCTTCTCGCGAAGGGCCAAATCATTGGCGGCGTGGCCCAAGCCATCGGTTTCAGCCTTTATGAAAAGGTAGTCTGGCAAAACGGACGCATGCAGAACTGCCAGATGACCAATTACATCATGCCGACATCGAGCGACCTGCCACCCATTCGCGTGTTCTTCGAAGAATTGGGAAATGTCTACGGAGCCTATGGCGCGAAGGGCATCGGCGAACTTCCCATGGATGGTCCGGCTCCCGCAATTGTTAACGCAGTGGTCGAGGCCATCGGCGTTCCCTTCGATTTCATTCCTCTGCTGCCGGAAGACATTGAGGATAGATTGAGCGCGGATGGCCTCGCCGCGTCACCCCAACAATCTGGCGTTGGTGTAGCGCGATGAGCGATCTTGCAGACAACCGCTTCAAAGTCGAGATTTCATTCAAGGTCAACGCACAGCCGAAGACGCTGCGCGTTTACCCGATGGAGCGGTTGCTCGACGTGTTACGGCTCGAACTAGGGTTGACCGGAACGAAAGAAGGTTGCGGAGAAGGCGAGTGCGGTTCCTGCTCAGTGTTGATGGATGGCATACTCGTCAATAGCTGCCTCGTGCCTGTTCTCCAGGCTGAAGGATCGAGCGTTGCCACGATCGAGGGACTGACAACCGGCGAAACACTGAACCCCTTGCAGCAAACTTTTCTGGATTGCGGCGGCGCTCAATGTGGCATCTGCACGCCAGGAATGATTCTGGCGGCTTCCTACTTATTGAGCCGGAAAGAGAAACCGACCGTAGAAGAAATCCGTGAAGGTCTTTCCGGCAATCTCTGCCGCTGCACTGGCTACAACCAGATCGTTGAAGCGGTGGCGGAAGCGGTACGCCGCAGGACGATCGCATGAGATCGAATCCCTCCGATTACGAAATGACTGCACCTGGCAACTTGGGTGCGATTGTATCGCTGCTGGCGAGCGAACCTGGCGCGTGGCTTCCGATTGCCGGAGGCACCGATGTGATGGTGCAATATGCCGCGGGAAAACTTCCAGCACGGAAACTGGTGAGCATTTGGAATCTTCCAGAGTTGCGGCGAATCGAGGTTACTGCTGGCGAGGTTCGGATCGGCGCGGGATGTACTTACACCGACCTTTGTGGGCACGAAATTATCGGGTATGAGTTCCCCATCTTGCGGAGCGCTGCGCGCTGGACGGGAGGAGTCGCGAACCAGAATCGAGGAACGATTGGCGGCAATATCGTCAATGCTTCCCCGGCTGCGGATTCGTTGCCCGCGCTGCTCGTCTATGACGCAGAATTGATTCTCGTGTCGGTTCGAGGTGAGCGTCGCCTTCCTTATGCTGGCTTTCACACGGGATACAAAAAGACTTTGCTAGCACCGGACGAACTGGTTCAGGCCGTGTGCCTGCCACGGCGATTTTCGAAATATTTCACCTATGCCCGCAAGGTTGGAGCACGCAATGCACAGGCAATTTCCAAAGTGTGTATCGCTGCTCTTGGTCGCCTCAAGAATGGGACGGTTGAAGATGTTCGCATCGCTCTTGGGAGTGTGGCGCCCGTTCCTCTCCGTCTGACGAAGACTGAACAAACTGTAAACAGGCAGGTTATCGATTCAGGTCAGTTGCTCCTTGCGAAACAAACCGCGGCTGCTGAGATCCGGCCGATCGACGATATTCGATCGACCGCGACGTATCGTGCGGCAGTGGTGGGCAATCTTATAGCTGAATTCTTGAATCGGCTGAGTTCGGCGCAGGCGGGCGCAGAACCGCAGGGGGTGAAGGATGTACTGGCGCGATGGAATAGTCTTGCAAATGGCGAAGCTATAAGTGCAATCTTGCCGTGTTGCGGATCCAAGTCCTGGGCGCAAGGTATGGTGTCCCGGAGACCATTCGCGGATGAATCGGCGCTGCTGACTGCCTCGAATGAAACGTACAGTAATCTTAGTCCGTCGGATTGGATGGAGGCGTTCAAAAGCCATCCCCGAATCGGGGCGTCGAGCGCGGTGCAGTCCACGCCCAACGTATCCTCACTGGTCCAGTCTGTAAAATGGTCGGCGCAGGAACAACGCGATGTAACGGATGCCGACGCTGCCGCTAAAACAGCTCTGGCCGACGCGAATCGAGAATATGAGCGGCGTTTCAATCACATCTTTATCGTGTGCGCCACAGGTAAGTCTGCGGCGGAGATTCTTGAAATCCTCCGTAGACGCCTTAATAATGATGCAGAAACTGAATTTCGCGAAGCTGCCGAGCAGCAGCGGCAGATCACAGACCTTCGGTTGAGAAAATGGCTTCGAGGATGAAACGCATTTCAACCCACATTTTAGATATGGTTCATGGAAAGCCCGCCAGGGCGGTGCCGGTTCGTCTGGAGAGACAGAACGCGGCCGGAGATTGGCTGCTCTTGACATCGATTCGCACCGATCAGGATGGACGCTGTGCGCAACTGGTGCCGGAAGGCGAGGATCTTTCCGCGGGAATCTATCGTTTAAGCTTTGACACGGGAAGCTACCATGCTGCACAGCAAATCGCCGCACTCTATCCGATGGTGGAAATTACGTTTCAGGTGCGAGACGGCGAATCCAACTTTCATATTCCACTGCTTCTGAGTCCGAACGGATATACAACTTACCGTGGAAGCTAATCTCGCAATGGAGTCTATAAGTTGACTTCCTCGATCCGCGAATGGCTGAACCTGCTGGTGCGCTGGTTCCACGTTTTTGCGGCCATCATGTGGGTGGGACAAACATATTATTTCACCTGGCTCGACGGCCAGTTCGGCAGGCTCGCGAAAAACGGGGCCGCAGATGGCGCCACTTCTTCTATCTGGATGGTCCACAGCGGCGGCTTCTATACTGTCGATCGACAGAAGACCTTGCAGGTAGGCCCCGAACAAGTTCACTGGTTTCGTTGGGAAGCATTGATGACTTGGCTGAGCGGCATCGTGCTGTTGATTCTCGTCTACTATTCCAGTAGTGGACTCATCGACCCGGACGTAGCAAATATTTCTCAACTCGCTGGCATTGCCATTGGACTTGCGGTGATGGCGGTGGGCTGGCACATTTACGACCTGGCGCTCAGGTCGACCCTGGCCAGGTCGGAACCGTCGTTCGCGACCTTTTCTATTCTGATGATCGCCGTTCTTGCGTGGGGATTGACGCATGTGTTCAGCGGGCGCGCGGCCTACATCCATCTCGGTGCGGTGCTCGGCACCATCATGACTGCCAATGTCTGGTTCCGTATTCTTCCGGCGCAGCGGAAAATGATTGCAGTTGCTGCCGCTGGGGAAAAGTTCGATCCGTCACTCGGCTCCCAAGCCAAGCTGCGCTCCAAGCACAATACTTTTATGGCTGTTCCCGTAGTCTTTATTATGATCAGCAATCATTTTCCCGTTGCGACCTACGGGAACCAGTATGGGTGGGAAGTCCTCGTCGCTCTTGTTCTTCTGGGCTGGGCGGCGGCGAAAGTTATCCGCGAAGCCTGAGACGTACAAGGCGCGCGCTCGTCGACGGGAAACTGGAAACTAGTGTCAGCACCTGTGCTCACAAGTCGCGCCGATCGAGTCATCGCTCGATGTTTGCGCTTAGCATCTTTCTCGGAAAGAGCAGACAGCACTTGCCGGACATTCTTGTCGCCCCCGATGCATGATTGCCACCGCGAAATTGCCCGGTGGGTGGAACCGCTGGGCGTTAAGACGAGAATCGATGCCGCCGGAAATCTTCGCGGAGTTTATCCGGCCGCTCAGCCACATGCTCCGCGATTCCTTATTGGTTCACATCTCGACACTGTTCCTAACGCCGGTGCCTACGATGGCATTCTCGGAGTCGTGCTCGCCGTTGTATTACTGGAAGAATTGAAAGGACGGAAACTTCCGTTCGCGATTGAGGTGCTTGGCTTTTCCGAGGAGGAAGGTGTACGGTTCGGCACTCCATTTATAGGCAGTCGTGCGCTGGTGGGCAGGCTGGATCAGCAACTCCTGGATGTTCGCGATTCGTTGGGCATCTCAGTGAGAAATGCGATCGAAGACTTTGGGCTGGATCCTAAAATGATTCCGCAAGCCGAGCTGGGAGATGACACACTAGGCTATCTCGAATTTCATATCGACCAAGGGCCGGTCTTGGAAAAATTGAATCAACCGATTGCGGCTGTCGAGGCCATTGCCGGCCAGAGCCGCTTGGAGTTCACATTCTCAGGCCGCGCCAATCATGCCGGTACAACACCCATGCATCTCCGCTGCGACGCGCTTGCGGGCGCTGCGGAGTGGATCGGAACGGTAGAACGCCTGGCTAAAGAAATTCCTGGCTTGGCAGCGACGGTCGGAAGGATCGAAGTAAGGCCCGGGGTGGCGAATGTGATCGCCGCCGAGGCGCAGCTCACGCTCGACATTCGTCATAGTTCAGACGATGTTCGAACTCGGGCGGCAGGCGATCTCATTCACGGAGCTCAAGAAATCTCGGCGCGCCGCGGATTAGTTGTACGGGAAAGTACTCTGTTAAACCAGCGCGCGGTCGCAATGGAACCGTTTCTGATTGGGCAGATCGAAAACGCAATCGCCATGACAGGCTGCAAGCCGCATCGGATGGTGAGCGGCGCGGGTCACGATGCCATGATCATGGCTGAAAAAGTTCCCTCTGCCATGATTTTTCTGCGGACTCCCGGTGGCATAAGCCACGATCCCGCGGAATCGGTCGCAGTAGAGGACGTCGAAAAAGCGATCCAGTGCGGATTGCATTTGCTTGACCAGTTGGCTGCTTCAGTTCAATTCACAAATGCGCGAGTTTTACCAAAGGATAAAAGTGAATAATCTTGGCCGCACGAGAAGCTCCCAACAACCCAATCATTTGCTGCTGACTGCTGACACTTTTGTGCGCACGGCCCTGCCAGGAATGAAGGGGTGCTCCGCCATCGTGCATGTTGGTCCGGCGCTGGGCGCAAACTTTACGCAGTACACTGCGGAATTTGAAGCGGGCGGAGAACTGGGCGGCACGCATGCGCAGCGTTTCGTCTTTGTAATTCAGGGCAGCGTGCAGTTGGAGGTGAAAGGGAAAACGAGCGAACTAGGCGCCCGCGGTTATGCTTATTTCCCCGAAGGATTACAGCATCGAGTGAAGGCTACTCAAATCAGCCGAGTTGCGATTATCGAAAAAGTCTACCAACCTGTTTCGTCGATCGCTCAACCGCTCCCGATTATTTCGAATGAAGATGCGGTCTCGTCGCATTCGCTCGATGATGATCCCACTGTGCAGGTGAAGTGCCTTCTTCCCGACGAAATGAATTTCGACTTTGCAGTAAACACCATGGTCTATCAACCCGGGGCCTCGCTTAGCATGGTTGAAATGCACGTGATGGAGCATGGGCTCATCATGCTCGAAGGCGGGGGAATTTACCGGCTCGGCGATTCGTGGTACCCGGTCACCGCCGGAGACTTCATCTGGATGGGACCGTGGTGCCCGCAATGGTTCGGGGCGCTCGGCAAGGTGCCCGCAAAATATCTCATCTACAAAGACTGGAACCGCCATCCTCTGGCCGGCCTTCAGCGATGATTCTTGCCACCAATCAAGATCGCTTGCTCGCAGAAATCGATGCGCTGGCTTCATTCTCTGACGCTGAATCTCCAGCCGTGACCAGAATTGTTTTCACACCCACAGATCTCAAAGCTCGAGCCTGGATGAGGGCGCGTTGCGAGGATGCCGGACTCACGGTGCGCCAGGATGCGGTGGGAAATGTTTTTGCGCGCTGGTCCGGTTCCGATCCGCAGGCGGCGGTGGTTGGCACCGGCTCGCATATCGACGCCATTCCGAACGCGGGTAAATACGATGGCGTCGTGGGAGTCCTGGGTGGGCTCGAAGCGATACGGGCGTTGCAGCGATCGGGGTTTCGACCCCGGCATCCGATTGAGTTGCTGATATTTACCGCTGAAGAGCCCACGCGGTTTGGAATCGGATGCCTTGGAAGCAGGCTGCTGGCGGGCACACTGTCTCCAGAGGCGGCGGGCAAGCTTAAGGATAAAGATGAGGGCACACTGGATGAAGTTCGCCGGAGCGCTCGCTGCGAAGGCGAACTGGAAAGCGTCAAGTTGCCGGCGGGCTACTACAAAGCGTTCATTGAACTGCACATTGAGCAGGGGCCGCTATTGGAGCGCCAGCAAATTCCCCTCGGCATTGTCACGAAAATTGCCGCGCCGGCGAGTCTTCGTATTGCAGTCGAGGGCTCGGGCGGCCACGCCGGCGGGGTTTTGATGCCGGACCGGCGTGATGCTCTCTGCGCGGCGGCCGAGATGGTTCTTGCGATTGAGAGTGCAGCGCGGAGCAGCGGGGCGATTGACACAGTGGCCACGGTCGGTATCTGCGAAGTGTTTCCCGGCGCAGTCAATAGCATTCCCAGCCGGGTCCGTTTGAGCGTGGATATTCGGGACACGGATCTTCAGCGCCGCGACCGCGTCATGCGCACGATTGAGACCGCCTGCCAATCGATTGCGCTCGAACGGCAAGTATCGATAGTCTTCGACCTGCTGAATGCGGATGCGCCCGCCGACTGTGCCCCTGCGATAATCGAAGCGCTTTCTCAATCGTGCCGCAATCACGAACTGAGTTTCCTTCCCATGATCAGTCGCGCTTATCACGACTCGCTGTTTATGGCGCGCATCGCCCCGGTCGCAATGTTGTTCATACCCTGCCGCAACGGCTACAGCCACCGTCCTGACGAGTTCGCGTCTCCGGAGGATATCGTGCGAGGAACGCTGGTGCTTGCTGAGACACTCGCAGCTTTGTCCAAATGACGCTTTTCAGCTGCGCGTCGAACAAACTGTATTTCACGTTGTCCTAATCGATTCGCGGATATTGGCATAGCCAGGCTTGATGGCAGAATAGATGAACTCTAAACGTTGTTTATACGGCAGGAAGGAGCTTTTCATCGCATTGATTGTGATCTTCTCAAAGTCGTCCAGAGACAAACCGAAGGTCTCTGCCGCGGCTTCAAATTCCTGACTCATGGTGGTATGGCTCATCAAGCGATTGTCGGTGTTCAGCGTAACCCGGAATTTCTCCTTGTAAAGAATGCGGAAAGGATGCTCCGCCAAACTAGACGTCGCGCCTGTGTGAACGTTACTCAGCAGGCAAATTTCCAGCGGTATCCGCTTGTCCAGAACGTACTGCGCCAGATCGCCCAGCTTCACCGCCTTGCCCTCCACGACGGCAATGTCGTCGATCAATCGCGTTCCGTGCCCAATACGGTGCGCGCCGCAATATTGAATCGCCTGCCAGATCGATTCTTTTCCATAGCCTTCTCCAGCATGAATCGTAATGTTGAAGTTCTCGCGCTGAATGTAATGAAATGCATCCACGTGCTTCTTGGGTGGAAAACCGCCCTCTTCACCAGCGAGATCAAAGCCCACAACCCCGCGTGTCCGGAAATCGACCGCAAGTTCCGCCATCTCCAGCGAGTGATTCATGTTCCGCATCGCGCAAATAATCAGGCCGGAGGCAATCCCGAAATCCTTTCTTCCCCTTTCCAGTCCTTTCAGAACCGCGGAGACAATCCGCTGATGAGTCAATCCCTTCTGAGTGTGAAAAACCGGAGCAAAACGTGTTTCAAAATAAACAATGCCGTCTCGACTCAGATCCTCCGCCTGTTCGTAGGCGACGCGCTGAAGCGCCTCTTCGGTTTGCATCACCGCAATTGTGTGAGTAAAGCCCTCCAGATATTTCGCCAAGCTTCCTTGATTCGCTCCGCGAAAGAACCATTGGGAAAGAGCGTCGGGGTCGGTGGTTGGAAGGCCCGTATATTCAGCGTCTTTAGCTAACTCAACGATGCTTTGTGGCCGCAACACACCATCCAAATGCTCGTGCAAAAGAACCTTGGGTAGGCTTACCAGCAACTCTTTATTTAGTCTCATGGAATGCGGCTTTCTTCAGCAGCGCCAGAGTCCCACGAAGCACGCGAAGCGTTGCAAGACATTACACCAAAATAAATCAGATTCCTTCCGAAAGTCGACCCTGCAATTGGTGTTGTACAATCCCACCCCAGTTCAGATCGAGGAAGGATCGGCCTCATGGCGCAAACCGCGCAGGAGAATTCTCAGACGACAGACTATGGTTTGCGTCGCGAGATTCTGTCTCCGATGGAGACACTGGCGCAGTCGGTCTCCACCATGGCTCCCACCACCACCCCGGCGGCCACCATCCCGCTGGTGTGTGCGCTCGCCGGAAATGGCACATGGCTCGCCTATGTGCTGGCGACCGTGGCTGTGTTGCTGGTCGCTTTGTGCATCGGCCGCTATGCCCGACAGTCAGCCTCGCCGGGTTCGCTCTACACCTACGCGTCGATGACTCTGCCGCCGTGGCTTACCGCAACTGTCGCGTGGAGTCTCTTGCTCGCCTATGTGGCCACCGGGTCCAGCGTCATCGGCGGCTTCTATCACTACGCAAATCTATTGCTGCATGACGCTACGGGCCACGTCTACTCCGCTGTGATGTTGGCCACGCTGGTCACTGGAGTTTCGGTTTGGATTGCCTATCGCGACGTAAAGATCTCCGCACGCCTAATGCTTTGGATCGAGGCGGCGTCGGTCTCAGTGATTGTGGTTGTCGTAGCGCTCTTGCTGGTACGTCATGGCTGGCATTTGGACCGGGAACAGCTACATCTGCGTGGCATGACCGGCAGCGGATTGCGCTTGGGCCTGGTACTGGCGTTATTCAGCTTCGTTGGTTTCGAGAGCGCGACCACACTGGGCTCAGAGGCCCGCAACCCGCTGCAGACGATTCCGCGCGCGGTTCTCCAAAGCGCCGTTCTTGCGGGAGCTTTCTTCACCGTCTGCGCCTACGCGGAGGTGTTGGGTTTTCACACCGTCGGCCAGGATTTGGGCGCGAGCCAGGCCCCCATGTATGTGCTGGCGCGAGTTGGCGGTGTGCCGGTATTGGGATTGTTGATTGACATGGGCGCCCTCGTCAGCATGTTCGCTGGAACTCTGGCGTGCATTACGGCGGCAGCCCGGGTGTTAATGCTCATGGCGCACAACGGGCTCGCCCCTGCGTCTTTGCGCAATACGCACGCCCGGAATCAAACGCCAAGTCGCGCCGTCGTTATCGCTGGCATCGCTGCGTTGCTTCCGGTAGCGGTGTTGGCGGCTCGCGGCGCTAGCGGGCTGGATGTCTACGGCTGGCTCGGTTCGCTGGCGACCTATGGCTTCATCGTGGCCTACGCGTTGGTGTGTGTGGCGCTGCCGCGTTACCTCCGCGACCACGGTGTGTTTCGTCAGGGCGCGCAGATCGTTCCCTGGCTGGCGGGGCTTGCCATGCTGCTGGCGTTGGTTGGGAATTTCTATCCCGTGCCAGAAGGGCCGTACGGCAAGCTGCCTTACATCTACCTCGCCTATTTAGCGGCGGGACTGCTTTGGTTTGTAATTCGCGGACGCGGCAAGGACTCGGCGCCGGCCAAGCCCTGATGCCTCCGACCCCGCGAACTTCGCCGCGACGATAAAAATATCTAATCGAGGTGAAAGAAAGTTTGACTGACGGAACGCTTTCATTCCTCGACCAACTCGTGTAAATTCGGTCAGTCATTTTGTGCTCGGACGGCAAAGCAGACTATCTCTGCTGTGAAATTTCGTTTGAAAAACTCAGTGCCATTGCGACCGCTGCAACGCGGCTCTGCTTGAGGGTGTGCTTACAGACTTGCGCGAGGTTGCCAATGCTTAAGAGAACTGTACGGACCGCTCTCCTAGGCGGGTTATGTATCTGGATGTTGTTTGTCTCTTTTCCGAATGCCCACGCCCAGCAAACCCTCGGCGGTATTACGGGCACCGTCAGCGACAAAACCGGGGGCGTGCTGCCGGAAACCGTCGTGACGATCGTGGGGGACCAGACAAAACTCACGCGCACCCAAAAGACGAATCCGAATGGCAGTTACGATTTCGTCAATCTGCCTATCGGGACCTACACTCTCACCTTCGCGCACGATGGTTTTCAAACCGAAAAAATTCCTTCCATCACTGTGCAGGCAGATCGCACCGCCACCGTCAACGCCGCGCTAACCGTCGGCAAGGTGGGCACGGTCGTCGAGGTCGAGGCGGTTCCTCTGATGAACGCCGTAGATACGACCAACGGATACGTTCTGGAGAAGGTACAGATTGAGGCCGTCCCACTGCCCACTGGCAGTTTTACCGGGCTAGCCATTCTTTCGCCCGGTGTGAATGCGGAACTGCCCGCCGGCACCGGAGCCAACAGTGGCCTCGGCAATCAGCCGATCTGGGCCAACGGACAGCGGGATACCAGTAACAGCTTTCTGTTGAATGGCGTCGACGCCAGCAATCTGTTCAACGGCAAGAGCACCAGTCAGGTCGCCTCGGCCCGCATTGTGAACAACACCGGAGTAGCCAATGCAGCCAGCACCAGCGCAGCTCCAATCCAGAGTACAGCGTCAGTCTACTTAGCTATCGGCCAGGCATTGCCTACTCCCGCTCCCGAAACCATCACGGAGTTGCGCGTAAATACCTCGATGTACGACGCCCAGCAGGGCTCGAACAGCGGAGCCCACATCGACATGAGCACCGCTTCCGGCACCAACACGATTCACGGCAGCGGCTATGTCCATCGCGGCACCGATTGGTTGAATGCCGCTCCCTTTTTCGACAAGCAGGACCCGAACATTCCTGCTAACGACAAAGTTCCGCAGTTGCATCGCTACACCGCTGGAGGAACGCTGGGCGGCGCGCTCATCAAGGACAAGCTGTTCGGCTTTGTCAGCTATCAGCACCTTCACGATTCCGATCAGGAGATCGGACTGTCGCGCATGCTGGTTCCCAACGGAGCTACCCCAGCCGACGCATTCAATGCCACTAATTGCGGAGCAAATCGCAACACTGCGCAGCTGACCAACTGTCTGGTCAACATCGCCAATGATAACTTCAATTTCCCTGGAAATTTCTACGGCCTCGCTCCGATCACGGCTAGTCAGGTTAACCCAATCTCGCTGGCGCTCTTCCAGTACAAGCTGCCCAATGGGCAATACATGATTCCATTTGCCGACGGCCAGATCGCTACTCCAATTTTTCCCGAAAATGCGATCACCCCCGGCACGGCCTATTTCATTTCAGACCAGGCCGTCGCCGATCTGGATTGGAACAAGAGTGCCAAGGATACTGTCTCGGCGAAATATTACTACCAGCACGATCCCAGCATTGCTCCCTACGCATACTCGAACGTTGCCGGCTTTTCTCAACATCTCGATGCGGGCAGCCATGTTGCGTCCCTCACCAACGTGCAGGCGCTTCGACCGAACCTCAGCGTTACTGAGGTTCTCGGCATTCTCCGCGAAAAGGTCTACAGCACGATCGCGCAGCCATTCTCGCCGCAATCGTTCGCCGCGCAAACTGGAACTCCCGCCGTCAACACCTTTGGCTCGTCGTTCTTTCCCGGCATCACCATCGTGGACCCTCTAGGGCTGGGCGGGCCGGGCAACACGGGCGGTATCAGCAATCTCCAATTCCTTACCATCGGTCAAGGTTCAGCCTCCCAGGGCGCTTTTACCGGAGTCTTTCAGAACCGCATCATGCCATCGGCGAATGCCATCTGGACTCATGGCAAGCACACGTTCACCTTTGGCGGCAGCTACTCCTACACCCAACTCAACACCCGCGACGAACGCACGAACCAGGGTATTATTTCCACCGCGGATTTCTCCCAGTTCCTTCAGGGGCTCGTCAACACCAACGACGATTTCACCACGACCAAGTTCCTGCAAGGAAATGCCAACCGCTATTACCGCGCTGGCCAGGCCGGAGCATATATTCAGGACAAATTTCAGTTTCGCTCCAACCTCAGCGTGACTGCCGGCCTGCGCTTTGATTGGGACGGCGGCCTCACCGAGAAATACGGCCGCATCTTCAACTTCGACCCTTCGCTGTACTCTTACGATGCAGCCACTGACACCCTCACCTCGAACGGCTTCATCATCGCCGGCAACAACAAACTGTTCCCCACCAAGGGCGTCAGCAATACCACGCTCACCGGACGCCAGTGGGGACTGGCCCCGCGCCTGGGTGTTGCCTGGAGTCCGCGGAGATTCAATGACAAAGTGGTCGTCCGCGCCGGCACTGGTATCTACTACGACCGCGGCGAACTGTATTCTTATCTTTCGCCCGGCTTCGCCGAGGGCGTCATCAACGGCGGACCGTTCGGCGTCAACCAGACTCCCCCCTACGTAAACGCGCAGTCTTGCAGCCCGAGTTCGATCACCAACTATTACGAGGGATTCATCCCCACGTGCCCTTCTCCTGCTTACTCGCTGGGCAATCCCTGGGGTGCCAGTCTCGGTCCGGCTCCCAGCGGTAATCCCGCCGATATCACTCAGTATCTGCCGAATACCGGCGTGCCCGGCACCGGAATCGCAGCAGGAATCTCGCAAGGACAGCAGCTGTTTTCCTTCGCCACCTACAACCGCGCAAACAAACTGCCCTACACCATCAATGACACGCTCGATGTTCAATGGCAACCGCGGAATGACCTCGCTATCGAGATCGGTTATGTGGGCAACTTCGGCCGCCACGAAGTGATTCCCATCCCCTTCAATCAGGCGCTGGTCGCCTCCCCCACTCACGCCGTCCGCCCCGGCACTCCTTTCGAGCAGGATTACACCTACGGCTACACGGTACAGGCACTGTCCAGCTGTTCTCCGTTTTGTCCAATTAACTTGCCCAACGGACAGCCCATGCAAGTCAACTACGAAGGTGGCAACGTGGACCTGCGCGTTCCTTACATTGGATATTCGGCGGAGTCAGAGACCTATAAGGCGGCCGGTGTCTCGGCTTACAACGCGTTGCAGACCCACGTCGAAAAGCGCATGAGCCACGGACTGCAGCTCGGCTTCTCCTACACATACTCCCACGCGCTCGATGAACAAAGCGGCATGGGCCTGTTCTTCAACGGCAACAACCCGCTGGATCTGCGCTCCGCTTACGGCTCCTCCGACTTTGACCGCACCCACGTTTTCAATTTCAGCTACGTCTACCAACTGCCCAAGTTCTTCTCGGCCTCCACGCTGAAAGGCAAATTGGCGGATGGCTGGGCCATTCAAGGCATCACCGTGCTGCAGAGTGGCCAACCCTACAGCATCATCGACTACACGGGCGCAGTGGGCAGCATCTTTTACAGCGTTTACGACGGCATCAACAATCCGATTGTCCCGCTGGCTCCCGGCTGCACGCCAAAGAATGCACTCACTGGCGCCTCAGGCGCATACGCCAACTCCGACCCCTCAAACCTCAGCCTTTACGCCCTTAAGCAGTCTTGTTTTACTTTGCCGCTGCTTAGCCCGGGTGACCTTGGTGGCGCCATTCCCGCCGGTGACACATTCGAGACCAACTTCACCACTGGCCAGCGCAACATCTTCCGCCAAGCGTGGCAGAAGCGTGCCGATATTTCCTTTGTGAAGCTTACTCAGCTTACCGAGCGAGTGACGCTGAAATACAGCCTGGATATCTTCAATCTGACCAACACTACCAGCTTTGACATCCCCATCGACGACGTTTCGCAGAACCAGTTCTACAACCAATTCCCGATTCTAGGCACGCCACCTTTGCCCTCCAGCGGTCCCGGCAGCTTTTATAATCCGCCCTCGGGCCTAGGCGCGGTCAACAAAACCATCGGCAGCCCGCGCCAGATTCAGATGACGCTGCGATTCGATTTCTAGTTCACGCTTAGAGCAAAAAAAAGCGAGCAAAGCGGCGCATCTTTCCTCGCGCGTCACTTCTCGCTCGTCACTCTTGCCCAATATCTTCATTCCAAACAGCGGGATTTTCTCGAATGTACTCGCGCAGCAGCGAGACGCACTCCTCGGAATCCAGGTCTATGACCGTAATCCCGAGTGAGCGCAGCCACTCCGCACCGCCCTGAAAATTGCGGCTCTCACCGATAATCACCGTACCAAAACCAAACTGCCGGACGAGCCCGCTGCAATACCAGCAAGGCGCGAGCGTGGTCACCATGATGAGGTTTCGGTAGCTGCGCTGGCGTCCCGCGTTGCGGAAGGCGTCAGTCTCGCCGTGCAGCGAAGGATCACCGTTCTGTACGCGGCGGTTGTGGCCCGCCCCGATGAGTTTGCCGCTTCCATCAAAAATCGCGGCCCCAATAGGAATGCCGCCCTCGGCTAGCCCCTTGCGGGCTTCCGCTATCGCCACCGACAGCATCGCGGAGTATTCGGGGGCGGACATGCTCCTCGATTATAGTTGGGCGGATTAAAGCTCCGCGGTAATAACCGCCGTATCCGCCCTGGTCCTCAGAAGCTAACCCGCGCCTGCAACTCCACAACTCTGCCTGCGAGCGCAGCTGTGGTGCCTGGAGTTCCAAAAAATTGATCCTGAACCACGGTGCTGGAAGTATTGAATGTGAACGGGGAAAGGTTCAGGTTATTGAACACATTAAATACGTTCATGCGAAGTTGCAGGTTGCCGCCCTCGCCCAGGAATGGCAATGGGGTGTTCTTACCGAACGTCAGGTCGATGGACCGGAACCGCGGCCCACGGAACGAATTGCGGCCAACGCCCGGAGGGCCTGCCGGCAAAAGGGTGAAAAAGTTCATTCCACCACCGGGGAAATTCCCATTGGGCTTCAGGAATGTGGAGTTGGAGTAATCATCGCCGGCTTTGCCGTTGTAGCCCACTGGACGAATCGGGCAGATGAACTGCTGTCCCGGGGTCTCAAGGCAGTTATTGTCGACTGCCGTCCAAGGAAATCCGGTGTGAAAAGTAAAGATACCGCTGAGTTGCCAACCTCCCAGAAACCTGGCCGCACCGTCTTTTCTGCCAGTAAAGACCGGCAGATCCCAAATACCTGAGACAACCGCAAAGTGCGTAGCGTCGAAATCGGACGGTCCGTACTCGGTGCGGAGATCACGCGGGTAGGTTTCATTCACACTAGAGTCCGGCTGCCCGAATGAAACCTCGTCGAGACTTTTGCTCCAACGATATTTGGCAGCCGCTTGCACTCCATGGGAGAAACGACGCTCCAGTCGCGCATTCAGAGAGTTATAGTTGGATGTTACGTCCGGCTTAATGAAGTAACTTGGATTCGACTGCACAACTAGGGGAGGAACTGTGACCGGAGCGTCGTACACCTGGTTTGCATCGAAGATCCGAACCAGGTGGCGACCGGCGCTCCCTTGGTATCCAAGAGTAAAAACCATTTTCGCTGCCAGTTCAAACTGCGTTTCGAACGAATAACCGTAAACGTAAGGTAGGCGGAAGTTTTTGGGCTCAAAGTAGACCTGTACGGTGCCGCCGTTCTTTGGGAATCCGTTGGCGCCGATCTGGCCGCCCAGCGCCGGGTTACCCGGATAGCTCAACGGCGAATCCGAACTGCCCAGCGAATAAATAATTAGCGGCTGACCGCTTGAGTTCGGATCAAAGGGACTGGTACTGGTGCCGCAGCAATTATCCTCCAGCGCATGGAATGGAGGGTTTTCACGAGCTGGATCGAACACCGCCTCCGGGACCGGATCATAATACATGCCAAAACCGCCTCGGAAGACTACCTTCTGGTTGTACCGGCTCGGGCTCCAGGCGAATCCAAAGCGCGGAGCGAAGTTTGTCGTGGGAGTCGAATATACGGTTTTGCCAGTGACGAGGCTTCCATCGGCAATGGCCGTAGGCCCTGATCCAGCCAGTATCAAATTGCTGAGCAACCCCTGCGGCTCGGAAACGGCAGAATAATACTCATAGCGTAGACCTATATTCACCGTAAGAGTGGGGGTAACTTTCCAATCGTCCTGGGCAAAGCCGCCGTAGTAATGAGTGCGAAAGTAGCGCTGGGCGGCATCCGGATTGCCAGTCTCGGGATTGACAGCGTTTTGTTCGAAGATAGGGGCGTCGTTCGCAAAATTCCACAGGCCACTGAACGTATACAGCGGCCGCGCAAACCCAACTTCGTTATTATTGTTTTGTTCCTTGCGATACTGGAAACCGAACTTCAGACTATGCTTGCCATGCGCCATGCTGAAGATGTCGCCAAAGCCGTACGTGTTCTGGGCGATTATGCCTGGCGTATTTTCCCCTTGCGGAGCTCCAAACCAGATCCGGTTGCCATTCACCAATAGGTCTTGTATCTCGTCATCTGGAATACCCCAATTGACGATTCCCTTGGTACTTGATACCTCGTCAAAAGCGAAGCGGCTGAAATTCAGTCGCACTTCGTTCAGCTTGGTCGCCGAGATGGCCCAGTTCCACAGGATGGTTCCGGCGGGACTGAAAGGCTTGTTGATGACATCACGGCTAGGCGACGAGGTCTGGAGGAGGCCCGGGGGGTTGGTGCTGGTTGAGCTGGTTAAATAGGTGCTGGCAGCGAGGGTATGCTTGCTGTTGATGGTCCAATCCACACGAGCGTTATATTGACCTCCGGTATGGGGATTGGGATAGGCCAGTTGCGCCAGGGTGACATCAGGAATGCCGTCGAGGCCGCCCCCTACCTGAGACTGCCCGGGGCCAGAGCCAATCGGAAGGTACGGATTACCTGGTCCCGATCCCGCTGGAAGTAGCGATCCCAGATCCAGCCCTCCCGGCACTACCGCGCAATTCGCCGCAGGAGTATTGATGTCAGCGCATGATGGCGTCAACAGTGCATTAATGCGTGGAGTGGTTCCGGGAGCCCCGAGCACCTTCGCGGCAATGCCGTTGGGGTTGGCGGCGGTCACGTCCTGGATGTATTGCGGCGTCTCGATGTAGTTGATGCCATAGTTTTGGCTCAAGGCTCGTTCGCCCTCATACGCAAAGAAGAAGAACAGTTTGTCCTTGATGATGGGACCGCCAACACTCCCCCCGTAACTGCGAACCTGGTTGTCAACCCGCACATCGGGGGCACGTTGTTGAAAGCTTGAACCGAATCCGCCAAATGTGTTAAATGCGTTCAGGCCGGGTTCGTCGTACTTAAAAAAACCGCCGCCGTGGAAACGGTTGGTGCCAGTCTTGGAGATAACCTTGATCTGCGCGCCGGAGTTCCTTCCGTCCTCGGCCGAATACGTGCTCGACATCACCCTGATCTCGGCGACCGATTCTTCCGTCGGAGTGACCACCGATGCCCCGCCATTAGTGAGACTGTTCACGTCGACCCCATCGATCGTGTAATTGTTTTCCGTCACACGCTGACCGTTGGCGCTAATCTGCGGCTGGTTCTCGACCTGATAGATGGAGTTAGCGGAGCCACCGGCGCCAGTGCCGTTCGGCAGAAAAGTCGCGGTTGCGTTGCTGCTGCGAGCAGCATCGCCAAAAACGCCCGGAGCAAGGCGCAAGAGCTCGTAAGGATCGCGGCCGAATGAGGGGAGCTCTTCAACCTGCTGGGCTGCGATGCTGCCAGTGACGCTGGCGTTTTCGGTTTCGATAGTAGTGGCGCCGGCCGCGACCGTGACGGTCTCCTGGGCGCCTCCTGGCGTCAGAATAATGTTGAGACCACGCGTAGCTTCGGCGCTGACCTGCACATCGGCGGTGGTCTCCTTTTTGAAGCTAGGGGCTTCAACGTCGACCCGGTAGTAGCCCGGAGTGAGAGCAGGGATGCGATAAAAACCTGCGTCGCTGGCAACCGTACTGCGGCTCACGCCGGTCGCTTGATTGGTAATGGTGACTTTGGCGCCAGAGATAACCGCGCCGCTCTTGTCGGTCACCGTGCCCTCTAAGCTTGCTCCGTACTGGGCCAATGCGGATGACGACGCAAAGATGAGAATCGTGGAAATCAACAGAAACCGGATGCTGAAAGTGGTGGGGGCCATGAACTTCCTCCGAGGGCTAAGGTCACGTTCAAGCTGTGGAACTCTATGGCAGACTCTAATTCGCAATTTCTGCCTCACTATTGCTCACACGTTTCCGGGCACGGGGAGCGGGCTCGAGTCCGGGAGGGTACGGCTCTAAATGCGCTCAATCCTCACAAGCGATTTTGGCAGAACGACCGAGCTATAGCATGGCCAATGGGCACTGTCAATCGGGTGTTCCCCGGTTTGTCCTCTGGCTGTCGGAGGCGCTGACGCTTTTTAGGTCACTGATTCTGCTACGAAAGCTGTTCGATTTCAGCCGTCCGAGGAAGAGATCATTTAGGGGACGATCTGCTAGGGAACGATCTGCGTTCGTTAGACAACGCCTGTGCTAGACTGACGTTCTGCAACGCAGAAGATATGGCACGGAAGGCTCTTATTACCGGCATTACTGGTCAAGACGGCTCCTACTTGGCCGAGTTCCTGCTAGGAGAGAATTATCGCGTCTCGGGACTTGTGCGACGTAGCAGTACGATAAACTTTGAACGCATCGCTCATCTTCAGGAAGATGTCGAACTCATCCCTGGGGATCTCCTGGACGAAAGCTCCCTGATCTCCGCTATCAGCAAGGCTGAGCCTGATGAGGTATACAACCTTGCCGCTCAGTCATTCGTTCCCACATCGTGGACCCAGCCCGTGCTGACTGGCGAGTTCACTGCGCTCGGTGTCACCCGGATTCTCGAGGCAATTCGGGTTGTGAATCCTGCCATCCGCTTCTATCAGGCATCATCCAGCGAGATGTTTGGCATGGTGGAGGAGTCTCCGCAAAGCGAAACCACTCGTTTCTATCCGCGCAGTCCCTATGGAGTTGCCAAGCTGTACGGCCACTGGATTACCGTCAATGCCCGCGAGAGTTATGGCTTGTATGCGTGTTCTGGGATTCTGTTCAATCACGAGTCTCCGCGCCGCGGAATCGAGTTTGTGACTCGCCGAGTCAGCTACAACGTTGCACGGATAAAGCTGGGACTTCAACGGAAACTGAAAATGGGCAATCTGGAGGCTGAGCGGGATTGGGGCTTTGCCGGTGACTACGTCCGCGCTATGTGGCTGATGCTCCAGCAGGAGAAGCCCGATGATTATGTAATTGCGACGGGACAGACTCACTCGGTGAAGCATCTTTTAGAGATTGCCTTCGAGCATGTCGGACTGCACTACCAGGACTATGTGGAGACGGATGCGGATCTTCTGCGCCCTGCTGAGGTACACCACTTGCGGGGCAACTATGCCAAGGCCGAGAGAGTGCTGGGTTGGCAACCGCAAGTTAACTTCGCAGATCTGATCGGAATGATGATCGACAGCGACCTCGAGCTGCTGTCCAAGAACACGGTAAAGGCCTCGACTTTATAGAATCCCATAGTTTAGGTTCGTCAAATCAGTTTCAATCAGGATCGAGTGGGACAGCGCGTTCTCATCACCGGTGGAACTGGATTCGTGGGAACCCACCTTATCCGGTTCCTGAAATCCAAGGCTTCGAAGATCGCTGTGATTGCCTCGGGCGATAGTGGATCTCGGCAAATGCCGGAGCCGGGAGTGGAGTATTACGAACTGGATATCCGGCGGGCTGACGAGGTTCGCTCTGTCCTTCGTGAAGTTAGTCCAGCTGAGGTCTACCATCTCGCAGGCATTTCTGCCGTTGACGTGTCCTGGAACAACCCCGGGCTTACATTCGAAGTGAACGTGCTGGGCGCTTACAATCTCTTCGAAGCGGCGATGAGTCTAGCTTCACCGGCCAGGATCTTGAATGTCAGCACGTCGCAGGTGTACGCCAGCGCTGGCACAATTCTGACTGAAACCAGCCCGGTAAGTCCGGAAAATCCATACGCTGCAAGCAAAGCCATGGCGGAACTGTTGAGGGTGCAATACCGGAAATGCACGGGTGGCGGCATCATCACAGCCCGATCGTTTAATCATACAGGTCCGGGACAATCCCCGAACTTCGTGCTGCCCTCCATCGCAAAGCAGTTCGCTGAAATTGAAGCTGGGTTGCGCGTTCCGAGACTCGCCGTGGGAAATATCGACGTGAAGCGGGATTTCACGGACGTTCGCGACGTGGTCCTTGCCTACTCCGCACTGCTCTTCAAGGGCCGCGCCGGTGAAGTGTACAACGTCTGCTCCGGGTCTGCGGTTCGGCTGGCAGACGTCGTAGAGAAATTCGCGGCGATCTCCGGAATAGTCATCGAGATCAATACGGATCCGGAGCGAATCCGGTCCAATGATGTTTCGCAGATTTGTGGGGATTTCACTAAGATACGAACGGAAACCGGATGGAGTCCGCAAATCCCGTTGGAGAAGACAATTCGGGATTTACTGGATTACTGGCGGGAAAGAATCAAGAGCGAGGGGGCGACTGAGGGTTAATTAGGCGGGGCTTTCGGAACTCGTAGGTTAATCAGAGGGAGTTTCTATGCGAAGTCTGACGGTGGCTGCCAGAACGGAAGCTGCGAAGAGGACGTAAATTAATTTTGTCCGCAAGATGCGAATTTCAATTGGCGCAGGAGTCCCTGCAAATGAGGAAGTGATACGTGGAACTACGCTCTTGGTTCCGCTTGCGGCTATGCGGTCAGCATTGTGTCGCACGATCAACAGAAATAGGCTTCGAGCTGGCTGAACGAGAACGATCGGAAATTCGGGATGACGGGATCTGCTCCCGCCGCACGGAGCAAAGCGGAGCGGTGGGCCGTAGCGATCCCCAGGCATCGCATACCCGCAGCCCTGGCAGACTTTACGCCTGACGCTGCGTCCTCTACCGCCACCAGGCACTCCGGAGCTTCCTGCATACGCTTTGCGGCGAGCTGGTAAATCGCAGGGTCTGGCTTTCCCGTAGTTACGTCATCCCCGGTCACAATCGTAGGAAAATAACGCGCCAGGCCCAGTTCCTCGAGGGTCCCGCACGCGCGGCGGCGACTGGCGGACGTTGCCATCGCCGTAGGGATACTGGCCTCCCAAAGATGATCCAGAAATTCAATGACCCCAGGTATCGGCTGCATCGCATCCCGATGCCGGTCGAGCAGTTTGTCCTTCTGTTTTCCATACGCGGCGATTTGCTCGGGAGCAAGTTCCCCAAGGAAATGCTTCAGTATCTCCTCGCGCTTGCGGCCGTCGAGAATAAAATCCAACTCATCATCGCTGATTTCCTTTCCCAGACTCTGCAGGAAACTCTTCCACGCCAGGCGATGCGCTGGATGGCTATCGATGAGTACTCCGTCCATATCAAATACGATTCCGCGCAACCTGCCCGTCACTTTCAAGCCTCCGGAAATCCGGGCCAGGTTGCTTGCGCCCTTTGATAGTTTTCCATCGTACCGATGTCGATCAGGTAGTCGTGTATGGGAAAGGCGACCATCCGGCCAGTGAGCCGCGGCAGCACATGGAACCCAATGTCGGCAGGAGTGTCCTTAGGAATCGCCTCCAGCATTGCTGGCGTGCCAATCATCAGGCCTGAGAATGCCCAATTGCCGGCCGGGCTCACAGGCTTTTCGACGAACTCCTCGATCACTCCTGCATCATTGGTGGTCACAATACCGCAGCGGCGAGGATCAGGTACTTGGTAGACCCCAAGAGTCGCTGCCGGTTGGCGATCGCGATGCAACCGCAACATGGCTCGAAGGTCAGCGCGGTTGAGAACATCCGCGTAAAATACCCAGAAAAGATCGTCTGAACCGATCCAGTCGCGATTTGCCCGCAAGGTTCCTGCGCTGCCTAGTAACTCCGCTTCTTCGACGACGTGCACCGGCATGCCAGCTGCATTCTGCCGCAAGAACTCGTGAACCGATGCGGCGTTTGCGTGCAGGTTAATCAACACTTCGTCAATGCCAGCACGCCGGCAACATTCGAGCCAAAGAGCGAGCATGGGGACGCCCTGAATTGGGACCATGCACTTCGCAAGATTGTCGGTAATAGGCCGCAGCCGCGTGCCATGGCCAGCGGCCAGCAGGAACGCTTTCACGGCATGCCCTGCGGAGGAATGCGGGGCTCACTGACGACAGCACGGGCCTTCGGAGCTTTGGGCACGAAAACCCAGCGGGATCCGCCGCGCTCATCGCCGTCGATGAACGGGTCATTCACGATCGCCTGTGCCCCCTGGGTGTCAAAAGCGAACGTCATTTCATGGACGCCCTCGCCGCGCATGGCTTCCCGAACGGCAGCTTGATTTGCCGCCTCACAATAGAGCAACAGGAATCCTCCGCCCCCGGCACCCGTGATTTTACCGCCCACGGTGCCGTGCTGACGCGCCAGAGAATACAGCTCATCGATGCGTGGGGTGGAGATCTTGTTCGAAATTCGACGCTTGGCTTGCCACGCTTCGTGCAATAGTTCTCCAAACTGATGGAGTTCTCCCTGCTCGAGACATGCGCGCATGCGTGCGCCCAACAGCTTCACTTCGTGTAGAGCTTCGACCGCAGTGACGTTGCCGCTGCGCGTGGATAGCTCCTGCTCCTGCAAAATAGTCCAGGAATGATGCGCTGCGCCGGCGAAGAACAACATGAGATTCGATTGAAACTCGCGTAAAACGGCGGGATCCAGTTTCACCGGTTCGACTAATGTTGTCCCGTCCGGATGAAACGAAATGTAGTTGACGCCCCCGAAGGCAGCAGCATATTCGTCCTGCTTGCCGACATGCTTCCCAAGAATGTGGCGCGCGACAAAAAAAGCCCGCTCGGCCAGATCGTATTTCGAGAGCGGCCGCTGCAGATAAGTTGTCAGCGTTTTGAGTATATTCACGCAGACGCTCGCCGAAGACCCCAGGCCGGTGCCGGGAGGAATCTCCGAGGCAAGAAACAGATCGACCGCGATGTCGCAGTTCATCTCCTTGAGGACGGCGAGCGGAATTTCCAACACGTTGCCCTCAAGACCCATGTTGGCGATGTCGTGCCAGGTCTCGCATACTCGAAGGTCGGAGGAGATTACTTGCACACGGCCATCCGACCTTCTACCAAGAATAGTGTAGAAGTACTTGTTGATGGCTGCGCTCAGAACCGCGCCGCCAAACTGTTCATAATAGGCCGGCAGGTCAGTTCCCCCGCCGCCAAAACTAATCCGAACTGGACTGCGAACTATGAGCACTGGACAACGTCTCCTCGAATACTGTGTCTACCCGGTTCTCGATCGCGACGTGCTGGGCGCCCGCCTGCCGTGGCTGCCACTGAAATAGTCGCAGCGCTATTGTCCACACGGTCTGAAGAAGCAACGAAATGTCCTGGAAAGCGGAACCGTGCAAAATGTATTGCAGATCATACCTGGTCTTGTCTTCCGAAGAATTCTGATCGCGCAAGCCATGCACCTGTGCCAATCCGGTTATCCCCGGTTTTACAGTGAGCCGTTGGCTTTGCCACTCGCTGTAGTGCCGCGTCCGCTCTGGTCCTTCCGGTCTGGGCCCTACCAGACTCATCTCGCCATCCAGCACATTAAAGAGTTGCGGTAGCTCGGTAAGGCTTGACCGCTGCATGAGAAATTCGAGAAGGGGCAATCCAACGGCGTGGCGCTCGGAGTTCAGGCGATACATCCAAAAAGTCCTGCCATGTTGTCCACAGCGAAGCTCGGGTCGAAAAGCCTTCCCCTTGCGGAGCTTCAACAGCAGCGCGGCTGGAGCGATCGCAGCCACTGCCAGTGGCAGCAGGCAGGTGGTTATTGCCAGGTCGAGAGCGCGTTTCCAATGCGGACTCGCTTGACCAGCCGCAGCCCCTCCCCATTGCAGCAATGGAAGGCCGTCTAAATCCATGAGTTCCGGCTTCGAGAGATAGAGTTCGTAAGGCTGTGGCACCAGGCTGACGGCCAGCCCTGCCCTGCGGCACTTGGCCGCCAAATCCAGAATCTCAGGATGGCCGGGCTCCGGAACTGTGAGAATGATTTCATCTACACGGCGGGATTGCAGAAGATCAACGATCCCCATGGTTTGTACGCTGAGCAGGTCGGCGGCGGTTCCAGACGAGATGTCAAAGGCATTCTCCGCAGGGCACAGGAATCCAACAATCTGGCACAGCAACTCCGGATGGCGGTCGATAGTTGCCGCCATCTCCTGCGCCAGAGGTCCATCGCCGACAATGACAGTCCTCCGCACTGCTCCAACCCGATATCGTGACGCCAGAAAAGATCGAAGCGTGAAACGAATGACCACGAAACCCAGAAACAAAAGGACCCCAAAATAGCCGAGGACAAGCCGGGAAGTGTAAATTCGGGCGACATAACCGGCGGCGAACAACATCGCCATCAGCCCTAAGACAGCGGGGAACAACTGCGAAAGGACCGCCGGAACCCGCCATCCTCCGCGAAACCCGTCGAGCCGGAGCCAAATCGACAGCGCGCTCCACAGGAAAAGCGCCAGCAAAAGTGGCGGAGCGAAAACCAACGCCGGAGCTCGTTCCAGGTTCTGCCCTTCCCCTCCGTAGCGCAAGCAGTACGCCAAGCCCATGGCAGCCACGGCCCAAATAAGGTCGGCGCCAAGTATTATGTATCGTAACTTCTGTGTCTTCACTGCTTTTCCGTTCCCCGGACAAGCATGTCCAGCAAACTGGTCAGGATCTCGAGAAAATCGAAGATTCGTCTTCCAGAACCCTATATCCCCGAGAATGTTTCTGCTTCCATTCCCAGGCGGTGCGAACGATCGTTTCCAGGTCGGAAAAACGCGGCCGCCAGCCCAGTTCTCGCGTCAGGCGTTGCGGGCTGGCGCAGAGGATTGCCGGATCTCCGGGCCGCCGAGCGCTATCCTTCACCGCCACCTTGCGGCCCAATTCCCGCTCCACCACGCCGCAGACTTGTCGCACCGAGTAGCTGGTGCCGGTTCCGATGTTATAAGCGGAGAAACCGGGACGGTCCTGGATCTGGAGAGCCAACAAGTGTGCTTCCGCGATGTCTTTGACATGAACATAATCACGCAAGCATGTACCGTCTGGTGTGGGATAGTCATGGCCGTAGATTTCAAAAAACTCTCGCTCTCCGATGCCCGTTTCCAGCAGCAAGGGAATGATATGGGTCTCCGGGCAATGGTCCTCGCCAATTGCCGCTGTTGCGCCGCATGCGTTGAAATAGCGAAAGGCCACCACTGTCCACTCGTACGCCAACGCGTACCAGTGCAGCACGCGTTCCAGCATCAGCTTGGTTTCACCGTAGGAATTTACGGGTTCTTTGGGATGGTCTTCGTCGATCGGAATCGAATGCGGATTCCCATACACGGCAGCTGAGGAAGAGAACACAAACTTCCGGATGCCCGCGGCCCGAACCACCTCAAGCAGAGCAATGCCGGAAGCAACATTGGCGTCGAAGAACAGCCCGGGGTTGGCGACAGATTCCGGGATCAGAGCCTTGGCTGCAAAATGAAAGACCGCGTCGAAGCGATCTGCGGCTAGCACTCTCGCCATCGCGGCCCGGTTGCCGATATCCACCTGATGCAGAACTGCTCCCTGGGGCACGGCTGCGGCGTGGCCCGTAGAAAGGTCGTCTACTACCGTGACGTCATGTCCCCGTTCCAGCAACTGCAAACAACACACCGAACCGACATAACCCGCCCCGCCCGTCACTAAGATTCTCCCCACTGTCAGTAAGCTCCTTCGCCGCGAATGACCCGCCCTGGGGTCTTGACTAGAATCGACAAATCCAGCCCGAGACTCCAATGCGTGATGTAATGTACGTCCATTTGGACACGTTCTTCGTACGAGACATCCTGGCGCCCAAGAACCTGCCAAAAACCAGTGAGGCCAGGCTTTACGCTGAGCAGCAATTCCTGGTACGGCCCATACTTGGAAAGCTCCTCCGCTGTAATCATGCGTGGTCCAACCAGGCTCATTTGACCCTTCAGCACATTCGCCAATTGCGGTAGTTCATCCAGGCTGAATTTTCTTAGCCATGCTCCCACACTTGTGACCCGGGGATCGGACTTCAGCTTGAAATCTTTGGTGAATGCATCCCGCAGCTCCGGATCGGCAGCCAGAATCGCATCTGCGTTGCGCAGCATGGTGCGAAACTTATAAGCATTGAATTCGCCGCCCGAGCCCACCACTCGACGAGAATAGAAAATCGGCCGCCCGTCGCTCATCCAGACCAACAGAGCCACAACCAGGAACAGCGGAGATAGCAGGCAAAGCAGAACACCAGATCCCAGCACATCGACCGACCGCTTCAGGACGCGCTCACGAGTTTGCCGCTCCCGCACGGCAGGGATAAGTGCGGGCTGCATAAGTCCAGAGGATGAACGGGTATGCGGTTGAGACATCGAATGATTAGATATGGTCGAACCTTTCAGCGCCAGCCGTCAGTCTGCCGAGGCTCCGGATGCAAGTTGCTGGAGGAGCACGTTCTCCGAAATCCGCTGCCGGACGACGGAAAATATAGCGTGAGTTACGCTGAGGTGGAAGTCTTCAATGATTTGCATATTATCGGATGGAAGGATAATGCAAACGTCGCATAAACCCTTCATCTTCCCGCCCTCAAATCCCGTCAGGCCGATGGTTGTGGCGCGGGCACGTCGGGCCGCTTCGAGTGCCTGCAGAACGTTTGGAGAATTGCCACTGCCGCTGATTGCGAAAGCCACGTCGCCGGGATCGACGAAATTCTGCAACTGCTCGGCGAAAATACGTTCGTAACAGCTATCGTTTGCCCAGGCCGTTACCAGGGGCACATTGTCAGTAAGGGCCATTACCCGAAAACGCTTGTGGCCATTTTCTCCGATTACCGTTCCCTTACCCAGGTCGCACGCAAAATGCGATGCCAACGCCGCGCTGCCTCCGTTCCCGAACGTGAAAACGTGTTTATCGTCATCATATGCGCGCAGGAACTCGCCAATCGCCTGCTCGATTGCGCCGTGCGGCAGATTTGCCAGCATCCGCTGGTACATCTCGAAGTACTCTTGCGAACTAGGGATCTGCGGCATGGCACAAGGTTGCGGCGAGGCCAACTGCGGTCGTTCCATGAAATTCCTCCAAACCTTAGAGAAAATTAGAGACAGTTCTTGCAGACTCTGCGGTAGACGGCAGCAGTATCCTGCGCCGTGCGCTCCCAGGAAAACTCGGCCGCGCGACTCATGCCGAGGTTCTTCCATTTCCGGAATTCCTCCGGGCACGCTAATAGTCTTGCGACTGCTTCCGCCATTCCCTCGACATCCGACGGATCGAAGGTCTGTGCCCCCCCTGCCGCCACCTCGGCCAGGGATCCCGCGTTCGAGGTTATTACCGGACAACCGCATGCCATGGCATCGAGAACAGGCAGACCAAACCCCTCGTATAACGAGGGCATGATGAACAATTGAGCATTCCGGAAAAGCTTCCCAAGATCAGCCGCAGGAAGATATCCCACGTACTGAACGTCCAGTTCGGAACAGTTGTCCGCGGCCGAGAGGACCCGAAATCCATCTTCGGGACCATAGACAACGGTCTGGAAGTCGATGCCCGATTTTCGCCGACCAAGTCTAAGAGCGCTGAAGGCAGCTCCCAGATTTTTGGTTCTCCAATTGCGTGCGCTCGCGACCACAACGTACGCGGATTGGACATCGTATTTTTCGCGCAATTCTGCAACTTCAGCCGGATCACTCCTCGAATGAAATAGCGTCCTCGACGACGCGCAATGCACAGCCGTGATGCGACTGGGGCCAATCCTCAGAATCCTCTCGGCATCGTGAGCCGTATTGGCGGAATCAGTGATGATGTGGTTGGCGCGAAAAGCGGCAATTCTGTATCCTGCTTTTACCAGCGTTTGCTTCGGCCAAGCCGAAATGCGAAACAAGAACGGAATCAGATCGTGAATTGTCACTACCAAAGGACATGACAGAAACAGGGGAGCAGCGTAAAAGGGACTGTGAAACAGGTCGATTTTCGCCGACTTAGTGTGCTCCCTGATCTCGAACTGCCCCGCCAAAGAATATTTTGACGAACGAATCGGTACCCGCTCGACGTGGGCACCATCGAATGCAGGCACAGGATTCTCGCGGTCTTCGTAGACGACAATCTCCAACTCGTTTGGAAGCTCAGTGAGCGCCTTAAGCAACTCGGCTACATAAGTACCAACACCGGAGCCGTTATACCAGCGCGCATCGAAACCTACCCGGGTCACATCATATACCTGAACGGCGCCACTCAAGCCGAAGCTCGTTTCCGCCCGACCATGAAGATCGTGTCATAACGATTCACTCCAGTAAGACCCAGGAGTGCACGGTGAAAGAACCAATAGACAGTGTGGACGAGTAATCCGATGCCCGATGCCACATAATAGGGATCAATCGACTCGTCGATGATCGAGAAGCCCTGGGTCTCGACCAGCTTCCGCAATACGGGCGGCGTAAAATGTGAAAGATGAATTTCCCGCGATGTTCCCGCCTTGGAAATCCCCAGCGATGGGCTAAACTTCTCAAAGCGCGCGAGGCCCATCTTTTTCCCGAGTCTCTTGATCGAGGATGTCCAGGCTAAAACATCGTTCGGCACCGCGACGAAAAGAGTGCCCCGCGGTCGCAGGAGGGTAATGCAGGTCCGAATCAATGCGCCAGGATCTGGGACATGCTCAAGCACGTGAAACAGCGTTATGTTGTCGAAGGAACTGGGCGCGAGCGGAAGCTCCTCCACCGATCCATGGAGGATGTCTAGTGCGTATCTCTCCTTCGCGGCGCGCACGCCGCTTTCGGAAACTTCCGTGCCCTTTACTGCGCTGAAGTACGGCTTGGCAAGATGCAGAAACTGACCAATTCCGGTCCCGATATCGAGAATATCTCCCGGGGTGCGGTACGGCATGAGTTTCTTGAGCCGCCGCTTCCAGAGCCGTTCCCGGGCCGATTCTTCGTCGACCCAGGAATCGTATTTTCCTGCCTGCGAGTAGAAGGCAACAACCTCGTCGGAAGATGGTCGAGGACTGTCGAAAATAAACCCGCACGTGCGGCAACGGCAAAAATTCCGATCCACATCGATCGTTAGCAACCGATCACTGTGACACACGCTACACAACGAAACGCGTTCCATACGTCTTAATCGCCTCGACCCGTCAGCGAGCACCTCCTGCCGCAATGCGCTTCAGGCCAGTCCATACCGACCGGACCCTCGCCCAATCACCGGCAAGGACTCTCTTCGCAATTCGAAGAAAAACGCTAACTGAGATTGAGATCAGTGGCGCAGGAGAGTTTCCGTCAAAGAAGCGGACGGCAGACCTGCTGAGGGTCGCATCCAAGCCCGCACCCTTCTTGCGTGACGAGGCGCTTACCTTGTGCCAAACCTTGGAATCTCCAGCTACCGCTAGCCGCCAACCCGCCCTCCGTAAGCGAAAGGAAATATCCGCGTCTTCCCAATACAAAAAAAAACCTTCATCCAGCAGACCGACATGTTCTAAGGCCGACCGGCTCAGGAGCAAGCTCGCCGCCATCAGATATTGAATTTTTTCGTCGGCCACCGGTCTGAAAAAGTGTCGGGCCTGCCCCAGCCAGAAGTTCACATACCCCCCGCCCCAAGCCTGCAACCGGCCCGGTTCAGACATGTAATAGACTGCCGAGCCCACCGCACCTATCCTTGGATCCGACTCCGCTTTCTCCACCATCGCACGCAACGCCTTCGGGTCCACCGTCGTGTCATTGTTTAGCAACCACACGTACTCTGCTCCACGGTCCAGGGCCACTCGAATCCCCGCATTGTTCCCTTTCGCAAATCCGAGGTTAGCCCCGAGTTCCCTGATTTCCACTTCCGGGAAGCGGGCGCGTATGCACTCCACCGAACCGTCAGTCGAGCCATTGTCGAGAACGATGACCTTGAAATTGTCGTAATCCAGACCTTCTAGGGAAGCAAGACAATCGTTCGTGCATTTCGAATTGTTCCAGTTCAGCACGATTATCGATACGGATTTCATGATGCACCTACAATGAACTCGTGCAAAACTATCAGTCCTTCGGGCTGGCGCCACACCGAAACCTGCTAAATTGTTTCTAGAATCAATTGTTTTGCCGCTGGTAAATTCGAGCGTATTCTCGCATCCTCAGAACAACCCAGCCCATTTTCTCAGGCTTGTGCTCCGGGCAATCGCACTCCGCCACCGACAGACTCGTGATGAAGCCGGTGGCTGGCTGCCAGCAAAGCCAGGAACATCCATAAGAGAGTCCCAGACTGCGTGAAGAGCGGGACATCTAAGAAACCGTGTACCAATAACGAAAGGAGCGCGCCTAGAACTCCAAAGGCCAACGCCGATTCGAGGAAGTCGTTTGAAGAGCGCCATTGCCTTCGGGCCTGCCGCCAAGCTTGAACCACAAGGCCGAGAAAAGCGAATAAGCCTACCAATCCCGTCTCTGCCATTAATTGCAAGTAGATATTGTGGGCCTCGCCTACGCCGGGCATGGTGGGGATATTAAAGCCGTATGGAGCGGCGAAATTGCCCCACCCTACACCAAACATTGGGGAGTGCACGAACTCGTCCCACGCCGTGGTCCAAAGCAGCAGACGGGTGGTCGCATCAGATCCTAGAACTTCCTCCGTATGAGCTGGATTCAAGATGGGCTGAAACAGATAAAACATACCGGCCAGAGCGCAGATCCCAGCGAGCAAGACCAGCCTTTTCTTGCTACTCCGGACGTAGCAGAAGATCGCCAGAACGATGACGGCAAGAAAAGCCAACAGGCCGCCGAGGCTTTGCGTACTGAACAAAGCCACAGATCCCAACCCAAACGTCCACCCGCCCAGCTTTCTCCACTTGCCCTTGCCGAGTACACAACATGAGAGAGCAAGAGGGAGGACAAGATTCAGATAACCAGCCAGCGAATTCGGGTGACCCATGAAAGACGTACTCCTTCCTGACCACGGTGGAGTGTATTCGTCCTGCGGACTCAGGTAAACCCATAGCGCGGAATATCCGCCGATAAGTTGCTGGTAGACTGCAAAGCCTGCTGTAACCAGTGTGGAAAAGAGCACCGCCAGCAACACCCTACGGATTCGCTGCCGTGAATCCACCCAAGCCAGAACCACAAAATAGAAGGCCACAAAACTGACCAATTGATAGATGGCCCGTCCGGACTCGTACGTCAGTTCGCCCTGCCCTAAGATGGTCGGGGCAACCGCAGCGCATAAAAACACAAGCGACGCCCGCGAGACTGCGGGACGAAATAGCTGTCCGACCTGTGCGTTCCCCCGAAGAAATCGGCCGGCGAAAAATCCAATGACTACAAGAGAACGCAAGCCGACAGTCACACTGCGCACCAACATATCGCCTTCTAACACCCACACGAAGGGTGTTAAGAATATGACGAACAGTAGGAACGCTTCGATTTCCATTGCCGACAACACAAGGACTGCCGCACCTCCTACAAGGGCGATCGTCCAGTGAACGGTAAAGAAAAGCGCGACCGTCGCAGACGCCGCCATGCTCAACCCCAGCACGGCCTTGCGTCCTCCAAAGCCTTCAAGCGGTTCGCCGCTGACTGGAGACAGTGGATCGAGAAATGAATAATCCTGAGGGTTATCGACCATGGTCTACGAATGTCTCTACCGGAAAGTCACGTATGCTTTGCGATTGTGGTTCGCCATACGCTTTCAGAATCTCTTCAGCTTCCCGGCGATAATCTGCTTCGATTCGCTCTCTGCTGCCGAGAACGGTTAATTCCTGAAGCTTAGCCGTTGCGACAATTCGATAGAAGGACATGAAGAGCGAAAGGTATAGTCCACGCCAGCCCTCCTGAAAGCCCCTTGCCTTTATGTAACAGCTCACAAATTCTTTACCTCCCATTAAAAGGGCGCTCACCGCTGTTTTTCGCTCGCCTCGTTCAAATGCTTGCTGAGCTTCGATGGTTGTATACCGATTGAGCTTCTCGATGAATTGCTGGGAATCCACATAGTTGAAGTGGGCTACTGCAAGTCCGGGCTTGAAACTAAGCTTCAAAACTCGACTGCCGGGCACAACGTGCAGATAGTTGTGTACTCTGAAGGTTGCCGTCACGCAGCGCTTCTTGAAGAATCGGAGGTGGCTATCTTGCTTCGGGCCCCAGTTCGTGTGCATCAGGGGGGCGCCTAGCAAATAGTTCAGCCAAGGAATCCTCACAACATCGGCGCTGTCGCTGCCCGCTATATTTACGAGCGCCCTGCTTAAGGGAAGAGGAACAACCTCGTCTGCATCCAGTACAAGGATCCAGTCCCCGGACGCTTGCTCGAGAGCGAAAGCCCTGGCAGGATCGGCGAAGCCTAGGCGTTCGTGAAAAAGGACCTTCGCTCCAAATCCTCGCGCAATATCGGCTGTCTTGTCATCGCTGTACATATCAACCACAACGATCTCATCGACCCAGGACCGAACAGACCGTAGCGCAAAGGGAAGGTTCTTTTCTTCATTCAAAGTATTGATGACTGCCGATATTCGGGGCTTCATCCCTGACTCCAGGCCAAAGCCCAGACCTTGCGGACATCTGAACGGTGCAGTGCCAGCATGGTCAGAGCGTAAGCCGCCAGACCTATAGCGACGTCAATCCCCAACCCCGCCAAGCCCGTAGGGGGCCTGAGACGTGTCATGAAATATGCGGCGAGGCCCATCGCCAATGCAACACACCAGGCAGGCGCGACCACTGGTAGGATCCGGAAACTCACGTGGGACTGAGCCACACGAAAAAGCATCAGATTCGTGAACATGACGCATAGATTTGCCACTGCAAACCCGATCGCACCAAATGCCACGATCAAAGGCACGCCAAGAACCCAGGTTCCGAGCATCCAGATCAGGGCGAACTTGAAGGCGGTTCGGGAATGTCCCAAGGCGTTCAGGAGGGCAAATAAGGGGGTGGCAGTAGGGACCAAAATGTTAGCTGCCCAGAGCAGATAGAAAAGAGGTAACGCTGGCAGCCATTTCTGCCCAAAGACATACTTTGTAAGTGGGACAATGAAGACAACAGTCAATATGGCCACCGGGGCTACGAGCCCATTGGTCGCTCGGAGAACCTGTTCCAGAAACTGACTTAACGCCTCCGTGTGCTCTTGCAACCGGGCAAATGCAGGAAGGTACACTCGCTGAAGGACCATCAAGGCAAGAACCGGGTAAGCCGCCACCATCTGTGCCCAGTTAATGTATCCCACAGAAGCAGCGCCCAGCAGAAGGCCGATGAGGACCGGAGTTATGCTGTCCTTCAATAGGGATACCAACCCTATGCCCTGGTAAGGCAGTCCAAACTTCAAATGGACGCGTGCGCGCTCCCAATCCCAGCGCCATCGAACCCGCCAGGGGCTTGCGCGATTGACAAGGATCGCCCCGGTCAGCGAGCGAGCCAGCATTGCAACGGCAAAGCTAAGTGTCCCCACACCTTTCCATGCCAGTGTTACCGCCGTGCTGTAAAAGACAAATGACATTGCCACTTCCACCATCGCGAGCTTCTCAAAGGACAAGTGGCGCTCGAGTCGAGCCGCTGGAATCACTTGGAAGGAGGTGCACAGCAAGGAAAGGCCTAGCAGGCGGAAGACCCAACGGTCGTGCTGGGGTAAATGGTAGGCTGCGGCTATCCACGGCGCCGCTAGCCAGAATACGATGACGACGGAAACCACTAGGAGTTGCTGAACCGTGAAGATTGCCTGATAGTCCTCCTCGACCGGTTCGTGTGTCTGCCGGACCAGGCTTGCAGCCAAGCCCGCGTCTCCGAACGTGATAAGGAAGGTGAGCAAGAACGTGACCACGGCAAAGAGGCCAAACTCCGACGGCGACAGCAACCGCGCCAGCAGAATGCCGCCGATGGAACTCATCCCCACGTTGAGAACCTGACGAAGGCCAAGAGCCAGCACACTGTGCACCGCTTTGCGAACTACGGCGCCCGGCGCAATGCCCACGGTCTGAACGTCCATCTCCAAGTTCATAATGCCGGCGAAGGTTTTCCTAACGCTGTCACGAGAATCAAAGCAACGCTACGATCCATGGTAGGAATAGAAACTACTTCCGGCTTCCCAGCCGATTGTGAAGTCACCCTCAGCGCACTAACCTAACTGGTCTGGAATGGAGGTGTCGCGTTTCTGTAACAAAGCAGTCTTCTTCATCTTCATCAGCTGGTATACCGCCAGGGTCTGCACCGCGGCCCGCTCCCAGGAAAAACGCTTCAGATTCTCGAAGCCCTTTTCGATCAGCGCGGTTCGTATTCCATCGTCCGTGTAGACGCGCCAAAGCGCGTCACCAAATTCCGCTGGAACGCGGGCATTTGCATAATACGCAGCATCGCCCGCCACTTCCGGCAAGGACGTTTCAGCCGAGCAAACAACTGGCGTACCGCAAGCCATGGCTTCGAGCACGGTGAAGCCGAATCCTTCGTAGAGTGAAGGACAGGCATACAAGCGCGCACCAGAGTAGAGCGCGCGCAACTCATCGTCGTTGACGAAGCCTGTCAGTTTTATGTGGGCCGCAAGGCCCAACGCGCTGGCCAGGCGTCGCAGTTGCAACTCACCTTCCTTCACAGGACCAGCAATCACCAGGTCCCCGTCTCCGCCAAGAGCGAGGAATCTGTGGAAGGCGTGGAGAAGTCCCGCATGATTCTTGCGAGGCTTATAGATTCCCGTATACAGGATGTAGTCGTGCTCGATGCCGTACTTTTGGCGAACGGCAAGCAGTGTTGCCGGATCGTCTACAGGCCGGAATTCGGAGCTCACCCCAGGATAGATGACTTCAATCTTCCCCGCATCCGGTCCAAGATAGCGAACGATATCCCGCTTCGAAAACTCCGAATCCGTAATCACTCGCATGGCTAGCCGAACGGCCAGAGCCATCATTAGGTGGTAATAAAGACGACCAAGGCGTGAGGGCAAGTCTTCCTTGCAGGCAAGATAAATTACGTCATGGATTGTTACAACCGCGGGACACGGCCGGATGAGGGGCAAAAGAAAATGTGGCGAGTGCAGAAGGTCGATTTTGTGTCCGCGAAGGATTCGGGGAAGCTCAATTTGCTCTCGCAGCGAATAATAGGCGGCGGACGAAACGAGTTCTTCCACTCCATCGGCGAGACCATGAGTGAGATCTGCAGCGCCAGGGGGCATGATGAGCAGATATTGATGGTTTGTGCGAAGCGAGAGAACCGCCTCGACAAGACACTTCATGTATCTTCCGATGCCGGGGTTGGCGATTCTCCTTAAGTCAAAAGCAATCTTCATCGAGCTGGCGCATTTTCCGGTTTAACGATAGATTGTGTAGCTTTTCGGGCTCAACATCTACGAGATTCAACGAACCTGTTTACTCTTTTTCCTTTGAATCATCAGCCACTGAATTGATGTTGCCGCCACTTCCGCCATTCCGCCCCTCATGCCCATTGCGGTTACGCCTACTGATCGAACTCCGCCACAGGCGTTGGGCATCGGACCGGATCGAAGTACCGACCTCCCGCAAGAACGCCTTGTGCGGATTGGATTCGATGGTAGAGTCCCATTTGTGCCTGCCGAGAATCCAGGTACACGCTCCCAGAAAAGCCATCACCATCCCCAATAGTCCCAGCAGCGCCCGTGGCGGAAACGCTTTTTTCTCCGGCAGGTCCGCGGGATCGAGTACCTTGACCACCGGGATCTCCTTGGCCTCTTCAATCTTCGCCAGTTCGTACTGCTGCGTCAGCAGTTCGTACACCGTCTCCTGGATCTTGGTCTGGCGGTAAAGGTCCGTCCACTTCACGGCCAGCTGTGGCAGTTTGCGAATGGAGGGAAAATCCTGCTCTGTACTGGAAGCGGCTGTGTCTGCCGCAGACCCTGGGATGTCTCCACCGAGCTGGTGCAACTGGCGCTGGAGTTCATCGACCCGGGCCTGTACCGCCCGCACTCGAGCATTATTCGGCGTGTAGATCTGCTCTAACCCTTCCAGTTCTGACTTTGTCGCAATAAGTTCGCCCTCAAGTCTGGCCGCGCCTTCTAGCATCGCCTTGCCCTGCGCGGGGACATCGATGGTCGCGTTCTTGCTGGCATAGTCACTGAATTGCTGCGAAACCGTGTCCAAATCGGACTTAACGGTTTTCAGTCTCTCCTCGATAAAAATGCGCTGGCGCCGGGCCGAGGAAGTGCTGACCTTCGCCACTAACCGGTCCAGCTCTTCCACGTAAGCCTGCGCCATTTGCGCGGCTCGACGAGGGTCACGATCCGTCACCGTTACGGTGAGGACGCCGCTCTTGCGGTCCGCAGAAATAAGGGTTTTTTGGGCCAGATCCTTGCGTGCGTCCTGCCCGTACTCGTCCCCATAGACTCGCCGCAGATCAAAACGATCGACCAGCCGGTCTTCCACCGTCCGGCTGTGCAGAATGTCAATGAAGAGGTCGCCTGAACTCTTCATGCCCAGCAAGTCGCCCGCCAGCGAACCCAGCCCCGCCCCTGCCCCAACTTTGCCCGACATGGCCGCCATCATCATCGCCATGCCAGAAGAGGACTGGGAGTCGGGAGGCATCAACCGAGTTGTGGACTCATATCGTTTGGGTATGAGAAAAGCCATGATCGTCGATAACACAAGTCCCCAAACCGCAGCCCGCCCCAGAAAGCGCCGATGCTCCCAAAGCAGCCACTGCCATCTGGAGCCGGACTCATGCTCTATCCCGGCGCCCTCCTGGGTGAACTCGGCAGGAACCGCTTCGACTTCAGGAGAGCGGTCGACAAGGCGTGCGAAAGATTCTTTAGTCTGTCTCACTGCCGTCTCTCCGATGATATCTTGCAGCCGCTCGATTTCATGATGTCCGTGCTCTTTCCGGGTTGCTCACTTGCTCACCCGTCGGCGGGGATAAATCGTGAGCTGCACCGACGCTGTCACGTCGGATTGCCCGGATGACGATAGGACGGGAAACCTCCATTGTTCGTATTGCAGGAATGCCGAAACCGAGATATTGCGGCCCGCCATAAATTCGCTGCGCACGGAATAGTCAACCAGCCGGCCACCTCCATCAAGAGCCGGAGAAACGGTTTGCAGACGATAGCCGACTTGCAATTTATTGCGAGGAGAAAGCCAGTACGTCAGCCAGCCTTGCCCGCCCCGGCCGGCTCTTCCTATCCAGCTTCCCAGCAGGATTCCGTCGTTGGTGTAGCCGTTGCGATAGCGGCGCTGATCGTAGTAAACAAAACCCGGCACGAACTCGGTAGTTCTGGATTCGTTGATTCCCTCCGCGCGCAGCTCCAGCTTTGGAATTTTCGGTATCCGTGGCATGTATATCCCCGGGTTTACGTTGGCCCGGGTGGATCCGATGGGGGAGACCTCGTCGACGACCAATGAATCCATGTAAAAAGTCAACCAATTCCTCAGGCCAGGCAGGCGGTAAGTAAAATCTGCAGCGGAAATTCGCTTTCCTGGGTTGTTGGTGGCGGTTGGCGAATGAGCGTAGTAAGTGCGGAAATAATTGCCGAAGGTGACTGGCAGGCCAGGGCCGCCGAACATCGCCGTAATTCCCATGCCGAATTCGAGATTGGGAGTGGGTTGAAAGCTGATCTTTTCCCCATGAATAAACGGTTGCGGCGAAATGCTGGGACCAACCACCCCAGGGTATCCGGGATAGGACTGGCACGTCGATGCAATACATTCTTCCCAGTGATGACCGGAAAGCTGTCCCACGAAAAATTCCGTGCGAAAGGGCCCCAGGATGCGCGAGAGGCCGGGGATTTCGTGCCGAACAACATCGTCAATCTTCACCATCGGGAAGGGAGCCGCGTTGTTGCTCAGCAGCAGCGCTCCCGATTCTCCGGGGCCGAGCCACGAACTCTGGGTCCCGAAAGAAATCTGGACGTTATTGATGTTGACCGACGCCATACTGTCGAGCAGTTCGAATCGGTTCACTTCGCCGGTGCCGTTGGCAAGGGGCGGAGTGAGATCGGCGGCCGCAGTTGCCGCCAGCGTTTGCGGCGATTCCGACGGCATGGCAGGCGAGTATTGATATTCTCCACGAAAGTAGACGGATAGCGGCCCCGCTTCGGCATCCGCTGTGAGCCCGGTAACGTTATTGACTCCAGTCCAGTAGGGACGTCCGTAATCATTAATGATGGTCTGCCCGAAGTGATAGCCGTCGCGCACCGGGGTTCCGGAGATTCCTGTCATTTTGGTGTAAACCGATTCCAGGCGCGCGCTAACATTTGCGGCACCGTCGAGCCTCGCTATCTCTGGCTCAAATTCGCTGGTCAAGGCCGCATAAGCGCGTCCCGCGTCGCCCTCATCTACTCCGTTATCGGGAAACTTGTCCGCCGTGTCTTCCAGTAAGCGCGCGCATGCCATACGGGTCCACGGACGTATTCCTAGCATGTTGGATTGAATGTACCCCAAACCAATCAGGCGCTCCAGCGCGGGGTATATCCAACTATCCAAGGGAACGTAGGGGGAAGCCATATAGTTTGGGTTGCGGCCCTTCTCGCCAGTTCGCTCTTCAAAAACGCTGCCCCATCCGGAGCCACCCACTTCCGGATCGTGGTGAGCTCGATAGACCTGTCGTCCTAAGTACCAGCCCAGCGCGCTACCGATGATGGCATCGGATGGGAAATGTTGTTTCGCAGTTACGCGAGTCATGGTCACAGCCGATGCCAGACCATAAGCCGCCATCTGGCTGAACCAGCCTGGGTACTCGTGAGCCCACACGCTGGCTACCGACCACGCCACCGCAGAGTGCTCGGAAGGAAAGGAACTGCCGCCCACAAAGAAATCACCGTGTTCGTTTCCCAAGTAGGGCCGTTGTCGCTGCGTCACTTCTTTGAAGGCATACGCCACGGCTGTGGCATTGATGGCTGCCTCGCCCGCAAGCAAGCCCGCTTCCGATAAATGGTCATCCCCTTTTATTTTGCCCAGCAGAAATGAAGCGCCCCCCAGACCGATGAATGAATAAGTACTGTAGTCAGAAAATGTCTTGCTGGTCGCCGCGTGACTGGCGGGAACCTGCTTCGACAGCCAGCTGTCGGTGGCTACGAAAACTGCCGCAGTGGCCGCCCCCGGCAGTATCCATTTGAGGTCTTTGATTTGGAAGTGCGCCGGGCTCGTCCAGAACTGTTTCTGATCGTTCACAATGTGCTTGACGAACGGCGACAGCAGCCTGTTCTCGGGATCAACCCCGGGGTCCAGCCAGCCACGACGCTCCTTATCCTTATCATCCTTACCCCTATCGTTATCCGCAGTTGACGGGATCGGCCGCGGCCGGTCCGACGAATCCGGTTCTTGTTGCCCAGCCACGGATCCAGGCGGCGCGGAGTTACTGCTGGTCTGGCTGGTGCCTGGCCGGGCAATGAACAAGAGAGCTAACAAACAGCACCATTTCCCGACAGACCCCATCAGACTTTAGACCAATTCACCACTGCAGCCTCATCCACCAACGTCATGCCGCTTTCGATCTCGCTTGCAATCCCCGCCTGCAATCAATGAGTGGCATAGTAAGCGGAAATAGCGATCGCGGTGCCGATCGAGGAGGCAATCTGAGCAACCGACAGAGTGGATTTGAACCTGGTATTGAACGAGTAGATCTGTTCGGGCACCACCACCATATCGCCCGGACGCAGCTCCGTGGCCTCCACCCCCCCGCCAAACATGCTGCCCGTACCGCTGATGACGGAACCATCGGCGCGAATGACGAATGTGCCTTTTCGATTTGCCATCGCCGTTGGACCGCCCGCCTGTCTCAAATACCAACCGGCATCCTTACCCGGCTTGTAGGTTATGCCGGTGGGGTTGTACACCGAGCCGTCCACCAAAACCATGCTCGGACGCTTCGGAATGTAGATGATATCTCCCGCCCGCACCTGCACGTCCGCAGCTGTGTTGGCCCAACGCTTGACGTCCGATGAAATATGGATCACCAAGCGGCCCGAGGGCGGCGTGCTCTCCAGATTCTCGATCGTCCTCTTATATTGAAGAACCGTAGCTTTGGCCTGCGCCTGATCATCCTGATCCATCTCCGGAACAAGCTTTACATCTTTGGCTTCCTCTCGAATACGCACAATCAAGTCGCCCCGGTTTTTCTCCTCTATCTCCCTTAGTTCAACGCGTTCAAGAATCGCTCCGTAAACGTATGCAGTGGGAAGAAATCCTCCCGCACGAGCTATGACGGAACTGAGGCGCTCGCCGGGCTGAATGCCATATCCGCCGGGGTGTGCAACCTCTCCCTTGATTTGAATGGTGGCTCCCACGTCTTGCCAGTCCGATATTTGTCCGATCGTCAAGACATCACCGTCTCTCAGGCGGACGTCGGCGTCCGGCTCGCCAAGCATCGCCTTCGCAATCGGCACGCTTAGATGGTCGCTGATGAGTTTGGTGCCTTGCGACACTTCGTAGCGTGTCAGATCGGCTTCCTCGGTATATGCCCCGCGCTTGAACCCGCCTGCCAGCCGGACCAACTCCGCCGCCGACATGTCTTCCCCTAGAGGATACCTTCCCGGACGAGCCACTTGCCCTTCAACCGAAACCATTGGAGGATCCAGCTTATTGAGATCCCGATGGATAAACACCCGATCTTTTGATTCGAGAACAATGTTGTACTTCGCGTCGCCCGCCAGCGCTTTTTCCAGGTTCACACTGATTACCTGAAGCTTGCCGTCACTGGTTTTGCGGTAAACCTGGGCATCGTCAAGCAGAGCATCACGCGTGGTTCCACCAGCCAGGTAGACTGCATCCCGAAGATGGGCTACGCCATTGGTCAGGTGGTCTCCTGGATCCCTTACTTCTCCCGTGACCGTAATGACCGGCGGATCCTCGAAATCGTATTTGCTGAAGACGCGAATCGTATCGAACGGCTTGAGCACCAAGTCCTGATCCTTGCCTGCAAGCGCGTCTCCCAGGTTGAACGCCAGCACCACCGGCGTGTAATCGGGCTGCCCCAGGCGGATGATCTCGGCGTGACTTGTGGATGGTTCCGGTAGCAGATCCTTGTAAGACTTTATGAGGTCGGTCACCTTCATGCCGTCGGTGTAAGCGAATTTGCCAGGCCGGGAGACATACCCGTCCAGGTAAACGGTCTTATCGGCGTATGGAAGGATAGGAGTGATCTTGACCTTGTCTCCGTCCTGAATCTTGAAGTCTTCGAGCGCTTGCGTCACTTGCTGTTGGTTATTGGCCTCCGGAATGTCGAGCCGCAACATGGTGCGACTCTCGTGACTTTCGAGGCGCTCCACATCCACATGGCGCAACGTACCCGAGGGCAAAACACCTCCGGCAAGTTCCAGCACTTCAGCGAGACTCTTCTCACCATGCAGTTCGTAGATCGCCGGGCGTCGGACCATGCCCTCCACGGTGACTTCGCCACTGAGCGGCGGGACGTCAATCGTATCCCCCGATTGCAGTCTTTGCACGTCCCCGCGAATGCCGTGCAACAGTAGGTCGTAACTGTCGACTTCATTGATGAGCTGCTTGCCTCGATAGTGGCGCAGAATGCGCAGCGAACCACCCGATGTCGGCCCGCCCGCAAGATAAAGAGCATTGAGCGGCGTTGAAAGGGAACTCACATCGTAGGCTCCAGGACGCTCAACGTCCCCAACCACATAGACACGAACCGTACGGATGCGGGATAGCGAAACATCGGCATCGATGCCGCGGAACTGGCCGCGTAAAGCGGTCTGCACCAGATGCTGCACATCACCCAAGCTTCGGCCCGATACCTCAACCGCTCCAACCTCAGGCAAAGCCACCCGGCCCTCGCGATCAATTACGCGTTGCAGCCGCTGCGAGATTCCTCCCGTGAGCCTGATCGTCAACCCGTCGCCCGGACCCACTACATAATCTGGCCCTGCCGGCAAATCCATGGGAAGCTCGTCGAGATTTCCGGTGCCGTTGCGGAAAATATCCTCTCCGAAGCGCTCCAGCATGAGCGAACGCTTCGAGTACTGGCTGTACAGATCGTAGAGCGAGGGAACGTCGGCATAAGGATTGTGCCGATGACGAAGCATGGGCTGCTGAGGTGTTTTAGGAAAAGAGTAGGGTTGAAGAGGATATCGCTTCTGGTTGTCCAGACGCGCGTCGCGGGGGAAGCCCGAGCTCCCGTCCTGACCTCCCAATAGAGATCCCATCGACATCGCCCCTAAGGAGGATCCCGCGGAAGATCCTAAATCGGAGGGCAATGTCAGCCCTGAGGCGCTTCCGCCACCTGCCCCCATCCCATCTCTTGACATGCCGGCAAAATTGCCCGCCTGACTTGCGTTCATCAAGCTGGGCAGGCCGCTGGGCACAATGCCGGCCATCTGGCTCTGTTCGCTTTCGACGCCAAAGTATCCTTGAGAAGGTTCTGCCTGCGTGAACTGGAGCAGACGATTCTCGTTGCCGGGCAGCATCTGCAGAGGCCCTTGCGCTGGCGGGTATGGCTGCTGCTGTTGTTGCTGTTGCTGCTGCGCCTGCGTGGTTTGCAAGGATGGCGCCGGGCCATAACGCAGATATTGGGTCAGATAACAATCCAGGTCGTCGGCGTGTTTGAGCCAGTAGATTTCCTCCTGGTTCAGAACTCCCTTTGTCGGCTCCCACGGTGCCTGAGCCTCATGTTTGGCGAGAGCCTCGGCTGACATTTCCGGCCGGCACGGCAAATTTCGCGCTACCTCTTCGCGCGTGGGTTTGGCCCTGATATAAGAACGATCTTCAATTTCGCGGGTCGCGATAATGCGAACGCTCTCGTCCTGTTGAATGCTTCGGAACACGGCATCATCCGTGAGTTCCTTCGGGTCGAGCACTCTGCCCTGCTCAAAAGCCTTTCTGACCAGCGCTTTCTTGAGCTCAAGCATGAGCCCAGGTTCCTTATCCAAGATGGAGGTAATCTTGTCGGCAGAGAGTGAAACCATCTGCTCCGCTTCTTGCTCGGCGCGCGAGTCGGCTTGATCGATGGCGGTGTTGCCGCTATAGATCGCTGAATGTTGACTCCACGCGGTCGCAGAACAGCCCAACCCCATGCTCACTAGGAATATCAACGCACGATAACGAAATCTGTCAGAAGGTTTTTTCATAATATTCCACATATCCCACGCATTCCTTGCAGGGACCGCGTTGCAGAAGCCACTTTCCTTCGCCCGCACTCAACACGGCTCTATATCCGATTCATCCACTTCCACGGCCACCGAGCGCATGATCAGATCCAGTGACAGAACCACGCGAAATTTATCTTTTCTCCGGACCAGGATGCCTTGTGCTCCCGCCAAAGGTCCCGATCTCACTCGCACCCGTCGTCCCACTTGCAAATAAGGATGCGGCTCCGCCCGAACCCCGCTGCTCAATCCACTCATCAGAGATTCCATCTCACCGTTAGGCAGCGGTACCGGGTGCCCGTTGAAGCTCACAAAACGGACGGCGCCGACTAATTGCAGCACCCGCAAGCGATCCGGCAGTGCGATGCGCACGAAGACATAGCCGGGAAACAAGGCCAGTTCCAACTCTTTGCGACGATCCTTCCAGCGGCGTACCGAGCGATAAATCGGGAGGAAGCACGCGATGCGATGCTGCTCGATCTGCTGTGCAACGCGCTTCTCGTGACGCGGACAGGTATATAGGGCATACCAGTTCTGTTCAGCGACGCTGCTGCCAGACGCTGCCCTCAACGTTGCTTCGGCCGATATTGTCTGCACATCCATCGTGATTTCGAGCAGCCCCGCTTCCAGATGCAGCTTCGCCCCCTCACTTACATAGGCAATTGTGAGTTAAAGCCTTTTATCTCAGTACTGTACGGCAAAATATCACCGTTCTTACAAGAGCGATACTCGCGCCCCGATCACTCTGCGCCGTGCCCGTCAGCCTCTGCATGCGGCGCATTTGTAGTCTTGGCCATTCCCTTGGAAAAACCAATTAATAATCCCCGCATAGGGCCTCAGTTGGGTACGGCTCCCACCAGTACGGGGCGCTCGCGTACGGCGTTCAAAATGCCCGCCTCCGAACTCTCCAAAGGCTTGGTTCGGATGTCGACGATGGCCCAATAAAAAATTCCACGGTTCTGCTCCGGTGCCAGCGCCAGTATTCTCATCTGAGGATAGCGGCCAAGCAGAAAGCCGCACTGCCCCAGACTTTTCTCCGGCTCATTCATCGATAGAATGAGCACGTCAGGCTGAACTTGCTCCACAACTTCGGTGAGGTCACCCTCGTCCGCCACCTCTCCGACAACTTCAATGTCGGGTTGGTCCGCTATAGTGGCCAGCACAAGTTCCCGCATCAAGCGGGGCCGATTTGCAACGAGCACGCGCACTCGCTTCACATAGTTCTCCAAGGCTAAAAGCCGAGGGTAAAGTATCGCTGCGATGGGCAGAGTCCGCAAGGTTCAAAAAAGATCTATTGGGAGTACCTTCGTGGCTACGTCAATCCGGGCGTAGGTTCACTATCTGAGTACCATATAAGTACCATGCTAGCACCATGTCACGGTACCAAGTAAGTACTAATTGATACTTGGTATCGCAGATGCGCCGGCAAAACCAGGGAAAGTCATTCGAAGAAGGCGACCTGGACGCCGCATTCGCTCGCACAGGCCGGACGCCATGGTCCAACTTCTCGTCCGAGAATGGTACAACTGCTCTCCGAGAACGAGAACCGGTGCGCGAAGTCCACAGCGTATCTCGGCCACTGCGACTTAACGAAACGTGGTGGCCACAGTGGATTCACATTGAAATTATTACTTGTTTTTTTCTCGTTTTCGGGTATTCTTGCGCGACCAGAAACCTGCCGCGCATTCGCGATGGGATGTTCCTTTTCTCGGCAGGCAATTAGCTTTCGGGGGACTATCAGACGATGAAGACATCGGCTCCGCTACAGCCGTGCTTTGTGTTAACGATTTTCATTCTATGCGGTCTCACGATTGGCTGTGGAGGCGCAAAACTAAACGATCCGCCGGGCGCGGTTCCTGTGTCAGTCTCACCCACCCAGAATCCGCTGGTCGCCCAGTACGTCGTCACCACGGCGCTCGGTGCATGTCCCGGACAGGTCATGATCGAGTTCGGTCCCGATACCTCCTATGGACGAAGTACCGCGTGGTATCCCGTCTCTGCTTCTCGTCAAACTTCCACCATCCTTGTCGCCGGGATGAAAGCCTCCACAACCTACCACATGCGCGCCCAAGCCCAAGCAATCTGCCCTGATGCTACCAACACCTTCTTCACTCAAGATACCGCCTTCACCACCGGCGCACTACCCGCCCTTCTTTTTCCAAGTCTGGCCGTATCTCGCCCCAATCCTTCCCCCAGTTCCCCCGAGAATCCCGGAATAGAGTTAGTAGATGTGATCACCCCCGGCACTCCTGCCCTATTCACCGATCGCGACGCCAACCCCATTTGGTATTACGACGTGGGACAGGGGAATTTCGCGTTTACCTACAAACTGCTTCCGAATGGGCACATCATCCTTAGTATCTCCTTATCAACCGGCTATTCAGTGTTGCGCGAGGTTGACCTCTCAGGGAAAGCGATTCGCCAGATGTATATTACCGACTTAGCGCAGAAAGTGCAGTCGGCCGGCTTTGATTTCGTTCCCGGTTACTATCACCACGATCTGTTGCCGCTTGCCAACGGCCATCTGATTGTTCTTACAAACTTTACGAAAGATTTGACTGACCTTGACGGTCATCCCGGTACGACTCCAGTACTAGGAGACGGCATTGTCGATCTTGATCAGAATTGGAATCCTGTCTGGGCCTGGAACGGCTTCGACCATCTCGACGTAAACCGTCACCTCAACGGACTGCCTGACTGGACTCACAGCAACGCGCTCGTCTATTCAGCCGAGGACGGCAACCTTATCCTTTCTATGCGCCATCAATCCTGGGTTCTCAAGATCGACTATAACAACGGCGCTGGTGCCGGAGACATTCTTTGGAAACTTGGCTACCAGGGCGATTTCAGCCTCGTTCAAGGCACCGACCCCAGCCTTTGGTTCTCTTTCCAGCATTTCCCCTCAATCGTCAGCCAAAACGGTCGCCAGACCACTGTTAGTATTTGGGACAACGGCGACAATCGCGTCCTGGATACGAGCGGTACAACTTGCGGCTCAGCCCCTTTATTCACGCCCTGCTACTCGCGCGCTACCGTCTTTGAAGTTGACGAAAGTACCATGTCCGCCAATTTGCTTTGGGACAACTTCCCCGGCGATTTCTCGGTTTGGGGAGGCAGCATCAATCAACTCAGCAACGGAAATGTTGAGTTCGATATCAACGACCCCGCTCAGCCAACAAACCCCAGCCTGGGCTCCGAAGTTCACGAGGTGACTCAGACTTCCACACCGCAAATCGTCTGGGAACTCGATGTCGACGGAGCTAATGCCTATCGCGCCTATCGTGTCCCTAGCCTCTATCCCGGCGTGACGTGGCAATACTGAACTGAATCGGTGGGGGAGCGTTCGAGGTGTTGCAGGGGGCCTTTCGACTCCAAATCGAGTTTTCGCCTTGCTATAGACCCCCGAAGCTGTACAATTCCGCTCGAGCTCGTGCCGCAACTGGAGATTCCACTGCCACACTGCCTTTGAAAGTCGATCGTGGCCCTCGGCCACGCGCTGCAACCTCGGCTCGAATTTCTATTATGAATACAGCCTCACCCTTGATTTTTCTATCTCGGAAAGTCGGTGACAATGAAGCAGCTCAACTTCCGTGCCCGTGTTCTGTGTTCCACCCTGGTTCTCTTGCCGTTTTCCCGACCTGCGGCGGCGGCAAACTCTATTTGCGGCGGCTGTGAAGCTGCCATCGTGGGAGTGGCCATCGGCGTTGGGGCAGGGATCGGCGTCGGCATTTACTTGATACACCGGGGCCACACCTCGCTAACGGGATGTGTCCAGCAAACCGGCGATGGGCTCAGTTTGATTGCGAAAGATAGCAACATTTATGAATTGGTGAATGCACCGAGTGACGTGAAAGCTCGTGAACGTCTATCCCTGCGCGGCCACAAAATCAAATCGCATTCCGGACACGCTTTTCGGGTGGACCATGTCTCCCGAGATTACGGTCCGTGCAGCCCATGAAATTGCTCTTGGCTTGGACGGGGCGCGGCCCCTTCACGGAAAGTTCGTCACCTTCGGCGTCACCCGCGGATGCATCGCAGTTGCATCGCCGCTGTCGTCGATCACGTGGCTGATTTCGCCGTGATCACCCAGAGCTACGGTAATCATGTCGTGGAACCGTACCTCCGGTCGCTTCGGCGTCTCGATTGCCCTGGTCAGCACCACATCCGGATGCTGAAAGACGCTGTACACGCCCAGCCCCCACGCCTCATGACTCGTCACTCCATCCGCCACCTTGTACGAGGCCCAGCCATTTACCCCCGCCCCACTCTTGTAGCTCGCCTGGTTCGGAGGATCGTAGGGAATCTCGGACTGATAAAAATAAGTCCTCCCACCGTTGCCTTTCCACAGAACCTGGAATTGCCGGTGATGCTCCACAAACAGACCGTAGATCGTGACGTCGTTCCCGTTCACCACCAGCCCATTCTCGCTTGTATTCAGCTCCCAGCCCACGCCGTCGCCGTGGTCCGCTCTCCATATCCACGTGTGGTCGACTAGTGTGTCGTTGCTGTTGATCCTTAAATTCACCTTGGCCCGGCCGACTCCCGCGCCACCAACGCGAAAGAAAACATCGTGCAGCGTGATTGGGTCCTTCCCATGACGCGCAAGACTTCCCTCCGACCCCACCTCCAGCAGCACTGGGGACTCGCTCGGCCCCGCATCGAAAAGCAGCCCCGCAATATCGATTCCGTCCGCATCGGCCGTCGTCATTGCCGCCGTCCCCTTCATCGGACGTAGCGTCGCAAACCCCAGCCCCAGCACTACCGCATGCGGCCGTGTCACCCGAATCGGAGCGGCTAGTTCATAAATCCCCGGCGTCAGAATCAGATTCTTGCCTTGCGCCAGCTGCGCGTTGATCGTCTCTGCCGTATCCGCATCGGGGCGCGCAATATAAAACCGCGCCAGCGGAATCGTCTCTCCCGCCGTTTCTCCACCACTCCAGGTAATCCCAACGCTGTCGTCGCGCAGCTCCGGGACTCGCACACTGAACTCGCCCGCAGCATTTACCTGCAGGAATGGCTTCTCGCGTACCACGGGCGTATGCGCCACCTTTGTGTACGGCGGCGAAGGCCACGCACCTTCCGGCGGATGTGTCACGCCCACAAACACCATGTTCCAGTTCGCACCCGTCCAGCTCTTCCAATCGCAGTTGCGCGAGATCCACTGCTGCTGGCTGCCGGAGTCGACATTGCCATCCACCAGCGAATCCGCCATCCACCCGCCGCTGGCCCAGCCGTGCTTCTGATGCAGCACCAGGTTGCCGCGCACATGCATGCGCCGCAGCGAGACCGCCTGCGAGACCGCCCATTGCATCGTGCCGCCCGCCGGCTCTACCGAGAACCCTTCCGCGGCTCTCCAGAAGGTCGTCGTCGCATTGTTGTGCTCCCGACTCGCATCCGCATGCACGTTGCCTGCAATCCGCGTTGCATCGGGCAAGGCGCCCAGCCCCATCACCTCCGTGTAGAACCCCACCGGCACGTCCACCGCATAGTTTCCGGGCAGGAACAGCAGCGCATTCCGCTGCGCCCCAAACTCGTTGTGTTCCTGGGTTGCATACACCGCGTCGATCTGCTTCTGGATCATCGGCGCAGGCATCGATGGATCAAAGATCAGTACATTGGGTCCGAACTCCGGTTTCGCGCCCTTCGCGGCGAGCCCCGGAAGAGCCGCTGCTATCATCCCCGCCGTAAAGCCCAACCGTTTTAGTAGCCGAACCGCGCGCCTCTTAGACATAGGTCTCCGCTGACACCGAAAGCATTATTGCTCAAAAATTCAAATGGGGCCAAGCAGCTCGGGATTGAAACCACCAACTGGTCGAGGCTTGCTGCAAAACCCTACGCGTCAGGCCCCGCCCGTCTCCAAGGTTGTCTGCGATCCACCGCAACGGAACAATGGCTGTGACGACGTCGCGAGCGATCGCCTTTTTGAGCATGCCAAAAGACAACACAACTGGAATCATCCTGCGCGATGGTCTGGGCGCCGGCAGGTATTGTACTGGGCAACGTGACCATGTCGTGAACGTCCTCGATCTGCTTGTCTTTTAACTTCTCTACTTCCAAGATTGCTGGCATATCTGAAACCGTCATGACGAAAATCAGCGGTTGGAGGGCTGCCCATGAATTATTCGTAGCGCATATCCAGAAAGACACCCTCGCGCTATTTTCAAAACGCGGTTTCATATGTGTGATGAATTAACTCATGTTACGAATTCGTAACAGATGGTCATCATGAATGGCATGCAGATGCCTTCATTCCATTACGCAGGCGGCGTTAATTACCTACTCCATAAGAAGATATGAAGATGAGTGTCTGTCCGGATTTCGTAACATCATGTAGGGGGAACACGACATTATGAGCTAACTGTTCGTAGCTGCGACTTACCGGTCAACTTTGATGCAATTTATTTCTTGACAGCGAGTTGTTTCTGTAATAAGGTCCCGCTCCAACGTTGCGTTGATCTGGCCACTCCCCTCGTAACGTTTTAGCAAAAGCAAAAAAAGATTAGAGGACCGC
>Ga0307478_10000305_pt1 | contig 52931 bp, 63 predicted proteins | sample atmos_gasesECM4C_2_FD_203713 | JGI IMG/M metagenome (GOLD analysis project Ga0307478, IMG submission 203713) | Hardwood forest soil microbial communities from Morgan-Monroe State Forest, Indiana, United States - atmos_gasesECM4C_05 | ecosystem: Environmental > Terrestrial > Soil > Temperate...
AGCGACGGGGAAACACCTGTTCCCATCCCGAACACAGCAGTTAAGCCCGTCTGCGCCGATGGTACTGGGCTGGCAACGGTCTGGGAGAGTAGGTCATCGCCGAGGTCTTTTTCTTTTGCCTTCAAAACGGCTCGGCGCCTCGAGCACGCCGGCTTCGTGATACCGGGCCGGGTGCTCAAGCACGCCGGCTTCGTGATACCGGGCCGGGTGCTCGAACCCGCCGGGATGATTCGGGCGGGGTGCCCGTGCGGCTTGATCCATGACTCGGGCCGGGCGCCCGACGCGACCGGATAATGGACTCGAATGGCTGGCTGGGCGCCGTGGCTACGGCCGTCGATCAACTGGCTGCTCGTTTTCATCCCGGTTTCGCTGACCGCGGCATTGACGCATCAGTCGGTGGTCACCTTCATCACTGCCGCGCTCGCGATCATCCCGCTGGCTGGCCTGATCGGGCGGGCCACCGATCAACTGGCGATCTGCATCGGCCCGCGGCTCGGCGGATTGCTCAACGCCACCTTCGGAAACGTGACCGAGCTGATCGTCGGGGTGCTGCTGATCGCCGCCGGGGACTTCGAGGTCGTCAAGGCGTCCTTGATCGGCTCGATCATCGGAAACATGCTGCTCGTGCTCGGGGTCTCGCTCTTCGTCGGTGGGCTTAGTCGTGACGAACAGGCCTTCAGCGCTCGCGCGGCCGGTGTCCATACCGCGTCCTTGGTCCTGGCTGTCGCCGGTCTGGGCGTCCCCGCCCTCCTGATGGCAACCTCGCCGAGCCTATCGGCCGCCAGTCGCCAGGTCGTCTCCGCTGGCGTCGCGGCGACCTTGATCGTCCTCTACGCCGCGGCGCTGGTCTTCACCCAGTTCACCAATGCGCACCTTTTTCGAACGCCCGCCTCCAGCGAGCGCCCCGAATGGTCGAGAACGCTGGCGCTGGGCATCCTGGTCGGCGCGGCCCTGCTGGTCGGCCTGGAGTCCGAGTTGCTCGTGTCGGCGCTGAATCCGGCGCTCCAGACGCTCAAGATCTCGCCGATCTTCGTGGGTCTGATCATCATCCCGGTGATCGGGAACGCCGCCGAGCACGCCTCAGCCGTGTTCTTCGCGATCAGGGACAAGCTCGATGTCACCCTCGAGATCGCCGTCGGTTCGTCCACGCAGGTCGCGCTCTTCATCGCACCGGCGCTGGTTTTTATCAGCCTCCTGATCGGCCGTCCGATGGATTTTGTCTTCACCGGATTCGAGATCGGTGCCGTGCTCATCGCCACGCTACTGATTGCGGTGATCTCGCGCGACGGTCACAGCAACTGGCTCGAAGGCTTGCAGCTGGTCGGCGTCTACGCGATCATCGCGCTGGCGGCCTTCTTCCTTTAGCGCAGGAGTTCCCGCCGGACGGTCAAGCGGTCGACGAGATCGACCTTGACCCGGACCCCAAGGCCCCATCGCGTCGGCACTCCGATCGTGCCCCCGCGTTGGAGGATGAAGGGCGGTTCCACGATATCCTCGGCCCAGTAGCGATCGCTGGCCGAAATATCGCCGGGCAGCCGGAAGTTTGCGAGCGTGGCCAGGGCGACGTTGCAGGCCCGGCCGATGCCCGTTTCCAGCATGCCACCGCACCAGACGGGCACACCCGCCTTGCTCGCGAGGTCGTGGATGCGGCGCGACTCGGCGAAGCCGCCGACCCGACCCGGTTTGATGTTGATGACGCGGCATGACCCGAGTTGGAGTGCCTGCCGGGCCTCGCGTGCGGACTCGATGCTCTCGTCCAGGCAGATCGGTGTGCGCAATTGCCGCTGTAGGGCGGCATGATCGACGAGGTCGCCGGCGGTCAGCGGCTGCTCCAGCATCAACAGCCCGAACTGGTCCAGCTGACCAAGGTGGGCGGCATCGTCGAGCGTGTAGGCAGAGTTGGCATCCGCCATCAGCGTGATTTCCGGATAACGCTGGCGGATGGCCGCGATCGTCATCACGTCCCACCCCGGTTCGATCTTGACCTTGATCCGACGGTAGCCCTGCGCCAGATGGGTCCCGATGCTGTCGAGCAGCTCATCGACGGTCGCCTTGATGCCGATACTGACCCCGCTCTCCACGCGATCGCGGACTCCCCCAAGGAAGGTCGCGAGCGGCTTACGGGCATGCTCGGCGAGGGCGCAGGTGAAGGCCATCTCGAGACAGGCCTTGGCCATGTGATGGCCGCGCACCGGCGCGAACAGGGTTTCGAGCGCATCGACGTCGGCGAGTTCTCGCCCGAGGACGGCCGGCACCAGGTAACCCTTGAGGATCTGCCAGGCGGTCTCGACCGTCTCGTAGGAGTACCAGGGCCCTTCGCCGGCGACGCACTCGCCCCATTGCGAGCGGCCGTCGATCTCCAGCCGTACCAACAGCGGGTAGCGGTCCTGCTGCACGCCGAAACTGGTCCGAAACGGCTGGAGCAGTCGCATCTTCAGCACCCGCAGCTCGACGGCCTCGATCTTCATGATGCCCGGGTCATCAGGTAGGCGCCCTCCCGGAGGAAGTCGATGGCGATCATGCCGGTGGCAAGGGCCGCTTCGAGCGCGGTTCGGCTCTCCAGTCGCCAGCGCAGGGCCAGCTCGGGACTCCTCTTCTTGATCGCCTGAAAATCCTGCGGCACCGCAATCAGGACAGCGGTCTCGGACACCGGGTCGACCTTCTCACTGATGGGCTCGCTGTCGCCGGCCACCCGCAACATCACGACCGCGTCCCCGGGCGGTTTCGGCGGTTTTGGCTGATCCAGCCACCATTCGGCCTCGAAGCGATCGGAGGGCAGGCCACGGTTGAGCTCGTCTTCCATTTCGCCGTAGTGGTTCCGATCGTACAGCCGCGCGATGCATCCCAGCCGATGGAGATTGATGTAGGCGTTGCGGGCCTCCAGTGGATCGAAGGTCCACGACACGAGCGGATAGCCAAGCCGCAGCGCATCGTTTCGCTGAGCCTGCTTGAGCGCGATGCCGATCCCGGCGCCGCGCAGCTCGGGGATAACGCCGAGCTGGTGCGAGCAGAGGCGCAGCCGTCCATCGCGCAGACCCGCAAAACCAAAGCAGAAGCCGACCATCCGGCCGTCCGGAAGGAACGCGCCATGCACCAGGCCGCCGTTGAGCTGCATCGTCAACAGCAGCTCGCGCGGCACCACGTTCCGCTCGGCCGCGCCCCAGATGTCGCGGCTCAGCGCCTCGCAGGCAGCGAACTCAGCATGGGAGCGGACCAGCCGCACCTCGACCTGCGAACCAGGCGGCGATCCGGACAACGGCGGCAGCACGCGCCACATCCTAGCGTGGCGGCGGCCGAAGCCGGGGACGCCTTACTTACAAGTCCAGGCGCTCTGGCGGCCGGCGTTGTAGAAGACGAGCGCGCCCCGGGCCTGGGCCATCGGATCCCAGATGTTCTGGCCGGGGAAGTTGGCGTTCCAGGTGGACGGCATGAACTGGAAGAGGCCGCTGGCACCGCTGGAGCGGTTGACGGCCAGCGGATTGTAGTGGCTCTCGCAGTTCGCCACCCGCAGCGCCCAGGTGAGGCCGGGGCTACTGCCGAAGACCGCGTAAATGGCGGCCAGGCCATCTCCTCCCGAGCCGGGCGGCGGCGGGGTGAAGGCCGGGGCTGTCGCCGGCCTGGGTGCGGCCGCCGCGGGCGCTGCCGGCACGATGACGTCGGGTGCCGGACGCTCCTCGAGCGCCGAGGCCTTGAGGACCTCTCGGAGCGGCGCCGTTCGGGGGCGGGCCGGGGTTGTTGTCCACAGCACGTAGCCCGCATATTGAGCCGAGACCGTCCGCGTCACGGCGGGCCGGACGGTCAGCACCGGAACCACCAGCACAAAACCAAGCCCGAGGACGAGCGCGTGGCCGGCCAGCGTGATCGAGAGCTGCCGCCGCCGAAGTCGAAGCTGGTCCAGGACCTGGCGGCTTTTGCGCCGGAGGCGCCAGTAACGAATAACCGCTCGGGCGGCCCAGTCGGAAACCACAAGATAGCGGAGTCGTGCGCCGGTCGACCGCAAGATATAGGCGTGAGCCTTCAAGACAATAGCAATAACAACCCCTGTAACGTTGATGGAGCCTTCCCTCCGTCACTCGACGAACGTCAACCCTTCTGGTCCGTGGCGGAGACGAGTAGGAAGGCGGTTGGCTACGACGAGGCGTAACGGACCGTCGTCCACCCTAACACAGGGGGTGGGGCGGGCGTCAAGTGACTAGAGCGCCTCGATCAGGCGCCGCAGGAGTTCCGTCCGATCCATCCAGCTCCGGATCAGCAGGTGCTCGGAGTCGGCGTGGGCGCCACCCCCGTCCGGGCCAAGGCCATCGAGTGTGGGTATACCGAGCGCGGCGGTGAAGTTGCCATCGCTGCCGCCGCCGGTGCTGGTCTCGGCAAGTTGGAAGCCGACCTCGGCGGCGAGCCGCTGGGCCAGCTGGGCCAGGCGAATAGTCCCGGGGCTGCGCTCCATGGGCGGCCGGTCGACACCGCCACTGACGCGCAGGCGAGCTCCGGCCAGCGTCGGTTGCAGATCGTTGATGGCGCGAACGACCCGCTCCGCCTCCGAGGCGCGCGTAAACCGAACGTCGATTTCGGCACGGGCGTGCGCCGCGACGACGTTCGGCCGGGTACCCCCGACGGCCACGCCTACATTGATCGTAGTGCCGTTCGTCGGATCGCTGAGGGCCTTGAGGGCCAGCACCTGGTGCGCCATCTCCTCGATCGCGCTGATCCCTTTCTCCGGCTCGACGCCGGCGTGCGCGGCGCGGCCGTCGACTTCAAGGATGAAATCGGCGATGCCCTTGCGCGCGGTCTTGATCGCCCCGCCGCTGGCGGCGGGTTCCAGCACCAGGACCGCGACCGCATGCCGCGCCGTTTCCTCGATCAACGCGCGCGAGCTCGCGCTGCCGATTTCCTCATCGGAGGTCGACAGGACGATGACCGGCCGCTTCGGTTTGGCCGTCTCCAGGGCAAACGCGGCTTCGACGATGCCGGCCTTCATGTCGTAGCTCCCGGGGCCGCTGACGCGGTCCCCGTCAACCCGAAAGGGCAGGCGCGCCAGGGTGGCTTCGGGCCACACCGTGTCGTGATGGCAGAGCAGCATGATCGGTTCGGGGCCGTCGCCAATCCGGATCTCCAGGTGGTCGCCCCGGTCGGGCCGCTGATGTCGCACTGCGGAGGCACCGGTCCGCTGCAAAAAGAGCTCGGTGACCCGATCGGCACACGCGTCGCAGCGCGCCTTGTCGAACGATGGCGACTCGGCGACCACGAGGCGTTCCAGGGCGGCGAGCATGGCGGTCCGGTCGGGCCTTTGCATCGGGGTGCCGTCCATGCTAAAACAGGCGGGAATAGCGCCACGCTGACGATTCGGACCACAGGAGGGAGAAAGCTATGAGCGTTCGCGCGCCCGAAGTCGCCAACCGGATCGTGCTCGACGAGCGAGAGATGCCGACGCGCTGGTACAACATCCAGGCGGACCTCCCATTTCCGGGAAGCCCTCCGTTGCACCCGGGTACGCGCCAGCCGATCGGCCCGCAGGACCTGGCGCCCTTGTTCCCCATGGAGCTGATCAAGCAGGAGGTCTCCCAGGAGCGCTACATCGACATCCCGCAACCGGTCCAGGAGGCGCTACGACTGTGGCGTCCGACACCGCTGATGCGCGCGACCCGGCTGGAGCGCGAGCTCAAGACCACGGCGAAGATCTACTACAAGTACGAGGGAGTCAGCCCGCCCGGTTCGCACAAGCCGAACACCGCGGTCGCCCAGGCGTTTTACAACAAGGCCGAAGGAACCAAGCGACTGTCGACCGAGACCGGCGCCGGCCAGTGGGGAAGTGCCCTGGCCTTTGCCGCCAGGATCTTCGACCTCGAATGCATGGTTTACATGGTGCGCATCAGCTACGAGCAGAAGCCGTATCGCAAGAGCATGATGCAGGTCTGGGGCGCAACCGTCGTCCCCAGCCCTTCCGAGCTCACCAATGCCGGGCGCAAGATCCGGGCCGAGCATCCGGACTCCACCGGCAGTCTCGGCATCGCCATTTCCGAGGCGGTCGAGGACGCCGCGACTCGGGATGACACCAAGTACTCACTGGGAAGCGTGCTCAACCATGTCCTGATGCACCAGACGATCATCGGCGAAGAGGCGCTGCTGCAGATGGAACGGGCCGGCGCGATGCCGGACCTCGTGGTCGGGTGCGTCGGTGGCGGCAGCAATTTCTCCGGCCTCGCGTTCCCCTTCGTGCGCGACCGGCTTCAAGGGCGGACCCGCACGCGGTTCCTGGCGGTGGAGCCGGACGCCTGTCCCTCGATCACCCGCGGGAAGTACACCTACGATTTTGGCGACACCGGTGAAATGACGCCGCTGGTCAGGATGCACACGCTCGGCCACGGCTTCATCCCTGACGGCATTCACGCCGGTGGGCTGCGTTATCACGGCATGGCGCCGCTGGTCTCCGCCCTGGTCGACCACGGCTTCATCGACGCGGTTGCCTATCCACAGCGAACGGTCTTCGATGCCGCCGTGCAGTTCGCCCGCACCGAGGGCACCATCCCGGCGCCGGAGTCGGCGCACGCCATTCGTGCCGTCATCGACGCGGCCATCGAGGCGCGCGAGCGCGGCGAGTCGCCAGTCATCCTCTTCAACCTGAGTGGGCACGGCCTGCTGGATCTGGCCGCCTACGATGCCTACTTCGCCGGCACGTTATCGGACGTCGCCCTCTCGGAGACGCGCATCAAGGAACTCGTCGGGGCGCTCTAGATCACAGGGGAGGAGGCCCGCCGGTCTCCTCCCTTGGGTCAGCGGCGGCCGCCTTCCCGCCCGATGGTGGCCATCCGGCTGCGGTCCTGGCTGGAGGCTTCACCACCCTTTCGGCCGGCGGCGCGCGCCTCTTCGGAGGAAAACTCGTGCGCCGATCCTTTTTCGTGGGCTGCCTTGCCGCCTTTACTGCCGGCCGAACGTGCCTCTTCTGGACTGAACTCGTGGGCCGACCCTTTTTGGTGCGCCGCCTGACCGCCCTTGCTGGCGATTTCCCGCTGCCTGGCCTCGTCCATCGAACCGAAGCCCCGCTTGCCGCTTACCGGCATTGTTTCGCCTCCCTTTCAATTGGACGGCGGCCCGCAGGAGTCCACCTTGACCCGCGAGCCACTGATGGCAGGAACGGTATCAATTTAGCTGACACGACTGGCTGGCTGTCAAGCGTCGCGCTGCAAACCGGAGCGCAGCAGGCCTCGCTCGCCTGCGAGGTCTGCCGCGGCGACCCGTGAGTGACCGATTGCTTAGTAGCCCGCGGGCTCCTGGCCGTTGAGGAAGGTTCGCACCCTCTCCCCGAAGGTCATCCGGGGGCGGAATGGCGCGGCCTTGGCCTGACGGTCCGGCGCGGTCGTGGCCGCCACCGGCTCGCCATTCGTGGTGGTGGCCGGAATCCGGCTGCGGACCCGGGCGTTTTCCTCGCGCAGCTGCTGGTTCTCACGACGTAACTCCGTAATCGCTGATTCGCGGGTCGTCACCCGACGCCGCATGGATCCCACCCGGACACCGTGAACCAGGCCCGCGTAGAGCATGTAGAGCAGGAGCAAGCCGCCGAATACCGCGGCGGTGAGCACCACTGGAACCCAATCGGGGACCGCGGCCCAGTGCCATTGCCAGAGTGTGACGTCATGCGTGCCGGCGTTGCCGCCGACGGCATAGACGGCCACGATGCCAATCGCGGCGATCAGGAGCAGCAGGAACAGGATCATGGGCAATCCCTCCAGGATCTGGTGGTTGATACCAATGTGGGTATCACTTTACCTGACAGCGGCACGGCCAGTCAAGGTGGCGAGTTGGCGGACCTTCGTGATCCGCCGCCTGGGGGCGTCGTCGGCTAGCGGAGGTCGCGGACGGCGGCGGTGCCGAGGAAGCCGGTGGCCAGGGCCACGGTGGCCAGGCGCATCAAATCCACGAGCCAGCCGCCGGCGGCCGTGAGGCTCAGGGTGAGCGCGGCACACAGCGAGCTGCACAGACCCGCGATCAGCCAGAGCGGCCAGCGCCGGCGACCCGGCCAGGCCAACAGGAGACACAAGAGAAAGGCGACCAGGATGAAACCCCCCACCATCCTGGTCGCCATCGGCGTGCCCCCCAGGTCGATTGGCACCCCCACTGGTCACAGCCTACGGCGAGAAGTTCGTTACCGGTATCCCCCAGGGTGATGAAAGATGCGCCGTGCGAGTTCCAATCGGGGGAGGGCGAACGGGGGAGAGGGAGGGCTCCCTAGATCAGATTCTGCCGCGAGGCGGCGGCCACCGCCTCGGCGCGATTCCGGGCATTGAGGCGGCTCAGCAGGTTCTCGACGTAGGTCTTGACCGTGTTCTCACTCAAATGCAGGCGAGTGGCGATCATCGAGTTGGAATAGCCTTCGGCGACCAGCTCGAGGACCTCCTGTTCGCGGGGCGACAGGCGGACGGCCGGGACGGTTGCGCTGGTCACCGGCGTTGCCACGGCGCTGATGATGACCGCCGGGGCCGTCGGAGAGCTCGACCCATTGGGACCTGCCTGCGCTGCCTGCGGCAGGACGCCTCCAATAACGATCCGATCGTAGGCCGCCAGGATCGCACCCGCGACCACCATGATGAGGCTCCAATAGAGCACCTCCTGCCCATCGAAGGGCCGGCCCAGAAATGCATGGAGCGCGGCGTGCAGGGCGATCATCCCCACGACGAAGATGCCGACGCAGAGCATTGCGCCCTCAGCGCCGTCGTAGGCCACCAGCCACACGATCAGGAGGATGTAGGACGCATAGATACTGGTGCTCGCACCAACCCCGCCGAACACATAGAGCACCAGGAAGTAGCTGACGGTATCCAGCAAGGTGAGGGCGCGCCCGATCCGCAGGATCGAGGTGTCGTCGGCCCTGGAGACCTGGATCATCCCCCAGGCGTTGTAGAGGGCGACCCAGATGAGGATCAAGGCAAGCCCGATCCCGGAGATCGGCTTCACCTCGAGTGACAGGATCGCCGCAAAAAGCAGCCCCGGCCAGCGAACCACCGTGCCGAGCCAGGCCAGCCGGCGCAAGGTGATGGCGTTCAGACGCGGACGCTCGGCGGCATCGAGTCCGAGCAACGAGAGCGTCCGCATTCCCCGACCTCCGCCCTGCCCCCGTCAGGGTGGCCCCATTCTAGCGGCGACTTCCGAGCCCGTAAAGGCGCGCTGTGCTGCTAGTCGCCGATCACGGTCCGAACCGTCCCGGTCGTCCAGTCCGCGACCGCGATCCGGTGGTTGTTGGTGTCGGCGATGTAGAGGCCATCGACGCCAGCGCAAACGCCGCCGGGCTCACGAAACCCCGCCGAGGGCCCAGGTCCGTCCGCCCGTCCCGCCACCCCGCTCCCGAGCCAGGTCGCGACGGCACGACGTCGGGGATCCAGCCGCTTGACCTTGTTGTTGTAGCTGTCGGCCACATACAGGATGTGGTCCCGGCTCGTGATTCCCAGCGGATGCTGGAGCCGCACCGCGTCGCCCTCGCCGTCTTCGTCGCCGAAGACGAACAGGTCCTCCCCGACCAGGGTGCTCACCTGGCCCGTTCCCAGGTCGACATCGCGTACGGCGCTGACCTCCGAGTCCGCGACGTACAGGTGCCGATCGAGAATCGTGAGTCCGCTCGACTGCGCGAACCCTGCCTCGTCCTTTGGTCCATCGAGCAGACCCTCACGACCGGTTCCCGCAAAGGGCGCAACGATGGCGTGGTCGAGGTCGAGGGTCCAGATCTGGTGGGTCCCGGCCATGGCGATGTAGAGAAGGCGATCCGCGAAGGCCAGGTCCCACGGCGAGCTCAACGCCGTCGACCGGTCGGAGCCACCCTTGCCAGGCTGGAGGGCCTGCTCCCCGGTGCCGGCGACGGTCCTGACGAGACCGGACTCGAGGTCGATCGCGCGGATCGCGTGGTTTTCCGTGTCCGCGACGTAGAGGGTCGAGCCGGACCGCGCCATTCCCTGGGGTTGCGCAAACATGGCGCGGTCCGCCGGCCCGTCCGCGAAGCCCGGCAGCCCCGAGCCGAAGGTGCGCCGGATCACGCCGTCGAAGCCGGCTGAGACGATGCGGTGATGGTTAGTGTCGGCGATGAACAACGCGTCGCTTGTCGCCAGCACCTTGCCGGGGAAGTTGAGGGTTCGCGCCGGTTCGCGGATTTCCTCGAGCGCGATCGGCGACGCCGAGCCATGCAGCAGCCCGCGGTCCTCGAACTCTTTGAGCATCCCGGAGACGAGCGGATCGAACTGTTCGAAGGGCAATTCGCCCTCGTGCTTTCCGATGACGCGGCCTTCCGGGTCGATGAACATCAGCGTCGGCCAGGCCCGACCGCCGAAGCGCTCCCAGACCTTGAAGTCCCGGTCGTTCACCACCGGGTGCTCGATGCGATATCGAAGCACCGCGTCCCGCAAGTTGGCGGTCTCGCGCTCGGCCGGGAACTTCGGCGAATGGACGCCGACCACGATCACACGGTCGCCATACTTGCGTTCGATCTTCCGCAACTGCGGAAAGGTATGCATGCAATTGATTCAACAGAAGGTCCAGAAATCGATGATCGCGAGGCGCCCGCGAAGGTCGGCGATGTGCAACGGCCGCGAAACGTTCAGCCAGTCGAGCCCATCGGGGAAGTCCGGGGCGCGAACCGTGCCCGCGTAGGTCTGTTCGGCCATGCCGGTCTATGGTACTGACGCTATACGGAACTTTTCCCGGCGTCCCACGTCGTAGAAGAAGAAGCATTCGAATGAATCGTGTCATTGCCTCGATCACGCTTTCGATCGCGCTGGCGGCCTGCGGTGCGCAGGCGGCGCCGCCCGTTCCGTCCGGAACGGGCATCCAGGGGATGGTCCAGTCGGGTCCGACGTGCCCGGTCGAGCGGATCAACTCACCCTGTCCGCCCCGCCCCCTCGCCGCGACCATCGTGGTACGTGACGCGGCCGGCCATGAGGTGGCGCGGACGCGCTCGGGTGCGGATGGACTCTTCATGGTCGATGTCGCGCCGGGAACCTACACAGTCGTCGGCCTCAACATCGGTTCCAGCATGCTGCCGCGGCCGATCCCCACAACGGCGACGGTGACGTCGGGTGGCTACGTCACGATCAACGTCGAGTACGACAGCGGGATTCGCTGAACGGCTAGTTGCCGATGTGCGCGGCGGGAATCGTCCCCATGCGGCCGCGACGGTAGTCGTCGAAAGCCTGGGCCAATTCTTCGTGCGTATTCATCACGAACGGTCCGTACCACGCCACCGGCTCACCAATCGGCTCGCCGCCGAGGACCAACACCTCGAGGTTCGGCGAGCGGCTCTCCTGCGTGAGGTCGGCGGTCACGGTGATCACGTCGCCCTCACCGAAGGCCGCCAGCTGTCCGGTTCGGATGGGGGCGCGTGTGGCCCCCACGGATCCGCGACCGGCGAGCACGTAGACGAGGCCGTTGAAGTCGCGCCGCCAGGGAAGACGGAGCTCACCTCCCGGATTGACCGTTGTGTGCAGCAGGCTGATCGGGGTGTGCGTGACGCCCGGGCCCTTGTGGCCCGCAATCTCTCCGGCGATCACCCGCACCAGTGCGCCGCCATCGTGTGAGGCGAGCAACGTGACCCTGCCGGCGCCGATGTCCTGGTAGCGGGGCGGCGTCCATTTCTCATCAGCCGGCAGGTTGACCCACAGTTGGATGCCATGAAAGAGCCCGCCGCTGGCGATCAACGCCTCCGGCGGCCGCTCGATGTGGAGGATGCCGGCTCCGGCCGTCATCCACTGGGTGGCGCCATTGGCGATCAGGCCGCCGCCGCCGGTCGAATCCTGGTGTTGAAAGGTGCCGTCGATCATGTAGGTCACCGTCTCGAAACCGCGGTGCGGATGCCAGGCCGTGCCTTTCGGCTCGCCCGGGCCGTACTCCACTTCACCCATCTGATCCATGTGGATGAAGGGATCGAGCACGCGCTGGTCGAGCCCGTAAAAGGCGCGACGCACGGGGAAGCCTTCGCCCTCGACACCCTTGGGCGCCGTGGTGATGGCGAGCACCGGCCGATCCACGCTGGCGGTTCCATCAAGATCGGGCAGCCGCGGCAGGGTCAGGATGTTGTCGACGGTGACGGCGGGCATCGCCTTAGCTATAACGCTCGCGCCGAAGGGACTATTCCGGCGCGATAGAGCAGCGCCACGTAGGCGGACATGGCCAGTGCGAAGCCGACCGCCATCAGCATCGAGCTGAAGTCTTGGTGATAATTCAAGAAACTGCCACCGTTGAAGCCGGCGGCCAGTACGCCGACGAAACCGAGTGCCGCCAGCGTGATCCGTCCGCCACCGCGCAAGCCGATCGCCTGCACCAGCGTGCCGAGGGCGGCGAGCACCAGCAGGAGTCCCCAGGCCGCATGCAGCGTGAGCCACAGCCCGCCGTGCCGGATGGCCCAGCTGACACTCGTCACCACGCCGCCGAAATATTCCGGTGGGTTCGCGCCTGGATGATCGGTCGGAATCGTGACGAACAGGTTGACGGCCATCCCAAGCAGGAACTGAGCGATCAGTGCCCCGAGGGCGAAGGCGAGCGTCCTGCGGAATCGGGTTTCCCTCATTGACACCTCATGCCGCATCGAGGGTACCAGCCGGGCGCCCAGAACTTCCGCTAACGTCATCGGCATGCGGATCGGCGTGATGATCGAGGCGCAGGAAGGGTTGACCTGGGATCGATGGTTTCGGATCGCGGAGCGCGTGGAGTCGCTGGGTCTCGACTCGCTCTGGCGCTCGGATCACTTCTTCAGCCTCATGGGTCATCCGGAGCGACCCGCACTGGAGTGCTGGACGTCGCTCACGGCCTTGGCGCAGCGGACTCAGCGGATCCAGTTCGGTCCACTGGTCAGCCCGATGACGTTTCGTCACCCGGCGCTGCTGGCCCGGATGGCCGCGGCCGTCGATGGGCTCTCCGCCGGCCGGTTGGTTCTCGGCGTCGGCGCCGGATGGAACGAGGCGGAGCATGAGGCGTACGGGATTTCGCTCCCCCCGCTCAAGGAGCGGTTCGATCGGCTGGAAGAAGGGATCAGCGTCATCAAGGCGCTCTGGACCGGAGGCCCGGTCGATTTCGACGGTCGATACTATCGGCTGCGTGGCGCGGCGTCGTATCCGCGTCCCGTGCAACAACCCGGTCCGCCCCTCCTCATCGGGGGTGACGGCGAAGTCCGGCTGCTGCGGATCGTGGCGCGCGAAGCCGACGAATGGAACAGCCATGCGCCCGGGCCCGATGCCTATCGCCACAAGCGCGCGCGGCTGGAGGAGCACTGCCGGACCGTTGGTCGCAACCCGGACGAGATCCGGCGCTCCTGGATGGGCGGCGGGCTCGTCGGGCGTGACGTCGCAGAGGTTCGCGAGAAGGGACGCTGGCACCAGTCGTTTCTGGCAGCGCTGGCGAGCGTCGCTCCCGAGGCCGCGCCTGACGAACTCCGCCGGCGGAGCTGGATCGTGGGAACACCGGACCAGGTGGCAACCCAGCTGGCGGCCTATGCGGCCCTCGGTGTCGATCGCGTCATGTTCCAGTGGTACAACCTCGACGACCTCGACGGACTCGGCTTACTGGCCCAGGTGAATCAGCGCTAGGAGGTAAACATGGCAACCGCGACGGACCCGATGAACCAGGTCAAGGACGAGCTCGAGCGACACGTGCTCGATCCGATCAGCCACGTTCCCCGGCTGGTGCTCTCGCGACATGTGTCCGGTGACCGTCTCCTCGACCGCGTCGCCGATGTCGTCAACCAGCTGATCGGCTCCATGTATCTGTTCGTGCTGATCACCATCGGCATCGTGGTCTGGTTGTTCGCCGGCAATATCGTTGGCTTCGACAAGACACCGTGGCCGCTGCTGCTGACCATCCTCAATTTGCCGCAGCTCTCGATCATGATCTCGCTACAAGTGAGCGCCAACCGGGCACTCGCCGCCAGCGATGCGCGGGCGATTGCCGATCACGAGACCTTGCACGCGATCCACGAACTGGCGAAGATGCAGATCCGAATCCTGGATGGACAGAACAAGGTCCTCGACGCACAAAACCAGGTCCTCGAGCTGCTGAAGCTCGCGCATCCTGCGCCGGCCCCGTAACGGCGTCAGGCGGGGCCGAAGTTGATCATGATGTTCTTGATCTGGGTGTAGCCCGCCAGCGCCTCGACCCCCTGCTCCCGACCGAAACCGCTGCGCTTGTAGCCGCCGAATGGCAAACCGATGCTCCCTTCCACGCTGTAGCCGTTGACCCGAACCTGGCCTGACTTGACGGCGGTGGCGACGGTCATCGCCTTGCTCAGGTCCTTGGTCCAGACGCCCGTGACCAGCCCATAGGGCGTACCGTTGGCGATCGCGATCGCTTCGTCGATCGACTCGAAGGTCGTGACCGTGAGAACCGGCCCGAAGATCTCTTCCTGCTCCAGGACCGATCCGCGCTCCACCCGATCGAGCAGGGTCGGCTCGATGAAGAAGCCGGCGGCGAGCTCGCCATCCTGTGCGCGGGCGCCGCCGGTCACGGCGGTCGCGCCGTCGCGAGAACCCGCCGAGATGTAGCCGAGGACGCGCTGCATCTGCCGCTCGCTGACCACCGGCCCCATGTCGGGGTTGTCGAGGCCACGCCCGAGACGGATCGCGCCGATGCGTTTCGCCAGCAACTCGACGAATCGATCATGGGCCCCCTCCTCGAGCAGGAGACGGGTCGGCGCGGTGCAGGTCTGCGCTGCGTTCTGCATCAGGATGCTGGCCGAGGAGGCGGCGGCGCGCTCCAGCTCGGCGTCGGCGAAGACCACATTGGGGGACTTGCCACCGAGCTCGAGCGTCACGGGCACGACGTTGTCCGCGGCGGCCTTCATGATCGCGATGCCGGTGGGCACCGAGCCGGTGAAGGTGACGTGGTTGATGCCGGGATGCGACACGAGCGCGGCGCCGGTCTCCCGTCCGCCGGTCACCACGTTGAACACCCCGGCGGGTATGCCCGCCTCGATGGCCAGCTCTGCCAGGCGCACGATGCTCAATCCGGCTTCGGCGGCGGGTTTTGCCACGACCGCATTGCCGGCGGCGAGCGCGGGCGCGATGCCGCGCGACGCAAGGCGCAGCGGGTAGTTCCAGGGCACGACCTGGGCCGATATGCCCAGTGGCTCTCGAAGCGTGAAGTCGACGAAACCCCGGCCGAGCGGGATGCTCGAACCGAAGACCTTGTCCGCCACCCCTGCGAAGAACTCGAAATAGCCGGCGGCAGCGGCCACGTCGTCCTCAGCCTGGCGCAGCGGCTTCCCGACATCGAGGCTTTCCAACTCGGCCAGCTCCCGGCTGCGCTCGCGAAGCAGTCCGGCCAGCCGGTTCAGCATGCGAACCCGACGCACCGGGGGGAGCCCGGCCCAACCCTGCTCGACGGCTTTCCGGGCCGCGCCGACGGCGGCATCGACGTCGGATTTGTCGCCGAGAGCGACGGTCGCGAAGACCTGGCCATCGGCTGGATCGATGGCCTCGAAAGTCGCGCCCGATCGCGACCCGGTTCGCTGACCATCGACGAACATTCGCCCGTCGACGGGCCGCTTTGCCGTCCTGCTCGCACTCGCCACCTCCTTAGCCTACTGGTGTGAGGACAGCGTCATCTGGGTAAATTCAAGAGGTATCTGAGGTCGGATCGCGGAGGAGCTCATCGGATGCGCACCATCGCCACCTACCTGACGAGTCGACGGAACCTCGCCGGATCAGCACTCGCCCTGCTGGCCGTCGCGCTGGTCGTGATCGATCCGGTCGGCCCCCGGGGGATCGTGCTGGTGATCGGGTTTTACCTTGCGGGCGTACTCGCGGTGCGCGGAACCCCGAAATTCCATCGACTGGGCTTCGACCCGCTGCAGGTGCAGCGGTCCCTGCTGGCTGAGATCGCCGCCGTCGCGGGCCGAGTCCCACCCGACATCTGGCTCCGGATCCAACGGATCGAATTGACGATCGTAGCGGAGATCCTCCCGCGTCTCGATTGCCTCCCGCTCGGCGCGCCCGAGCTCTACCTGGTCGAGCGCACCGCGAGCGACTTCCTGCCCACGGCGGTCGAGACCTACCTTCGGCTGCCCGCCGGCTACGCGTCACCAGGCGGGGCGACGGCGTACCGGGTCCTGGTTGACGAGCTCGACTTGCTCGAGACCCAGATGCGGCGGGTTGCCGAGGTCGTCCAACGCGCGGACATGGACCGGCTGCTGGCGCATCGCCGATTCCTCGAGGACCGCTTCAGCCGGCTGGACCTATCAGGATGACGTCGGGCGGCGAAGCACCGGCCGCAGTGAAACCGGCAGCAGCCGCCAGACGCCGAAGGCGAGCAGCAGGAGCAGGACGAAGGGGAGGATGACGCCGGTCACGACGAGCATGCCTCCGATGACGGCGACGAACGCCTGGCCCGCGGTGGCGAACGATTGACCGAGGCCGCTGCGATCCCAGAGGCTTGGCTGCACCGGAGCGGCGGCCACGGTGAACAGGTGCAGGGTGATCGTCGAGTAGGTCGTCCGCTGATCGAGGAAGCGGATGCGCCCCTCGATCTGCTCGATCTCGCCGGTCACGGTCGACAGCTGGTTCTGGACGGCGATGCTGTCCTGAATGTTCTGGGCGCGTCGCATCAGGTCGAGCAGGATCGCCTGCTGCGCCTGCTGGTTCTTGAGCCGGGACTGAAGGTCCACGTACTCGCCACTGACGTCCTGGCTGGTCACCTGGAGCTGGTTCGGCGTGCCGAGTTGGCGGAGCGCCGCGAGCGCGTCGCTGTAGCTCGATGCCGGGACGGCCACCGTGATGGTGCCGGCGTTGGTCTCGCTCGCCGTCGCGTCGCCGACCTGTGAGCTGACGAGGTATCCGTTGAAGCGGGTGGCGATCGCCACCGCCTGGTTGTAGCTGTCCCAGAACGCTCCGGACTTGATCCGAATCCCGAGCGATGCATCCTGGATCACCTTCTGATCGCCCTGTGCGGTCTGCACCGCATTGGTGAGCGGCTGGCTCGCAGGGCCGGCCGAGCCGATCGCGCTCTTGTCAGCGCTCGCGGTATCCGCCGAGCCCCCGCCCTGGGCCAGTCCGCCGCTGATCGAACGGGCCGCGGGACCCGCGCTGGTGGTGGCGGCCGCGCCGCAGGCCGCGAGCACTCCGCCGAGGCCAACGATCCCGACGAGGAGCGCGAGGCGGACGGGCGGCATGGTTTTCATTTCGACCCTAGGACGGGGTCCGGACGGAAAAGTTCCCGTCGCCCGAAGTAAGCTTGAGCGATGAGTCAGCCGGTCGACCTTTCCCCGCTGCAGCGCGAGCTCGACAATCTCCGCCTGCAGCTCTGCCACTGCGACAATGCCGGCACCTGTTTGGGGTGCCAGGGCGTCGAGATGCTTCGGCAGCAGGCCTCGATGGTCGTCTCGGCCGCCACCCAGCCGGTGCTCCTACAAGTCGCCCAAGAGAGCCAGGCGAAGGAACTCGTCAAGCAGGTCCAGGAGATGCAGGAACGCCTCCTTCGCGACCCGGAGGCTGCCAAGGCGCTGGAAGAGTTACTGAAGTACTTCCAGGGGCCGACCGAGGAGACGAACCACTAAGACCCCGCGATCGCCTAGGCGGTTGCCGGAACCGCGGTCACGACCACCCGCTTGTTGTCCACCCAGTTTGGCCAGCAGGTGAACACCGTCAACCGGACGTCGTTGGTGGGTCGCAGGATCTGAACCGCGGTCGGGGCGACGATTGCCCGCGCCGAGACGTGGTAAACGACCACCTCGCCGTCGGCCATGGTGACGTCTAGCTCGTCGCCGATCGCCAGTTCTTGCAAACGGCCGAATACGCTGCCCTCGATGTCGTCGTGACCGTACAGGACCGCGTTCCCGCTGCCGATGGGGGAGGAGTTGGCATAGTGGGTGATCGCGTAGCCCTTGGCGATCAGCATGTTGCCGCCGGCGTCGACACCGCGGTCGAAGATCTGGGCGTTCTTGATGCCCAGCTTAGGTACGGACAGATAGGCCACGATCTGGCTCGGCCCGGCGCCGGTCAGGCTGCCCGTTCCGGGGAGAGATTTTGGATGCTGATGCGGCGGCGAGAGCGGGTCGCCCAGGGCCGGGATCGGCTGGACGGCGACGTCGGGCGGACCGGTGCGCAGCAGGCCGAGGGCCGGCAGGGAGGTCGCCATCAGGACCAGGCCACCAGCAATCAGCAATCCGGCTATCAGATTTCGTCTCATCGCTCCCATCATAGTCAGCCGAAATCGGGAGCCTGTCAAGAAACGACGCGAGGTCGTGGAAAAGGAAGAGGGCGCCTGGCGTTACAGCCCGGCGCCCTGTCGTCGACACGCGCGCCTCTCCACACCGGGGCGCGCTATTGAGCGGTCTGGTTACGCAGCCTTGCGGGCGGCTGTGCGGGTGTAGGCCTCGCGAACGGCCTTGGGGAACGACCAGCGCGGCTTCTTCGACGCCGGACGCGCCTTCAACATGATCGACTCACCGGTGAAGGGATTGGTGCCTTTCCCTGCCTTGCGAGCCTTGACGTCACGCGATGCGAGGGCGCCGATCTCGGGGAAACGCACACGCATCCCGCGCGCGCCCGCGGCAACGGCCGCCTCGAAAGCGTCCTTGACGGCCCAGCTGAGGTCCGACTTCTTGACCTTGTGGCCCTTCTCGGTGAGGTTCTCGTGCACCAGGCTGACGAACGTCGACGCGGTCCATTTTTGCGTTTTCGGCATCGTGTCCTCCGTGTTGTAAATCCGATGGGCCAGGGCCCTGTCGTGGGATGCAAACGGGGGCGCGGCCGAAAACGTGCGTATTTCCGGCGAAATTGCCAGACAATAAGCCGCATGCCGGAGCTGCGCTTCGATTGTCATCTCGAATCCGACCAGGGCGCGTGCTTCATCCCGGTGCCACCCGAGGTGCTGACCATGCTCGGCGAGCGCAAACGAGCGCCGGTCAGGGTGACGATCAAGGCCACCACCTACCGAACCACGATCGCGGTCTACGGCGGCAAGTCCTACCTCGGGGTCCGGCGCGAGGTCCGCGAGGCCGCCGGCGTGACGGCCGGCGAGCGTCTCACGGTGGGCCTGGAATATGACCCAGAGCTGCGGACGGTGGACCTCCCCGAGGCGCTGCGCGTAAAGCTCGAGGCCGATTCGAAGGCCGCCGCCGCCTTCGAGAAGCTCTCCTACACCCGCAAGAAGGAGTTCGTCGAGTGGATCACCAGCGCCAAGCTGGCGGAAACGCAGCGCCGCCGGATGGCGCAGGCGATGGCGATGCTTCGTGGATCGGGCCGGCGCTGACGCGTCAGGCAGCGTTGCGCTGCCGCAGCGAGAAGGCGATCCGATTGTCGAGCTGCCACTCTTCCTCGAGTGCCAGAATGCTCAGGAGCAGCTCTTCGTGGATGTCCTCGAGCTCGCGACGCCGCTCGATCCCATCCGCATCGAGCGGCTTTGGAACGAGCGCCTCGAATCGCTCGGAGGCATCCATTGCTGAGTCACATCCTTCTCGCCTCCGTTCTAGCGCGACAGTATTAAGGACACATTAGCGATCGGCGCTTCTCGCGAAGCGGGCGCAGCACTGTGCCGCGCCCGTCACCGTTTCGTCAGGGTGGCGGGATTCCCGCCCGTCTTACTCAGATGGGTGAGCGGCCGCCGGTGCTTTGAGCGCCTGTTCGCGGATCACCTTCTTGTCGAATTTCCCCACGCTCGTCTTTGGGATCTCATCGACAAAGCGAACCTCGTCCGGCAGCCACCACTTGGCGACCAGGGGCGTGAGGTAATCGATGATCTCGGCCTGCGTGAGGGCGCCCTTGAATTCCGGCTTGGCGACGACGTAGGCGACCGGACGTTCCTGCCACTTCGGATGTGGCACCCCGATGACGGCCGCCTCGAGGACTTTCGGGTGGCCCATGATGGCGGATTCCAGCTCGACCGACGAGATCCATTCGCCGCCGGATTTGACCAGGTCCTTGGTCCGATCGACGATCTGGATATATCCCTCCGTGTCGACGTTGGCGACGTCGCCGGTGCGTAACCAACCGTCGGCCGTGAAGCGTTCGGCGTCGACGCCGCGATAGTAGCTCCCCGTCACCCAGGGCCCACGCACCTGGATCTCACCGACGCTTTTCCCGTCCCATGGGACGGGCTGGCCGGTGTCCACGTTGGCGAGCCGAAGCTCGACGCCGGCGATCGGGAGTCCGGCCTTCAGGCGCACCTGTTTGCGATCACCCTCTGGGGTGTAGCTCTTCATGCCGGCGACCGCCGCGACCGGTGAGGTCTCGGTCATCCCCCAACCCTGGTTGGTATCGATGCCGTGCTTGGTGAGTCCGTCGTAGAGTCCGGCCGACAAGGCCGAGCCGCCGACGAACATGCGCAACCCATCCAGGTTGGTGCTGGTCTTGTCGAGGTGTTGGAGCAACGCGATCCAAACACTGGGAACGCCCGCCGTAAAGGTGACGTGCTCCTCGCGGAACAGGTCGATCAGGCTGACCGGGTCCAAGAAGCGGTCGGGAAAGACCAGCTTGGAGCCAAGCATCGTCGCCCCATAGGCGAGACCCCACGCATTCGCATGGAACATGGGCACGACGGGGAGAATGCTGTCCGACTCCGCCAGGCCGATGCCGCCGCCGATCGCGATGCCGTAGGAGTGCAGGACGGACGAGCGGTGACTGTAGACGATTCCCTTCGGTTTGCCGGTGGTGCCCGAGGTGTAGCACATCGCCGCCGCGTCCCGCTCGTCCAACTCCGGCCATGGATAGATGGTTGGGCGGTTGGCGATCAGCTCCTCGTAGGACGCGAGCGGCTTGAGCTCGCCGTTCGGCGAAGGGCCATCCGTCATAACCACGAAGTGCCTGACGCCTTTGAGGCTCGGTGCGATGCGTTGGAGTACCGGTACCACCGAGGCGTCGACGAAGATCACCTTGTCCTCGGCGTCGTTGATCACGAACTCGAGGTGCTCGGGGAAGAGGCGGGGATTCAAGGTATGCAACACCGCGCCGGAGCAGGGCACCGCGAAATAGAGCTCCAGGTGGCGGTAGTTATTCCAGGCGAGCGTCCCCACACGGTCGCCGCGTCCGACGCCGAGCTCCTCCAAGGCGTGCGCCAGCTGGGCGACCCGGCGGCCGAAGTCGGCGTAGGTATAGCGATGGCGTCCGGTCTCACGCCTGGTGACGATCTCTTTGGTGGGGAAGAGCGTGGTCGAGCGCCAGAGGAAGTGCTGCAGCGTCAGGGGGAAGTCGGGCATTGTGCTCCGCATCGGGATCGGCGCCTCCTTCAGCCGGCTACCCGGCCGCCGTTTTTGGTCGTCGCAATACCACCCATGATATGCTTGATTTCGGGTGCTGTCAGCCCGGTCATGGCGCGCCCGGACAACGCAAGTCGATCGGGGATAACTTTGCGAAGGAGCTAGCGGCAGACGTGGCGCAGAACGGAACGATCAAGCGACTCGTGATGGATCGCGGTTTTGGATTCTTGAGCGGCGAGGACGGCAAGGAGTACTTCTTCCACCGGTCGTCCGTCGAGGGCTCTTTCGAGGGGTTGCAAGAGGGGCAAAAGGTCAGCTTCGATGTCGAAGCATCGGCTCCCAAGGGGCCACGGGCCTCGCGGGTGCGCGTCGCCTAAGACTCACTAAACCCGGAATCCGAAAGGCCCGAGCTGTGCGCCGGGCCTTTTTGTTTTGCGTCAGCGCTTGGTGGCGCGGATAAAGGCGCTGGCGATTTTTCCCGACGCTTGCGGCAGTCCGGCTTCGCCGGGAGCGTAGGTGTTGGTGATCTCGATCTCGACGGCTTCGAAGCCGGCCTCGACCACGGCTGCACGGTATTCGTCGACCGGGATGGTGCCGGCCACGCAGCCGGCCCAGGCGTCCATCGCCGACTTCACGTGCGCCGGTAGTGGCTCCAGCTCGACCATGTCCGAGACGGCGAACCGCCCGCCCGGCCGCAGAACGCGAAACGCCTCTTTCAGAACCGCGGTCTTGTCCGCGGCCAGGTTGATGACGCAGTTGGAGATGACGACGTCGACCGCCGCATCGACGAGGGGAATCGCCTCGATGGTGCCTTTGAGGAAGGTCGCGTTGTCGACGCCGGCGCGGAGCTTGTTCTCGTTGGCGAGCGTCAGCATCTCGTCCGTCATGTCGACACCATAGGCGTGTCCGCCGGGGGCAACCCGTCGCGCCGAGAGCAGCACGTCGAGACCCGCGCCACTGCCGAGATCCAGCACGACCTCACCGGCATGCAACTGGGCCAGCGCCGTCGGATTGCCGCAGCCGAGGCTGGCCCCGAGCGAGAGGCCGAGGTCGGCGACTTCGGCTTTCGAGTACTCCTCTTCGGCAATCGGACCGCTGAGGGCGTCCGATCCACCGCAACAGCTCGGGTCGCAGCAGCTGCCGCCATCCCGCAACTTGATTGCGGTCTCCGCGTACTTCGCTCGGACGGCTTCCCGAATCGTGTCCATGAAACCCTCCCGGGAGAGATTGATATCTGTCGATGGGATGCTAGCAAACCCATAGACAGTTGTCAATGGAACTGCTAAACTGCAAGCATGAAGGCGTTAGCACCGGAGCGCGTCAAAGGCGTGTGCTGCCCCCCGTCGATGCCGATGACCCTCGCGAAAGCTGGTCAGTCGGTGGAGGTCTTGAAGGCGCTAGCGGACCCGACGCGCCTGCAAATGATTGGCATCCTGAAGAACGCGCCGGAGCCGGTCTGCATCTGCGACTTCACGGCGGCGTTCGATTTGAGCCAGCCGACGATTTCGCACCACATGGGAAAACTGCGCGAGGCCGGACTGGTCGACGTGAGCAAGGCCGGTATCTGGGTTTATTACCGGCTGGCTCGTCATCTCGAGCCCCGAACGCGCGCCCTGCTCGACGCCCTGGTCTGAGGCCGATGGCGAAGGTTCTTTTCGTCTGCAAGCAGAACGCCGGCCGGTCGCAGATGAGCGAGGCGCTCTTTGAGCGCGCGGCCGGCGGCCGGCACGAGTCCCGCTCGGCGGGCACGCGCCCGGCGGAGCACGTCCACCCAATCGTCGCCGAGGCGATGCTCGAGATCGGCATCGACGTCTCCGGGAACCGGCCGCAGAAACTCACGGACGAGCTGGGTCAATGGGCTGACCTCGTCATCACCATGGGGTGCGGCGATGAGTGCCCCTATATCCCGGGGAAAAAATACATCGACTGGGATCTGTCCGATCCCGCGGACAAGTCGCTGGTTGAAGTCCGCGCCATTCGAGACGACATCAAGACGCGCGTGAGCGACCTTGTGGTCGAGCTGGACGCGCGAAGGGCCGTTCGCTCAGCGAGCTAGGGAAGCCAGATCTCGCTCGCGGACTGGACGTCGGTGATCCACCAGCGGCCGTCGATGTCGACCAGGGTGTAGTGGTAGTAGCCGAGGAACCGATGGGTCGTGCGCCGTCCCAGGCCGACGCCTTTCTCGGCGTCAGGAACCAGCCGGTAGATCCACTCTTCCTTGGTGGTCACGTTGACGTTCTGCGGGCTCGCCTCCAGGCCGTAGGCCGAGAGCTCGACCTTGCCGATTTGCAGGTAGGCCGTGTAAGAGACGTCGAGCACCTCGCAGGTGATGTCGAGCCGTGCGGCAGGGAAGGACTCGAAGTCACCCGAGAGGTCGTGCGCGACCTGGGAGAGCATCGGCTCCAGGTAGACCTCGCGCAACACATCGGCGTCACGGTTGTTGTACGCCTGCTGGTTGAGCTTGATCGACCGAAGGACCGTGTCCTTGATCGCCGAGACGTTGAACGCGGTCTCCCGCTGCACGCCTAGAGGGTATCAAAGGCTTAAACGACATCCGATTTCGGACGATCGGGTGACGGTTGCGTAAAGCCTTGTGAAACCGGGGGCAGCCGGGACCCGGGGCGGCATCGTAGTGCGAAGCAATGCCCTCGTTCCGCGTCAAATCAATGCGCCACTAGCCGCCTCCGGCGTGGAAAAGGCGGCGGTCAGTGTGCCGAAAGAGGGCTTCGTGACCAAACCGCACTCAACGTCCAGCTTCCGAACCCGCTTCAACTGGCGTCTCTGGGTGGTGTTGGGCGCCCTGACCGAACTCTTTCTCATCTACGTCGCGCGCTGGTGGGCGCCTTCACCCATTACCTACTTCCTGGCCGTGCTCTTCCTGCCGGTCATGGTGCTGACCGGCTTCTGGTCCTCCAAGTACTTCAAGCTGGTGCAGCTGAACCTCGAGCTCTCCCGCCGGGCCGACCAGAACCTCCAGGAGCTGAGCCACTTCTTCGAGACGGCGACTGCGGTCTCCAACCTCACCAAGCTCGGTGAGGACCTGGGCACGCTCACCCTGAAGCTGGCGGAATTGCTCGACGTCGAGATGTGCGGCTTCTTCCTCTACCAGAACGGCCTGGAGGCGTTGATCGCGCCAGCCGCGCCCTCCGGGATGCGGGAGAGCCGGCTCTTCAACCAGATGCGTCTCAACCAGCTCCGCTTCAGCGCCAACGCATCGACGCTGATCGGCCGGGTCTTCGTGACGCAGCAGCCGGTGATCATCGTCGACTGCCTGCACGACATCGAAGCCGGCCAGCTGCTGCCGCAGACGTTTGGCTACCACGACCTTCTACTCGTACCGCTCGGCTCGGGTGGCCGCCCGCTCGGTGTCCTGATGCTGGCCAACAAGCGCAACGGGCAGTTCAGCGGCAACTACGACGTCAAGCTCGCCGCCTCGCTCGGGGCCGAGGTCGCCGTTTCGCTCGAGAACACCTTCCTCTTCGAGCAAACCCGCCAGCAGGCGCTGCGGCTCGACGCCTCGATGGAGATGCTGCGCCAGGTCTCGCAGGCGTTGACGGCGACCACGGTCGGACCGACGGCCTTGCTCCAGGGCGTCGCTCGCGCCGTCATCGGCGTGTCGGGCGCCGCCTCCTGTCTCATCACCCTGACCCAGTCCGGTAACCCCGCGCAGCAGGCGGTCGAGGCGGGGGAGGGCGCGGACCCAAGACTCCAGGCCGATGCCGCGACGCCGGCGGTCCCCGGGCTCGTCACCCAGGTCGTGATCGAGCAGCGGCCCGTCTTCTCGGAGGACGTCCAGCTCGACGGCCGCTTCCCGCTCGATCCGTTCGCCCAGCAGTCTGGCTGGCGGGCCGCGCTCGGGCTCCCGATGTTCCTCGAGCGCGAGTTCGTGGGTACGGTATCGGTCTACTTCCTCGACGTCCGTGCCTTCGACGCCACCCTGATGCAGGTGCTGCAAATCCTCGCCAACCAGGCCGCCGTCGCCCTCGACAACGCGCGCCGGTTCCAGCGGGAACGCCAAACGATCCAGATGCTGCAGCGGGCCAACCTCGAGCTGCAGGAAGCCGACCGCATGAAGTCCGAGTTCCTGACCAACATGTCGCACGAGCTGCGCACGCCGCTGAATGCGATCATCGGCTTCTCGGAGATCATCCGCACCACTCCCGAGCTGTCCGAGGGCGAGCGCGAAGAATTCGCGGGGACGATCCACAGCAGCGGCCGCCGGTTGCTGAAATTGATCAACGACATCCTGCAACTGACCCACATCCAGGCCGGCCGGCTCGAGCTTCATCCCTCGCCCTGCCTGTTGGCCGAAGCGGTTGACGCGGCGCTGTCGGAAAATGCCGCGGCCGCCAACCAGAAGGAGCTCACCGTCACCTCCCAGGTGAACCGGGCGATGCAGGTCGTCTTCGATCCGCAAAGCCTTCGCCACATCGTCCACAACCTGGTCAACAACGCCATCAAATTCACGCCGCATCACGGCAGCGTGGTCATCAGCGCCTCCGAGGGTGCGCCCGGCACCATCGTCGAGGTCCGTGACACCGGGATCGGCATCAAGCCTGAGGACCAGCAACGCCTCTTCGAGGAATTCCGCCAGGTGGACGGCTCGACCTCGCGCGGATACGAAGGCGTCGGACTCGGCCTGGCGCTCTCGAAACGGCTGGTGGAATTGCAGGGCGGCCAGATCTGGGTGGAAAGCGCGCCCGGGCGAGGAAGTGTCTTTCGCTTCCTGATCCCGCGGCTGCCGATGCTCGCCGCGACGCCCAATTCTAGCGTTGACAGGGTCGCGGGATTCCCGCGTGTGGCATGACCGAGCAGGGTACGCCGCGCCGGATTCTGATCGCGGACGACGATCCCGAACGGCTGCGCACCAGCGTCGAGCGGCTGCAGCAGGAAGGCTTTACCGTACTGTCGGCGCAGGACGGCCTGGAGGCGCTCGACCGTGCCCGCGAGGAGCTGCCGGACGCGATCATCCTCAACCTGCTACTCCGCCGCATCGACGGGCTCCGCGTCTGCGAAATCTTGAAGAGCAACCCGGCGACGACCAACATTCCCGTCCTGCTGACGGCCGGCGTCCACGTCGATGCCGACGAGGGCCAGCGCGCGCTCGCCGCCGGCGCCGACCGATTTCTCAGCGACCTCAGCCCACTCTCGACCGGTACCGGGCGCGAGCTGGGGAGCCAGGACCTGGTACAGGCCGTGCGCACCATGCTGGGCGCCGAGCCCGAGCTCGAAGAGCGTCCCATCCTGCTCGCCATCGACGACGACCCCGATAACCGCGCCTTCCTCACCAAGGCCGTCGCCAAGCAAGGCTTCGAGGTCGTGACCGCGCCCAACGCCACCCAGGCGCGCCGGCAGCTCGACGGACGCCGGCCGGCGCTGATCTTCCTCGACGTCCAGATGCCCGAGGAAAGCGGGCTGGCCCTGCTGCCCCAGATGCTCCGCGACTACCCCGAATCGGTGGTCGTCATGATGACCGCCTACGGGTCGGAGCAGGTCGCCGCCGAAGCGCTGCGCGGCGGCGCCGACGACTACATCGCCAAACCGATCGACCTGCAGCGCCTGCGCGCGCTGCTGGAGCGCAACCTCGACAAACAGCGGCTGCGCGCCGAGCGACAGAGCCTGGTGGCGCGGCTCAAGGACTCGAATCGATACCTGATGCGACAGCACGCCGCGCTCCGCCGCGCGGACGAAGAGATCCTCCAAATCAACCGCCAGCTGGAGCAATCGAACCGCTACAAGTCCGAATTCCTCGCCAACATGTCGCACGAGCTGCGCACGCCGCTGAACGCCGTCCTCGGTTTCAGCGAAATCCTGCTCGACGCGACCATGAACCTGACGAGCGGCGAGCGCACCGAGTTCCTTCGCAACATCCACAGCAGCGGCCAGCACCTGCTGGGGCTGATCAACGACATCCTCGACCTGGCCAAGATCGAGGCGGGGAAGATGGAACTGCACGCCGAAGAGATGCCGGTGGCGGAGGCGCTTCAGGAAGTCACCTCGATCCTGGAACCCATGGCCCGCCAGCAGGGCCTGCAGCTGATCCTCGCCGGACTGGCCGACGTGGGCGTCATCAAAGCGGATCGCAGCAAGTTCAAGCAGGTCCTCTACAACCTTCTGTCGAACGCCGTGAAGTTCACCCCGCCGCCCGGCCAGATCACGGTCACGGTGAAGGATTCGCCCGAGCAGCTGACCGTGTCGGTGCACGACACCGGGATCGGGATGAAGGAAGAGGACCTGCCCAAGCTCTTCCGAGAGTTCGAGCAGATCGACGGCTCCTATACCCGCCGCTACCAGGGCACCGGTCTCGGGCTGGCGCTCTGCCGGCGCTTCGTGGAAATGCACGGCGGCCGGATCTGGGCGGAGAGCCATTTTGGCAAGGGGTCGACCTTTACCTTCACCATCCCCCGGGACGCGCGGCTCGGGCCGGCGGCCGAGCCCTCCCTGGACGAGGCGCAAACGGTCGAGTCGATGGAGCTGCCCCTGGTCCTGGTGGTCGAGGACGACCCGGCCAGCAGTCAGCGTTTGACCGCCGAGATCCAGGGGGTGGGCTTCCGGGTCGCGCACGCGGTCGACGGCAACGAGGCCGTGCGCAAGGCGATGGAGATCCTGCCCGATCTGATCGTGATCGAGACCGTGCTACCGGTGAAGGATGGCTGGCAGGTGCTCACCGAGCTGCGCGCCCGCGCGGCTACCGCCGACGTCCCGGTGCTGGTCTGCTCGGTGACCAAAAACCAGCAGTTGATGACCGAGTTCGGCGTGGTCGGCTACGTCGCGAAGCCGTGGGCGACCAAAACCATGCAGGACGAGCTCCGCCGGGTCGGGCTGGGGATCAAGCGACGCCGCGACCGGGTCCGGGTGTTACTGGTCCACCGCGAGCGGCGGGCCCTGGCCCCGCTGGCGGCTGCCCTGGTGGAGGAGGGATTTGAGGTCTTTCGAGCGCCCGGGCTGCAGGAGGCCCTCGAAAAGGCGCGCGCGGCGGCCCCCGACGTGGTCGTGCTGGCGCCGCCTGAGCCGGAGTGGGTGCTGGGCCTGCGCGGGCTGCCCGGACAACCCGCGCTGCTCGCCCTGGGTGAAGTTTCACCGAGGGTGCCAGCGACGGCGTGGAGCGCCGTTATACCTACCGGCCTCTCCGAGCCCGATGCCGTATTGCACGCCATCAAGGGCCTGGACATCGTTCAGAGGCGAAGGAGGACAGGGCGTGACCGGCGGCAAGGTCTTGATCGTCGAAGATAATCCGGTCAATCTCAGGTTGGCCCAGTTCCTCCTGGAGAAAAAGGGCTTTACCGTGCGCAAGGCCGGCAGCGGCGCCGAATGCCTGGCGGAGATGGCGCGTGAGCTTCCGGACATCGTCCTGATGGACATCCAGCTCCCCAGCGAGGACGGGCTGGCGGTCACCCGCAAGATCCGCTCCGATCCGCGGCTGGCGGGCGTGGTTGTGGTCGCCCTGACGGCGCACGCTATGGCCGGTGACCGGGAGCGGATCCTGGCGGCCGGCTGCGACGGGTACATCCCCAAGCCGGTTGACCCGCAAGGGCTTCCCGGCGAGGTGGCGCGCTATCTCGAGCAAGGACGGTTGAAGACGGCCTGATGCCAGACCAGCCAGCGAAAACCAGCCGCTCGTACCCCGAGATCCTCCAGCTCAACCAGGAGCTGGTTCGCAACCTCCAGGGCTTGAGCGACGAGGATGAGGCCCGCAAGAAGGAGCTCGAGCAGCTCAAAGTTGCCCACGACCTGGCCAAGGCCGAGGTCGCCCGCCTGCAGGAAGAGCTTCGCCGCTCGACCGAACGCGAGGCGGCTCGCCAGGAGGAGCTTCGCCAGCTGGAGCAGGAACGCGTGGACCAGCTGGGTGCGATGGATGCCCACCTCAACGCCATGCACTCGGCGGTGGAGCGCTACTTGCAGGGCGGTCGGAAGGCAGCCTGATGAGTCCGGAGCCTTCCAAGGCGAAATCCTTCGCCGACATCCTCCAGCAGAACCAGGAGTTCATCGCGCACCTCCAGACCCTGCAGGAAGACATCGCCAGCCAGCTGGAGGAAAAGGAAAAGGAACTGGCGATGGTGAGACGCCAGCTGGCCGCCAAGCAGCAAGAGACCGACGAGTTGCAGAACTCGCAACTCCAGTGGGCCATCGACCGCCAGGCCCTGCTCGATCAGCATGAGGCCCTCAAACAGGGCCACCAGGACCTGCAGCAGAGCCACGACCGCGGCCAGGTCGAGCTCGGGCGGCTCAAGGATGACGTCGCCCGCGCCAAGGCGCGCGATGAGGAGCGCCGCAGCCAGCTCCGACAGCTGGAGCAGGAGCGGATGCAGATCACGCAGAAATTCGAGGCCGACCAGAAGAAGATTCGGGCCGACCTGAAGTCCGCGCAGGAGGATCTCGACAGCTTGCAATCGGCCCAGCTCCAGTGGGCCATGGATCGCGAAACGCTGCTCAAGGATCGCGACGCGGTGGTCGCCAAGCAGGCGCAGCTGGAGCAGGACTGGCAGAAGGCCCGCGCCGAGCTCACCCAGGACAAGGTCCGCTTGACGGAACTCACGACCCAGCTGCAGCAGCAGCTTAAGGCCGCCCAGGCCGAGCTCGAGCCGATCAAAGCGGCCCGCGACAAGTGGCAGGCGGAGCGGCAGCGGCTGATCGCGGACGTCGCGCGGCTGGAGCAGGGCGGCCAGGAAGCCGAGGCTCAGTTCAAGGCTGACCGCCGGCTGCTGCAGGGCCAGCTCGAGGAAGCCCGCAAGAAGGGGGCCGACCTCGACAAAGCCGAGGCGGAGTTCCAGCGCGTCAGCGACGAGCGCTCCGCGCTACTGAGCAAGGTCAAGGCGCTGGAAAAGGACTGGCAGATTCGCGAATCGTCCATCGCCGAGGAAAAGGCCGCCTTGAAGAAGCAAGCCAATGACGCCACCACCAAGCTTGCCGCCGTGCTGCAGGACGCTGAGAAGCTCAAGGCGCTCCACGCCGATCTGGCCGGTGAGACCAGCCGCAAAGCCGAGGAATGGACGGCGCGAGAGCAGCGGCTGACCTCGGAAAAGAACCAGCTCAAGGTCGACCTCGAGCGGGTGCAGGCGCAACTCTCCGACATGATGTCGCAGACCAACGAACTGCATAGCGAGCGGGCGAAAGAAGCCAAGGAGCTGGACGAAGCCTGGAAACGCGAGAAGGCGTCGCTCAAAGCGCAGCTCGAAGAGGCTCGCAAGGCGGCGGGCAGCGGACCGCCGACCAGCCAGGTCCTCGCGCGCTACGAAGCCGAGAAGCGCGCCATGCAGGCCCAGCTCGACAGCCTGCGCAACGACCTCGCCGCGAGCGGCAAACACAAGGACACAGCGCCGGCCCTGGCCCAGGCGAAGCGCGACTTCGAGGCCAAGTTCCGCGTCATCTACGACCAGAGCCACGACCTCAACTCGCCGCTCAACGCCATCCTGGGCTTCAGCGAGATCCTGCTCGACGAGAAGGCCAACAAGACGACGCCCGAAGAGCGGCGCGAGTTCGTCGCCCACATCAACGAGAGCGGCAAACGGCTCGTCGAACATATCCGCGAACTGATCGAGTTCGCCAAGCAGGAGGCCGGTATCCAGGAGCGCCCGGTGCAGATGGTGCCGCCCGTCGGGGCCGGGACCAAGCCGCCCGTCATCCTGGTTGCGGACAACGACCCGGCGGTCAAGGAACGGATCGAGCCCTTCCTCAGCCACGCCGGCTACGAAGTCGTGATCGCCGCCAGTGCGCAGGAGGCCCTGCGCAAGGCGGTCCAGCTGCAGCCGCTCGCGGTCCTGATCGACACCCAGCTGCCACCCAACGGCGGAAGCGGACTCGTCTATGACCTGCGGCGCGAGTCGAAAACCAAGGACATCCCGATCGTATTGACCTCAAAGGTCAACAAGGAATCGCTCGCCTTCGACATTGGTCAGGCCGACTTCCTGACCAAACCGATCGACCGTCAGCAGCTGCTGCAGATGATGGTGAAGTTCGACCTGCTGGCCGACGGCAAGCGGGGCAAGAAGACCCCGTCGTCCATCCTGATCGTGGACGACGACCCGCAGAACATCCGCTTGATCAAGGCCATGCTGAAGCCGTTCAACATCGAGGTGATGGTCGCCGACGGTGGCAAGGCCGGCGTCGAAATGGCATTGAAGAAGAAGCCCGACCTCATCATCCTCGATCTGATGATGCCGGACGTCGATGGCTTCGAGGTCGTCTCGAAACTCAAAGAGGACCCGGCGGCGAGCCAGATCCCCATCCTTATCTATACGGCCAAAAACATCACCAGCGAGGACCGCGAGCGCCTGCAGGGGAACATCCAGTCGATCATCCAGAAAGGGGACTTTGGCAAAGACCGCTTCCTCGAGATGATCAACAACCTCCAGATCAGCCAGGCCGCCTAGGACCGGGGGGCCGGCATGACTGCCCTCGATCGCCAGCTCGTCCGACTCCGGTTCGCGGCGCTCGCGATTCCATTCGGCCTCCTCCTCTGGCTGCCGTCGGCGTCGGTCGCGATCACGATCGTGCTCGCCGGGCTGATGGCCGCCTACAACGGCATCGCGTTACTCGCGATCCGAAGGCGAGCCGCGCTGCGTTTCGCCCGCCCGATGGCGGTCCTGCTGCTGGTGCTCGACCACGCCGTCATCAGCGCCTGGATCCTGCTCTTCGCCGGTCCCTCCTCGAGCCTTCCCTACCTGCTCTACGCCCTGGTTGCCGCCGAAGCCGTCTTTCGCTTCGAGCTCTGGGGCGGGATCGGGACCAGCCTCTTTTTTACCAGCGGCGTCATCCTCTTTCAGACCAGCGACCTCGGTCTCGCCATCTCGGTCCGCGACGCCGTGCTCCGCGCCATCCCGACGGTGGTCGTCATCACCGGCCTGGGCGCCGCGGTCCGGGCGATGAACACCGAGATTCGTGGCACGCGACGGCGGCTGGATCAGACCGAACAGTTACGCAATGTGCTGGGCGAGCTGGTCGGACAGCTCGACGCCTCACGCATGCTCAACACCGTGATCCGATGCGGCATGGAGCTGCTCCAGATGGATTCCGGCGCCATCGTCCTCCTGGATGAGGATCGCGGTGTCTTCACCCTGCGCGCCGCCGTCCGCCTGGCGGGGGCCGTGGAAGGGGCCACCGTCTCGGCGGCCGACGGCATCGTTGGCCGAGTCGTGCGGGAGAAGCATTTCGTCATGCTCGTCGACCCTCCGCTCTTCGACCTCAGCGCCCTCAACGCCGCCGGCTACGCGCGGGCCTTCGGCTCCCCGGTGGTGCTGGAAGGCAAGGTCTTCGGCGTGCTCCATCTCCAGACTCGCGATAGCCAGCGACGCTTGACGCGCTGGGAGGAGGAGGCGCTCGAAGTCCTCTCGCAACAGCTGGCGGTGGCACTTCGCAACGTCCGCCTGTTCGAGGAAAGCGAGAAGCGCGCCCGGCGGCTCGAGCTCCTCAACCAATCGATCGACCAGATGAACCAGAAGCTCTTCGAGCCCGAGTTATTGGACGTGGTCGCGACCGCTCTCACCGGCAACCTGGGGTTCGCCGCCGCGCAAGTCTGGCTGCTCGAGCCAAGCGACGGCGCCCTCTGGCGGCGTGCCAGCCACCACACCACGGCCGAGCCACCGCCCGTCCCCGGACGGGTCGAGCGTGGGATGAGCGAGATCGGCCAAGTCGCCGAACTGCGCGTGCCGATCGTGACCAACGACCCGGCCAACCATCGCCAGGTTGGCCTCAATCCCTGGATGGCCGAAGAAGGCATCCAGGCGTTCGCGGGCTTTCCGCTGGTCGTGGGCGAGCAGCTACTGGGCGTGCTCGCCGTCTACCACCGGCGGCCGCTCGACCGCAACACGATCGAGTTGCTGACCCTGTTCGCGCAGCACGCGGCCACCGCGATTCAAGAAGCGCACCTCTTCCACCTCGCCACCGAACAAACGGCGCGCCTCACCGCGCTCAACGTCGAGCTGCAGCGCGCCAATCAACACAAGGCCGAGTTCCTCGCCAACATGAGCCATGAGCTGCGCACCCCGCTGAACTCGATCCTCGGGTTCTCGCAGCTGTTGCTCGAAGGTGACGGCGGTGTCCTGACGGGCGATCAGCGTCAGGACGTCGACATCATCGCCCAGAACGGACAGCATCTGCTGGCGCTGATCAACGACCTGCTCGACATCTCAAAGCTGGAAGCGGGCAAGGCGCAGCTGCACCGCGGCGAAGTCGAGGTCGAGCCGTTGATCTCGGAGTGTGTCGAAAGCGTCAGGTCCCTGGCCAAGACCAAGAAGCTCGAGTTGAGCGCGAGCGTCTCGCCCGAGGTGGGCCGGGTCTTCGCCGACGGCCCCAAGCTCAAGCAGGTCCTGCTGAACCTGCTCGGCAATGCCATCAAGTTCACCGAGACCGGCAGCGTCCGCGTGACCGCCGAGCGTCAAGGCGCCGAGTTGCGCGTCAGCGTCCGCGACACCGGCATCGGCGTCCCGCTTGAAGACACCGAGCGAATCTTCGAGAGTTTTCAGCAGGGCAAGAGTGGGATCAGCGGCAAGTATCAGGGCACCGGCCTGGGCCTGGCGATCTCTCGCCAGCTGGTGGAAATGCACGGCGGTCGCATTTGGGTCAAGAGCGCAGCCGGCCAGGGCAGCACGTTCAGCTTCACCATTCCCCAGCGGGCCGTCCCGGACGCGATCGATCTGTCGAGCGCGGCGTAACGGCTCGGCTAACCGACGAGGCCGCTGATCAGGGCGATCGCGATCAGGACCATCACGCCGGCGGCTGCGAACTGGAGCGGACGCTCCGGGATCCATTTGCCGAGACGGTTTCCCAGGACCACCGCGATCGCCGACACCGACCACAGGGCGAGGGTCGCGGCTGTGAAGACGATGATGGGTTCGCGATAGCGCGCCTGGAAGGCCGCCGTCGCCAGCTGCGAAAGATCACCCCACTCGGCGACGAAGACCACCATGAATGCCGTCAGAAACGGACGCCGATAGCGGGCTTCCTCGCGCTCGACCTCCACGGCTTCCTGCGCCTCGACCTTCTTCAGGTTTTGGCGGATCAGCAGCGCGGCCATCACGAGAAAAAGGATGCCGGCGCCGATGCGCACGGGCTCGCGCGGAAGTAGCGCGAAGATCGAGCCGGCGATGACCGCCACCAGGCTCTGCACGAGAAAGGCGGCGGCCGCACCGACGAACACCGGGATGGGGCGATGACGGGTGGCGAGCAACAGGGCGGCGACGGCGGTCTTATCGGGCAGCTCGATGAGAAAGATCACGGCGAAGACGGTGAGGCCAAGACCCAGCACGTGAGTCACGCGTGGAGTGTAGCGGCGTCAGTACCGCTCCCGACTTAATGGATCCAGAGCGGGAAGGAGAGAACGAAGACGAGAAGGCCGAGACCCAGGGTCCGCATGCTCATCCTGCCATCGCCAGCGGTTCCTGCCCGGCGGGGTAGTTGACCTTGGCGCTGAAGCGATAGCCGACGCCACGCTTGGTTTGAATGTAGACCGGCTTGCTGGGGTTGGGCTCGATCTTGCTGCGCAGACGCGAGATGTGTACGCGCAGGCCCTCTTCGTAGGCTTCCTCGTCGCCCGCCCATGCCTTTGCCAGCAAGGTCTCGTTGGTCACGACCCGGCCGGCGTTGCGCACCAGGAGGAACAGCAGCTTGGACTCGGTCGGCGTCAGGGTCACCTGCTGGCCCTTGACGCGCGCCCAGTGCTGGACGAAGTTGATCTGCAGATCCTGGTCGATGACGACTTCCGGTTGCTCCACGCCGGCGGACTCGCCATAGCGGCGCAGGACGCGCTGCACGCGGGCAACCAGCTCTTCTTTCTCGAAGGGCTTGACGATGTAGTCCTCGGCGTACATTTGCAGGCCCTCGACCTTGCTTTCCACCGCCGCGACCGCACTCAGGATGACGATCGGGACGTCGAGGTGGCTCTTGATGCGGCGGCACAATTCGAAGCCGTCCATCTCCGGCATCATCAGATCGACGACGACCAGGTGCGGGATTCCCTCATGCAGTTTGCGCAGCGCCTCGGGACCACTGCCGGCGGTCATGACCTCGTAGCCCGCGTGCTCGAGGATGCGCTTGAGGATCTCGCGCGCCATCGCATCGTCGTCGACGATTAGAATCCGGTACCGGTTGACGATGTTAAACCCCTCTCTTCCGGCGGCCAGTGCGCGTCGCGCTGCCGACCGGCCACCATGGATTTGGACCTGCGGCTGCTGGCTCAGGTCCGACTGGAGAGCCGGCAAAGGTATATGGCCCTCGTCATGCATTTCCTTACGATTCCTCTTTACGATGTGATGACTCTTGTCGCGTCAGGGTCACATCAGAAGCGGGCGGCCCCGGACTCGGTCTCACCTTAAAGAGGCTGGCTTACGGCGCTTGTTACAAAAACGTCGTGGCTGGCGGCGGGACGTAGAAAGGGCGCGAGCGGTGCCTCTCGCGCCCCTGTGGGGCAAGCCTATGTCGAGCCAGATGGGGATGAATCGGTCGGTTGGCCCATCTGCGCGAGCTGAGCGGCTAAAATGCTCCTCGCCTCGCCCGGGTGGTGAAACTGGTAGACACGCAGCTTTGAGGGGGCTGTGAGCGCAAGCTTGTAAGGGTTCAAATCCCTTCCCGGGCAGAGCCCTTACCGACGTGAGCCTGAGCACGCTTTACCTGCGGTTGCGTTACCGGCGGCACCGCTTCGGTCCCGGCTTTGAGGGACCATGGCGCCTCCGTATTCGCGGCCCTGGCCGGGTCACCTTTGGCCGTGATGTCCGGGTGCGCAATGCCTCCGGTCGCACCGCGCTGTTGACCTTTGGGCCGGATGCGCGCATCGACATCGGCGATCGAGTGGAAATTGACGGCGCCGGGCTGATGGCCGCCAGTGCCATCGAGGTGGGCGACGAGGCGATCATCGGGCCCTGCCTGGTGGTGGACACCGATTTTCACGCGGTCGGTCCATCGCGTCGCCAGGAGGGTGCGGCGGTGACCCGCCGACCGATCCACGTCGGACGGGCCGCCTGGGTCCAGGGCAAGGCCACCATCCTCAAGGGGGTATCGGTAGGGGAGGGGGCGGTGGTTCGCTGGGGTGCGCTGGTGGCCGCCGACGTCGCGCCCGGCGCGGTGGTGATGGGAAATCCGGCGGTGGAAGTGAGCCGCGCTAGATCGTGAGGCTCAGGCGCCGACGACGGCGCCCTGGATGTTGCAGTAGGTGTTCCGGACCTGGTTGCCAAGGACGATCAGGGTGACCAGGATGACGATGACCACCAGGCACATGATCAGCGAGTACTCGACCAGCGCCTGGCCGCGCTCCCCCTGCCAGCCCATCAGGGCCCGAATCCGTGAGGCGAGGATGGTGATCATTTGATTGCTCTTACTCGGCTTTGCGATCGCCGCTTTTTCGAGTATGAGGGTTACAACGAGGCACCGGCCAGCGAACAGACGGGTCGTGCCGCAATCGTGGCGGGATTGTGACCGATGCCGTCGACCGGGTCGGAATCGGCTAGCGGGCGCCGGAACGCTGGACGAGGTAGGTGACCACCGCAAGGTACTCCTCCGAATCGGCGGAGCCCACCCAGCGGGTATCCTCGTTGGTACGCCCGAAGAGGGCGAAGAGTTCGCTCAAGGTCAGCTTTTCAGACATTTTGACACCTGACTAGTAGCTTATCTAACACGCATACTATCATAAAAGACCGAACGGGTACCCGTCGTTAGCGGGCGTTGTTCCGCTGAACCAGATAAAGAACAACGGCCAGGTATTCTTGCGAATCTGCCGACGCAACCCAGCGGGTGTCCTCCGAATGGCGGCCGAATAGGGTGAAAACGTCCGACATCGTGAGTCGCTGTGGTTCGTCCAGCATGGTTGTCTGGGGCACTTGCCCCGATGAGGGTGAAACGACCCGTCTCGCGGGATCCTTTCACGCAGGGTGAATAAATAGGCACGGTCCGGCAGCGGTTCATCGACGAATTCGGGGGATTGCGTACGTCGATGCTGGGTAGAATTCGGGCAGAGCGGCCATGTTCATCCCCTTTTTCGACCCGCGGTACTTCCTCTTCGTCGCTCTGCCGATCGTGGCGCTCAGCTTCCTGGCCAGCAGTTGGGTCAAAAGCACCTACCAGCGCTACTCGCAGATCCGCAGCTCGAGCGGCTTGACCGGGGTCGATATCGCGCGGCGCATCCTGACCAGCGCCGGACTGAGCGACGTCACCATCCAGGTGATCGATGGAGAACTCAGCGATAACTACGACCCGCGTACCAAAACGCTGAACCTGTCGAAACCGATCGCGATGGGGAACTCCGTCGCCGCCGAGGCGGTGGTCGCTCACGAGATCGGCCACGCCCAGCAGGACCGCCAGGGGTTCCTGGCCATGCGGCTCCGATCCAGCCTCGTGCCTGCCGCGAACCTTGGCTCGCAGGCTGGGCTGCTGATCGTGATCGCCGGCCTGGTCCTCTCGGCGTTTACCGGCAGCGCTTTCGGCTTCTATGTCGCGCTCCTGGGCCTCGCGCTCTTCGCCGCCGTTGTCGTCTTCCAACTGGTGACAACGCCGGTAGAGCTCGATGCCAGTCGCCGGGCCCTTCGTTTGCTGGCGGAGAACGGTGTCATCGTCCCTGAGGAGCAGGACGGCGCCCGGCGGATGCTGCGAGCCGCGGCCTTCACCTATTGGGTTGCACTGTTCGGCGCTCTCCTGACCCTGCTCTACTACGCCTCACTCGTGTTCGGAAATCGCCGTAGCGACTGAACACTCGGCGTTCGCCACCGCCGATCAAGGAGAGGTTCGCGCCCGGCTTGCGGCCGCGGGAGAAGCGCCGTACCGCGTCGACCAGGCGCGACAGTGGTTTTGGCAGCGATTCGCGCCGTCGTTCAGCGCGATGCGCACCCTGCCTCCGAGTGCGCGCCAGCAGCTCGAGGACTCGTTTGCGTTCAGCACGGTCACGCCCCATCTGAAGCGCCAGGCCGATCATGGCCAGACGGTCAAGTACCTCTTCAAGCTGGCTGATGCCCGAACCATCGAAACCGTCGTCATGCACTACGAGGCCACGCCGCGTTCGCGGGCGCGAACGACCATCTGCGTCAGCTCGCAGGTGGGCTGTCCGATCGGGTGCAGCTTTTGCGCCACCGGCCAATCGGGATTCGATCGCAACCTGAGCGAAGCCGAGATCGTCGACCAGTTCCTGGCGGCCAGTCGCGACCTCGCTGACAGACAGCGCGCGCTGACGAATGTCGTCTTCATGGGGATGGGTGAGCCGATGAACAACTACACCGCCGTCGTAGGTGCGATCCGACGCTGGGCGCTCAAGGACACGCTGAACTTCAGTCCTCGACGGGTCACCGTGTCGACCATCGGGCTGGTGCCGTTCATCGAGCGCCTCAGTGCCGAGGAACTGCCGGTCAACCTGGCGGTCTCGCTGCACGCGCCCGACGACGAACTGCGGAGCAGCATGATTCCGGTGAACCGCAAGTACCCGATCGCCGCCATCGTCGGGGCAGCCCGTGCCCATGCGGAGCGGACGGGCCGGCGCACCAGCTATGAGTACGTCCTTCTGCAGGGCGTCAACGACAGTGTGGAACAGGCTCGACGGCTGAGCAAGGTGATTGGTCACCGCCTCACCCACGTCAACCTGATACCAATGAATCCGATCGATGGCAGCCCGCTGTCGCCGCCGTCGAAGGCGCGCGCGCAGGCGTTCCAGTCGATCCTCCAGGCCGCCGGCATCTCGACCACCATCCGTGCCACGCGCGGACTGGATATCGACGCCGCCTGCGGGCAGCTGCGAGCCCGGCAGCTGCAGCCGACCGCGCCGTCACCCGCCTGATGCCCAAGCCACTGGCCGGCGTATTTTTCGACGCCGGCAACACCTTGATGGTCGAGGAGCCCGGCAAGCATCTTTGGGAGATGGCGATCACGCCGATCCCCAATGTCTTCGATGTCTTGACCGCGCTCAAGCGGCGCTACCGCCTCGGGGTCATTTCCAACACAGTCGGATCGGGCGATGTCGAGCTCGCCAAAGCACTCGACAAGGCAGGGATTCTCCCGCTGATCGATGCCATGGTCACTTCACGGGACTTCGGAAAAGCCAAACCGGATCCCGCCATCTACGTCGAGGGTGCCCGGCGGCTGGGCGTTCCGTTGAACGAGACCATAATGGTCGGCGATCGGCTGGACACCGACATCGCGGGCGCGCTCAACGCTGGCATTCCGGGAGTCTGGCTTCGCCATCCCGGGGCGGCCGCGATTCCCGGGATCGCGCCGACCCATGTCATCGACGGCCTTGCGGAGTTACCGGGATGGCTTGACGCCACCTACTTCCCGGATCGTCGATGAAGGAACGGCGTCCGGGCGCCGATATACTCAAAGAGTCTCGATGAAACGAGCCCTCGCCGCCCTGCTGACGATGCTAGCGCTCGCCGCCTGCGCGTCCCCGCTGGCAAAGGCGGAAACCCCACAGCAGGCGCTCGACGCGGCGGCGCAGCGTGCCGGCCAGCTCAAATCGGCCAAGTTCGATCTCGCGGGCAACGTCAAAATGACGTTCCCCGCGGCGCTGGGCAAGCAGCTCGGGCAGAGTGGAGCCGCCGCCGGGTCGCTCTCGCTCGACCTGAGCGGCACCGGCGAGGCGCAGTTCCCCGACCGCTACCACGCCGTGATCAACGCCAAGATCTCCGGACTATCGCTGACCACCGAAGTCGTGGTCGCCAACGGCACGGCCTACGTGAAAAATCCGCTCACCCTCAAGTGGCAGGCCTCGGCCTCGAGCGGCATCACCGGCCAGTTCAGCCAACCCGACCCGCTTTCGTACGAGCAGCTCCTCAAGAACGTCAAGTCGATCAAAGACCTGGGCGACACGACGCTGAGCGGCACGGCCGTCCATCACTACCAGCTGATCCCTGACAAGGCCAAACTGATCGCCGCCCTCGACCAGGCCACGGTCAAGAACCCGCAGGCGCTGGCCGCCATCAAGCAAGTGCTCGACAGCGGCACCATGACCGTCGAGGTCTGGTTCGGCAAGGACGATCACCTCGTCCGCCGCATCAGCACCGCTGCGGACTACACCATCGATCTCAGCCAGTTGCTCGGCTCGCTGGGGGCGTCGTCATCGCAGGGTAGCCAGCTTCCCTCAGGCTCGACCATCCACGCGGTGGCGAACATGGTCCTCAACTACCACGACTTCGACGCGCCGGTGACGATCAGCATCCCGACCGTTTCCTAGTGCTGATCGCGCCCTCGCTCCTTTCGGCCGACTTCAGTCGGTTGGGAGAGGAAGTGGCCGCCCTCGAACAAGCCGGTGCCGACTGGGTGCATTTCGACGTGATGGATGGGCACTTCGTGCCCCCGATCACGATCGGACCCCGTACGGTCGAGTACTGCCGCCGCTACGCCAAGCTTCCCTTTGACGTTCACCTGATGATCGAGAACCCGGAGCGCCAGATCGATGCGTTTCGTGACGCCGGGGCGAACACCGTGTCCGTCCATGTTGAAGCGACGCGGCACATCCACCGAGTCCTGGAGACCATTCGGAAGGCTGGGATGCGGCCTGGGGTCTGCCTCAACCCGGGCAGCCCGCTGGTCCTGGTCGAACCGGTGCTCAGGGACGCCGACCTGCTGGTCATGATGTGCGTCAATCCAGGCTGGGGTGGCCAAACGTACATCGACGGCAGCCCGGAGCGCATCAAAGCGGCCCGAGCGCTGCGCGATCGACTCAACCCGCGGTTGGACATCGAGATCGACGGCGGTGTCAACAAAGAAACCGGCCGGATTTCGACCCAGAGCGGCGCCACCGTGCTGGTCGCCGGCAGCTTCGTTTACAGCCATCCGCAGGGAGCGAAGGCCGCGATCCGGGAACTGCGGTAGCCGCTACTCGGTGGTCGGCATGTGCAGGTACATCGACTGGATGCCGACGCGGCCGGGACCGGTGAACCGGTTCCAGATCATGTTGCCACCGCCGCCGAAGATGCCGGTCTTCAGGCCGAACATCTGCACATCCATGCGCACCGTTTCGTCACGGTAAACCCACCCACCCGGCTCGATATCGATCTGCTCGTTCTGCGCCAACTCCTTCTCGAAGACGTTGCCGTAGCCGTGCAGCCAGAGGACGCCCTCCTGGTGTGAGGCGGCGAAGCGATCCACGAAAAATCCGGTGGAGCCCAGCAGCATGTTGCTGACGCCCTTCACCCGGTTGAAGGTGTAATCGAGGTTGCCGGTTGCAGCGAGGAATTGGTGCTCGCGAACCAGAACGGCCTTTCCCGGCATCAGGTGAAGAGGGAAGAGGTGGCCCGCGCCGTCACGGGAAAAGGCGATCTCGCCCGGACCCTGTGCCTCGGTCAGGAAGATCGGCATGCCCGCCACCATCCGCTTGAACGCCCCCTTCATTGCGCGAATGCCGATGTTGAGCGGCGGGTCTTTCCAAAGGACGACGTGGTGCTCGAAGTAGATCGGCACGGTGCCATCCAGCCAGGTGTGCAGGACGGGTACCAGCTCCCCGTCGATACGATACCGGATCCCCGGGGCTTGGCCTTCCTCGAGCTTGGTCGGGAGGAGTTGTGGTGGCTGCTGCATGGCGTTTCCTCTCTTCGGCGGTGCCGTAAATCGACGGACCCGCCAGTTACATGATGGTGACGGCGGCGGCGCGGCGGTCCTTGCGGCTTAACCGTCGAATGTTGCCCGACCACGTCCGCTTCGGCCGGGTGCTTGTCACACTAGCCGCGAGTATCGCGCTCTTTCTGCTGGCATTGCACCTCCCGGCCTTCATGGCTCCAGGGGCGGATATGACCGACAGTGCACAGCGGGACTATGCCAGCAACATTTGGCAGGAGACGCAGACCAGCCTGGCCATGGTCGCCATCGTCTTACCCTGGCTGGTCTACGCGCTCATGTGGCAAGGCGCCCCATGGGGTCGGCGGATCCTGCTCGCGATCGCCACGGCTGGCGCGATCGTCACCACCTGGTTTGCCGTCTTGAGCGCCCAGAGCTATGCCGCCCTTCCCCGGCAGGTCGTCGGCGTGGTCGACCGGGTCCAGGATCGGGTTATCGCCCTGCATGGCGCCGGCAGCTACTACCTGGTGCTGTCAGATCGCGAGCTCAGCGCCGACGGTTCCTGGCTGAAAGCGGGAGCCAGCGTCGAACTGTGGGTATCGCCCCGCGGCCATGCCGGCGCCGTCAGCGCCCTCAGCGAGCTCGGCGGAAACTAGGCCGACTTGGCCTGGGTACGCAGGCACCGGGTACAAACCAGTGCCGTCTGCGACCGGCCGTCGATCATGACCCGAGCCTTGTGCAGGTTGGGCATGAAGCGACGCTTCGTGTGCACCTTCGAGTGGCTCACGTGATGCCCGAACATGGGCCCTTTTCCGCAGATTGCGCAGCGTTGTGCCATGGTTTTGTTTGCCTGGGTGCCTCTCGGATCATCGCGTATGATTGAGGGCGAAATCAGCGTCACATAGTAGCACACGATGGACTCAAAGACGAAGGCTAACCCCCAACGGACCGGGAAGCCGCCGAGGACGCTGATCCAGGCCAGGGACCTCGGGCGGATCGAGGTGTCGCGCCATGTGGTCGCCACCATCGCTGGTCACGCCGCGGCTGGCTGTTATGGCGTCGTTGCCATGGCGGCCCGCGGACTGCGCGACGGCCTGGCGGAGCGCCTCCACCGCGATAAGGTCCATCGGGGCGTCGAGGTCGAGGTCCGCGAGGACGGCATCGCCGTCTCCCTGTACGTGATCGTCGAGTACGGCACCCGCGTCTCGGAGGTCGCGCACAACCTCGGCAACGCGGTGCGCTACTCCGTCGAACGCACCCTCGGTCTGCCGGTGGTGGAAGTCAACGTCAACGTCCAGGGCATCCACGTCAGCGGGAGCGGCGGCAGCTGAGATCCAAGGCCTGACCGGCGCCGCGACCATGCCCATCCTCGAATGCGACGGCCGTCTCTTCAAAGAGGCGCTGCTCGGCTCTCTCGCCTGGCTGACCGTCAACCGCGATGAAGTCGACGCGCTCAACGTCTTCCCGGTTCCAGACGGCGACACCGGCACCAACATGCTCCTCACGTTGCAGTCAGCCATCGACGACATCCGCGAGCTCGACGACGCCGACCTCTCGCTGATGGCCAAGCGGGCAAGTCATGGTGCGCTGATGGGTGCGCGTGGCAACTCGGGCGTCATCCTGTCGCAGATCTTTCGCGGCTTCTCGCTCGGTATCGCGTCGAGCCACGCCGTCGACGCGCGTGGGTTGGCGCACGCCTTTACGGTCGGCTCCGATGTCGCCTACCGGGCGGTGATCAAGCCGACCGAGGGCACCATGCTGTCGGTGGCGCGCGAGGCGGCCAGAGGCGCCGAGGCGAAGGCTGCGACCAGCACCGACTTGACCGAGGTCGTGCGGGCCGCCTGCGAGGCGGCCGCGGCCGCGGTCGAACGCACGCCGGAGCAGCTGCCCATTCTCAAGCAGGCGGGCGTCATCGACGCGGGCGGCTTCGGCTTGCAGCTCATCCTCGAAGGCTTCCTCAAGCGCATGACCGGCGAGGCCCTGGCGACCTTCGAGCGGCCGGCGACGCAGCACGCCCGGCCCCGGGCCATCGAATCGCCGTCGGCGGGTTGGGGGTATTGCACCGAATTCATCATCAATGGCGCCAATCTGGCGGTGGACGAGGTTCGTACGGAGATCCTTCGGCATGGGGACTCGGCGCTGGTGGTTGGCGACGACGCCGCGATCAAGGTCCACGTCCACACCCAGCAGCCGGCCGTCGTCATCGCCTACGCCAGCAGCGTCGGGCGTCTGAGCCGGTTGAAGGTCGACGACATGTCCGCGCAGCACCACCGGCTGCAGGGCGAGACGATCCGGCGCCCGGCGAGCACCAAGCACCTGGCCCTGGTGGCGGTCGCCAGCGGAGACGGCTTCCGGCGCATCCTCGAAGGCCTGGGGGTCGACTCGGTCGTCAGCGGCGGTCAAACGATGAACCCTTCGGCGGAGGACATTCTGGCCGCGGTCGAGTCGGTGCCCTCCAGCGACGTCCTGTTGCTCCCCAACAACGGCAACGTGGTGATGACCGCGCAGCAGGTTGCGGAGCTCACCAAGAAGCACGTTCGCGTCGTTCCCTCGCGCAGCCTTCCACAGGGCATCGCGGCGCTCTTCGCGTTCGATTTCAGTGCCGACCTGGAGGCCAACGCCACCGCGATGTCGCGCGTCCTCAGCAGCGTGAAGACGATCGAGGTCACGCGCGCGGTGCGGGCGAGCGAGATGGATGGGTTGAAGATTGCGGAAAACGATGTGATCGGGTTGCTGGACGACAAGATCGTGGAAGCGGGCTCATCCGCCGAGAAGGTGGCCTACGCGGTCCTCATGCGCATCGACCCCGGCGAGGTCGGAACCGTGACGATTTATGCCGGTGTGGACGCCTCTGACCAGCAACGGGAAAACCTTCGCAGCTTGATCGTCAAACAATTCCCCGACGCGTCGGTGGAGCTGCAATCGGGCGAGCAGGCCCTTTACCCCTACGTGCTCGCCGTCGAGTAGGGCCTCAGAGAAGCTGCGCGATATTCACGATCACACCGAGCGCCGTGATCCAGGCGGCCACGTGGTACGCGTGCCAGACCAGCGGCCTCCGACGGTACATCATCATCAGGATGGCGAGCAGCACGGCGACCGCCGTGCCTTTGACCGCGTAGGCTGCCAGCTCTCCCTGGGTGGCCATCAGCGGCGCCATGATGCGGTTCAGTTCCTGGTGCTGCAGGGCCAGACCAAGATGGGTGGTGAGGGAATCGAGCACCTGGAAGCCAACGAACGCGGTGAGGATCATGCCCTGGTTGAGTCGGGAGTTGAAGCCGGCGTTCGGGCGTGCGCCGACGGCGACATGTCCTGGGAGCGACATCGACTATAGGTTTATCAATCTTTGCGACGCCCAACCTAACGAAACGCGGCCGTTGCCCGGCTGTGATTGGCGCGAACCGCTGGCTATACTCGACTCGTGGTGCGGATCGTTACGGATTCCACCGCGGACCTGACTCCAGAGCAACAGCGGACCGCCGGCATCACGGTTGTCCCGCTCAACGTCCACTTCGGCGATGAGGTCTTTCGTGACCACGTGGATCTCTCGACCGACGAGTTCTTCCGTCGGCTGAAAGCGTCGCCACAGTTGCCGCGCACCTCGCAGCCATCGGTGGGCGCCTTCGAGGAGGCGTATCGAAGCCTGGGACAGGGCGGCGACCCGATCGTCTCGGTGCACCTCTCCAGCAAGGTCTCGGGCACGTACAACTCGGCGTTGATGGCAGCGCAGTCGGTGGGGGAGGGGAAAATCGACGTTGTCGATTCACTCAGCACCTCCATGGCGCTCGGCTTCATGGCGCTGGAGGGGGCAAAACTGGCCAGGGCCGGCCGCGATCGCCAATCGGTCACCGAGCGTCTGCGGTCGCTCGTGCCACAGTCGCGCGTCATCTGCGTCGTCGATACGCTGACCTATCTCGAGCGTGGTGGGCGCATCGGGAAGGCGCGGGCCCTGCTCGGCTCGCTATTGAATGTGAAGCCGATCCTCCAGCTGAAAGACGGCGAGGTCGTTCCCCTCGGCCGCGCGCGCGGCCGACCGCAGGCGCTCAGCCGGCTGGTCGAGCTGCTCGAACGGGACGGCGCGGTGAGCCAGCTGGCCATCATGCACGGTGCCGCCCAGGCGGACGCCGAACAATTGCGTCAGCGGGTGGCGTCGAGGTATCCGGGCGTCGACATCCAGCTGACCGAGATCGGCGCCGTTCTGGGGACGCACACCGGACCTGGCGTGATCGGCTTTACCTATCTCGTCGCCTGACCATGGCGCCGCGGTTGCACGTCGTGCGCGATCCTGCCCTGGGCGACTCGGTCGCGCGCCTACCAGGGGTCAGCGACAAGACCGAGGCCAAGCTGGCCCGGCTCGGGATCGCCACCATCCGCGACCTCTTACTCTTCTTCCCGCGCCGCTACGAGGATTTCTCCACGATCACGCCGATCGCCTTCATACGTCCGGGCGTGAAGACGACGGTTCGGGGGCGGATCTACGAGATCGGCGCCCACCAAACGAAATACAAGCGGATGGCGCTGACGGAGGCGGTCCTGGGCGACGATTCCGGGACGACGTTGCGGGTTGTCTGGTTCAACCAGCCATGGCTGGTCAAGAGCTTGCAGAAGGGCGACGAGATCTTTGTCGCCGGTGAGGCTGACCTGAACGGCGGGCTGGTGATGAAGAACCCGGACCATGAAAAGGTGTCGCTGCGCCCGCAGAACGTGGCACGGCTGGTCCCGATCTATCGAGAGACCGAAGGACTGACGTCGAGATGGTTGCGACCCAGGATCCAGGCGGTGCTCCCGCTGGCGGACCAACTCGATGAATTCTTGCCCGCGGAGCTTTTGATGCGCCGCGGCTTGATGGCGCGCGCCGAGGCGGTGCGGCAGGCCCATTTCCCGGCCTCGGCCGCGCGACTGGACCGCGCCAAGGATCGTCTCGCCTTCGAGGAGATGTTTGTAATTCAGATCGCCGCCCAAATGGCCAAGCGTGCCCGGAAGGCGCGGGCTGCGCAAGTCGTTCCCTTCGATGAGGCGACGGCGCGCGGCTTCGTCAAGGCGCTGCCCTTCAAGCTCACCAACGCGCAGCGGATCGCCGCCTGGCAGATTCTCCAGGACCTGGCGCGCCCTGAGCCCATGAACCGATTGCTCGAAGGCGACGTGGGATCTGGCAAGACGGTGGTGGCCGCGATGGCCATGCATCACGCTGCTCACGCCGGCTTCCAGTCCGTGATGCTGGCGCCGACCGAGATCCTCGCGCGACAGCACGCGGACGTCATCCAATCGATCCTGGGACCATTCCAGATCGACGTTGGCCTGCTGATCGGCAGCACGCCGGCCGCGGCCCGAAAGCCGATGCTCGCTGCGCTGGCCGACGGAGAGCTCCCCGTGCTGGTCGGTACGCACGCGCTGATCGAGGAAGGCGTGCAGTTCAAGGACCTGGCGCTGACGGTTGTCGACGAGCAGCATCGCTTCGGCGTCGGTCAGCGGCTGGCCGTCCGGCAGAAGAGCGAGCGCATCCCGCATTTCCTGTCAATGACCGCGACTCCCATCCCGCGCACCCTGGGGCTGACCCTCTTCGGTGACCTCGACATCTCGATCCTCAACGAGATGCCGCCGGGGCGGCGACCGGTCAAGACCGGGCTCGTCCCGCCTGAGAAACGAGCCGATGCCTACAACTTCATCCGCAAGCAGGTGGAGGCCGGCCGGCAGGTGTTCGTGATCTGCCCGCTGATCCAGGAGTCCGACAAGCTCGGCGTGCGGTCGGCCACGCAGGAGCTCGAGAAATTGCAGCGCGATGTCTTTCCCGAGCTCGCCTCTCGCATCGCCCTGCTCCACGGGCGCCTCAAATCCGCCGAGAAGGAGGCCGTCATGTCAGCCTTCCATCGTGGCGAGATCGCCATTCTCGTCTCGACCTCGGTGGTCGAGGTCGGCATCGACATCCCGAACGCGACCGTCATGATGATCGAGGGCGCCGACCGATTCGGATTGGCACAGCTGCATCAGTTCCGAGGCCGGGTCGGACGGGGATCGGAGGAGTCGTGGTGCTTGCTGTTCACCGATGCCGAGGATCCGCAGTCGCTGAAGCGCCTCCAGTCGGTCGTCACGCACAGCAGCGGGTTCGACCTGGCCGAGATCGACCTCGACCTACGGGGCTGGGGTGACCTCGCTGGCTACCGCCAGCACGGGAAGGACTTCAAGATGGCAAATTTGCTCGACGTCGCCCTGATCACCGACGCCCAGAGCGAGGCCGTCCGCCTCTTGGAGCGCGACCCGACGCTGGCCGGCGAGCCGGGCCTCCGCCGCCAGCTTTCGGCGTATCGTCAGGTGTTCGCTCTGGACTGACCTTTGGTGGCGGGGCAGCGGGGGGCACCGGGCGCAATCGGCTCAGCAGCCATCCGACCCCCATGCCGGCAGCGATCGGCAGGGCGAGCACGAGGATGATGCCAACCAGGGCGGCGACGACGACTATGCTGCTGCTCCTTGCTCGGCGACGGCCTTCAGACCGATCCGCCTGTTTTACTCATCGCATGACGGGACCGGCCACGCGCGTCACCGCTGGGACCAGTCGTGGACGCCTGCTCAAGACGCCGCCAGGCCGGGCCACACGGCCGACCACGGCGCTGGTGCGCGAGGCGTTGTTCAACATCATCGGCGACAGCATACGCGGTGCGCGAGTCCTCGATCTCTTCGCCGGCGCCGGGACGTTGGGTATCGAGGCGCTGTCGCGCGGTGCGGCGTCGGCAACATTTGTGGAACGCGACCGGGCCTGTGCTACCATCGTCGCGAATAATTTGGCCGCAACCGGCTTCGCCCAGCAGGGCGACGTGGCACATGCCGACGCCATCGACTGGTTGAGGGCGCACGATGCCGACCTCGCCGCCTACAACCTTCTTCTCCTCGACCCTCCATATCAGGACAGCGCGACGCTCACGGCCGCCCTGCAGGCGCTCGACCAGGCGCCGCTCCGCAAGGAGGCGCTGCTGGTGGTGGAGCACCATCGCAGGCAGCCAGTGCCCGCGCTACAGCGATTGGCCTTCGTGCGCGATCGCGATTACGGGGCCACCCGGCTCACCTTTTTCAGGTACCAGTGATCACCGCGCTCTACCCCGGCAGCTTCGACCCGCTGACCAACGGTCACCTCGACATCGTCGATCGGACCGCGCAGATCTTCGATCGCGTGGTGATCGCCGTCCTCGAGAACCCGAGCAAGCAACCGTTGTTCACGACCGGAGAGCGCGTCAGCATGATCCGCGAGAGCCTTGGCGAACGCCCAAGCGTCGAGGTCAGCACCTTCAGCGGCCTCACGATCGACTTCGCGCGACAGGTCGGCGCGCGCGTGATCGTCCGTGGGCTGCGCGCCGTGTCAGACTTCGAGAGTGAGTTCCAGATGGCGCTGATGAACCGCCGCCTGGAACCTGACGTGACGACCGTCTTCATCCCGACCAGCCTGCGCCACCTGTTTCTCAGCTCCAGCTTGATCAAGGAACTCGCCGAGTTCGGTGGAGACATCTCTGAATTCGTCCCAGCCAACGTCGTCGGAAAGCTCAAACAACGTCTCACCGCGGGAATCCCTCGACCCTGAAGGAGCACAAGGAATGAACATCCATGAAGCGATCGATCGCCTCGAGTACCTGATCGGGCACAGCCGCCAGATTCCACTGACGCGGACCGTCGTCATCGACCAGGAGGAGGCCTTGGCCTGCATCGACGAGCTTCGGCTCAGCCTGCCAGACGAGATCAAGCAGGCCCGCTGGACCCTCCAGGAGCAACAGCGGCTGCTTTCGGAGGCGCAGGCCGAGGCGGCCAGGACCGTGGGCAAGGCGGGTGAGCGCGCCCAGACCATGATCGGCCAGCACGAGCTGGTCAAACGGGCGGAAAAGCAGGCCGAGGCGCTCCTCAAGGACGCCACCCTCAAGGCCGAGGAAACCCGCCGCGCCGCCGACCGCTACGCCTGGGAGGTCATGCAGAACCTGGAGACCCAGCTGCTGCGTACCGTGGCCACGGTCAAGAAGGGCGTCGAGGCGCTGCGGACGCCGCCGATGAAGCCCGTCAAGGAAGTGGAGGTCATCAGCAGCCGGTAGCTGACCTTATAATGGGCTGCTCATGGCTCTCCCCAAGACCCGATACGCCCATGCCCGCCAGGGCGAGCGCCGCGCCCACCTGGCGATAAAGCGCACCGCGCTGGTCGAATGCTCGCAGTGCCACCAGCCGAAGCGGCCGCACACGATCTGTCGTAACTGCGGCTACTACGACGGCCGCGAAGTCATCAAGACCGACTAGGTCGTAGCGATCACCGTCGCCTTCCTGTTTCCAGGCCAGGGCGCCCAGTTCATCGGAATGGCCCGCGACCTCCTGGAAGGCGACCCGAGTTCGGCCGATTTCCTGCACCAGGCGGAGGACCGGCTGGCGATGCCACTCGGTCGGCTGATGCTGGACGGACCGGAGGCCGAGCTGCAGGCGACGAGCAACGCACAGCCCGCGATCCTATTTCACAGCCTGGCGCTGCTTCGCCTGATATCGGCGAGGGGGTTTGCCCCCGCGCTGCTCGCCGGCCACAGCATGGGCGAGTTCGCCGGCCTGGTGGCGGCGGAGGCGCTCGACCCCCTCGATGCGCTCGCGGCCGTTCGAGCGCGCGGCAGAGCGATGTCGGATGCCGCGCCGAAAGCTAGCGGCATGATCGCCGTGCTCGGCCTGCCCGACCGCGCCGTCGAAGAGGCGTGCGCGAGCAGCGGGGGAGAGGTCGTGGTCGCCAACTACAACGCGCCCGGCCAGGTCGTGATCTCGGGGAGCGAGGCCGGCCTGAAGGCGGTCAGTCCGAAACTCGACGCGGCTGGGGCAAAGCGCCTGGTGCGGCTGCCCGTCAGCGGCGCCTTCCATTCGCCGCTGATGGCCCACGCGGCCCAAGTCTTTGCCGCCGCCTGGGACAAGATCGCGCTTCGTGCACTACGACGCCCGGAGGTCTTCAACGCCGATGCACAGGTCCACCAGGATCCGACCGAAGTGCGCGGCCTCATGGTCGGCCAGCTGACGGGCCCGGTGCGCTGGACGCAGTCGATCCAACGGTTGCAACAGCTCGGCGCCGACATCTACGTGGAGGTTGGTCCCCGGCGGACCCTGACCGGGCTGGTCAAGAAGATCCTCCCGGGCGCGGTGGTCCACAATATCGAGGATCTGGCCAGCATGAACACCACGCTCAAGACCATCCATGGCTAACGGCTTTTCGGAACAGGTCGTGCTGGTGACCGGCGGAAGCCGCGGCATCGGTCGTGCCACCGCCGTCCTCTTCGGACAGGCAGGCGCCAGGGTGGCCATTACGTACAAGAGTCGCCAGGCGGAGGCCGACGCGCTGGTCGAGGAGCTGTCGCACGAGGGCCACCAGGCGATGGCGATGCAGGCGGACTTCGCCGACAGCGCGGCGCCCGCGACCGCCGTCGAAGCCGTCGTGAAACTGTGGGGCCGCCTCGATGTCCTCGTCAACAACGCCGGCCTGACCCGCGACACCCTCGTAATGCGGATGAGCGAGGCCGACTGGGACGTCGTGATCCAGACCAATCTGAAAGCAGCGTTTCTCGCCAGCAAGGCGGCGCTGCGACCGATGCTCAAGCAGAAATACGGCCGCATCGTCAACGTGTCGTCGCTCGCCGGGGTCGCCGGCAATGCCGGCCAGGCCAACTACAGCGCGTCCAAGGCGGGGCTGATCGGGCTGACCAAGTCGCTCGCCAAGGAGGTCGGCTCTCGGAACATCACGGTCAATGCGGTCGCTCCCGGATTCATCACCACCGAGTTGACCAGTGGCCTACCGGTTGAGCTGCTGGAGCGTGCCCGACAGGCGGCGGCGATCCCCCGGATCGGGACGCCGGATGACGTCGCGCCCGCTATCGTGTTCCTCGCGTCGCGGGCTGCCGGCTACATCACGGGCCAGGTTTTGGGCATTGACGGCGGTCTCCCGATCTAGGAAGATGGGCCCCGCTTGGTCTAGAATTTGACCGCACTCGCACTAGCCTGAAGGGGAGTCGGATGGACGGGAACAGCTACGAGAAGTTCAAAGGCATCATCGCCGAGCAGCTCGGCGTCGATACTGAGCAAGTCACACCCGACGCCTCGTTCGTCGACGATCTGAACGCGGATTCCCTCGACCTGGTCGAATTGATCATGGCGTTCGAGGAAGAATACGGAATGGAGATACCTGACGAGGACGCTGAAAAGATCCAGACCGTCGGTGCCGCGTGGGACTACGTTCAAGAAAAGCTCGGAATCACCACCTGAACTAGAGCCCACGCCGACCGACGACCCCATTCAGAAGCTTCAGCGCACGCTCCGCGTGCGCTTCCACGATGCTGCCCTGCTCCGGCAGGCGTTGACCCACCGCTCGTATAACAACGAGCATCCCGAGCGGGGCAGCGCCGACAACGAGCGCCTCGAGTACCTGGGCGATGCTGTGCTCGAGCTGATCGCGGCGGAGCATCTCTACAACACCTATGCGACGTCCGATGAAGGCGAGCTGACCCGCCTGCGCGCCTCGGTCGTCAATACGAAAAGTCTGGCGCGCCTCGCCTCGCGGCTCAGCCTCGGCGACTACTTGCTGCTGGGCAAGGGCGCGCACAAAACCGGGGCCCGCTCGCTGCAGTCGATCCTCGCCAATACCTTCGAGGCCGTGATCGGCGCGATCTTCCTCGACCAGGGGTATCGGGCCGCATATCGTCTTTTCAGCCGCAGCCTGATCGACGTGCAGGCCTGGCCCGACGACAACTACAAGGGCCGCCTGCAGGAGGTCACCCAGGAGCGCTTCCTGACCACGCCGCAGTACGAAATCGTCAGCGCCTCAGGTCCCGGCCACCGGCGGGAGTACACCGCCGAGGTGAGTTTTGGGGACGGCAACCGCGGTACGGGACAGGGTCGCACCAAACGCGCGGCCGAACAGATGGCCGCACGCGAGGCCCTCTCGGCGCTTGGGGCGCTCGACCATCCGCCGGCGGCCGACGAGGTCCTCGAGGCCGTCGCCGCCCACGAGGCGAGGCGCTCGCCGAACTAGGCCTCGCCCAGTACCTTCGCGACGGCGCAGCCGGGCCGGTGGCCGTGGCCATCCGGGGGTTTGGCACCGGCGCACTCGGGACAGACGCCAATCGATTTGACTGGGGTCAGTCCCGCCCACTGGTGCTTCGCCAGCAGCCGGCGTAACTCGGCGTTCTCGGCTCGGAGGGCCTCGACGTCCTTCACGCTCATTGCATGGAGGATTCTAGCGAGCGAGAGTACCGCCGCTAATCAGAGGGATTTTACGGATAAACCCCGCAAATGCTAGAGTTTGTTGCGTCCTGAAAATGGCCTCGTACAAGATCGG